>AZIH01005357.1_pt1 | contig 12098 bp, 8 predicted proteins | sample 359041 | NCBI WGS metagenome assembly AZIH01 (sample SAMN02429716, study PRJNA222664) | marine sediment metagenome | biome: Sediment sample; isolation source: enrichment culture of sample MGS-ANC(UA) from oil contaminated site at the... | place: Italy: Ancona | collected 2012-02-14 | depth 6 m m
TTGCGCCGAGTGGAAGGCCATGACATCAGCCAGCTCGGGCAACCACTTGGCAAGGCAACTTTTCAGTTGGGCAATGCCATCCGGATTACGCTCCCCCTTGCCGTGGAGAATAATCACAGAGCGCAGGCCATAGCGGACGCAATCACCGATAAACGTAAACACCTCTCTCCGTGCCTGCTCCACGGTCATCCGGTGTAAATCGAGCCGGGCTTCGATCGGGTATTGCCCCAGCCGTAGCTTGCGGAATACCCCGTGTTGTATACCGGGCCGCTGCCAGCTCAGAACGTCGTGGGCGGTGAGAGGTTCGACCATGTCGGAGGTCAGGGGGTTTTTGTCCCGGATTGGACTTTCCACGGCCGCCCGCTGCCGCTCAAGATGACCTGGCGTCAGTTCACGGGGTGTTGATACCTCGGCGCGGTTGGGCTTGCGGATCCGCCGGACATCTTTCATTTCCTCAAGGAAACTGAGGCGTTCGTCTTTGGTAGTCATGGCATTACAATTAATGACCTGGTTCGAAAGGAACTTTACCACCCGGCCTCCTCTCCTTAAAGAAAACTGACCTGCGTCAGTCGGTTTGCGACGAAAATCGTAGGGCGGCAACGGTACTCACTGAACTACACTTCCAACAGAAAATAATAACGAGCGAGTGGATACGGACATGGCCGCAGCAAACCCGGAGAGCAACCTTCCCCAGAACATCCGCGCAATGATGACCTTTCTGCGGGAACATGCGCCTTTCTCCAGCATGGACGATTCGCACCTCGCACATTTTGCCGAGCACGCTTCTTTGCAGTTCTATGCCGATGGCGACGTCGTTCTGTCACCAGACCAGGGCGTCGTAAAACGATTCTACGTGGTCAAGCAGGGACGGATTCGTGGCGAGCGGCATAATGACAAGGAAGACCGGACGGAAACCACCTTTGAAATCAGCCAGGGTGAATGTTTTCCACTGGCAGCCATTATTGGCGAGCGCCCCACCAGAACCCTGCACCGTGCGGCGGGAGACACCTTCTGCCTCAGCATCGGACAGAATGCCTTCATTACCCTGTTTTCCGAGAGCGAGCCGTTCCGGGATTTCTGTCTGCGCGGCGTCAGCAGCCTGCTTGATCAGGTAAACCGGCGTATCCAATCCAGCGCAATGGCTTCCATGGGCTCCAGCACCTCACTGGACACTCCCCTTGAGCGCTATGCGCTGCGCAACCCGATTGTCTGCTCCCCAGACCTTCCGGTACGCAAGGCGGTGGCACGCATGCACGAAAACAACGTCGGCAGCATTATCGTTACCGACGACAACCGACATCCTGCCGGCATTTTCACGCTGCGGGATCTTCGCACCATGATAGCCGAGGAAAAGGGCCCCCTGGACACACCAATCCGGCAGGTCATGACCAAAGACCCCTGCTGCCTTCCGTCTGATGCGGATGCCTTTGAGGCGGCCATGCTGATGGCGGAACACCACTTTGCCCATTTGTGCGTGGTCGATGATGACCACAAACTTATCGGTGTGGTATCGGAGCGGGATCTGTTCTCCCTGCAACGTGTGGACCTGGTGAATCTTGCCCGCACCATCGGCACCGCCACCCACTTGCGCACCCTGGTCAGCCTGCGCTCCGATGTGTCTCGGCTGGTCGATGCCATGCTCGCCCACGGCGCCGATTCCGGGCAGGTGGTCAAAATCATCACCACCCTGAACGACGTAACCGTTCGACGGGTGCTGGAACTGAACATCAAGAAAAACGACCCCGGCATTCCCTTTACCTGGCTAACCTTCGGCAGCGAAGGTCGCCAGGAACAGACGCTGCTGACCGATCAGGACAACGGTATTCTGTTCCAGACTCCGGACGGCATGACCGAAGAACAGGTCCGGGAGAAACTGCTGCCGTTCGCCCAGACCGTCAACCAGGAGCTGGCAGAGTGCGGCTTTACGCTGTGCAAAGGCAACATTATGGCAAGCAACCCGAAGCTGTGCCTGAGTGACCGGGAGTGGGACGAGTGGTTCATCCGGTTTATTGATGCCTCGACACCCCAGAATTTGGTGTACTCCTCAATATTTCTCGATATGAGAGCCGTATTCGGCCCCACCGAGCCGCTGCATGATTTGCTCGACAAAGTGCTGTTGCGAATCCGGAAAAACGCGCTTTTCCAGAAAATGCTGGCCGGCAACGCTTTTCAGAGAAAGCCGCCGCTGACCATGTTCCGGAATTTTCGCTACGTTTCGGATGGGAAAAAGCATGCTCTGGATCTCAAACGCCAGGGCCTGGCCCCGTTCGTGGAAGCGATCAGGGTCTTTGCCCTCGCCAACGGAGTAGAAACAGCAAATACGCTTGAGCGCATGGACGAACTGGCCAAAAAAGGCGTCTTTGATCCGAAAGACGCCAATGCCTGGAAAGAAGGCTATAGCCTGATCCAGGCCATCCGGATGCGGGCCCACCAGGAAATGCTCGCAAAGGGCGAAGAACTGACCAACTATATTGATCCCGACGACCTGAATCCATTGGACCGTCGGATTCTCCGGGAATCCTTCAGACAGGCTCAGCGGTTGCAGCAAAAACTCGAAATAACCTACCAACTCTGACCGTCAGGCAACACGTCATGCTGGAACAGATCAAACAATGGATAGAGCAGCGCCGGGGTGGGAAGATTGGCAGCCACGACCCGGACAATCTGCCCCACCCAAAATCACCGGGGGAACAACTGCTCTCCGATTGCCGCTTGATCGTTCTTGACCTGGAAACCACGGGGCTGAATGCCTCCAAGGATGAGGTCATCGCCATCGGTGCCGTTGCTATCCGGGGCGGCATCATCCACCTCGGTGACCAGTTTGACCTGATTTTGCGGCGACCAGAGCTGGATATACGGGAAACCGTGCTCATCCACGGAATCGGCCCCGAAGCCCTCACCCAGGGCCACGAAACCGAAGATGCTCTGCTGTACCTGCTGGAATGGATGAACGGCGACCCGGTGCTGGCCTACCACTCGGCATTCGACCAGAAATTCCTGGAGAAAACCCTGCGGGCCCAGCTTGGCTACACCCTGAGCCATACCTGGATGGACGTTGCAGACCTGATGCCCGCCTTTTTTCCGAATGCAAAGACCGGGGGCAAGGGCCTTGATCATTGGGCGGACTATTTCGGTCTGGAGGTGTCCGAAAGGCACCACGCCGCATCCGATGCCCTGGCGACCGCCGAGTTGACTCTGGTGGCTCTGAGCAAGGCCCGAAAAGAAGGTGTGAAAACCCTCAAGGGACTCCACGACAAGCTTCATTACCACCGGCGCCTGCAAAACATGCATCGTTTTTGATTCTAAGAACGAACGAGTGCGCAGAATTCCCTCAAATATGCGGCAAATGACTGAGAATTAGACCTTTTGCCAATATCTATAAATCGCTTGACCAGTAAAGTCAGTAGGGACAACTAGTCGGAGAAGTACTTATATGAATAATAAATTCTCTAACCGAAGTGCCTCACCAAAAACCCACCCAACCTCCACAAAAACAAAACAGGAGTGATCCTATGTCAGGTCATAGCTACGACTCTGAAAAGTACTGGAAGGCGAATCTGCGCCTGATATTCGGGAGCCTGATTATCTGGGCCCTGGTATCTTACGGCTTTGCAATTCTGCTCCGTCCGATGCTTGCGGGTATTCCGATTGGTGGTACTGATCTGGGCTTCTGGTTCGCCCAGCAAGGTTCCATTCTTACGTTCATCGCTCTGATCTTCCACTACGCGTGGCGCATGAACAAGATCGACGAACAATTCGGCGTGCACGAGGAGTAAGAACGAATGAGCCAATTTGCAATCAACATCATGTTCGTAGGGGGCTCGTTCCTCCTCTATATCCTGATTGCTATCTGGGCGAAAGCCGGTAGCACCAAGGACTTCTACGTTGCCGGCGGCGGTGTCCACCCGGTCACCAACGGTATGGCGATCGGCGCAGACTGGATGTCTGCAGCATCGTTCATTTCCATGGCGGGTCTGATTGCCGCCGGCGGTTACGCCAACTCCACCTTCCTGATGGGATGGACCGGCGGTTATGTTCTGCTTGCAATGCTGCTGGCTCCATACCTGCGGAAGTTCGGCAAGTTCACCGTTCCCGAGTTTATCGGCGATCGTTTCTACAGCAAGAATGCCCGCCTGGTGGCGGTTCTCTGCCTGATCGTAGCATCGGTAACCTACGTAATCGGCCAGATGGCTGGTGCTGGCGTTGCCTTCTCCCGCTTCCTGGAGGTTGAGTCCACCGTCGGCCTGATGATCGCAGCGGTTGTCGTATTCATCTACGCAGTACTTGGTGGCATGAAGGGCATCACCTACACCCAGGTAGCCCAGTACTGTGTACTGATCGTCGCCTACACTATTCCTGCGGTATTCATCTCCATGCAGTTGACTGGCAACCCGATTCCGCCACTGGGTCTGTTCTCGACTCACGTGGATTCCGGCATGCCGATCCTCGACAAACTGAACCAGGTCATCACCGACCTCGGCTTCAACGAGTACACCGCCGACATCGACAACAAACTGAACATGGTTCTGTTTACCCTGTCGCTGATGATCGGTACCGCTGGTCTGCCCCACGTCATCATCCGTTTCTTCACTGTACCGAAGGTTGCTGATGCTCGCTGGTCTGCCGGCTGGGCCCTGGTCTTCATCGCCCTGCTGTACCTGACCGCTCCGGCTGTTGCTTCCATGGCCCGTCTGAACCTGATGACCACCATCTACCCGGACGGCACTGCCGCTGAGCCGATCCAGTACGATGAGCGTCCGAACTGGATCAGAGAATGGGAAGTGACTGGTCTTATCCAGTTCACCGACAAGAACGAAGACGGTCGTATCCAGCTTTATAACGACGTACCGGCATTCCAGGAGCAGGCTGATGCCCGCGGCTGGAATGGTAACGAGTTGGAAGTAAACCGGGACATCCTGGTACTGGCTAACCCGGAAATCGCCAACTTGCCGGGCTGGGTAATCGGTCTGATCGCTGCAGGTGGTCTGGCAGCAGCACTGTCCACAGCAGCCGGTCTGTTGCTCGCGATTTCATCTGCGGTCAGTCACGACCTTATCAAAGGCTCAATTAACCCTGCGATATCTGAGAAAGGTGAGCTTCTCGCTGCCCGGATCTCGATGGCGGTGGCCATCGTTGTTGCCACATACCTTGGGGCGAACCCTCCAGGCTTCGCGGCGCAGGTCGTTGCCCTTGCATTCGGTATCGCAGCGGCTTCCCTGTTCCCGGCGCTGATGATGGGTATCTTCTCCAAGCGCGTGAACAACACCGGCGCTATTGCCGGCATGCTTACCGGTTTGGGCTTCACCCTGGCGTACATCTTCGTGTATAAGGGCTGGCTGTTCATCCCGGGCACTAACAACCTGCCGGATACCCCGGAAAACTGGGTACTGGGCATCTCCCCGCTGTCTATCGGCGCGGTTGGTGCAATCGTCAACTTTGCGGTAGCCTTCATTGTATCCAACGCAACTGAAGAACCGCCCGTTGAGATTCAGGAACTGGTTGAAAGCGTCCGTTACCCGCGTGGTTCCGGTCAAGCTCAAGACCACTAAGCAACATCTCAACCTGATTCAGTCATTGAATTGACAGGTTGATACTGAACGGGCTTCCTCAATGAGGGAGCCCGTTCTTTTTTAAGGAAAATATTTTATGTTCTGGACATTTGTTGCCACTGTAGTCTGCGGCCTGGGTGCAGCAGGTATCGCTCTCGGTATCAGAGCCGCAACCCGAAACAAAGCCCCGAAGTGGATCATCCCCGTTTTTGCCGGCGCTGGCATGCTCGGCTACCTGATCTACACCGAGTACACCTGGTACGACCACAAACAATCCCGGCTGCCGGAAGAAGCAGTGGTTGTAAATACTGAAACTGACGGCATCTTCTGGCGGCCCTGGACCTTTGTTTTCCCGTATGTCACTGCTTTTTCGACGGTGGATGTCAAAAGTATCAGCCGAGACACAAACAGCGATGACATCGTCCGGTTTACTCTCTATCGCTTTGAACAGAAGCTGGCGGACGCTGTTTCTCACCGCATTCACATTATCAATTGCGCGACCCGGGAACTGGTACCACTGGGATCTGATGGAACCCCTCGCATTGACAATCTGAAGGTGCTGGAGCCTGGAGACGCTCTGTATAAAACCGTCTGCGTGGAGTGATGCATCAATAGCATGACGCCCCAACGTGCCGACCCCGACGGGAATGTGTATCTATGATTAGTGCCTGGCTGCTGGTTCTTATTTCCATCACCTACATTTCGATCCTGTTTGTAATCGCCTGGGCCGGCGACAGACACCCGGGCCTGTATCGCCGGCGGCTGGCACGAACCCATATCTACGCCCTCTCCCTGGCAGTCTATTTTACCTCCTGGACCTTCTATGGCGCCGTTGGCCGCGCCACCCAGGAGGGTCTTGGCTTTCTTCCGATATACCTCGGCCCCCTGTTGGTCTTTGTTTTCGGCGCCCCCCTCCTGCGCCGCATTATCTATATCAGCAAACGCAATAACAGTACCTCCATCGCCGACTTCATAGCGTCACGCTACGGGAAATCCCAGCTTCTGGCGGCGATGATTGCCACTTTTGCCCTGATCGGTAGCGTTCCCTACATCGCTTTGCAGCTCAAGGCGATTGCCATGGGCTTCAATGTGCTATCGGCGACAGATCCGGGATACAGGGAGCTCAGTTCGGCAGCCTGGAACGATTCTGCCTGGTACATCACGCTGGCTCTGGCAGTCTTTACCGTGCTTTTCGGCACCCGGCACCTTGAATCCACAGAACATCACCGTGGCATGATTCAGGCGGTTGCCTTCGAATCGCTGATCAAACTCGTGGCATTTGTCGCCGTCGGCCTTTTTGTGGGCTATGGTCTGTATGGCGGATTTGGAGACCTGTTTTCCCGTGCGAAGAACGCTGATTTGCTCGGCACCCTGACCACCGACGGCATCGAGGCTCCGGCCTTCATTACCCAGACACTGATTGCGATGCTCGCGATCATCTGCTTGCCACGGCAGTTCCATGTCATGGTGGTAGAGAACACCGATCACCGGGATTTCGAGATTGCCCGCTGGGCCATGCCCATCTATCTGATCGTTGCCAGCGCGTTTGTGCTTCCAATTGCCGCCGCTGGCCTCCTCTCGCCCGAGCTGGCAGCGGGCAACCCGGACACATTGATCCTCGAGTTGCCGATTATGGCCGGCGAGGAGTGGCTTGCAGTGCTTGCTTTTCTCGGGGGCGGCTCGGCAGCTGCCGCAATGGTTATCGTCTGCTCGGTAGCCATCGCCACCATGGTAAGTAATGAGATCATCATGCCCGCCCTGCTCAAGTTCTTCCGGCCAGGTATGAACCGGCGAACCGACCTCAGTTACCTGCTGCTAAGCATCCGGCGGGTAGCCATTTTTGTGGTCCTACTGACTGCCTATGGTTTTTACCGTATGGCCGGCGAGGATTACAGCCTCACCGCTTTTGGCTTGTTGTCCTTTGCAGCGGCGGCCCAGTTCGGCCCGGCTCTGGTTGGCGGTATCATCTGGCGGCGAGGCAATTACATGGGGGCGGTCTGGGGGCTCGGGCTGGGCTTTCTCATGTGGTGCTACACCCTGCTTCTGCCAGCCCTGGCGACCACGGGATGGGTGACAGACACGCTGATAGAACAGGGAATCTGGGGACTCAGCTGGACCCGGCCCACCGCGTTGTTCGGTTCAGAACTGGACCAGACCAGCCACGGCATCATCTGGAGCCTGGGCATCAACACCGTGGTCTACATCGTGCTTTCAATGCTGACCCGTCAGCGGGTTCGCGAGAAGATCCAGATTGCCTCCTTCTTTCACGATCCCCAGCCCAAGGCAGAAACGGCCCAACACCAGAGCTGGCAGGGCGAAATACTGACCTCCGACCTGCAGGCCCTGACTGACCGGTTCATGGGTGAAGAGCGCTCCGAAACGATTTTCCGGAATTACGAGCGCCGTAACGCTATCCGGCTGCATCCGCACCGCCCGGCCTCTGCTCATCTTATGAAGTACATTGAACGTCAGCTGGCTTCCGTAATCGGGGCATCCACGGCCCGCGTGGTGCTGGAGTCCACGCTCACCGGTCGCGACATGCAGATTGAGGACGTGGTCAGTATTGTCGACGAAGCCTCCCAGGCCATGACATTCAGTCGTGAGCTGCTGCAGTCAGCCATTGAGAACATCAGTCTGGGTGTCTCTGTGGTTAACCATCAACAACAACTGGTGGTCTGGAATCACCGCTATCTCGAACTGTTCACCTACCCCAAGGGGTTTGTGAGGGTTGGTCGCCCGGTGGAAGACCTGATGCGGTATAACCTGACGAACGCCAACCTCTCAGCCCGCAGGATTGATGAAATTGTCGCAGACCGGAGCGCCAGCATGCGGGAAGGTCGCCCGATGTCCTATGAGCGCCAGAGGCCGGATGGCACCGTCTTGCGGGTAGATGGCAGCCCGATCCCCGGAGGCGGTTATGTCACGACCTTCCAGGACATCACAGCCATGCGGCGGACCGAGCAAGCTCTCAAGGAAACCAATATCTACCTTGAGCAACGGGTAAAGGAGCGTACACAGGAGCTTCAGGTCATCAACGAGCAGATGCTGAAAGCCAAATCCGTTGCCGAGCAGGCAAACCAGAGCAAGACCCGGTTTCTGGCATCCGCCAGTCATGATCTTTTGCAGCCTCTGAATGCGGCGCGGCTGTTTACCTCTGCCCTGGCTGGCAAGGCTGACGACACCGAAATGAAAGAGCTGGTGGACCATATTGACAGTTCCCTCGGTGCCGCCGAAGAGATTATCAGCACATTGCTGGATATCTCCAAGCTTGATGCGGGCGCGCTGGAGCCGGACATCGGAGTGTTCCCGGTCAACGAGATCATGCGCCATCTTGCGACCGACTTTTCAGCCATCGCCAAGGATCAGGACCTGGAACTGCACGTTGTGCCGAGCAGCGCCTGGATCCGATCAGACGCCAAATTGCTACGCCGTGTGGTCCAGAATTTCCTGTCCAATGCCATACGCTACACACCTGAAGGCAAGATTCTGCTCGGCTGCAGGAGACTGAAAGGGTATATCCGCATCGAAGTCTGGGACACGGGGCCAGGTATACCCGAAGACCAGTTGGCGCACATTTTTGAGGAATTCCGCCGTTTTCAGCACGGCCGGGACAAGAAAGGGCTAGGGCTTGGCCTCGCCATCGTCGACCGGATCAGTGGAATGCTGAACCACCCGGTCAGCGTACACTCAGTTCAGGGCCGTGGCAGTGTATTCGGAATCACCGTCCCTGTTGCCGCGCCGGAACAGAACGAACCAGCTGTCACCAAATCCGCCTCCAGCTCACGACGGGTGTCAAACCTCGGTGGCCTGCACTTCCTGTGTATCGACAACGACCCTGCCATTCTTCAGGGCATGGTGGCTTTGCTCGGTAACTGGAAATGTGACGTGACCGCTGCGGAAAGCCTTGAAGATGCCATGGAAAAGCTGGAAGGCCAGAGGCCCGATATTATACTTGCCGATTACCAGCTTGATGATAACAAAAATGGTCTGGATGCCATGGACAGCATCCGTGACGCGCTTAGCGAGGACATCCCTGGGATACTTATCACAGGGTATATGGCACCCGAAGTTCGGGAAGATGCCATGAACCGTGGTTACCAGATTCTCTACAAGCCTGTAAAACCCGCTGCATTGCGCGCATTGGTTAACAAGTTACTCAAGCAGAAGCGCTCATGACCGATTCAAAAGCCGATTTCAACCCTTTTGGGAAACTGACATACCTGATTATCGACGACTTCGAGAACTTCCGGTTGTCCATGCGTCAGATGCTGCGCAGCTGCGGCGCAGACAAGATCGAGTTGGTTGCCCATGCCAATCAGGCTATCCAGTACTGCACTTACAACCACGTAGATGTGGTGCTCTGTGACTTCAATCTTGGAGAGGGCAAAAACGGGCAGCACATACTGGAAGAGCTCCGCCACAAAAAACTTTTGAAACGTTCCTCACTGTTTCTGATGGTCACCGCCGAGACATCCAAGGAAATGGTCATGGGGGCAAGGGAAAATCAGCCCGACGCCTATCTGACCAAGCCAATCAACCGGGCAGTACTAGAGAAGAGGCTCGGCAGTCTCATCAGTCAGCGTAGTGCGCTGATGCCCATTAACCGGGAAATGGACCGGGAAAACTATCCGGAAGCCATCTCCCTGTGCCTCCAGGCACTTCCCAGGCAACCCCGCTACAAAACCTGGTTGATGAAAACCCTGGGAGACCTCTATTTCCGGCTGGGCGATCTCGCTCACGCGCTTAAGGTTTATGACGATGTCCTGGCCCAACGTGAGCTTTCATGGGCAAAGCTCGGCCGGTGCAAAGTCCTGCTTGCCAAACGAAGCTTCGACGCCGCAGTTGATGGCCTTCGGGAGCTCATCGCCAAACATCCGGACTATATGGAAGCCTATGACCTCCTCGCGGAAGGTCTGGAACGACAGGGCCGCCCGACCCAGTCCCAGCATATACTGGAGCAGGCAGCCCAACACTCCCCTAATGCCCTGCTCAGGCAGAAGCATCTGGCGGAACTGGCCAGCTCCAATCAGGACATGGGCACGGCGTCGGATGCGTGGCGCCGAACCGTTGAGCTCGGAACCTACTCAATTCACGACAACTTTGAGCATTACCTTGCTCTCGGGCAAACGCTGTCAGACCTCAGTGAGGGCGACCTGGAAGAGGAAGGCGCCGCGCGGGCCAAAGAAGCTCTGGCTGTGCTGAAAAGAATGGAAAAGCGTTTCCCGGAGGAAGACGGCATCGCGGTGCGCAGTCAGATCATTCAGTGCCGGGTCTATGCCGGTCAGGGACAGGATCAGCAAGCCGCAAAGATGCTCCAAAGTATCCGACCGGAGCTCGAGAATACTGCAGCTATGGATGCCCAAACCGGGCTGGATTATGCGAAAACCCTGTTCCGGATGAACCATGAGACAGAGGCGAAACAGCTTCTGGCCGATATGGCCGAACGTTTCAGCGATGATCCGGACACTCTGCAGAAAATCGAAAGCCTCCTGGATGAACCTGTTGGCTTCCGGCAGAAGATCAAGGCCCGCACTCTGAACCGCGACGGCATCCGGGCGTTTGAGTCAGGGAACCTGCAGGAGGCGGCGGACACCTTTACCAAAGCCCTGGAAATCGTTCCTGACCATGCCGCCCTGAACCTGAACCTGGTACAGGTGCTGATGAAGGAATACGACAGCACCCCAGGCAAAACCGACCTTCTCAGGCGTTGCCGGACCTGCCTGGACCGGTTATCCAACCTGCCAGAGCAACACCGCCAACACCGACGCTATATCACCTTGGAACGCAAGCTAAAGGGTCTCACCGAATGAACAACCAGAATATCGATTTCTCAATGGTCCTTGCCTCCGCTGTTCACGATATGAAGAACTCCCTTGGCATGCTCCTGAACTCCCTGGACGAATTGAGATCCGAACATGAGGAAGCTCTTGGGGAATCTTCACGATTCAATACCCTTCAGTATGAAGCCGAACGAATGCATAACGACCTGGTTCAGCTTCTGGGTATCTATCGGCTCGGGGAAAATAACCTGTCTGCTCATATTGAGGAGCACTTTGTGCCCGACTTCCTCTCCGAGCACCTGGCCCGGCACACGCCGCTACTCAGTGGTCTGGGAATTGATTACTCAATAGAAGCTGAGGAGATTAACGGCTTTTTTGACGAGGATCTTTTGACCGGCGCACTCAATAACACCATCAATAACGCCATACGTTACACCAAGAGCAAGATCCGGCTTACTGCTGGCGAAAGGGAGGGCTATCTGGTGATAGGTGTTGAAGACGACGGCGAGGGCTATCCTGACAGCATGCAGCACACTGGTACTCTGAGCTTCAAATCCCTGGATTTCAAAAGTGGCAGCACCAGCCTTGGGCTGTTCTTTGCGTCTTCCGTTGCCAAGCTTCACAGCGAAGGGGAAAAAACCGGGTCGATAAAACTCCACAATGGCGGCAGCTTTGGTGGCGGTGTTTTTGAGATCTGGTTGCCGTAATGTAGCCACTTTCTCGCCAGCAATAAAAAACCCCAGCACTGTTGGGTGCTGGGGTTTTGGGT
>AZIH01001563.1_pt1 | contig 12001 bp, 9 predicted proteins | sample 359041 | NCBI WGS metagenome assembly AZIH01 (sample SAMN02429716, study PRJNA222664) | marine sediment metagenome | biome: Sediment sample; isolation source: enrichment culture of sample MGS-ANC(UA) from oil contaminated site at the... | place: Italy: Ancona | collected 2012-02-14 | depth 6 m m
CGCGGTCCAAGGTTCCCGCATATCCGGGCAAAGCCTGTGCCCGGGCGATTTGTGCAAGCAGCGTCTGTGCAATATCCTCGGCACGGGCTTCGGGGCTACGGGTTTCGGCGGCGTCGAAATGTCCGGGCATCGACAAATTCCTTCAGATAGGGCGCGTCGCGGCGCCAGTGGGCAACGGTGATCAAATCGGGCAGTGCGGCTCAGCTCAACCAACGCTTGCGGCGGCGATACGAGCGCACATCACGGAAGCTTTTACGGCCTTCGTCAGACATGCCAAGGTAAAATTCCTTCACATCGGGATTTTCACGCAAATCAGCAGCAGGACCGTCCATCACCACACGACCCGATTCCAAAATATACCCGTAATGGGCATACCGCAGCGCCACATTGGTGTTCTGCTCGGCCAAGAGAAATGTCGCGCCTTCCTTCTCGTTGAGATCCTTGACGATACCGAAAATCTCTTCGACGAGCTGCGGGGCAAGTCCCATCGATGGTTCGTCCAGCAAAATGGTTTCGGGTTTCGACATCAAGGCGCGGCCAATGGCCACCATTTGTTGTTCGCCGCCGGAGGTATAGCCCGCCTGGCTTTTACGGCGTTCGCGCAGACGCGGAAAATAATTGTAAACCATTTCAAGATCGGCGCCGATATCGCCCTTGGATACACGGCGCGTATAGCTGCCCGTCAGCAGGTTTTCCTCGACGGTGAGGTGTTCGAAACAGTGACGGCCTTCCATCACCTGAATGACCCCCTTTTGCACGAGGGCCGCAGGATCGAGGTCTTGAACCCGCTCACCGCGATAGGAAATCTGGCCTTTGGTGACCTCGCCCCGCTCGGAATGCAGCAGGTTCGAGATCGCTTTCAGCGTCGTGGTCTTGCCCGCGCCATTGCCACCGAGCAAGGCCGTGATCCCGCCTTTCGGAACCTTAAGCGACACCCCCTTGAGAACAAGGATCACGCTGTTGTAGATCACCTCGATATTGTTGACCTCTAGCAGGGTCTCTTTGGTGGGGGCTGCATCCAGCATCGCGGGCACTTCCTTTGTCAAATCTGGTGGCACATTCCGTGCCAGAGGTCTTGTTTGGGTATGGTTTCCGGCCGCGCGTTTCCGCGCAGCCGGAGTATCAGGCAGCAGCTTACTTACAAGCCGGATCGATGTTGTTTTCCGCAGCAAAGGCCGCGGCATCTTCTTCGATCAGCGGAGTCAGAACCTCTTGGTCCGACTGGAAGTAATCGGTGATCAAGCTCCACTTCTTGGCGCTCGCATCCCATTGCGCCATGGCGCCATAACCGTTGCCGCCATGGTTCTCACAGGACACACTGAATTCCGGACCGAAATTCGGCATCCCGAGGGCGGCCATTTTTTCTTCGGTTATTTCCAATGCTTCCATGCCGTCGCGCATTTGCGTCGGTGTCAAAGTGGTCGTGCCATGAATGGCCTGGGCAGTTTTTGCCGCTTCCACCGCGAGCATCGCCGCATAGAGACCACGGTTATACAGCGCGGTGCCCAACATATCGCCGGCACCCGCCGCCTTGCCCGGTTCGACGATATACTTCTGCAGATCGTCATAGACAGGGTAATCATCGCCTAGGTTGTGGAAGGTCAACGCCTTGTAACCATTGGCCGCTTCGCCGGTGGGCAACACGTCGTTTTCAGACCCGGACCACCAGATACCGATGAAATGATCCATCGGAAAACGGATGTTCGCGGCTTCTTGAATCGCCACTTGGTTCATCACGCCCCAGCCCCACATGACAACATAGTCAGGACGCTCGCGGCGGATCTGCAACCACTGGGATTTTTGCTCTTGGCCAGGATGGTCGACAGGCAATACGGATAATTCGTAACCGTGCTTTTCCGACAGCTCTTCAAGCGTCCGGATCGGTTCCTTGCCGTAGGCCGAATTGTGGTAAATCAGAGCAATCTTCTTGCCCTTCAGGTCGCCGCCCTCTTGATCAAGAATATGGGTGATCGCATGGGATGCACCATCCCAATAGTTGGCCGGATAGTTGAAGATCCAGTTGAAAACCGAACCGTCTTTTGCCGATGTGCGGCCATACCCCATCGAATGCACCGGGATGTTGTCTGCTGTGGCTTTCGGGATCAGCTGATAGGTGATGCCCGTCGACAGTGGTTGATAGACCAACGCGCCTTGGCCCTTGGTCGCCTCATAGCATTCCACACCCTTTTCGGTGTTATAGCCGGTTTCGCATTCGATCAGGTTGGCTTTCTCGCCGCCAATGCCGCCGTCGCGCTCGTTTATCATGTTGAAGTAATCGATATAACCGTCGGCAAAGGGAATCCCGTTGGCGGCGTAGGGGCCGGTACGATAGCTGAGCGCCGTGAAAGTCAATTCAGCCGTTGCCGGTCCGGCAAGCACCGATAGAGCCAGTGCGGCGGATACAAGTGTCTTCTTCATCGGGTGGTTCCTCCCATGGTTGGTCCGATGTTGGTCGTAGAGCCGGTGTTATCGATCTCCGGTCTCTTTCCTCCTGCCCGGCCCGCAGCATAGCGGACAGAGCTGTTTTTCAGCCTGCCCCGCTAGTGCGGGAAGGGCCAAAGTCTCAGTTTCTCTTTCGTCACACGCCACAACTGGGCAAGGCCATGCGGCTCTGCGATCAAGAAGATGACAATCAGCGCACCGACGATCATGAATTCCAGATGTGCCGCCAGATCGGTCGCCCATCCCAATTGCCCGACCAGCACGTTTTTCAACAGAACCGGCAACAGTACGAGGAAGGCGGCACCGGCGAAACTGCCGAAAATCGAGCCAAGACCACCGATGATGATCATGAACACCACAAGGAACGATTTGTTGATGCCAAAGACTTCGCCCACTTCGACCGCGCCCAGATAGACGCTAAAGAACAGGGCGCCCGACAGGCCGACAAAAAAGCTCGAGACGGCAAAGGCGCTTAGTTTCGCGCGCAGCGGGTCCACACCAATGATTTCAGCCGCAATATCCATATCGCGGATCGCCATCCATTTACGTCCCACCGAGCCACGCGTCAGGTTGCGTGCCAAAATGGCCGCGATGAACACGAAGACGAGACAAAATAGATAGGTTGCCCAGCTTTCGGTGTTGGCGCCGGTGACCGGCACGCCGAAGACGGTGCGTTCGGGGGCGCTGATCTGGCCCGAGGCCGAGTAGTTGTAGAACCACGGCACACGGTTGAAGAGCCAGACAAGGAAGAACTGCGCCGCCAAAGTCGCCACGGCAAGGTAGAACCCTTTGATCCGCAGGCTCGGCAGTCCAAACACGACCCCCACCAATGCCGTAATCAGACCAGAGATCAGCACGTGGAAAAAGATGTTCACATCCGGAAAGGCGGTCATCAGTTTGTAGCAAGCATAGGCGCCCACCGCCATGAACCCGCCGGTGCCAAGGCTGAGCTGCCCACAGTAGCCGACCAGAATATTCAGCCCGATCGCCGCAATCGAATAGATCAAGAAAGGCAGCAAAACCGCGCTGGCCCAATAGTCGTTGATGACAAAGGGAACAATCGCAAGCGCGACAAACAGCACAAAGTAGTAGCGGTAGCGATCAAACTTGATCGGAAAGGTTTGATTGTCGGCGGCGTAGGAGGTTTTGTAATCCCCCGCTTCACGATAAAACATCTGTCTCTACCCTTCCTGCGTGCGATGGTTGAACCCCATCGCTTTGTTGTTGATCCGGTGGCCTTGGCTGAGTTTGACGTAGGCGATGATGCCGCTCAGGAATCCGGCTGCGGCCAGGCTACAGGCCACGGTCAGCTGCGCGCGCGTGAGGTCTTGCGCCGTTAGCGCGATATATCCAAAGGCCCAAAATCCCGACCATGCGATGATATTGATGATGGCGATCCATTTTTTCATCGCTACACCCTCTCGATAATTTTTTCGCCAAAGAGTCCCTGAGGCCGGAAGACGAGGAAGATCAGCGCCAGCACATAGGCGAACCAGTTTTCGGTCGCCCCGCCCAGCATCGGGCCAAAGCCGTATTCAAAGAGTTTCTCGCCGACGCCGATGATCAAACCGCCGACAATCGCGCCGGGGATCGAGGTAAACCCGCCGAGCATCAAAACCGGCAAAGCTTTAAGCGCGATGAGCGATAGCGAGAATTGCACGCCCGATTTGGTGCCCCACATGATGCCCGCAACCAAGGCGACAAACCCAGCCAGCGACCACACCAAAACCCAAATGAAATTCAACGAGATCCCGACCGAAAGGGCGGCTTGGTGGTCATCCGCCACAGCGCGCATGGCGCGGCCCTGTTTGGTGTATTGGGCAAAGGCGACCAATGCGATCACCAGCAATGCCGCCACAACCGTGGCCACCATATCGAGTTTGTCGATATACATGCCGTAATAGGTCGCCCCTTCGGAGGCCCATTTCGCCGTCAGGTCTTCGATGAAGAACGAGCCGCCTTGCGGCAATCCGACGTCCAGCTTCTTGATGTCGGATCCCCACATCAAATCGCCGAAACCTTCCATGAAATAGGCGAACCCGATGGTGGCCATGAACAAGATGATCGGTTCTTGTCCGACAAGATGCCGGAAGACGAATTTTTGCAGCATCCACGCGAGAATGACCATCACCCCCATGGTCAAAAGGATCGCCCCAAGCGCCGGTAAGTGCCATCCGAAATGGTGCACATCGGTGCCAAAAATCGCATTGATCAGATGGCTGAAGGGCACTTGCCCTTCCATGATTCCGACCAGAGTCAGCGCCGCGAACAAGGCCATAACCCCTTGGGCGTAATTGAAAATCCCCGATGCTTTATAGATCAGAACGAAACCGAGCGCGACAAGAGCATAGAGCACGCCGGCCATCAGGCCGTTGAGCGCCACTTCGGCGAAGTTGAGTAATCCTACTGGCATATCCCTGTCCCCTTTAGTCGTGCGCCACGCCAAGATAGGCGTCGATCACTTCTTGATTGTTGCGCACGTCGTCGGGTGTTCCGTCCCCGATTTTTTTGCCGTAATCCATCACCACCACGCGGTCGGAAATATCCATCACCACGCCCATGTCGTGTTCGATCAATGCAATGGTGGTGCCAAATTCGTCGTTCACATCGAGAATAAAGCGGCTCATGTCCTCTTTTTCTTCGACGTTCATCCCCGCCATTGGTTCGTCGAGCAGTAGCAATTTCGGTTCCGCCGCCAAAGCGCGGGCCAGTTCGACACGTTTCTTGAGACCATAAGGCAAGCGCGCCACGGGGGTTTTGCGGATCGCTTGAATTTCCAGAAAGTCGATGATTTTCTCAACGACTTCGCGGTGTTCGCTTTCCTCGCGCTCGGCTTTGCCCTTCCAAATCGCCTGGGCCAACATGCCGGTTTTCATCTCGTTGAGACGGCCGGTCATCACGTTGTCTAAAACGGTCATGCCTTCAAACAACGCAATGTTTTGGAAGGTCCGTGCAATGCCTTGGCGGGCCACTTGGAACGGGCGCATCGGCGGGCGCTTTGCCCCGTGATACCAAACCTCGCCCTCTTGCGGATTGTAGAACCCCGAGATCACGTTGAGCATCGATGATTTTCCGGCGCCGTTCGGGCCGATGATGGCGCGAATTTCGCCCTCGCGGATGTCAAAGCTGATGTCCTTGATCGCCACCACACCGCCAAACCGCAGCGTGATGTTTTTCATCTCCATCATCACCGCGCCAATCTTGCGACCGTCTGCTGTGGTGTATCCGTCGGCCTGCTCTGTCATCGGGCTGCTCCCCTGCTGCGGCGCGTTCATTCTGCTGCAACCTTTTGTGGATTGACCGATACGGTTGCGGCATCGCGCAATTGCAAGGTCGCGCTGATCGCGCCTTTGCGGCCATCCTCGTAGGTCACTTCGGTTTTGGTGAATATCTCGGACGAGCCGCCATAGAGCGCAGTGATGAGATCATTGTATTTCTCTTCAATGATCCGGCGGCGCACCTTGCGGGTACGGGTCATTTCACCATCATCGGCATCCAGTTCCTTATGCAGGATCAAGAAGCGCGTGATCTGACACCCCGAAAGCATAGGGTCTTCGGCCACGGATTTGTTCACCTCTTCAACGTGCTGCTGCACGGTGTCCATCACCTGCGGATGCCCAGCCAGTTCCTGATAGGAGGAATAAGCAATGTTGTTGCGTTCTGCCCAATTTCCCACGGCCGCCAGATCGATATTGATAAAGGCGGTGCAAGCCTCGCGCCCATTCCCGAAGAGCACTGCCTCAAGGATATTGGGATAGAACTTGAGCTTGTTCTCCACATACTTCGGCGCGAACATCGCCCCGCCGGCAAGTTTTCCGACGTCCTTGGCGCGGTCGATGATCCGCAAATGGCCGGTGTCTGGTTCGAAAAATCCCGCATCCCCCGTGGCAACCCACCCTTCGGCATCTTTGGTGGAGGCGGTGCTTTCGGGGTTTTTATAATATTCCACAAAGGTGCCCGGACCACGGTAGAAGACCTCGCCGCTGTCGCCGATACGCACTTCGACGCCCGGAGACGGCACACCAACGGTATCGTCGCGCACTTCGCCATCCGGCTGTTGGGTGATGAATACGCCAGCTTCGGTTTGACCATATAGCTGTTTGAGATTGATCCCCAGAGAGCGATAAAACGCGAAAATCTCCGGTCCGATCGCCTCGCCCGCAGTGTAACCAACGCGCACACGGCTGAAACCAAGCGTGTTTTTCAACGGCCCGTAGATGAACAAGTCGCCGAGAAAATACTTGAAACGATCGATGATGCTGACGGATTTGCCATCCAAAATGGCCGCACCGACCCTGCGCGCGTGGGCCATGGATTTATCGAACATCCATTTTTTCATTTTCGACGCATCTTCCATCCGGATCATCACGGTGGTCAGCTGCTCTTCGAACACCCGTGGCGGGGCAAAATAATAAGTCGGCCCAATTTCGCGCAGGTCCGACAACATCGTGTCGGCGCTTTCGGGGCAATTGACGCAAAATCCGGTCCAATAGGCTTGCCCCAAGGAGAAAATGAAATCCCCCACCCACGCCATCGGCAGATAGGCCAATACGTTTTCGCCTGCCGAAAGGTTGTCGAATTCCGAAGAATTTTTCGACGTCTCGATGATATTCCGGTTCGACAGAACCACGCCTTTCGGGCGGCCCGTGGTGCCGGATGTATAAAGCATCACACAGGTCGTGTCATAGTTCAGAGCGGCGCGGCGTTCGGCCAGATCGGCGCTAAACTCGTCGCGCATGGCACGGCCTTGGTCTTGCACATGGCGGAATTGATGCAAACGGCGATGATCGTATTTTCGCATTCCGCGCGGATCAAGATAGATCATGTGCTCGAACTGGTGCAACTGATCTTGCACATCGAGAACCTTATCCGCCTGCTCTTGATCTTCGACGATCACAAACCGCGCGCCGCAATGGTCCAGCACATAGGCCATCTCTTCGGCGGCACTGTCTTGATAGATCGGCACCGGGACCGCGCCGACCGCTTGGGCGGCAACCATCGACCAATACAATTGGGGCCGGTTGGTGCCGATGATGGCGACGAAATCGCCCTTGGTCACGCCCAGGTTCAACAGGCCAAGCGCAAGCGCCTCAACTTCTTCGGCCGTCTCGGCCCAAGTCCAGACCTGCCAAATCCCGAATTCTTTTTCGCGATAGGCCTCTTTGCCACCGAACTCGGCGGCATTACGGTGCAATAGGGCCGGTATGGACACAAGCCCACCGGCCGCTTCGAGCGACTGAACCAAATTTTCTCCTCCCAAATGCCGGCATTTTCCGGCTGGTAGATCGCCTTAACAGCGATTCTCTCCCCTCCTCAGGGTGCGCGACCGACTTTCCACGCCAAATTTTTCGCAATCATTTCTCGAATCTAACGAATTGTGACAAGCGACCGGCTGGGCTTTGCGGACCGGCAAACCGATGGTAGCCATAAACATCTGTCGGCCGGTTTGGTGGTCGCGTCACAACATAAGAACCCCACGCAGCCCTATGGTCACAAGCCCCGAAACCACACACGCGATGACATTGGCAGGGCTGAACCTGATCCAGCAGGCTTTGTCGATCTACGACAGTGATTTGCAGTTGGTGCAATGCAATCGTCGGTTTCAGGATATGTTCGACCTGCCGCATTCCCTATGCACAGCGGGCGCTGATTTTGGCGCAACGATCCGCTTTATGGTCACGCGCGGGGAATATGGCGAAGTCGATGATATCGAGCACTATGTCGAAAGCCGCATCAACGATGCCCTCGCCTTCGAACCGCATTACTTCGAGCGCGTACGCCCCAACGGGCACACGGTTGCAATCGAAGGGCGACCTTTACCCGATGGCGGGTGGGTCACGGTTTATACCGATATCACCCGCACCAAACGGCAAGAGGAATTGCTGCGCGCGCGCGCCGGGGCGCTTTCCAACGAAGTTATTGCGCGCGCCGAAGAATTATCCGCCGCCAACCGGCAATTGGAAAGCACCGTGCAGGCATTGGAAGAGGCCAAGAGGCAGTTGACACTGGCCGAGGCACGAGCGCGGGTGACGGCGGAAATGATGCCGGCCCATATCGCCCGTGTGAACCGCGATGATATCTATACCTATACCAACCGTCGCCTTGGCACGGTGATGCCGGGCCGGCCGAATGATATTGTCGGAATGCATATTTCGCAAACCCTGGGCGACGAAGCCCATGCCGCCATCGCCCCGCATCTGAACGCGGCGCATCGCGGCAAAAGCTCGGTCTTCGAATTCACCGATGCGCTGTCATCGCGGCGGTTGCGGGTGGCCTTCACGCCGGACCGCGAGGATGGTGGGGTCTACCTGTTATCGATGGATATCACCGAAGAAACCCAAACCCGCAATGCATTGCAACAAACCCGCCGCCGCGAATTGGCCGCGCAGGTGACAAACGGGATGGCACATGATTTTGCCAATCTGCTCACGATCATTCTGGGCATGCAGGCCCGGCTTGGCCGGATGGACCTGCCACTCGAAGCAGAGGAATTGATCGAAGCAACCCTGTCAGCGGCGCGGCGCGGCGGCACACTTTTGAATTCAATCGCGGATATGACCGGCGCCCGGTCGGTGCAGCCGGTGGCCACGGATATGACGGGATTCTTCACAGATCTGGGCACTTTGGCGCGCTCCGCGCTTGCCGATGATGTCTCTCTCGAAATCAGTAATCTTCTGCCCACGCCGCGTTTGATGATTGATCCGGGTCTGGTGCAGGACTGCCTGCTCAATCTGGTGCTCAACGCACGCGATGCGATCCGTCAAGCCGGACGTGCGCGCGATCAAACTCCGGGGCGTGCGCAGGGCCGCATCGTTCTGACCGCATCTCCGGTTGCCAACACCTGGGCCGATTTCACCGTACGAGACAATGGCACAGGATTTTCCCCCGAAGCCCTGAGACAGGCTTTTGCGCCATTTTACACCACCAAAGGCGGCGAAGGATCGGGGCTTGGGCTTGCCATGGTGTATGACACGGCAAAACTTTCGGGCGGGCGGGTGATACTCAGCAATACCCCGGAGGGCGGTGAGGTGACCCTACGCCTGCCATTGCGATCTGCACCTGCGCCGACCTCGCCCGGATTGGTGCTGTTGGTCGAAGACAGCCCTGATCTGCGTCGCTCGATCCGCGCCATGTTGGTTGATCAGGGTCACGCGGTGATCGAGGCGGCCAGCTGCGACGAAGCGCAGGCGATTGTCAGAGAGGTGCCGGAAATTTCGCTGATCCTATCGGACATCTCGTTGGAGGGCGGACGCACCGGAAATGACCTGTTGGCCGCGTTGCCGATAGGCGCGCCGCCTTGTTATTTGATGACCTCTATGCACCCCGAACACCCCGATCATATCCGCGCAACGCGAAGCGTGCCGGTTTTACAAAAACCCTTTTCCGCCGAGCAGCTTTCCAGCTTTCTCGACCTGCGGCAGCGCGCCCCTGCCGATACGAAAACTTGAGAAATGCCATGACAAAACCTGCCCCTCTCGTCACCATATTGGATGATGAACCCGCCATTCGCGCCATGCTTACCGCAGCATTGGAAGAGGCCGGTTATCGCACCTTGGCCTTTGCACGTGCGACTGAATTCGAGGCCGCTTTGCAAAGCACCACCCCGGATTTATGCCTTGTCGATCTGTCGTTACCCGACAGAGACGGGCTTGGCCTTGTGCATCGACTGGCGCTGGAACAGGGGGCGAGCGTGATCATCATTTCGGGCCGGGCGCAAGTCCAGGACCGCGTGACGGGATTGGAATTGGGCGCCGATGATTACATCATAAAACCCTTTGATCCGGCCGAAGTCGTCGCCCGGGTGCGCGCCCGTCTTCGTGCCAATAAACCGGCCGAACAAAGCGGGCAATTGGCGCGTTTCTCCGGTTGGATCGCCTCTTTTGACCGCTATGTCCTCACCGATACCACGGGGACCGAAGCCCCGTTTTCCCATGCCGAGGGCGAAGTTTTACGGCTGTTTCTCGAACGACCCAAACGGCTGATTTCTCGCGTCATGATGCAAGAGGCCCTTGGCGGGGCAGCGGGAGAAAGCTTTGACCGCGCGATGGATGTGCGGATCTCGCGGTTGCGCACAAAACTCCGCGAAGATCCCAAAAATCCCCAGCTTATCAAAACCATATACGGGGCTGGCTATATCTTTTTGGGGGATGTGGATTGGAGCTGACCGGCGCGGCCCACCTTACGGAATCGTCTCTATCGGCTCTTGATCCGAATTGCCTGCGGCGCTACGATTCGTGTCATGACATGCTGCCTCATGTATCAATCCAACGCCTGCGGCCCTGCGCGATACTACCGCGTCGAGATCGCCCTTAACCTTTTCGAAGAGGTCTCCGTCTTGCGCGAATGGGGACACAAAGGCGGAAAGGGCCGGATGGAAATCGCCATTTTCGCCAATCTGCGCCACGCCTCCGAAGCCGCCGACCGGTGGCGCGAAAGGGCGCTTAAACGCGGCTATGACCGCGCGGCTTAAACCGCCCAACGCCCTGCTGCATCGGCCAGAATTTCCAGGCCTTTGACCAAATCTGCCTCATGGGTGTCTTCCTCGAAGGCGTGGGAAATCCCGTCAATCGACGGCACGAACAACATCCCCACCGGCATCAAACGTGATAGGTTCGCCGCATCATGCAACGCCCCCGATTGCAGCGCGCGCCAGCGCCCCTTCGCATGGGTTTCGGCGGCCGCCTTCAGCGCCGCCTGCGCCCCGACGTCCATCGGCACAGGCTCCAGCCCCAGCAGGGAAGAATAACGCAATTCCATCCCCTGCTCCGCCGCGACTTCGGCGGCCGTGTCGCGGATGATTGCCTCCATCCGCGCCAGTCGATCCGTATCTCCGTCACGCCATTGCATTGAAAACACGGCCTTTCCCGGAACAACCGAATGGGCGTTCGGGGATAGGTTGATATGGCCTATGGTCCAAACCGTTTGCGGCGTCACCACATTGCGCAGCCGGTCATTGAGCCGCGCGTTGAACAGGCTGACGGCTTGGAACGCATCACGGCGCATGTGCATCGGCGTGGTGCCGGCATGGTTTTGCTCACCCTCGAATGTGATGCGCATGTCGCGGATGCCGACGATATCCGAAACCACGGCCGCAATATCGCCGGCCTGATCGAGCCACGGACCTTGTTCGATATGCATCTCTAAAAACCCGGTGAATCGCGCCGGATCGACAAACGGGCCGGTGACCAGATGCGCCATTGCTCCGCGCGCATCGGCAAAAGTGACCCCGTCCCGGTCGGTCAGTTCATCTGCCACCTCCAATGACAGCGCGCCGGACCAGATCGTGCTGGCTGTGGTGACGCCAAAACGGCCCTCTTCATCCTCGAAATTCACGGCGGAAACCGGCGGCCCGCCCGCTTCAATCGATGCACGGGCGATCTCAAGCCCCGCAATCACGCCCAGCGCCCCGTCAAGCCAGCCCCCTTCGGGTTGAGTATCGCTATGTGATCCGATCAGCAGCGATTTTTCTGCCGCTGCCAGCCCCCAAACCGACCCGACCGGATCAATATGCACCTTGAGGCCTGCCTCGGTCATCCGCGCCGCGATCCACTGCCGCGCC
>AZIH01006887.1_pt1 | contig 11974 bp, 13 predicted proteins | sample 359041 | NCBI WGS metagenome assembly AZIH01 (sample SAMN02429716, study PRJNA222664) | marine sediment metagenome | biome: Sediment sample; isolation source: enrichment culture of sample MGS-ANC(UA) from oil contaminated site at the... | place: Italy: Ancona | collected 2012-02-14 | depth 6 m m
CCCGCCGCAAAGCCGGTGCCTGATCAGAACCCATGAACAGCCAGACCAGCACCGCAAACCCGATAACCGGCAGGGCCAGCAGGTTCAGCAAGTACCAGATAACCGGAACAACCGCGCCACTACTGGCCTTCGACTGACTTCCCGAATACGGCATACACCACCTCCATGAGTGCGCTGACAGTTTCTTCATCGTCGGATAGCGGCTCGATCATCCCGGCCCGACAGGCTTCAGCAACCGGCACGCCGGCCCGGACCAGATGAGCGGTGTGAATCAGCAGCCGCGTCGATGCCGCCTCTTCCAGATCGTGATCCTTCAGGTTACGAATTGATCGGGCCAGATTCACCAGCTGTTCGGCCAGCTCCCGGTCACAACCGGATTCCTCAATTACGATGGTCTGTTCCGCCGACGCGTCCGGGTAGTCAAAACTCATTGATACAAAGCGCTGACGGGTACTGGGCTTCATTCCCTTCAGCAGGCTCTGGTAACCCGGATTGTAGGACACCACCAGCATGAAGCCCGGCGCCGCACTTAGCACCTCGCCGGTGCGCTCAATCGGCAGTTCCCGCCGGTCATCGGCCAACGGATGCAAGACCACCGTGGTGTCCTTGCGCGCCTCCACGACTTCATCAAGGTAGCAGATGCCGCCTTCGCGCACCGCGCGGGTTAAAGGCCCGTCCTGCCAGTAGGTGCCTTCCGGCCCGATCAGGTGGCGGCCCACCAGATCGGCAGCAGTCAGGTCATCGTGGCAGGCAACAGTGTAGACCGGCCGCCCCAGTTTCTCGGCCATGTATCGGACAAACCGGGTCTTGCCACAGCCCGTTGGCCCCTTGATAAGCACAGGAAGCCCGTTATCCGCTGCAGCTTGAAACAGTTCTATCTCGTTGCCTGCCGGTTGGTAAAACGTCATTGCGTTGAATCCTCTGAAGTCTGACTGTCGGGCAAGGCAAAGCCGTTTACCCATTCGGGAAAAATCACAAACATCTGCGGATCATCTGACCGCTGCTTCCGGGCCAATGCCTGTTCACAGGCCTTTGCAGCGCGGCTCCAACCGGCTCGACGGTACCAGCCTGCAGCCTTCACCGGTTCGCCCTGCCAGCTCACTACCAGATTGTTGCCGGTCAGAAATGGCTTCACAAACCCCAGTTCGGAAACCGCCGCATGGGTGTTGTTGTGAAGCAGCAACCCCAGGGCAGAGCTGTAGTCACCGGCTTCGTAAAGCTGCCCAGGTTCGGGCGTGACGCCCTGTTGCTGAAGCGCAGCCAGTGGCAGGCTGGAGCCCAGTGGATCGGCACCGGCAACCGTTGCCAGGTCACGACCCTGAAGTTCCCGGATATGCCTCACACCGGCCGTCCCGCGGGTTACCAAGACCGGAACCGGAAGCTGGCCACCCCGGTTAACCGCGACCAGAATCGGCGAGGAATTCCCTGGCATACCTGGCAGAAACGCCAGCGCAAGGCCAGGCGCCTTGGTGTTAAACAGGATATCGGCTTTGCAGCCCAGAGCCTGAAGGTATTCCGTGAGCCGATAGCGGGCTACTTCGGTAACACTGGCCGCGGATTCAATGCTGATCAGAATCCGCGCGCTCTCGGCACTGGCAGGCGCTGTAAACAACACGCCAGCCAGTACAACGCCAGGCAAGCTCCCCCGTGATTCAAAGACCGAGTACATGGGCCCGGCTGGTGAAGAAGATGCCACTGGGCTTTTCCGCATTGAGCGTTGCGACCGGCTCCAGCGTGCGGGTGTTATAAACGGTCACCCGGTTGCTGTCCCTGGCCGAGACCCATACCTCTTCGCCGCGGGGCGTGAATTCCATGTGCAGAACCGCATCGCCGGGTTCCAGGGTGCGGATAATTTCCCGAGTCTGTGAATCGATCACCTGAACCACATCGTTGTTCGGATGAGCAAAGCTCACCCAAATTCGGCGATTGTCCGGGCTGGCCATCACGAACACGGGTTGGCCCTGCACCGGGATACGATCGGTCAGGGACCAGTCGCTCATGTCGGCCACCAGCACCTGGTGGTGACCAACCGCCGGCACAAAGGCCTGCCCACTGGCGATGGCCCAGCCCTCCAGGTGGGGCATCTTGTACACCGGCAAGGCCTGCTCCCCTTTGCCATAATGCGGAAGGATTTCAGTCACACCCTGCCCCGGGTGCCACAGATCCAGCATCGACAGTCCGTCCTCACCAAACAGGCCGGCAATGTAGTACCGTCCATCCGGAGTAATAAGTGCGTCGTAAGGCGATTTACCCGCCTCGAAGCGGGTGATTGCCGCCGACTCGTCACTCATGTCGAGGGTCCAGATTTCTCCCGCCTCAAACAGACTGAACACAAACAGGTTCCCCGGCGCATCCACCAGCCCGACCGTTTTGGATTGATCCGTTTCTCCATCCCCGCTGGTGTAGTTGGCGGGCACATCCGCTACCAGCTCCAGTGTCTGGCTGTTGAACACCTTCACGCCACCCGGTTCGTAATTGGAAACGGCCACGTAGCGGCCATCCTGGGAGATAGCGCCGCCAATGCTGTTACCCGACTGGATAACCCGGTCGACGATGGTTCGGGTTAACAGATCGACTTTGGTGAGGCCTCCGTCCCGCCCGAATACGTAGCCATAACGAGCGTCCCGGGAATAGACCACAGACGCGTGGGACAGATCCCCCAGCCCTTTGACTCGCCCGAGTACCTCATGGCGGGACGTGTTGATAACCAGCACTGAGCCACCTGCCCGCTCAACGATCAGACCGAGATCGCCAGTACCCATGATTTCCAGTCGGGACTCTTTTCCGGAAATCGCCAATCCGGGAAATGCCTGGCAGCCGCCCAAGGCGATAGCCAGAAGTATTGCAACTATTAGATGTGCCGGCCGCTTAAGCGCAGGATCCATGACTGATCATTCCTCCAGATTGGCCCTCAGGGCGAAACTAATGCGCCGGATTTCAGCTGCCGGCTGATCCAGTGAATCTCTTCGGGGGACAACAGTGGCTTCCAGGGCGGCATGGCGGTATCCGGAACACCTTCGCGGATAATGGCGGCAATGGCCTCTACCTGAAGACCTCCCAAATCCTCTGGCCGTAAGGGCGGGCCGAGGCCACCACGGAGTGTCAGGCCATGACAGGAACCACAATCCTGAAGCACCAGGTTGGCAAGCCGGGCCTGATCCGCAGTCTGAGTTTCGAACTCATCGCCCATCACCGCACCCGGCGCCATAACCAGCCCAAACAACAGAGCAGCGCACACCAGACTCCGCCTTTGCCCTTCTCGCCAGAAACCGTTCAACCGCTGCGTCCTCCCATGTGTTATCAGCATCGTGACGACTCCAATAATGCTCATCCTTGATATTGGTTAAAAGCTGCCTTCAACGCCAGAACTCTTTGGGCATACCACCGTTTGGGTAGGGACCGGACAAAAAACAGGCATCTGATATTAATCAATGTTGATCAGAGTAAAGAAGCGAAACCTAGAGGGACTCTTAAATCCAAGGAGATAACCTGATGAGAGTAAACAACCCGCTTTTCAAACCCCTGGCCCTGGCCTTTGCCGTCGCCTCTTTCGGCTCCGTGGCGGCCACTGACGACGCCAAACATCCCGACGACCCGGCCGCAACAGCTTATGAAGGTACTGCGAGTGCGATTGCTCCGGAGTCAGCCAAGGTCGTTCGCAGTCCGGGCGCTCCGGATCTGACCGAGGCCGAATTCGAGAAAGCCAAGAAGATCTTCTTCGAGCGCTGCGCCGGTTGTCACGGCGTCCTGCGCAAAGGTGCCACCGGCAAACCCCTGACCCCTGACATCACCCAGGAGCGCGGTCTGGATTATCTGAAGGCCTTCATCACCTATGGCTCACCAGCGGGCATGCCCAACTGGGGCACGTCCGGCGAATTCACCGAGGCTGAAATCGAGCTCATGGCCAAGTACCTGATGCACGAGCCACCTGAGCCACCGGAGTTCAGCCTTGCCGACATGAAGGCCACCTGGGAAGTTGTCGTTCCGCCTGAAGACCGTCCCAAGAAACAGCTGAACGACCTGAACCTGAAAAACCTGTTCAGCGTGACCTTGCGGGATGCCGGCCAGATTGCACTCATCGATGGCGAATCCAAGGAAATTGTCGAGGTGATTGATACCGGCTACGCCGTTCACATCTCACGGATGTCAGCCTCTGGGCGCTACCTGTTCGTTATCGGGCGTGATGCCCTGATCAACATGGTGGACCTGTGGATGGAGCATCCCGATACCGTCGCCAAGATCAAGGTCGGCCTGGAAGCCCGCTCCGTGGAAACCTCCAAGTACAAGGGCTACGAGGACAAGTACGCCATCGCGGGCACCTATTGGCCACCGCAGTTCGTGATCATGGATGGCCAGACCCTGGAGCCGAAGAAAATCGTCTCCACCCGGGGCATGACCGTGGATACCCAGGAATATCACCCGGAACCGCGCGTGGCAGCCATCGTCGCCTCCCACGAACACCCGGAGTTTATCGTCAACGTCAAGGAAACCGGCAAGATCCAGCTGGTCAACTTCGAGGATCTGGACAACCTGAGCATCACCACCATTGATGCCGCCCGGTTCCTGCACGACGGCGGCTGGGACAGCAGCATGCGCTACTTCATGACCGCTGCGAATCAGTCCAACAAGATCGCGGTGGTCGATTCCAAGGAACGGGAACTGGAGGCGCTGGTCGACGTTGGCAAGATCCCCCATCCCGGCCGTGGCGCCAACTTTGTGGATCCGGAGCATGGGCCGGTCTGGGCCACCAGCCACCTGGGTGACCCCACCATCCAGCTGATCGGCACCGACCCCGAAGGCCATCCTGACCAGGCCTGGAAAGTGGTCCGTACGCTCAACGGCCAGGGTGGTGGTTCGCTGTTCATCAAGACTCACCCGAAATCCGACAACCTGTGGGTCGATACCGCACTGAACCCGGCCGAGGCGGTCAGTCAAAGCATTGCCGTGTACGACATCGACAACCTCGAGGCCGGCTATGAAGTGCTGCCGATCGCCGAATGGGCAGATCTGGGCGAAGGGCCCAAGCGCGTGGTTCAGCCGGAATACAACGTTGCCGGTGACGAAGTCTGGTTCTCGGTCTGGAACGGCAAGGAACAGACGTCAGCCCTGGTGGTTGTTGATGACAAAACCCGCGAGCTGAAAAAGGTGATCAGGGACGAACGGCTGGTCACACCGACCGGCAAGTTCAACGTCTACAACACCCAGCACGACGTGTACTGATCGGTTCCGGCCCGGAGGAGAGCACTGATGAGACTGGACACCACTGACAGACAACTGATCAACCTGTTCCAGCGGGACCTGCCCGTCTGCGACAGACCCTACCAGGCGATGTCGCGACAACTGGGCATCGCCGAAGAGGAGGTCATTGAGCGACTGCAGTCACTCCAGGACAGCCAGGTTCTCAGCCGGGTCGGACCGGTCTTTGAACACAGCCGGGCAGGCGCAAGCCTGCTGGCTGCCGTTGCCGCACCGGATGAACAGATTGATCTGGTCGCGGCCCGAATCAATCAGACTCCCGGCGTGAATCACAATTACGCCCGGGAGCATACCTACAACCTGTGGTTTGTCATGACTGCCACCGATGAAGACATTCTGGATGAGCGGCTTGACGACCTGGAACACCAGCTGCGGCTGCCGATGCTTCGGTTACCGATGGTGGAGGCCTACCATATTGACCTGGGCTTCGATATTGACTGGGAGGCCCTGCCGTGAACCTTCGCCAGGGTCCGGAATACCTCGCGGTTGTACCGGAAATCGCCGGCGCCGGACCGGTCAGTGCCTGGGGTTTGCTGCGGCTCCGGCGGGAGCTGGAAGTCGGGCTTCCGCTGACATCGCGGCCCTATGAGACGCTGGCTGAAAGGTGCGGACTGTCCGAAACGGATGTGATGTCAGCGATCCGCCAGTGGCAGGCCCAGGGCCTGATCAAACGATTCGGCCTCGTGGTGCGGCACCGGACGCTGGGTTATACCGCCAACGCCATGGTGGTCTGGGATGTTCCGGACGAGCAGGTTCAGGAACTGGGCCGGAGGCTGGCCCGAAGCCCCCTCATCACTCTCTGTTACCAGCGCCCGCGCCGACTTCCCGAGTGGCCCTTCAACCTGTTCTGCATGATCCACGGCGTCGACCGGCAACGGGTTCTTAACCAGCTGGATGCGCTGATCGGCGAGTTTGGCCTGGCGCAGCTCCCCCACGCCGTTCTGTTCAGTACCAAAGCCTACCGACAGCGAGGAGGCCGTTATGTCAGCAGTGACTGAGCTGTCCCAGGCAGAGTGCGAATTCACAGAAATAGAGCGAGCCGTCATTAACCGTTTGCAGACCGGGCTCCCTCTGATGCATTCGCCCTACGCTGCGGTCGCCAGCGAACTTGGTCTGACCGAGCAGGCACTTCTGCACACCCTCGCGGACCTTCTGGACCGTCGCATCCTCACGCGTTTTGGCCCCATGTTCCACGCCGGAGAAATGGGCGGCGGGCTCACACTGGCCGCCATGCGAATCCCGGAGAACGACTTTGAGGCCGTCACCCAAAAGGTGAACAGCTTCGACGAAGTGGCCCACAACTACCGTCGGGAGCATGAGCTGAACATGTGGTTTGTCCTGGCCACGGAGAGCCCGGAAGACATCCCCCGGGTTATTGGCGAGATCGAGTCCGCCACCGGCTATCCCGTCTACAACATGCCCAAGGAGGAAGAGTTCCATGTCCATCTCCATTTCCCGGTCTGACCAGAATTACGTGCTGAGCCAGCTTGACCGGAAACTGATCCTGGCCACCCAGAACGGTCTGCCCCTGGATCCGGATCCCTGGGGCACCCTGGGCAAACAGCTGGGCTTGCCGGCCGACGAGGTGCTGGCCAGATTCCAGCGGATGCAGGACGCCGGCGTGATCCGACGGGTCGCCGCCGTGCCCGATCACTATCGCCTGGGCTATCGCTTCAACGGCATGACGGTCTGGGATGTGCACGACGACGCCATCACCGACATGGGCCGGCAGGTGGGCGAACTGCCCTTCGTCAGCCACTGCTACCTGCGCCCGAGGCACCTGCCCTACTGGAGCTACAACCTGTTTGCCATGGTCCATGGAACCAGCCGGGAAGAGGTGGAAGACAAGGCTTCGCAGATTCAGGCCGTGCTCGGAACCACCTGCCAGGGCCACACCATTCTTTACAGCTCGGCCATCCTGAAAAAAACCGGTCTGCGGCTGCGGAAAACATGAGAGAGGAAGCACCATGTTCAGAATGACCCGCTACATCAAGAGCCTGATGGACCCGGCCCCAGTGCGACCGGTCCCGAAACCCTCCGGCCCGGTGGTGATCTGGAACCTGATCCGCCGCTGTAACCTGACCTGCAAACACTGCTATTCAATCTCTGCAGACATCGACTTCAAGGGCGAGCTGAGCACGCAGGAAGTCTATACGGTGATGGATGATCTCAAGGCGTTCGGAGTGCCGGTACTGATTCTCTCCGGCGGCGAGCCACTGATGCGCCCGGATATTTTCGACCTCTCCCACCGGGCCCGGGAAATGGGCTTTTACGTAGGGCTGTCCACCAACGGCACGCTGATCAACGAAGACAACATCGGCAAGATCGCCGAGGCAGGCTACGACTATGTCGGCATCAGCATCGACGGCCTGGAAAACACCCACGACGAGTTCCGGCAGAAAAAGGGCGCATTCCGGGAATCCATGCGTGCGGTTGCCCTGTGCAAGCAGGCAGGCATCAAGGTAGGCCTGCGCTTCACCCTGACTCAGGACAACTTCCCGGAACTGCCGGCCATGCTGGACCTGCTTGATGAGCACGAGATCGACAAGTTCTATCTCTCACACCTGAACTACTCCGGCCGTGGCGGCCGGAACCGGAAACGGGATGCCTGGTACGACATGACCCGGGAAGCCATGAACCTGATGTTCGACCACTGTCACCGGGAACTCCAGCGGGGCGTGGAGCGGGAGTATGTGACCGGTAATAACGACGCCGACGGCCCCTTCCTGATTGAGTGGGCGAAACACCATTATCCGGGCCAGGTCGCGACCCTGGAGCAGCGCCTGAAAAACTGGGGTGGAAACTCTTCGGGCGTCAACATCGCCAATATCGACAACCTGGGCGTGGTCCACCCGGATACCTTCTGGTGGAACCACGACCTGGGTAACGTTCGCCAGACTCCGTTCTCCAGAATCTGGGCTGACACCACCGACCCGCTGATGCAGGGCTTCCGGCAGCATCCGCGACCGGTCAAGGGGCGCTGTGCGGAGTGTAAATACCTGGCCATCTGTAATGGCAATACCCGGGTCCGGGCCTACAACATGTCCGGTGACTTCTGGGAGGAAGACCCCGGCTGCTACCTCACCAATGAAGAAATCGGTGTACTCGATATGCCCCGGCGCGTTGCCGCCCCGGTTACCGAAATCCCGGTTCACAACCTGTAAGGACAAGCATCATGACAACCAGCCAAAGGAAGAAGTGCCTGGTGGAGTTCCAGCTGGCGGAACAACCCTTACGAGCGGGAGAGGTAGCGATTGTCGGTGCCGGCCCGGGCGACCCCGGTCTGCTGACTCTGCGGGCCCTGATGCTGATCCAGCAGGCCGATGCCATCGTCTATGACCGCCTGGTGTCACCGCAGATCATGGAGCTGGTCAATCCGGCGGCCGAGCGGATTCACGTGGGCAAGGCCAGCGGTTGCCATTACGTGCCCCAGGAGGACACCAATGAACTGCTGGTACAGCTGGCGATAAAACAGCGCCGGGTGGTCCGGCTCAAGGGTGGCGACCCGTACATATTCGGGCGAGGTGGCGAGGAAGCGGAATTCCTGGTTGATAATCACATCGATTTCCAGGTGGTTCCCGGCATCACCTCTGCCGCCGGTTGCGCTTCCTACTGCGGCATACCGCTGACGCACCGCGACTACGCCCAGAGCGTGACCTTCGTAACCGGGCATCGCAAGGCCGACCAGTCACTGGAACTGAACTGGCGCGTGCTGGCGGCACCAGGTCAGACCCGGGTGTTTTACATGGGCCTGCACAATGCCCCAACCATTGTCGGGGAACTGATGGCCCACGGTCTTCCGGGCAACTGCCCAGTCGCGCTAGTGGAGCGGGGCACCACACCACAGCAGCACATGGCGGTCACCACCCTGGCCGACCTCGAGGCGACCATTCTCCGTGAGGCTTTCCAGCCGCCGACGCTGATCATAGTTGGCGAGGTTGTCCGCCTGGCGGAAAAACTCGCACAACCGGCCACAGCCGGCTGGCACTCCGGCCGCAGTGAGGCCATTGCCGCCAGCGCAGGAGGACGCCCGGCATGAGATTTCGCAAAGACACCTTGCTGATGCTCACAGCCAGCCTGCTGATGCCTGCCTCACTACAGGCCAGCCCGGATCCGGAAACCGAGGCACTCTACCAGCAACACTGCGCCAGTTGTCACGGCGCTGACCGCCTGGGCGGCATGGGTCCTGCCCTGCTGCCGGAAAACCTGTCTCGGCTCAAAAAACCCGAGGCAGAGGCCACCATCCGCAACGGCCGCCCCGCCACCCAGATGCCGGCCTTTGCCGATGTTCTGGCCAGCGAATCCATCACCGTCCTGGCGGACTATATTTACCGCCCGCCGGTCAGCCCACCGACCTGGGGCCGGGCAGACATCCTCGACAGTCATCTGCTGCCCCACCCTCAGGGTACGTTACCGGATGAGCCGGTGTATGAAGCCGATATGATGAACCTGTTCCTGGTGGTGGAGATCGGCGATCACCATGTCACCCTGCTGGATGGCGACAAGATGGAGCCCATCCACCGGTTCCCGAGCCGCTACGCCCTGCACGGTGGCCCGAAATACAGCCCCGACGGGCGTTACGTCTACTTTGGCTCCCGGGACGGCTGGATCACCAAGTACGACCTGTACAATCTGAAAGTGGTGGCAGAAGTGCGAGCCGGCATCAACATGCGCAACATCGCCGTGTCCGCAGATGGCAAGCACGTGATGGCCGCCAACTATCTGCCTCACACCCTGGTACTGTTCGATGCCGACAATCTCGAATTGATGGACGTTATCCCGGTGGAAAATGACGCCGGCGACAGCTCCCGGGTCAGTGCTGTTTATGCTGCCCCCCCGAGGGACAGCTTCATCGCCGCCCTCAAGGACATTCCCGAAGCCTGGGAAATCACCGTGAGAGACGGCAAACCCACTATCCGCCGGATGCAGATCGACACCCTGCTGGACGATTTCTTCTTCGACCCCGGCTACAAACACGTCATCGGCGCCGCCCGCGACGGCAAGCGCGGCTACGTAATCAATCTCAATACCGGCAAAACCGTCGCCAAACTCCCCCTCCCCGGCATGCCCCACCTGGGCTCGGGCATCACCTGGGAGTACCAGGGCAAGCGGGTGATGGCCACGCCCCATTTCCGCACCGGCGCGGTCTCCATCATCGACATGGACAACTGGGAAGTCATCAAGACCCTGGAAACCCAGGGCCCCGGCTTCTTCATGCGCAGCCATGAAAACTCCCGCTACGCCTGGGTGGATGTGTTCTTCGGTCCCAACAAGGACAAGGTCCACGTCATCGACAAGCAGACCCTGGAAATCGTCAAAACACTGCAGCCGGCCCCGGGCATGGTCGCCGCCCACGTGGAATTCGATCGCGATGGCAAAAAGCTTCTACTGAGCGTCTGGGACAAGGACGGCGCCATCATCGTCTACGATGCCGATACTCTTGAGGAGGAAAAGCGCATTCCCATGAACAAGCCCTCTGGAAAATATAACGTCTGGAACAAGATCAATTACGAAGAGGGGACCAGTCACTGAGTGCCCGCTGGCCCGGAACTGAAGTCATTCTCCTATCGGTTATCGACTCAGTGAAAAAGCCTTAATGATTTAAGTCATTTCAGAAGATGCTTCTCTGATACCATAATTGGCCTGACACTCAAAACAGGGTCAATGCCATGAACAGCATCTTCAGGCCAGGCGTTTCCTCTGCTCCGTGCATGTTGGGAGAGAACAACCCGGACATCATCCATCAGGCGGCGGCGCCAAGCTCGACGGCCTTACTGAACGGTTTGGGCCGGGTATTCGGTATCCGCGTGGCAGGCAATGAAAACGATCCAGACGCACGGTTTCTGGCAGATCTGGCCCGCCTGTTCCATCAGCGCCGGGTTGATGCGGAAACCAGCCTGGAAAAGCATGACTCGCCCTGGGCCAATGTGTACTTAATCCAGTACGGCATCCTGCGGCTGTTTCGTGAAGCGCCCAATGGCAAAATCTCCGTACACCACTTTTTCTCCGAGGGTGATATGGTCTGGCCTGTCTTTGGCCGCACCCGCACCGTACGCAACACCCTGTGCCTGACCCCCAGCACGCCGGCGACACTCTGGGTTGCGGATTTCTCCGCCTTCAGGTCCGCCATTCAGTCTCACGGGGAGGGGCTGTGGCCTAAATTCGCCCTGGCCCTGACCGAAGAAATGGCGGAACTGACCAGTATGAGGGAATTCCGGAAGCACACCATGCCCGCCCGGGAACGCTATCAGTTGCTGCTAGAAGAATACCCGGAGCTGGTCAGGCGAGTGCCCGACAATCAGCTGGCATCGTGGCTGGGCGTCGTGCCAGCAACCTTCTCCCGGCTGAAAACCGGCGCCGCCAACAACCGGTCGTAAATTCGGCTCAAAAGCTTGAAACACCATAAAAAAGGGCAGCAAGCTCTCGCCTGCCACCCTAAAAACACTCAACGCTTCGTCACTACTTTGCTTCTAGCCGTGCAGCTTCACCGCCAGCTCAGCCACATGCTTGCCCTGATAGCGGGCGATCGTCAGCTCTTTCTCGCTGGGCTGTCGGGAGCCGTCGCCTCCGGCGATGGTCGACGCACCGTAGGGTGTTCCACCATTCATTTCTGAAATATCAAAGAACTCCGGAATTCCGTAGCCCAAGGGCACGATTACCATGCCGTGGTGGGCGAGGGTGGTCCAGAACGAGCTGATCGTATGCTCCTGGCCGCCAC
>AZIH01010148.1_pt1 | contig 11900 bp, 8 predicted proteins | sample 359041 | NCBI WGS metagenome assembly AZIH01 (sample SAMN02429716, study PRJNA222664) | marine sediment metagenome | biome: Sediment sample; isolation source: enrichment culture of sample MGS-ANC(UA) from oil contaminated site at the... | place: Italy: Ancona | collected 2012-02-14 | depth 6 m m
AATCCGCGTGTCGGGGGTTCAAGTCCCTCCTCCGCTACCAAATTTCCCTAAGCAGGTCAGTACGTTGATCGTCGGCGACCATGAGCCGTGAAGGCCTTGGGAGGCGCCGGGTATCATTCGGGTATCATTTGAGTGTGGGGAGCGATCAAGGCGCTCGGTGTCGACCCTGAAGGGCATCGAGGCTTGAAAATCCTCGTGTCGGTGGTTCGATTCCGCCCCCGGGCACCATTATTTTAAATACTGATTTGATATCAGTTATTTAGATTGCGCTTTTGTCCCACTCGAAACAACCCCATCTAAAAGTGGGACACTTTTGTCCGGTGTTTGTTCCGCAGACATGCGGCGTAGCGCACTCTCGGCCCTTGTCTTTTGACTGGCGGCACGGGTGTAGCGGGTCACTTCCTTACTGGTCCGGTGGCCCGTAATCGACATAATTTCCTGTTCTGTGCATCCTAGTTCGGCCAAACGCGCGGCAGCGGCTTTGCGTAAGCCATGAACGGAACAGTTTGTAAGTCCAGCTTCGTCGCACCACTTGCGGAAACGATTGCCAAAGCCATTTGACGTAAACGGTCGATTGAAGGCCGTGACTAAGAAAGTCAGGTCCCCAGTTGCAGTTTGGTCAATGATTGTCTGTAATTCCTGTATGATTGGAATTTCCAAGCGGACAGGACTACGGTTTCGCCCCTTGTGCTGGGTGAAGATCAGCCAACCGTCTCGGACATGTTGTTTCCCAAAGACGACTAAATCAGCGCGTCTTTGGCCGGTGTAGAGAGCCAGGGCAAGGGCAAGCCGTGCTGGTGTCCCTATGGCGTGGGTGTCCTCAAATTTTTCAATCTCTGCCAGGCTCCAGGAATGGAACCCATCTGCATTGCCTTTGAGGTATTCCACCTTGTCGGCGGGGTTGTCGTCGTGGTGATCATAGCGGAGGGCAAAGCGGTAGAGTTGCCGCAGAGCCTTAACCATGCTGTTCGCGGCCTCCGGGCGATCTGCCATTTCGTCGCGACGGACGCGGATATGGCGGTGAAGCAAAAGGGCAAACGGTTTGTCACCATCACCTTTATTCTGGCAAAAACGTTCTAGGATCGCGCGGCGGACTTTTTGGGTCCGTGGGTCCAATTCCTGGAACATAGCGCTTTTGAAATATTGAACGCAAAGCCACCTGATGCTGCGCGGGACAACACGGCCAGTTTGTTCAGTCTTGTTTGTCAGTGGTTTTGGTTCGGCAGCGGCGGCGCGATAATCAAGTAAGAACTCGGGCGATCCTGCTGGCCCTCTGAGGCGGGTTTTCCGCCCGTTGCGGCGATAGTATAGCCGCACGTTGCCATGCCTGTCGGTGTCTTCAACAACATACTTTAACCGAAACTTCATAGCACCCTCGAACATCTATTCGTCCCAGGGATTGTGGTCTGAATCATCGCCACCGGGCAAGGCCTCAAAGAATTTGTCGATTAATCGCACGTCCCAAACGCGCCGTCCGTCTATTTTCTTGGGCTTTGGCATACGTCCATCCGTGACCAACCCGTCGAATTTTGACGTTCCGATCCCAATGTATTCAGCCGCTTCAACGCGGGAAAGCCCCCGACGTGTCGGTAAAGGAACGGCATGTATGTCATGGGACGGCATAGCTTGCATCACAGTATCTCCGGCTCGTTACTAGGTGTCTGTGATCCCCGCCCGCTACGGAAGGGCGTGAGCGGGCGGGGAAATGATTAGGATCGAAACCAATCAGGGCGTTTCAATATCCTGGATTGCAGCAAACGATTCGGCGTGGCGGACCGCTATGTCCCATTCGGAATGGGCCACAAGTCGGACGTTGCCCTTTGCAGCCTCCGTCACATCATCCACGATTAGGTCAATTCCGCCCCACTGGCCGATCAACAGATCAGCCCAGGCCCCGAAAATCATTGCTGATAGATCGGTCCCAGTGCCTTTGGTTAGGTCTGACGGTACGTTGCCCGAGAAGCGGGCCTTGTAGCCTGCCAGGCGCAGGTCCTCGGCCGTAGCGGCCGCGTCAGGGTCCAGCATCATCGTATCCGTCCCGGAAATGCGCGGGGTGGACATGAGCCAGCCCTTAACCTTGAGGTTTGACAGGAACCCAAGCGACGCTGGGTCAACATTTGCTGACTCAACCGCGCTAACCAATTCCATAAGGCGGCCCCAGGTGACAAAATCGCCATTCGTCCCCAATGGAACGTCCCCGATACCAGCGACATTTAGAATGCCGGTTGGTTCCGGCGCTACGCCTGTCCCCGCAATCGCCGCCTTGTCCAAAGCGACCGCAATCTGGGCGCGCAAATCATTGGTTAGAATCGGGTCCACGGCGGGCAGGCTTTGCTTAAGTTGGCGACGTGATATCCGCGTGTTTGCTGAAAGCTGGTGCATAGTCAACGACACCGCGTCAAATCCGGGGGCCGATTCCGTCGCCTCGCTGTTTTCAGCGATCCACTCGGCAGAACACCCGGCCGTTTGGCGCGGGATGGAGACGTTTTCCACCAGACCAGGAAGAACGGTTGCGCCTAATTCCATCACGCGGACCTGGGGTTTCAGGACCTCGATAAAGGCGTCGTGCATCTGCTGGGTGCCGATCAACGACGGCGCGGTCCCGGTTGTGACCAGAGCGCGACCGGCCAGGGCGGCCGTTGGAACGTAGGTACCCGATGCACTACGCCCGATCTGGCCTTGTAATTCTTGGGACACTTCCCGTTCGAAACCGGCCTGGGACCAGTCACCCGTGACCTGGGCCTGCGCAACGCGAGTCAGTGAATAGGACCGTTCGGCCGCTGCGATTGCGGGCAAGCCGATGCGGCCGCGCGTGATGGGTTGCGGGCTATTGCCGGTGGACATGCCGTCCAGAATAGACCGCTGGAATGCGTCCACGGACAGGCCGTCTGCAATGGCAGTTTCCACGTCCTCGGCTGGCATGTTGAAGCTGCGGCCCAAGGCTGAAATTTCAGATGCGCGGCGGCGTTCGGAACTGACGGAAGCGGATGCCGGGGCGGCCTGATGTTGAGTCGTAATGGTGGGAGTGGTCATGTTTAAGTCTTTCAATGTGTGAGAGAGGGGCGCGGAAGAACCACCCGCCAGCGACCGACCAACCCCGACCGTGGGGTCTGCCGGGACCGCGACGAGAGAGACCTCAACCGCTTCCCATTTAGTGGCGCGCAAAACGGGATAGCCGTCTTGTTCGCCCGCTGGTTTCAACTCATGGACGGCGTAACCCACCGATACCGATTGCACTTCACCCGCCTTGACGCGGGATAGCATTGAGTTGCCTTCTTTCGTGTCTGCAAGTCGCACAACTGCGCGGCCCCGGCGTCCCTCGATCCGGGCGGAAACAACCGTCCCAACCATCGAGTCCACGTCACGCCGGTGATCTTTGAGTACAGGAGCCGATCCACTGTTGAGCCGTGCCAGGTCAACTTCGCTTGGATCGTGTCCTAAAACCTCAAAGGCCGGTCCTATCGGAGTATCCCGCAGGACCGGAATTTCGCTGGAGAAGGACAAAAGGACCGTTCGGTCCTCGCCCTCCACCTTAACCTCTGCCGCGACCTGAGGGCCGAAAGCGGGCGTTTCTAAATCTGCAAATCTCTGGTGTGTCATGATCAACCGCCCTTTTTCAGAGAGGCCGCGCCAGCGTCGATGTGGGCCGCCAACTCGGCAATGGTGGCCGGGCAAAACCCAAAAAGCGGCGCGGATTCATGCTCGGCAGCTGCCACAAAACGCTCTAAACGGGACTCGCTGTCTGTAACCACACCCCGCGCCCCGTTTGGGTCCAGTCGATAGACCACCAATGCCCCAGGGCCTCTCGTCAAGGCCGCTTCGATCTTGTCCGGGGCGTCGCGTAGGAGGTCTAAGGCGTCATGTTGTTCGACACCTGCACAATGGATTTCGCGAGTCAGTACGGCCAAACAAGCCGCAACGACGTGCGGCCGACCAAGCTGGATAGTTTCGGTTGAGCCTGTGGTGTTGTTACTTTTAGTCATGTTTTGATCCTTTGCGGCGGATTGGGCGGTGAAACGGAACAGTCAGGCCTCATTTTTTGCAGGAGGTTTTGCCAATAGGGCTTGGACGGCGGTAGCGTCGCGCCATCGGATTCCGGCAAACGTCATATTTCCATTGGATTTCATTTTGCGAATGCCGTGTGCGGAAAGTCCGTCCTGCACAGTCGCGTTTCCGGTTTTCCCATCGCCTAAGGAAATTGGTTCGCCCTGCCAGTCGGCATACCAGGCGGCAAAAGCCTGGTGGAACTCCAACGTCGAGGTCCGGCCCCATGGATCGCGGACCGTATATACCGCTAAGAACGAGGTAATAGGATCGTTGGCTGCATTGTCCATTTCCATGCTGATTCCCAAAGTTGATTTGCATTCGACTTAGGAACCAGAGGGTGTGACGATTTCTTCACGTCAACATTTTTGTTGCAAGGTGCGTTCGCACCTAGTTGCAATCGGTAAGAACTTTGAACTGCTGCCGCCTGAGAGGGTGCCCCGCACCCCGTTTGGTTCAAAGACACGGACACTCCCCAAGAATACAACATCGCGCCCAAAGGGGGAGGCAAACGTGGCGGAACCCAAATGCACCCTCAGGCCACCTAAAACGATATCATGACCTTGGACCAGTGGATGGGCTAGAGGTGTCCAGAACCGCACAAGCCAGATCCCCGCGCCCGGATTGAGGACTGATCCCGGTCTGGTGGGGACACCCACGCCTAGCGAAACACGGCCCGCGAACCCCAAGCCCGCGCCCCGGCTGACTGCCAGCCCGCACACGGGGCCAGCCAAAACCCCTTGTGCCGCGCGAACGCAAAGACACGCAACAGCTACCCGAGATCAACTCAAAACGCAGTCCACCGCCCGTCAAACAATAACAACCCCAACCCAAAACCCCACTTGTCCAGAAACCCAAACCGTCCAAAGAAACGGGGTGCGAATATACCCACGTTAAAGGCCCCAGGAAGGACCCAAAACTATTTGGATGGGTGAGCAGAAGTCTTTTATAGGGACATTAGGGAAGCTGGGGAGGGGCTGACCTCTGCCTTTTCAAAACATGCTGTTATAGGTGTTCTTGTTGTATGCGTTATATACCCCTCCCTAACCTCCCTATTACAATATACTTATTGATTTTATTGAATAATATGGCGATCTAACTCCCCAGTAACTTCCCTGCCGTTTCCCTAGAAAGCGGATTAGCTCCCCAAAAGCACCCCAATCAGCCCACAAGTCACAGTCAGATCACTTGGCCCGTTTCCTCGTGATCACTTACATAGTCCCCAAATTCCCCAGATTGGGGATGCTTTGAAGGGGAGCGGGGAAGGGCGAAGTCGTTGGAAAACAACGTATCACGTGCGAAACAATGTTGGGCATAGACGTATTCAAGTACCTGCCCTGTATGACCTTGACTTAGGATTGTTCATATTGGATGGTGGAGTTGCTTTACGCGTTTAGGCTACAAGCCTTGTCGGGCGCTTCGCCAGATATGTATTAATTGAACGACATTGTCGCCTCGAATGGTCCTCGAATTTCCTTCGCCATTCGCTATAGTGCGCTCAAGTCAAAGAAAATCCGAGGCCCATTCGAGCCTTGCTAAGGTAAAGCCCATTGTTTCCTAAGTTGGTACAAGATTTTTTTGGCGCTATTGATTTCAATAAATCAAAAATTGTCTTTCCAAGAAAATTGGTATTTGTTTGTGGTGGCAAATCGAATGGAAACGAAGCTGCGCCAGTTTCAATGCGCGAATTATTAATAAGTCACTCTAATAAGACGAGCGAAATAGGCGAGTTTCAAGGATCAAGAATTCTTCTTGCTGAAGAAGCCGTAAATGCCCTTGCGGATAGTCATTTTGAAAACCTTCTCGACTTAGAAGAGTACATCGCTGCGGTTGTGAGTAATGTTCTCTTAATAGTGGAAAGTGCTGGTTCGATTTGTGAGCTAGGTTCTTTTGTAAAAGTTGAAGAAATAAGCGAAAAGCTAGTAATTATTATGCTCAGCGATCATTCCTATCCTGCATCGTTTATTACGAGTGGGGCGTTGGGGTACTACAATGAGCACCATGCAAATCCTCAAGTTTTAGGTTTTAGCTGGAAGACCGGAGAAGACGGCGTGGTTAGCGCTGCCGGATATGTTCTGAACAAAATGATTTTTGATATTCCTAAGGCGATGGAGGCGGTGGCTTCAAATGGAAAAGAGGGAAGCTTCAAAAGGGACAACATTGGGCACCGAATTTACCTTGTACTTGCTATCTGTCATGTTTTGCGAGCCGCAAAGCTAGCGGAAATCAAAATGGCTCTTAAAGCGTCTGAAGTGTTAGGTGAAAATTTCAACGAAAAAAACGTCCGACAGTGCCTCGACATTCTTATAATCTGCAAGTTACTCAAACCAGTAAAGCACGGAAAACTTGATTACTATGTGTCGCAAGTCAATGATCTACCGCTGAAAATTTCCTGGAAAAGTGGCACCGCAAACAAAGACCGAGATACTTTGCGATGGATAAAAGAAATTTCCGAAGCCGGAAAAATTGACGACAAGGATAGGTTTGAAATTTTTTGGGAACACAAAAATGCAGAGTCCTGAAAAATCACTGATCTTAGACACTGCAAAAGAGTTTGGATTGACAAAATCTGAATTGCTTTCCTTGGTCGAAACCGCTCCAAAACGTTACTATGTTTGGAAGATACCGAAAAAATCGGGTGGTGACCGGGTAATTTGCCACCCAGCACGCGAATTGAAAGCAATACAGCGGTACTTCGTCCAGAACGTACTAAACGAACTACCTGTGCATTCGGCCGCTATGGCATACGTTGTTGGTCGCTCAATTAAAGAAAATGCCAAATGCCACGCTGAATCTCGAGTTGTGATGAAACTCGACTTTGAAGATTTTTTTAACAATTTGGTAGTCGAGAATTGGGAGCAATATGCTTCCCTGCATTTCCCTCCATGGTCCATTGATGAGATAGCTTTTACCAGCAAAATTCTATTTTGGGGTGCGGGTTCGATTGAACCAGTTAAGCTCGCTATCGGGGCCCCGACGTCCCCCTTGCTTTCGAACTGCTTACTTTTTGATGTGGACACCAAGCTATCTGAATTTGCTGCCTCACAGAACCTAAATTATACGCGTTACGCCGACGACATAACGTTTTCCAGTAAAGGTTTTTTGGATTTTGATAAAGTCATAGGAGCGGTGAAAAGCGCCTTGTCGGATGCAACTTGGGTTAACTTGCGGCTCAATGCGAAGAAAACCAGACTTGCCTCCAAAAAAACTAACCGTCGAGTAACCGGCATAGTAATTACCTCAGACAACAAGGTTTCACTGGGGCGCGAACGGAAACGGAAGATCAGTTCGATGGTGCATTATGGCATTCATGGTCGGCTGGCGATGGAGGACTACGCAAAGCTAGGTGGCTTAATTGCGTTTGCGATAGATGTGGAACCCAGTTTCGTTGATAGCCTTCGTAAGAAGTACGGAGACAAAATAATAGATAAATTACTTCGAAGGGCGGTCTGAGGAAGATCGAGGCACTTACCTCAATCATTGCCGCTTTGCCCGATACGGTTCCACTAAGTAACTTGCTGAAGTGGGTTTTCGGTGGGACATTTTTCCCGAAATTCATTGAGTTTACATGGAACATATTTATGCCCCACTACATCATAAGTATTTGATTTATAATAAAAGATACGCCCCGCCCCTGGGCACCATTTAACTCTCTGTAACATAACGAGTAATTGGCATTCTTGCTTAGGGAAGCTGTTGCGGGTTAGTCGCTTGGGTGCCGATTGGGTGCCACCAGCCTGAGCCATAATGGATTGGTCAGATCAATTCCATTTGAATGGCCGCTATTTGGAACATTCTAGCAGCTTGGCCGAACTCGCCCTTGGGTAGCATTTTGTGAGTGAAGTCTAAGCAGCATACGGTTAGTCTTGAAATGAGTGGTTCCTGCTGCATCCTAAAAGTGCATCTGTTTGAGTGCGTTGTGGTCGCCATTCGCGGTTTTGTTAAAACTATTAGTGATGCGTTTCCAGCGATTTGGGGAAAGTGAACATTAAGAAGTGGATTATTGGCCAGTGTCAAATAAAGGTTCAGAGTGGCGCAGGTGGGAGCCACATATTCATGCCCCCGGTACAGTCATGAACGATCAGTTTATGGGGCCAAATGCGTGGGAGGATTATCTCACTGCGTTGGAAAACGCGTCACCGAAAATCAAGGCATTGGGTGTCACTGATTACTACCTGACCCATACCTACGAGAAAGTACGGGAAGCCAAGCAAAGCGGACGGCTGAGCGAAATAGAATTGATCTTTCTGAATGTTGAGCTGCGTATTGGAATTGGCACAACCAAGGGTGGGTGGGTGAACATGCACCTCATGGTGAGTCCTGAAGACTCTGACCATCTTGAGAAAGCGAAGGCGTTTGTTCGAAACCTTAGATTTCGTGCCCATGATGAAAGCTTCAACTGTACCAAGGAAGATCTAATCCGCTTAGGGCGTCTTACAGACCCCTCCAAAACCACTGACGAGCTTGCTCTGGAGCATGGTGCTACACAGTTCAAAGTCGGGTTCGACCAGCTTCGAGATGAGTTTGACAAGTCAAAATGGGCTCAAGAAAACATTCTTGTAGCGGTCGCCGGAAGCAAAGACGACGGGACCTCTGGCGTAAAGGAAGCTGCTGATGCGACCCTAAGGCAAGAGATTGAGAAATTCGCTGACGTCATTTTTGCGAGTAGTGTTGCACAACGTGAGTTTTGGCTGGGCCTTCGGGCCGCGTCCACCGAGGAACTCATGTCAAGCTATGGGGGGTTGAAGCCGTGCATGCATGGAAGCGACAGCCACGAAACGACGACCGTAGGGAAACCAGACGGAAACCGTTTTTCTTGGATCAAAGGAGGGCTAGAGTTTGATGCCCTGCGGCAGGCCTGCATTGATCCGGCAGGGCGCGCCTTTGTTGGTGAAGCACCCCCGCGCTTTGGAACACCGTCTCAGCTCATCGACGAAATTGAACTCGTAAACGCACCATGGGCGAAGACGCCTCGTATTGGCTTCAATCATGGGCTTGTTGCCGTAATCGGCGCTCGAGGTTCTGGCAAAACTGCGCTGGCTGATATTGTCGCCTCAGTTTGCGATACTACGCCACAAACCTCTGAGGGCGGCTACAGTTCCAAGCCAAGCCCGTCCTTCTTGAGCCGCGCAAACGATCTATTGGGGGACGCCAACGTGAAGGCGATATGGCGTGCGGGCGAGCCGACAACACGATACCTTGATGGCCGTGATCATCCAGACGTAGTTAATCCGCGCGCGCGTTATCTTTCTCAGCAGTTTGTAGAGGACTTGTGCTCGGCGGATGCGATGACCGACGGCCTCCTGCGCGAAATCGAACGGGTGATTTACGAGGCCCACACACTGACGGATAGGGAGGGCGCGCTTGATTTTCGAGAACTGCTTGAGCTGAAGTCGGCTCGGTTTCGTCACGCCAGAGAGCGCGAAGAAGAAACAATCGTTTCGTTATCGGATCGGATTGGTACCGAGTACGAACAAGTTCGCATGGTGTCCAAATTAACTGCAGATATTGAGGCCAAAAACAAACTCATTGAGCGACTGAACGAAGATCGTGGCAAGCTGGTCGTCAAGGGTTCTGAAGCCCGAATGGCACGTTTAAACGCGCTCTCAACGGCGGCCGAAACAGTTCGCGGTTACCTTCGGCATTTCAATCAGCAAAAGTCAGCGTTAGAGGGGCTTTCTGATGATGTGAAGGACCTAAGAACAGCGAAGGCCCCGGAACTTTTGCGAGCAACTCAGGAGCGACGAAAGGCTAGTCAGATAAAAGATAGTGATTGGGATGCGTTTCGGATTGACTACACAGGTGATGTCGACGCCCAACTCGTCAAACTTCTTAAGAACTGCGAAAAATCTATAAGCTCTTGGAGGGGTGTCCCCCCGCCAGCTCCCACGACTTCGGAGACCTCTCTAATTCCCGAAGATGCTGAGCTCAGCAAGCAACCTTTAGCGCTTCTGCAAGCCGAAATCTCGCGGCTTGAAAAGTTGGTTTCTGTCGATGAAGTGACCAAAAAGCAATTCTCCGCCCTCACATCGAAGATTTCAGCAGAAACTACATCTCTTACCATCTTGAACGAAAAACTTGAGGCCGCAAAAGGAGCCCGTGCACGTATCACAGAGTTGCAGACGGAAAGAGATGAAGCCTATGCTCGAGTATTTAGCGCGGTTACCTCTGAACAGGCCGTTCTGACAGAACTCTATAAGCCCTTGCTTGATAGACTGTCCGGTTCAACCGGAAGCCTCAAAAAAATGTCGTTTACAGTATCCCGTTCGGTCGACGTCGACAGATGGGCGGCCTTCGCAGAAAAGTACCTTATCGATCTACGCAGGGATACCCCATTCAAAGGCGCTGGCACGTTCCTGTCGAAAGTCAACAATGACCTCAAAGCCATTTGGGAAACTGGAGATGCAGATGCCGTAGGCAAGGCCATGGCAGCTTTTCGGGCCGAGCACATGTCTGCTTTGCTCGAGCATGCCAATGTTACGAAATCGGATGAGATCGAGTATCGCAACTGGCTCAAGCGTTTTGCCAAGTGGTTGTATTCCACGGATCATATCAGCCTTCAATACGGCATTGATTTTGATGGCGTAGATATTCGCAAGTTGTCGCCTGGCACACGCGGAATTGTGCTTCTGCTACTCTACTTGGCGCTGGATGATGCTGACACACGCCCTCTGATTATCGATCAGCCAGAAGAAAACTTGGACCCAAAGTCGGTCAACGATGAATTGGTCGACTTGTTCATCGCGGCAAAAGCAAAGCGACAAGTGATAATGGTCACCCACAACGCAAATCTGGTGATCAATACAGACGCCGACCAAATCATCATTGCTAACGCAGAGAACCACACGAGGGGGGAATTACCCGAAATTACTTACTTGTCCGGCGGGTTGGAAAACGCTGAAATCCGAAAGGCGGTTTGTGACATTCTAGAAGGTGGTGAGGTCGCGTTCAAAGAACGGGCGCGTCGATTGCGGGTGCGGTTGAAAAGATGAACGTACAACAAAATGCTTTAAGCCGTTTGGCAAATGCCATGAGGTTGTTTGGAGAGGCAAACCTTAAGTTTGATGGCCTGAAGAAGATCGATCTTGAAGAAGCAGTGCACAATCTTGATCGAACGTTTGAAGCAAAATTAGAAGCATTTCATAGCCTTTACGATGTCGACAAAGCGGAATTCGACTACTTTTCTTGCGCAGACACTGCTGTCCTCATCATGCTCCGAAACGCAATACATCACAGAGATCACCCGCTGTTTTCCAGTTGGAATGAAGAAATGGCTCTAAACGGCGGCATTGATCGAAGCCGGGGCGCAGAATTTATTTTTGCCGCTCACGAAGTGGTTGGCGCTGGTCACACCATGAGACAATGCTACCGTCTCGATGACTTTTACCTCCGTCTCGATGGGACTTTAGCATCGCCGCATTTGGAAGGCAGGATGGGCGTGCGCAATCGCGAGAAGTTACTGGCGCAGATCAACTCTGAACTCAAATTCGAAGAAATACTGAGCCACGCGACAGCAAACCGCTATCCAAGCCACCAAGTCTACCTCAACGTTATTCCCATTTTCGTTTCAGCACTTTGCCGCATCTTTGGCAGCCTCAATGACAGAGGGGTCAAATTCGACGGGTTCGACGCTGGCGCTTACAAGTCCGTCTTTGTCGATGAGCTGTCGGTTGACCTGAGCAACGTAAACTACGCCACTTTGAGGATCATCTGAATTTTTTTATTTTGTCGCGAGTGAGCAATGGCGTCTCGTATTATTGGAACGGACAAAGCTACCGATTGGTTCTTGCAAGTCATTTCCGTATAAAGTTTAGATTGTCCGTCGTCAGGGTTTTTGGGACCAAGAGCGGCCTAAT
>AZIH01005639.1_pt1 | contig 11882 bp, 9 predicted proteins | sample 359041 | NCBI WGS metagenome assembly AZIH01 (sample SAMN02429716, study PRJNA222664) | marine sediment metagenome | biome: Sediment sample; isolation source: enrichment culture of sample MGS-ANC(UA) from oil contaminated site at the... | place: Italy: Ancona | collected 2012-02-14 | depth 6 m m
AAATCCGCCCAGCTTAATGATAGCCCCATGCCGAACATAATCATCATATATACTAATAGACCCCTATCAGATGCTATGATCGAGCAATGGCTAGAATCGCATACTCCTATCAGAGATTTTCAAACCAAGAGCAGGCTCGTGGAGACTCCCTTCGGCGTCAGCAGGCCCTTGTAGATCAGTATATCGCTGAGAACGGCCTCATACTGGACAAAACACTAACCGACCGGGGTGTCAGTGCCTACAAGGGTAAAAATGCCCGTCAGGGGGCTTTAAAGACGTTTCTGGACGGTGTTGAGAATGGAGACATTCCATCCAACTCAATCCTGATTTGTGAAAGTCTGGACAGAATCAGCCGTAACAATATCTATGACGCCCTTGATCTGTTTCTGAGCATTACTCGGAAAGGGGTCACGATTGTCACCCTCACTGACGGCCAACCCAAGGAGTATGGCAAGTCAGCAGACCCTATGCAGCTTATGGAATGCCTGTTCATCTTTAGCCGAGCAAACGAGGAAAGTGCTCGAAAAGGTGAGAGGGTCAAAGCTGCTTATGACAACAAGGTTGAACAGGTTAAACGCTGGTCAGAATCTGGATTAGCGGAGCCCGGAAAGCCACCAATTATCATCACAAGCGATACCCCAACTTGGATTGATGTAATTTGGGAAGATAAAAAATCGAGAAAGGGCGAACTAAAGCTGAACGAACGAAAGGTCAAGACAATAAAAAAAATAATTGACATGTATCTTTCTGGTGTAGGGCTTTCAAGTCTTGCGAAAGCGCTGAACGAATCAAAAACCCCGACCATTACCAATACGAAAAACTGGGGTTTCTCATATATCAATACAATCCTCAAGAATAGGGCGCTATATGGCGCTTTGGAAATGTATCAGACTGATACTGTTTTCTCTGAGGAAAAGCAAAAATACGTCAGGAGAAGAGCTCCAACTGGTGCAGTCATTGAAAATTACTTTCCTCCGGTAATTTCAAAAGAGGATTTTGATTACATACAGTCCGTGAAAAAGAACAGAAGCGGAAGAAAGGGAAGGAAAGGAGAGCGATTCTCAAATCTATTTACTGGCCTTGTCGTTTGTGGCGAATGTGGTGGATCGATGCGTTTCGTATCGAAAGGCAAGAAAGGGAAAAGCGGAGACGTGACAAATCTTGTTTGTGCCAATGCTTCAATAGGAGCCGGATGCAAGTACAAGCAAATCCACTATAGCGGTATTGAAGATAAGTTTTTCGATACGTTCAAGGATATACCCATTGAAGATCTGGCAGGCAGAAAATCAGAAGTTACAATTCAGATATCCAAGAAGCAAAAAGAAGTTGAGACCCTAAAAGCGGAACTTAATGATACAGAAGATAAAGCAAGCAATGTGGTTGACGCTATAGCAGAAGGACTTTCATCTACGAAATTAAAGAAAAAACTCTCTGATCTGGAAGTAAAGGCAGACAACCTACAGAGAACAGTAAGAGAGAAAGAAGCAGAGCTAGCCCAAAGAGAAAGGGAAAACCATAACAATAAAGAGAAGTTTCAGGAGATTCTTGATAAAGCAAATGAAGAAGGAAGCACTTACTACAGCCGATCCCAGATCAACGAGGCACTGAAACGTTACATTCACTTCATCGCTTTCTACCCGTTTCATAACTTTGCCATTATTAAATCAAAAGCAGGGAAAGATATTTCTTTCGACTATGCCGAAGATGAAACAATTGTCCTTGCTGATCAAGCTTGGTCAAAACACATGAAAAATGATTACTCTATCTGGAAGGAATTTCTTCCGCCCCCTGAAGATTACTAAAGCACTGCTTTCACTGCTTGCATTTTTTTACTAAAGCAGAGAGAAAGGAGAAATGTGCAAGCAGTATTAAATGGAATACATTTAAAGTTGCAAGCAGTAGTAAATGGGCCACAAGTGTCCATTTACGCTTGCTGTCTCGCTTTGCTTGACATTGTTTATAACCACAAAATCAAAGACTACTGCTTTAATAGATTTTGATTTTTCTTTTCTGGGGATTCCAGAAGGGGCGAAGCCTCTTTGGCTCACTGCATAACTTGTTATGCTTTAGTGAGTAAATCTGGCTCTTGCGATCCAGTTGAAAAATGATAATTTATATCATGAACAACTGGACAAGCATGAGACAGAAAGAAAAGAAAAACTTTGTCGCTGTGAGAACAGCATACTACAAGCAGAGCAAAGCCAGAGGAATACTGGCGCATGGCTACAGGGAACATACCAACTCCCCCAACGTCCACGAAAGATACACACACTTCAACTATGGAATGCGTTACCAGTCGCTAGACGACTGCATAACGCAATACAAAGCCGTGTCCGGTAGAAAACCACAGGATAAGATGAACGTGCTGTTTGAGCATGTTGTCGTGTTTTCCGAGGATCAATTCAAAGAGAGAAGGCCAAGCAAGAAAGAGTTTGACGAATGCATGCAGCGCTATATTAAAGCGATATATGCTGATTTCGGCTTCCAGCCGTTAGGCTATGAGCTTCACCTCGATGAAGGGCATACCGAAGAAAAGACAGGCGAATTCAAGCGAAATATACACGCTCATGTGTATTTCTTTAACTATGACTTTAAGAAGAAAAAAGCGCCATTGCGTGACTTAATGAAGAAAGGTAAAGACGAGAACGGCAAGACCCTACCGCTCAACCATAACTTTGTGAAAATGCAAGACTGCGCAGCATTAGCATTTAAGCCCCTTGGTTTTCGTAGAGGCATAAGCAAAGGGGAAAGGAATAGGAAGCATTTGGACAAAGATACGTATGTTGTTAGCAAGAAATTAAGCGAGATAATCAATAGATACGATAAAGTTAGAAGACTGGTTCACAATCTGGATAAAGATATAACAGCTAAAAAAATCAAGCTGAAAGAGCAAGAAGAACGATTGACTGAATATCAAGAGTTAGAAGCACTATACAACACAAAGATCCAGCCAATGATTTTCGCCTTTGAAAAATTAGAAGTAGCCTTTAAGGCAGGGCAAGACTATGAAGAACAACTCAACAGTTTTAAAAAACTACAATCAGAGATCACAGAAAAGGATCTCAAGAAAGCAGGAAGAAAAATAAAGAAACTTTGATTATTATTAAAGCACTGCACTGTGCGAGCAGTATTGAAATGTGGCTTATTGCTCATTTCAGGGGTGAATATCACTTCGCTCTATTCAATGTGGCTAAAAATGTGGCAAGCAATAATTCATGCCCCAGAAGAAATAATTTGACAAAATAAAAAAATATGAAATTATTTTTCAATAGGAATAAAAAAGAGTCGCATTGAGCGACTCTTGGTATGGTGAGAAGAAGGTCTGTGGAAGGACTGACACCATACAAAAAAGATTAACATTCATTTTTTGTATTTCAAGTCCTCCCACAAACAAACCTTTCAAAAAAATAATTTTTCACCATATCCGTCAATTTTTTGGATTCAAGATGGATTGGGAGATTGTCTATAAGTTTTATTCTTAGCGGTACAAGGGTTGTCTGCGTACCCGCGTATACTGGGGGCTGTCCCTGCCGAGGTGGAGATCTTGGCTTACACATTGGAGCGAATTGTTCAGTTTGTCGGATCAATTAACGCCAATCACTGGAAAAGGACGTGAGTAACAGTGCAGAAGCTATCCTGACAAGATAGTTAAAGACTCACTAAGCGACGCAAAGCCGGGGTTGACACCCTGAGAGAGCAAACACTCAAAAGTGCTCCGGGCACACCCAAAATTAAGAAAAATAGGGTGGATGTCATTAGGGGGACTTTGCTCTGCAAAGTAGTAAAACGCGCCCACGAGGGAACCGAGTGGCAGCATTATCTGGGGTTAAGTCTTTAACTCTAACAAGCGTCTTACAGAACAAAGAGAAAGAGAGAAAAGAGAAGGTATCTAGAATTTTGTCGGAAATTTCAAAAAAAGCCCCTCGGGGGAGAGGGGCCAATAGGGGGAAGTAGAAACTTACTGCATTGCGTTAAGAATAGAGTCTGCAAGACCCTCATTTTCAGTCATAAGGGAATACTGCTCTGCAAATCCTTCACCATCGGGAACAGCAATATACAGAAGTGACAGGTCACCACCAGAAACATTCAAAAGATAGGCTTCATCACCTTCATTTCCTCCACGCAATACGCCAAGGATGGGGTCATTTACACTGCTGACTTCTTCGTCATTAAAGAAATCCGCCGCATCAACATTATTTTCCCAAGTTGTATCGTAATCACCCGGTGCCGTTTGGCCATTCTCACGGAAACCAATAGGCTCTTTTACTACACCAGAACCCTCATCATTGACGATGAGCAGATTCCAGTCATCACCCGCTTCGGCGGAAAGATTGCCTAGATCGTGCAAGTCAGTTGGCCGGTTATCCATGTAAATCAAGGTTGTGGCTGATTCGGCAAAAACCAATACATCCCACTTTTCGCCATTTTCTTCGCCAACGCCTTCATAAACCAAGGTGAACTCATCGGGGTTGTCTCCAAACTGCAAACTTTTTGCCGTTGAGCTATACTCTTCCTTGGTGTTTTCTTCCGGCACGTCAACAGGATTATACCAACCACCCTCTTGGACGTTAGTGTAGTTAATGGTGCCGTCATCATTGAAAGTCACATTCCGAATACCGGGGTCGTCGCCAATGACATACAAGCGCCAAACCCCAGTGCCTGACAGAAGCAAATCTTCCATCTGACTATCAAGGTGCTCTTTCGCCGCATCTGCTGTCACTGGAGCTGAATCACCCTCAACGAGCGCCGCCTGAACCCCAGTCTCTGTATCACTGACAAAGTCATTAACCGGCTGATCGAAATCAACATTAGCCGCCTTGTCAGCTGTCTCTTCCGTCTCGTCAGGAATCTGGATGCCATTGCTGGCATCGCCATCGCTGTCCAAGGATTGCAAAAGAATGGCGATATTCAGACCAAGATCACCACTATCCGCAGTTGATACTTTGTCGAAATCATTGATGGTCACTTTACCTGTAGCAGGCACAGAAGGAAGATCAACGCCCCTAACCGAGAAAGTCACAGTATCGCCACTTTCAAAATCGAAGAACCCGTTTTCATCCGTGAAACCGGTGGTTCCAGACGGAGAAGCTGTGTAAGCGATATTGGCCACAGCAGAATCCACGAACTGCCCAGAGCGAACCTCTCCGCTTCCTCCGGCATCACCGCCATCGCCACCATCATTGTTGGTTCCTCCACCAGAGGAGCTTCCGCCTCCTCCTCCGCAAGCATATAGAGCAGCCGTTCCACAAATCAGAGCTAAAGCTTTCAACTTAGTATTCATTTCAGTCCCTTAGTATTAGCAAAACCACAATCCCGCCACCTTCCGTGAACAGGCTCACACATTCTGCCGGGGCAGAGTCACATATTCAAATAAGGCATAGCGGAATTATGAAGAGTTATGAATAGATCAGGGATGGCAAGGGAAAGCACGGTATCGGCTAATTTTCCTAATAGGTCTATTTGTTTATAAGCTCATCAGCATAAGCAGTGGCACGATGGCGTCCTTGCCGGCCACTAGCCACTGTGGCTGCCAATAGGCCAGCAGAGAAAACAGCAAGGCCCAGAGTGGGAATAGTTGGGCGAGGCGGTTGAGCATGAAGATCGCCTGTTCGTTGGGAAAGCGGCCAGTGTAAGCTGTCAGACGAAATGACGCACAGGAGTAATCTGTGAAAGCGGTGATTCAAGAAGAGGATTCAGGCTGTGGTATAGCGGCTGTGGCCGCCTTGGCAGGTGTTAGCTATGGGGAGGCGAAGCGGCGGGCAAATGCTTTGGGGATTTATGCTCAGGACCCCGGTTTGTGGTCAGACACGGGTTATGTCTGCCGGTTATTAGAGGAATACGGGTTACATGCGTCTCCGCAAGAACAGCCATTTCAGGATTGGGCGGCCCTTCCTGATCGAGCCTTGTTGGCGATCAAGTGGCACCGGGAAAACGGCACACCCTTTTGGCATTGGGTGGTGTTTGTCCGCGACGGTGGGGACGCCTATGTACTGGATTCCAAAAAAGCCCTGAAACAACACTGCCGCCGGGATTTTGGTCGCATAAAACCCAAATGGTTTATCCCCGTCCGTTCCGGGTAACCGTCATAATAACCGGTGTCATCTGGTGGGTTTCCGTTGTACTCAACGCAACGATGGGGTGGGCAATCTTTACTGTAAAAGGGGTATCGCTGGCGCGATATCAGCGATAAGTGATCACGCCACCAGCGACGCTTCTACGGCACAGAAGGGATTGATGACTAAACTGTCAAATAACGCTTGATCAGCGTCTCATCCAGTTCGCCCATGTCCCCCTCTGCTACTTTACTGCCCCGGTCGATAATGGCGAAGCGATCGGCGGTGGCGCGGGCGAAGTGAAGCTTCTGTTCTACCAGTAGCACGGTGAGCCCTTCTTGTTGGTTTAGAGTTTTGATCACCCGGCCAATCATGTCGACAATGTTGGGTTGAATACCTTCTGTGGGTTCATCCAGAATGAGCAGTGTTGGGTCCAGTGCTAGGGCGCGACCGATCGCCAGCTGTTGTTGCTGTCCGCCGGACAAGTCGCCACCGCGACGATGGCGCATTTCGTGCAGCACCGGGAAGAGTTCGTAAATACGCTCTGGAATTTTCTTGCTGCGATCCGGTCGGGCCTGTAAGCCGGTTTCCAGGTTTTCTTCCACGCTTAGCAGAGGGAAAATTTCCCGCCCCTGAGGGACATAGCCAATGCCCGCTCGGGCCCGCTCTTCGGCGGCTAGCGTAGTAAAATCGGTACCATTGAATTCAATGCTGCCACTTTTAACCGGCAATAAGCCCATAATCGTTTTCAGCAGGGTTGTTTTACCCACGCCGTTGCGGCCCATGACACACAGGCATTCGCCTTTCTTCAGGTCGAGGTCTATATCCCAGAGGGTGTGGGATTGGCCGTAGTATTGGTTAACCTTGTTCAGTTGTAACACGGTGATTCTCCGAATAGAGCAGCAAGCAAGCTATAAGCTGCAACGCGGGAAGGAGCGGTTATAGCCGGCCAGACTTCTCGCCGTGCATAGGGAAAAAGTCTAAAAAACCGGCAATCAAAAAATATTCCTGTCTCTGTCTAATGTGGCAGTGTGTAGCTGCGAATTTATTCGCCCAAATACACTTCAATCACTTTCGGATCGTTCTGTACTTGCTCCATGGTGCCTTCGGCCAGCACACTGCCCTGGTGAAGTACCGTGACGGTGCTGGCGATGGAACGAATAAACTCCATGTCATGCTCGACGACAACGACGGAATGTTTGCCGGCAAGGCTTTTCAGCAACTCTCCGGTGCGCTCGACTTCTTGGCGGGTCATGCCGGCGATGGGTTCGTCCACCAGTAGCAGCTGCGGTTTTTGCATCAGTACCATGCCGATTTCCAGCCATTGTTTCTGGCCATGAGACAGCAGCCCAGCCACCTTGTTGCGCTCGCCTAACAGCCCGACGGTGTATAGCGTTTCTTCAATCCAGTTTGTTTGCTCGCCGCTGAGCCGAGTGAAAAGAGAATGCCAGGGGCCCTTGGGGCTGTGCATGGCCAGCTCCAGGTTCTCGAAAGCGGTGTGTTCCGGGAACACGGTGGGCTTCTGGAATTTTCGGCCGATGCCGGCGGTGGCAATGTCCGTTTCACTCATGCGGGTGAGGTCCAGGGTCTGGCCGAAAAAACAGGTGCCGCTATCCGGACGGGTCTTGCCGGTGATCACATCCATCATGGTGGATTTACCGGCCCCGTTGGGGCCGATGATGCAGCGTAATTCGCCGGTTTTGATATACAGAGTCAAATCATTGATCGCTTTGAAACCATCAAAGCTGACGGTGATATCTTCCATGTAGAGAATATTTTTACTGGTACCAGAATCCAGTTGCCCTGGGAGCACTGGGCGGGTGCCTTGGCGCATGAAATCGAATACCTGATCACGGCGAAAAGTCTCGCGCAGGTTATCCAGTGCATTCATGACAGGTCTCCTTCTGCAGGTCTGGCGGAGCCGGATGGTTTGTTGTTTCGATTCAATCGCGCTTTTATTTTTTCCCAATTTTCCGATACCAAACCCACTAATCCATGGGGAAGGAATACGGTAACGGCTACAAACAGCCCCCCCAAGGCGAACAGCCAGGCTTCGGGCATGATGCCGGTGAATACGGTTTTACCGTAGTTCACCAAGATGGCGCCGATAACCGCCCCATATAGGGTGGCGCGACCGCCAACGGCCACCCATACCACCAGCTCGATGGAATTCAGTGGTGAGAACTCTCCAGGATTAATGATGCCCACCTGGGGCACATACAGCGCCCCGGCGATACCCGCGAGGATGGCGCTGAGGGTGAAAATCCACAGTTTGTAATGTTCAGTGCGGTAACCCACAAAGCGCGCTCGGGATTCTGCATCACGCACCGCCAGTACCACGCGGCCCAGTTTGCTGCCGGTGATCCAGCGGCATAGTACAAAGGCACCGGCCAGGGCTACGGCGGTGGCCATCAACAAGCCCACGCGAGTGGAATCCGATTGCAGGGAAAAGCCGAGCAAATCCTTGAAGTCGGTGAGCCCGTTGTTGCCGCCAAAACCCAACTCGTTACGGAAGAACGCCAGCATTAACGCATAGGTCAGCGCCTGGGTGATGATGGACAGGTAGACCCCTGTGACTCTAGAGCGGAACGCCAGCCAGCCGAATACGAATGCCAGCAGACCGGGCACTAGCAGAATCATCAATGCGGCAAACCAAAATTGGTCAAAACCCTGCCAATACCAGGGCAGCTCACTCCAGTTCAAAAAGACCATGAAGTCAGGGAGGTCCGGGTTGCCATAGACGCCGCGATCGCCGATCTGGCGCATCAGGTACATGCCCATGGCATAGCCTCCCAAGGCAAAGAAGGCGCCGTGGCCCAGGCTGAGAATACCGCAGTAGCCCCACACGAGATCCAGCGCCAGCGCCAGCAGCGCGTAACACAGGTATTTGCCAAGCAGCGTCACGGTGTAGGCGCTTACATGCAGGGCAGAGTCAGCTGGAAACAGCTGGTTGAGTATGGTCACCAGCAGGGTGGCACCAAACAGCACGCCCATAAAGGTTTTTGCTGCGCGGTCGCTGAAGGCGCTTTTGAATGTTGAATCTCGCATGTTATTCCTCCGCCGCCCGGCCACGTTGCGGGAACAGACCCCGCGGTTTGCGCTGTATAAACAGAATGATGAAGACCAGCACCACAATCTTGGCCAGTACCGCGCCGGCCATGGGTTCCAGTAATTTGTTGGCAATGCCGAGGCTGAAGGCCGCAGTGAGAGTGCCCCACAGATTGCCGACTCCGCCGAACACTACAACCATGAAGGAGTCGATGATGTAGCTCTGGCCCAGGTTTGGCCCCACGTTGGTTAGCTGTGCCAATGCGACGCCGGCCACTCCGGCGATGCCTGAGCCCAGCCCGAAGGTGAGAGCGTTGACCCGTTCACTGCGAATACCGAGGCTGCGGGCGGTGGCGCGATTTTGGCTGACCGCACGGACTTGCAGGCCCAGTCGGGTTTTCTTGAGCAAAGTGAGAAGGGCTAGAAAAACCGCCAAGGCAAAGAAGATAATGTACAGCCGGTTGTAGGTCAGCGAGAACACGGGGTTGATTTCCAATGCACCACTCATCCATTCCGGGGTAATTACGGTGCGGTTCAGTGGGGAGAAAATGACCCGTACTGCCTGTTGCAAAATGAGGCTGACCCCAAAGGTCGCTAGCAGGGTTTCCAGTGGTCGGCCATACAGAAAGCGAATGACAAAGCGTTCGATAAGTATGCCGACAAAGGCGGACACAAGAAAAGCAGCGGGAATGGCAATCAGCAGTGACCATTCGTGACTGGTGGGCAACAGTTGTTGCACTACATAGGTCGTGTAGGCGCCCAGCATGATCAGTTCGCCATGGGCCATGTTGATGACGCCCATCACCCCGAACGTAATGGCCAGGCCGATGGCGGCCAGTAACAATACCGAGCCCAGGCTCAGACCGAAGAACACGGTGTCGGCGGTTTGGAACCTTTCAATACGTGCTTCGATGCGGGCGATGGCTTTTTCCAGTGCCTTTTTTTCTGTTGGGTGTTGGGTTACACGCAGGCGCTCATTGAACGCATTCTTAACGTCTGGGTGCAGGTTGCCAGCGAGGGTGTCAATGGCGCTGAGTCGTGTACTCAAATCGTCACTGCGCAGGGCGGCAATATTCAGAGCGGTGTCAATTTGTACGGCAACACGAGGATCCGCTTCCTGGGCGCGGCGGCTTGCCAGCGCTGTTAGCATTTCCGGATCATCATTGCCGATCAGTTGGTTGGCGGCCCGATAGCGAACATCGCTGTCCGGGTCGTTCAGAGCAGCCAGTGCCAGCTGGTTATTGATCACGGTACGCAAGCGGTTGTTGATGATCACTGGCCGTGCAGCGCGGCTATCTACTTGGCCAATAAGCTGGGTGGTTTCTGGATCGCGTAGTTCCCATTGACCGTCTTTCTTGCTGCCTAAGACGATGCTGTTATCTTTTCGATTATGCACCAGTTCGCGATTCATCAAGGCGTTGAGTAGCGCAATAACACGGGGGTTGTCTTGGTTTGCCAGTTCACGAATAGCCGCTTCTTTTTCATCAAAGCTACGACTGGTCAACCGGTCAAGAATGTTTTGGAGGGTAGGGGTGGGTATGCCAGTGGCGCCCTCGCTGTTCTCCGTGATTGGCTGGGTTGGTGTTGTTTGTTCTTGCAGTGGCTCTTCTGCCCAGCTCACACTGACCTGCAGTGCTATTAGCAGCGCTATCAGTATTCGGCTAAATTTACGACCCATGACGGGCTCCTTACAGGGCGTCAAAATGAAAGCCAGATCAATACGTTGGAGGGCGCGCCTGTGAAAGGCGATGGCCACTGTTCTGGTGCTGGCTTCATGTGTTATGCGTAATGTTGGTCTAAGCGACGAGCACCCTGGGCGTTGCCCAGAGTGCTGTTGCGTGCAGCCTTACTCGGCAGAAGCACCGCCACAGGTGTTGGTCTTGGTGTTGTAGTTCCCGCAACGAGTCGGTGCGGTCCAGTCGGAGATCAGGTCTTTGGAGCCCGGCAGGAAATCAGACCAGGCATCACCTTGCACCAACCCTTCGGTTTCCCAGACAACGGCGAACTGACCGTCATCCTGAATTTCACCGATCAATACGGGCTTAGATAGGTGGTGGTTCTTGTTCATCACCGCTGTGCCGCCGGTCAGGTTGGGGGTCTTGATGCCGATCATGGCGTCAGCCACTTTATCGGTGTCGGTAGATTGAGCCTTTTCAACCGCCTTCACCCACATATTGAAGCCGATGTAGGTTGCTTCCATAGGGTCATTGGTCACGCGCTTGTCGTCACCGGTATAGGCGTGCCACTGGTCAATAAAAGCGTTGTTGGTATCGTTGTAGACGCTTTGGAAATAGTTCCAAGCAGCCAGATGGCCAACCAGCGGGCCGGTGTCGATGCCCGATAGCTCTTCTTCACCTACAGAGAAGGCCACCACGGGAATGTCTTCGGCGCTCACTCCTTGGTTGCCCAGCTCTTTATAGAAAGGCACATTGGCATCGCCGTTCACTGTGGAGACCACAGCGGTTTTTTTGCCTTGGCTACCGAAGGCTTTAATTTCGCTGACGATGCTCTGCCAGTCAGAATGTCCGAACGGGGTGTAGTTGATCATGATGTCCTTTTCGGACACGCCTTTGGACTTCAAGTAAGCTTCCAGAATCTTGTTAGTGGTGCGCGGATAAACGTAATCGGTCCCGGCAAGAACGAAGCGTTCAACCTCCAGATCGTTGATCAGATAATCCACTGCAGGAATCGCCTGCTGGTTCGGTGCTGCACCGGTATAGAAAACATTCTTGGACGATTCTTCACCTTCATACTGGACCGGGTAGAACAACAACCCGTTCA
>AZIH01011002.1_pt1 | contig 11690 bp, 8 predicted proteins | sample 359041 | NCBI WGS metagenome assembly AZIH01 (sample SAMN02429716, study PRJNA222664) | marine sediment metagenome | biome: Sediment sample; isolation source: enrichment culture of sample MGS-ANC(UA) from oil contaminated site at the... | place: Italy: Ancona | collected 2012-02-14 | depth 6 m m
CGGGACGAAGGGGTCGCAGGTTCGAATCCTGCCACGCCGACCAGATTTCAACGACTTAGGGCGCATCTTCGGGTGGGCCCTTTTTCGTTTCCGGCTGGGTACAGATTGGGTACATAAACCCAACACGGCCCCTCATCCACATCGATTCACTCAACGTCATCCTGAAATGCAGTATCTCTGCACTCGAACGCTTTCGCTTCCGTCACCTCTATTTTTATCACGCAGATGAGCCGCAACCTATAACCCAGCTCTTTTGCGCTCTTGAACCTACCTCGTAGAGCCTCGCAGTGGACAATAGTCACTCGCCGATCATTTTGATCAGCCACCAAAACCTTGAAGTGGTCCCAGCTCCGGGCTCCCAGAAACCTTGTCCCACCGTTCGTATTTGGTTGCGACAATTTCAGCAATGCGGGTCACCTGATCACTGTCCATTCGTGACGGAAACTTGTACTGCGCATAAGCTAATTCTCCCAAGAAGGTGTAACCAAAAAGGAGTTCATTAGCATCTGTGAGAACGGATGACGGATCGTAGATATCGACCCAATAATTACTGTTCTCACGTATCGGCACTACTTCGGTTTTTGCCAAAATATTTCGCATCGCATCGCGATCCGCCATGGTGAGGGGAGTTCCAAACAACCAAACACTGGAGGAAGAGTCCAAGCTTGACTGGTGCATCCAACCTAACTTGTCTGCGTCCGAGGAGTAGACCTGATACAGACTGAAGGTGACGAATCGGGGGAGTGTCCAGGATAGGTGGTGACATAATCCACACGTTCATACAGCCCGGACAAGTAAAGGCTTGTTGAACTAAACCGCTTCGCGGTAGCGGTGCGACTGAGAATTTCCGCAAAGTGAGGGTGTTGGCGGAGCCCGTTTGAAGCGAATACTCGCTTCTTTCCTCTCGGCCGCGACGCTCTTTCTGTCCTATGCGACTGCAGCAAAGTCGGCCGGGAGTTCAGGACAAAGCTTCAGCCGCAGTCTGGCTAGAGCCGGGCATATATGCAGTATCGTCATGTCGCGGGACCCACCGGTAAGAGATCAGGTAGCTTTTTCAATTCCGCCAGGGGCATTGGCCGGGCAAACAGGTAGCCTTGCAGGATATCGCAGTGTCGGCGGGCCAGGTCGTCCTGTTGCTCCAGGGTTTCTATCCCTTCCGCAACCACGATCATATCCATGTGGTGGGCCATGGTAATTACGCCCTGAACGATAGCGGCTATCCGGTGATCTGTCGTGGTTTTCTCCACAAAACTTCGATCGAGTTTTACCTTGTGAGTGGGCAAATCCCGAAGATAGCTTAGGCTGGAAAAGCCGGTCCCGAAGTCATCCAGGGCCACACGTACCCCCAGAGTTTTCAGGGTTTCCATCAACTCGATAACAGGCTCCGCCCCGTCCAGCAAAACACTTTCGGTCACTTCCAGTTCCAGCAGCTGTGGCGGAAGCCCAGTCTCTGCCAGTACCCGACGGACGTCATCCAGGAAGCCGTCACGGACGAACTGCAGCGATGAAATGTTGACGGCAACACGTAGCCCCCTTTCTCGCTGGGCATTGAAGTCTGCTATTTCTATGCAGGCCTGTTTGAGGACCCAGAGGCCGAGGGGTATGATCTGGCCAGTCTGCTCAGCCAAGGGAATGAACTCACCGGGAGAGACCATTCCCTGGGTAGGATGATGCCACCGTACCAAAGCTTCGACACTGCGCATGCGTCCCGTGACAGCGTCTACCAGAGGCTGGTAATGGAGTTCAAACTGGTTTTCCTTCAGCGCGGTGTGAATACCATGCCTCAGGTTCACGCTGTGCCGGCTGCGCTCGGCTTTCTGGCCACTGTGCCATTGCCAGGTATTTTTACCTTGCCGTTTGGCCCGCTCCCGGGCAATGTCTGCAAACTGGAGCAATTCATGGGGGGCGTCCAGAGGCGTGCAGTTACAGGCGATCCCGATACTGGCGCTGATTTGAACCACCTGGCCGTCCACGTCGATCGGCTGTGCAAGGTGTACCAATACGCGCTCGGCCAATTGGATGACCTCCTTGCGGTTGGTGTACCCGGGTAGCAACAAACCAAATTCATCCCCAACCAACCGGGCAACGGTTGCCTCAGGTGCCGTCAGGTCTGCCAGTCGCCGGGCAATCGTTATGAGTACCTGGTTGCCGACATGGTGCCCCAGTTCGTCATTGATGGGCTTGAACCCGTCCAGGTCCAGATATAGGACAGCTAACGCTCCACGCCCACCATCCACAACCAGTGCGTCACGCAGCGTCTCTTGAAACGAGACCTCATTGGGTAAGCCGGTAAGCAGGTCATGGGTGGCCTGGTAGGTAATCTGAGCTTCCTGCTCCCGTTGGTAGGTAATATCCTGCTGAGTGCCAATAAAGTGAGTGCATAGGCCATCATGGTCGAACACTGGGCTGATCCGAAGGTGATTCCAGAAAGACGTACCGTCCTTTCGGTAGTTGATCAGTTCGACATTCACCTCGGTTTGATGATGCAGCCCCTGCCGTATGGTTTCGAGCGCTTCCGGAGCGGTGTCTTCTCCCTGGAGAAAACGGCAGTTACGCCCTATGACTTCGTGGTGGGCATAACCGGTCATTTCAGTGAACGCGGGGTTAGCATAGACCACCGGCATGTCTGGGCTTCGTGTGTCCACCATCAGCATACCGTTGGGGCTTGCTTCAATGCCACGTTTGAGCAGATGCAGGTCCGCATCCTGGTGTTTGCGATCGGAAATGTCCCGGCAAAGACCATAGACGCCGACGATCTCGCCCTGGATGGTGACCGGGAAGTTGGTAACCTCCAGGAAGTAGGGGTGGCCGGAGGCGTGAGTGCCCATAGTTTCGTAGGTGATGGTTTCACCGTTTCGGGCTCTGTTGAATGCCGCTTGGGCCTCTGCGCGGTAATCAGGTTCAATAAAAAGATTGAAGTGAAGGCCGTGCACGCTATCCGCCGAATAGCCGGAAATTCCTTCCAGTGCGTCGTTACAGCTCTGGAAGTGACCATCGAGGTCGAATGTGTATACACCGTCTGGATGGTTGTCGAACAGGGTCCGGTGCCATTCGGAGAGGGTCCGATGGATCTCAGCATCCCGGTGTCGAAGAATGGCCAGGGCGACCAGGACAGCGCCCCGGGCCAGGTTGCGCTGAGCACCTGCAGTTGGGGTGGCTGGAGCGCGGTAGTAGGTGGCAAAGGTGCCCAGGAGCTCGTTCTTCGAGGTGAGAATCGGCATGGACCAGCAGGCACGAACACCCTCTGCCTCGGCAATCTCATGGAAGCCCGTCCAGCGGCGATCCTTCTGAATGTTGTCTGTGATTATCGGTTGCTGGGTAAAGGCCGCAGTACCGCAAGTGCCCATGTTCTCAGCCACCTGAATATCTTGCATGGCCTGGAAAAAACGATCCGAAAACCGATCGCTGGGCATCAGACTGAGACTGTTTGAGGCTGGATGAAATCGCATGATGGAAACCAGCGCACCGGGCATCATGCTGCCGACCCAGTCGGCTATCGCGTCCAGCGTCTGTTCCAGCGGGTGTTGCTGGGCGATCAACTCATGGATGTTTTGCTGCGCTTCCAGCACGGTAAATTCAATGTTGCTCATGGTGCGATGCTCTGCTGACAGATGGGGTTCTTCTCAGAAAGCCCTTTACGCGCAATCCCAGAGAAACTCTGAGCTGATCACTGAATGGCGATCCCCGCCCTGAATAAAGATTATTTTTTGTCGAGTATGTCCCGAAAGCCGCTGCACCCAGGCATTGATACACAGTTCCAGCGTGATTCGAACGCAATGAAGTATCGACAACAGACGCAAAAATGGAAAATTTTTTAAGTAACTATTTGTTAACGCTCAGAATATGCCTAGAGTGACAGCTTTGCTTTCGCAACTAGTATCCCGTCTGGGTAATTCCTTTATTTATTATCAATAACGCTTAGCTTTGCACGCGCTACTGAAGTCATAATCGATTCTGCACTCTTATGCCAGCGAAACGGCTTTGCCAGCTTCTCATTATGAGCCTTGATAAAGCGGCGAATCGCCGTCTTGAGTTCGCCCACACTTGTAAAAATGCCACGGTACAAAGCGCGGCGTTCCAGCTGACCAAACCAGCCTTCCACGGCATTCAGCCATGAGGCGCTGGGTGGTGTGAAGTGAAGCTTGAACCGAGGGTTTTTTTCCAGCCAAGCTTTCACCTCTGGTGTTTTATGAGTCGAGCTGTTGTCCAAAATCAGATGAAGGTCCTGCTCTTTCGGTGTTTCTCGATCAATTTGTCGTAGAAAGTCGAGAAATTCTTTGGCGCGGTGGCGTTGAGTGATGCGCCCAATCACTCCGCCGTTCAGGATATTCAGAGCCGCGTATAAGCTGGTCGTGCCGTGTCTCTTGTAATCATGAGTGCGGCGCTCGATCTGGCCGGGTTTCAATTGCAACTTTGGTTGAGTGCGATCCAGTGCCTGGATCTGCGTTCTCTCAGCAACAGACAGCACCAGGGCGTTATCCGGCGAATTCAAGTACAGGCCAACGACATCAAAAACCTTCTCAGAAAAGTCCGGATCATTGCTTATTTTGAAGGTTTTCAGCCGGTGCGGTTTCAGGTCAGCGGCTTTCCAGATCTGATGCACTTGCCAGCGACTGACACCGGCATATTCGGCCATCAACCGGACGCTCCAGTGGGTTGCCTCACGCGGCAGTTTGTCTACAGTATCTTTAAGAATGGCCTTAACCTTCTTCTGGTCCAGCTTTCTTGTCTGCCCGGGCCTTGGAGCATCTTGAAGACCGCTTAAGCCTTGTTTCGAGTAACGATTGCGCCACTTGAATACAGTCGGTGTACTGACTTCCAGGTAGTCATCCACTTCTTTTGGAGATTGCCCGGCATTCAAGGACAAGAGTATCCGCATTCTCTGAACCAAATTCTGACTCAGTGTGCTCGTTCGCAACCAACTTTCCAGCTCCAGTTGGTCATTTACAGTGAGGCTGAAAGGTGTTGGTTGCCGGGCCAAAACAGGGTCTTCAAATCCGTAAATAATTGCCACGGATTATAGAATATTTAGACTAATGAATTACCCGGACGGAACACTAGGCGACCTTCCTCGTTCTACTTCAGGATCTTGACGACATGCGGCACTCTGTACCGTGATTTTTTCATGTTGTCCTCCGTTTGACTCATTGTAGGCCGGAGAACTCTAATGACGCATGCTCCGACGTTGGGAAATGGTTACAGATACCTGGTCGCCCCTGATAAAAGATGCGCTACACACATCAAGTTGTCATGATGTAAAATAAATTCATCATTTCATCAAACACATACATGCCATGGACTCGGCATACGCTGAGGTAAAGTTATGCCGATTTCAATCCGCAGCAGGTTGCTGTTGCTCGCTCTGCTGCCTGTTTTGTCTTTGGGGGTCATCCTATATTTCACCTTTGGATATCAGACCCGCAATCTTGTTGATAAGCAGATGGAATCGGTTGGCGCAGATGTCACTGAACTGAAGCGCAGCGAGCTGAAACAGCTGATGGAAATGACATACAGCTCCATTGCTCACATTTACGAAAACGGTGGCGACCTGGAAGATGCCCTGCCAATCCTGAAAGATCTGAAATACGGTGAAAGCGGCTACATCTTTGGCTACACAGAGACCGGAGATCGCGTTGTACTTGGCCAATCCGACAAAGGATTTGGCGAGAACTTCTGGGATTTACAGGACCAAAAGGGGAATTACCTGGTCCGGGGGATTGTAAAAAGCGCGGTGAACGGTGATGGGTACTACACCTATTGGTTCCCCAAGCCTGGTGAATCCGAGGCGTCACCTAAGTCCTCATACAGCATTCACCTTGAAAAGTGGGATGTAGTGCTTGGGACGGGTTTTTATTTTGATGACGTTAACGCTGTCCTTGGCGTACTAGCAGAAGCCGGCGAATCCGAGCTCAAAAGCTCACAAATCATTTTTATGTCCATAGCCATTATTGCAGTGATCGGCTCGGTGCTGGTGGGCATTTTAATTAGCCGGACAATCAGCTCACCGATTGCGACAATCTCCAAGTCTGTTGCGGACCTCTCTGAAGGTGATGCTGACCTGACGGCTCGGATAAAAGTTAACGACAAATTCGAGCTGGGTCAGCTTGCCGATAATTTCAATCGGTTCCTTGGACTGCTTGGGGGCCTGATAACGGACGTTAAGGCCAACGCGGAGCGGGCCCATGAGAATTCGGAAAGCATCGTTGGCCATGCAGGTAAAATGGCCGATCTGGTGAATGAACAAGATGCAGAAACGGACCAGGTGGCTACGGCCGTCACCGAAATGACGTCCGCTGCTAACGAAATTTCCTCAAATGCTTCAACTGCCGCGTCCGCAGCTACAGATGCAGAAAAAGAAACCGCCACTGCGAAACAGACGGTTTCTGACGCTGCAGCTGAAATGAACGCGCTGGCTAATGACATTTCCGCTGCGGCTTATGAGGTTGAAGAGTTGGGTCAGGGGGTCGGAAGCATCAACAAGGTTGTAGAAGTAATCAACAGTGTTGCAGAACAGACAAATCTACTAGCCCTGAACGCAGCCATCGAAGCTGCCAGAGCAGGGGAGCATGGCCGTGGGTTTGCGGTGGTTGCCGATGAGGTCAGAGGCCTCGCACAGAAAACTCAGAGGAGCACGGACGAAATCGCCGAGATGATCGCTTCTCTTGATAAAAAGGCGAGGTCTGCAGTTGATTCTATCCGGCAATCAAACGACCGCAGTAGCAAGGCTTTAACGAAAAATACCGAGGTAGTGGATGCCATCAACCGTATTGTCAGTTCGATTGGTGAAATAACCCAAATGAACGAGCAGATTGCTTCAGCTTCGGAAGAGCAGACCAGTGTTTGTGAGGACATTACAGAACGGCTGGTAATCATTGCAGACAAATCGAAAGAAACCAGTGAGAAGGGCAGAGAAACAGCTGTCTCGGCGGATACTCTGCTCGACAACTCAAAATCATTGTCGGGACTGGTAAGCCGATTCCGGACCTCCTGAAACCGCCAGCTATCGCTTTTTATCGCTCAACCAGCCCTTCAGGTAGCCCGGCAAAATAATTCTCTGCTGGGCTGGTGATGAGCCCACATATAGTGCTAAGGAGACTCTGAATAAGTCTCGAAATCAGCGATAATACGGTCATCGCCAACCGCATAGGATTCGTTGCCGCCATGGATCAGATCACTTTCTTCGAAGCCGAGTACCGGACGATTGATTAGATAGTCTCAATAGAAAATAAGCGCACCACTTTCCCGCTTGGTTATTCCCCTTATCTCAAAAGCTTCTGCTCAGCTGCAAACCAGCCTGTTAAAAGACTGCCAATTCACCCTCAAACCTCTGTCTCGCTCCACTTTATTGAGAGAGTCCAACGTCGGGTGAAATTCCAACTACCATGACGGGTGAGTTCTGAGTTTTCGGCGGTAGCCACCTCACCACGCAACGAGAAGGAATGCATGCTTCACGAACTGAGCTTTGGCGGAATGCTTTTCAGTCCATTGTTGGTGCTGGTGCCGATGGCGTTTATCTTGAGCGCGGTCACCCGGCTGGCGTTGCACCGCCTGGACCTTCGCAGATACATCTGGAAGCAGGCATGGTTCGATGTCGCATCGTTCGTGTGCTATCTGGCAATGATCATTTATCTGTTTGGAAACTAGGAAAGACTGATGGGAAAGCTACTGCGTGTTGGTGTTACCTTGCTGGTGGTTGCGCTGGCGGTTGTTGCCGGCAGCTGGGTCTGGAACCATTACCTGTATTCGCCATGGACCCGTGACGGAAGGATCCGTGCCGATGTCATCACGATTGCGCCAGATGTTTCAGGCTGGGTCACGCAAGTGAGCGTGAAGAACAATCAGGCTGTGAACCAGGGCGACCCGCTCTTCACCATTGATGATAGGCGCTATAAAGCGGCGTTGGCGCAAGCCCGGGCGAAAGTCGCAGAGAAACGCAGTGCGCTGGAGCTGGCCAGGCATCGTTACCAGAGTCGACAAGGGGCCTCTGCCCCCCAGGCCATCAGTGAGAAAGACCTGGAAACCTACCGCATTAATATGGAGTCTGCGCAGGCCGGTCATGAACTTGCCAGGGCGGAACTGGAGATGGCGCGTATTGATCTGGAGCGCACGCAGGTGGTCGCGCCAGCAGACGGCACCATCAGCAGCCTGCACCTGTACCAGGGCAACTACGTCAATAAAGGGAAGGCGGTGTTGTCTGAAGTGAAGACCGGCTCGTTTTATGTCACCGGGTACTTTGAGGAAACCAAACTGCAGTTGGTGCAGGTGGGGCAGTCCGCCCGAATGACGCTGATGGGTGGCAACCGGACGCTGACTGGCACCGTGGTCAGCATTGCCCGGGGGATCGCCGATACCAATACCAGCAGCGACGCCCAGATGCTTCCCCGGGTGCAACAGACATTCAACTGGGTGCGGCTGGCCCAGCGGATTCCTGTGGATATCTCGCTGGACCCGGTACCGGAGGATATAAAACTGAGTGCCGGGATGACCGTGTCGATTTATCTGGACTCCGAGTAACGGGCCGGCGCGTATGTCCCTCCATCCTTTATTGGCGCAACTCCTGACGCCAAATCGATACGCCGTGATCTTCGCCGTCAAGGGTGTTGTGGCCATGACGTTGGCGTTGTTTGTGTCGATGGCCCTGCAACTGGACCGTCCCTACTGGGCGCTGGTTGCTGCGGTTTTCCTGCAGATCCGCCCGGAAAGCGGACTGGTGATCGAGAAGGCGCTTTGCCTGATCGTGGGTTCGGCAGTTGGCGGCGGCTTTGGCATTCTGGTGCTTGCATTCCTGACGCCGTACCCACTTCTGGCTCTGGGCTTGTTAACTCTATGGATTGGGCTGAATTCGGCCACCTCCTCCATGGTGCACAACACCAACTATATCTACGCGTTCGCGATGGCGGGGATGACGGCGGGGCTGGTCGTGATATTGGTGATGGCCGATGCCAGTACAACAGACAGCCCGGCGGTGTTTGCCATCGCACAGGCGCGCATCAGCGAGATCGCCACCGGCGCAGTGTGCGCCATGCTGGTCAGCCAGTTGTTGTGGCCAGTCACGGTGAAAGATGGTTTGCGTGCGAATGCCCGCAAGGTGATCAACAAAACCTTGGCCTATCTGACGCTGGAGCTGGAACCTGAAAGCTCCCACGAGCAGCGCCACCAGCATGCCGACGAGATTCTCGAAACCCTGGTGGTGCTCAATGACGATTCCAGCGCTGTTACCTACGAAGGCCCGGAAGGCTCCGGCCGGAGCAGGGCAGCCAATCTGTTGTGCAACAAGGTGATGTCCCTGCTGGCGGTGACCCAGATTCTGGGGCGTTTCCATCGAAATCATGGCGACCTGGTGTCACCCGCGTTCAGTGAGGTGCTCAGCCAAATGCGCCGCTATTTCGGGGCAATCGCCGAAGCAGACAACTACCAGGAAGGTTACCGGCTTGCCCATGAACTGCGGCGTTCCTTGCTGGAACAGCGAACCGGATTCAGGAATGAGTCCGCCATCGTCACGCGGCTGACCAGGACGGCACTGGAGCTGGTGAGTGATCTGGTGGTGGTGTTGCGGGCCTATAACGCACTGGAAAGCCGGGACCAAACGTTGCTCAAGGCGCCGATGCTGGAAACCCATCGGGATCCGCTAATCGGACTGATCAACGGGTTTCGTACGGCCACGATCTTTGTCATCGGGGCCGTGATCTGGATCCAGACGGCAAGCTCGGCGGCCTTGATGATCATGATCATGCCCGTTGTGTTTTCCGTGATGTTCGCCCGTTTCTCGTTGGCTGCGCTGATGCCCATTCTGCGCCGGGTGCTGATTGGTGCAACGGTGGCTATTCCGGTTGCCCTGGTTTTCGGACTGGGCTTGCTATCCCGGGCCAGTGGCCATTTCGAACTTCTGATTCTGGTTCTGGCCGGCCCTTATTTCTTTGGTCTGCTGGCCCTTGCCGATCGTCTCACGCTGCCCTACGGGCTGGGCTTCTGTATTCCGTTCACCATCATCACGCAGCCCAGCAACAGCATGCCATTCAGTGTCGAAAACGCGGTGAATATCGCGCTGGGCCTGTTCGTGGGCATCAGTATTCTCTATTGGGTATTCAAACTCATCACCCCGCCGGACAGCCGGTTTATGCAGCGCCGCCTGTTGAAATCAACGGCCCGTGATCTGACCGCAATTGACGATCACGAACAGCCGGAAAACTGGTTCAATGGCCGTATGGGGGAGCGCCTGTTGCGGCTGGCCAATTATGACCAGAGTTCCGAAAGCAGCGCACGCCATATGACAGACCTGGGCTTCACCGGGCTTAATCTCGGGCATGTGTCCATACGTCTGCGCCGACTGATACAGGACCATCGCGGTCCCACGGTTGATGCGCTTCTCAAGGAGTGGCAGCAGACCCTGGCCGAAACCTACCTGTTAAGTGCCCGGGGTGCCGTGAATCCCGCGTTCCGGAAGGTAAGCGCCAGGTTGCTTGAGGCGATTCATGCCCAGAGGGATCCGGATCAGAAAACGGTTATCGTCGAAGGCATGTTTGAGCGGCTGGCACTGACAATGGAGCGAACCGCCAGAACGGTGGCTGAGGCGGGCGATTTCGACTTACTTGGCCGGTACACCCCCTTGTTTCAGGCGCCCTCGAAAATCAAGGCGAAGTGACGCAGGAAGCCTACATCAATCGATCAAGTGCCCGGTAATCCTCGTGGGTCACCCGGGTAATTCCGGACGCGTGCTGGCTTTCCAGGAAGTCCTGCAAACGCCCTGAGGGCGTGATCATCAGGTCAATAATTCCCTGACGGACAGAGTGGCACAAGCCACTGCTGAAGACGAAAGGATCGTAGTGCAGAGGTGGTGATTGCCAGAGCACGCGAAAGGTATCCCTGCTGATGATGCCCCGTTTCAGGTATTCGTCCGCACGGGCGCTGGAGACAAACGCCGCGTCAACCTGCCCGGCCAGCAGGGCGTCCATGGCTTTGTCGTGGCCACCTGCAAACACCTGGGCACCAAAGAATCGATCAAAGGGCGCGCCAATCACCTCTGGCAGAAGGGTTTTCGGAATCAATGCCCCCGAGGTGCTGGAGGGATCGCTCAGGGCTATGCGGGCGCCCCGCAAGTCCACGGCTGTGTCCACCTCACTGTGGCCACTGACAATCAGGATTGAGTGGTAGAAGCTGCCGGCCGGGGTAAAGTGACCGCCCTCTACCGCCAGTGAGGCAAAGGCGTCGATCCCGGGATTTCGTCGGTGGGCAATCAGGTACCCGGCGGGCCCCAGCACGGCGACATCCACGGCTCCAGAGACGACCGAGTCAATCACGCTCTCGTAGGAACTGGCCCGGACCATCTCCACCGGCACCCCGAGGCCCTCGCTGATATGCGCCATCAGGGGTCGGTATTCCCGGAGCTGCTCATCAATATTCTTCTTTGGAATCAGAGTGAAGGTGAGTTCCGTGAGCTTACACTCGCCTTCCGGTGTTTCGCTCGCCGCCAGACAGCTGGTGATGAAAACCCCGATTAGAAAAGCGACCATCCTCACCATCACACCACCGCCTCCGCTCCGGAAAATTCACGGATAAAATCCGGTACATCGTCGGCGGGCATGGGACGGCTCAGGTGGTAACCCTGGGCAATGTCGCATCCGGCAACTTTGAGGTGCACCAGCTGTTCCCGGGTTTCCACGCCTTCAGCCACCACCTTCAGATCCATCCGT
>AZIH01008166.1_pt1 | contig 11639 bp, 9 predicted proteins | sample 359041 | NCBI WGS metagenome assembly AZIH01 (sample SAMN02429716, study PRJNA222664) | marine sediment metagenome | biome: Sediment sample; isolation source: enrichment culture of sample MGS-ANC(UA) from oil contaminated site at the... | place: Italy: Ancona | collected 2012-02-14 | depth 6 m m
CAAATTCTGGCTGCTGGAAGTCAATACCGTGCCGGGAATGACTGATCACAGCCTGGTCCCCATGGCAGCGAAGGCGGCGGGGATCAGTTTTGAGGAGCTGGTGGTCCGGATACTGAAAGACACCCTGGAGGGCGCCGATGCTTGAAACACTGCTGATCCGGAGCCGGGCGACACCGTCCGAGCCCCCGCGACGTCGGGGGGCAACGTCCCTCGGGCCCGAGCGGGACCGGTTTGGCGTGTTGAGAGGTGTTCTGGCAGCGGTGCCCTGGCTCCAGGTGGGCATGGGTGCGGTGATTGTTCTGCTTGCGGCCCTGGTGCCCTGGGGTACGGGCAAGGTACTGGGCGCCATGGACCAGCAGATCCTGGCGGTGGATGTGAAAGGGGATTTTGTTGGCGACAGTCGAGTGGCAATCGAGCGTGCAGCCGGTGACTGGATCGGCAAGAGCTATTTTGCTTCGGACCTGTCCGATATCAAGGCCAGTCTGGAGCGCCGGCCCTGGGTTGAATCCGCTGCGGTGCAGCGGGTCTGGCCGGATCGCCTGGTGATTGATATCCGGGAAAAGAAGCCGTTGGCCTACTGGACCGACGGGCGCCTGGTAAGCCGGACCGGTGAGCTGTTTGCGCCATCCAATCCGGAAGTCGCTGGCAGGTTACCTCGTCTTGCCGGGCCCGATGAACGGGTACGTGATGTGATCGACATGGCACGGACCATGAGCGAAACACTGGTTGCCCGGGGGCTGGGTTTTGCGGGTTTGTCCCTGGAACATCGGGGGGCCTGGACCCTGCAGCTGACGAATGGCATCGAAGTGGTGCTCGGTCGGGATCAGGTGAAACAGCGTTTTGAACGGTTTATTACGGTTTATGAAAACCGGCTGGCGGCACGGTCGGATGAAGTCAGTCGGGTGGATGCCCGCTATACCAATGGTGTGGCGGTCAAATGGAAGGCTGCTTTGGCAGCTTCCGGCCCGAAATCATAGCAACGGTTAATTCAGACCTACGGTTTGGTGAAATACATGTCATCGGTTGAAACGGAAAACATGATTGTCGGCCTCGACATCGGAACTTCGAAAGTGGTTGCGATCGTCGGCAAGCGCAAGATGGACGGCACCATTGAAGTGGTGGGCATTGGCTCGCACCCTTCCAGGGGCCTTAAGCGCGGGGTGGTGGTGAACATTGAAACTACTGTCCAGGCGATTCAGCGCGCCGTGGAAGAGGCGGAGTTGATGGCAGGGTGTCGCATTCACTCGGTATACGCAGGTATTGCCGGTAGTCACATCAAGAGCCTGAACTCCCACGGGATTGTTGCCATCCGTGACCGTGAAGTCACCCAGGCCGACATTGACCGGGTGATCGATGCCGCCCAGGCAGTTGCGATTCCGGCAGATCAGAAAATTCTTCACATTCTGCCCCAGGAATTCGTGATCGACAGCCAGGAGGGCATCAAGGAGCCGATGGGCATGTCCGGTGTGCGATTGGAGGCCAAGGTTCATCTGGTGACCTGTGCGGTCAACGCGGCCCAGAACATCGAGAAATGCGTGAAGCGCTGCGGCCTGGAGGTGGATGACATCATCCTCGAGCAGCTGGCATCCAGTCACGCCATTCTCACCGAGGATGAAAAGGAGTTGGGAGTCTGCGTGGTGGATATCGGTGGCGGAACCACCGACATCGCCGTGTTCACCGGTGGTGCGATCCGCCACACGGCGGTGATCCCGATCGCCGGTGACCAGGTGACCAACGACATCGCCATGGCGCTCCGGACACCGACCCAGAACGCCGAAGAAATCAAGATTAAGTATGCCTGTGCGCTGACCCAGCTGGCCGGCGCCGATGAAACCATCAAGGTGCCCAGCGTAGGGGATCGCGCTCCGCGGGATCTCTCGCGACAGGCCCTGGCCGAGGTTGTGGAGCCCCGTTATGAGGAGCTGTTCACCCTGGTGCAGTCAGAATTGCGCCGGTCCGGGTTCGAGGACCTGATTCCGGCCGGCATCGTGATTACCGGCGGTTCTTCCACCATGGAAGGCGTGGTGGAACTGGCCGAAGAGATCTTCCATATGCCGGTAAGACTGGCCTGTCCGCAGGCGGTTTCCGGTATGACGGAGGTGGTCAACAATCCGATCTACGCCACCGGCGTGGGGTTGTTGATTCATGGTTTCCGCCAAATGGATCTGGGGCGGACACCGGTGCTCAAGGGTGAAGATGCACCCTCGCTGTTTGAGCGTATGAAAGCCTGGTTTACCGGTCATTTCTGACGGTGCCGGGCGTGCAGTGAACGAAGGTATCTCGAAAACACAATCTCGAACAAACAGCCTGAAAAAAGGCTGTAAAACAGCACGAAGGAGTAGGGGAAATGTTTGAACTCGTCGATAATGTCCAGCAAAACGCTGTCATTAAAGTCGTCGGTGTAGGCGGTGGTGGCGGTAACGCCGTTCGCCATATGCTCAACAGCGACATCGAAGGTGTGGAATTCATTTGCGCCAACACAGATGCCCAGGCGCTGACCGATATGGACGCGCGCCAGATCATCCAGCTCGGTGGCAACATCACCAAGGGGCTGGGTGCCGGCGCCAATCCGGAAGTCGGGCGTCAATCTGCCCTGGAAGATCGTGATCGCATTGCCGAAGCGATCAAGGGCGCGGATATGGTGTTCATCACCGCCGGCATGGGTGGCGGTACCGGTACCGGTGCGGCGCCGATTGTTGCGGAAGTGGCCCGTGAACTTGGCATCCTCACCGTTGCCGTCGTTACCAAGCCCTTCCTGTTCGAGGGTGGCAAGCGCATGAGCGTTGCCGAATCCGGTCTGAAAGAGCTGGAAGAGAGCGTTGACTCCCTGATCACCATCCCTAACGAAAAACTTCTGGCGGTCATGGGCAAGAAAACCAGCCTGCTGGATGCCTTTGCCGCAGCGAACGACGTGCTGCTGGGCGCGGTACAGGGTATCGCCGATCTGATTACCCGTAACGGCATGATCAACGTCGACTTTGCCGATGTGAAGACTGTCATGTCCGAGATGGGTATGGCCATGATGGGCACCGCAAGGGCTACCGGCGAAAACCGCGCACGGGAAGCGGCCGAAGCAGCAATCCGCAGCCCGCTGCTGGAAGACATCAACCTGCAGGGCGCCAAGGGTATTCTGGTCAATATCACGGCCGGTATGGACCTCAACCTGGGCGAGTTCTCCGAGGTTGGCGACATTGTGCGTGAGTTTGCTTCGGATTCGGCGACCGTCGTTGTGGGTACCGTTATTGATCCGGAAATGACCGACGAACTGAAAGTGACGGTTGTTGCCACTGGCCTTGGCGGCGACCGCGAGAAGCCGACCAAGGTTGTGGACAACACCCGCACCCTGGATGGCAAAACCGATTATAACCAGCTGGACCGCCCCGCTGTTCTGCGTCGTAGGGCCGTTTCCCGTGGAAATGTGGCCATCGACCAGAGCAAGGATAGCGAGGAGCAGGGAGTCGATTATCTCGATATTCCCGCATTCCTTCGCCGGCAGGCTGACTGATAATCTGTTGCAATTGTGATCCGGTTCCGGTTTGCGTACGAAAAACGGAACCTCGAAGCCGGTAAATACGTGCGCTGAGTACCCTGGTCCGGCGCCAGATGAACATTTGGCAAAGGCTGAGTGGTTAAATGGTATTCAGTCTTATTTTCTGGTATTCTCCGGGCAGATTTTTGCCTAGAATATCGCCTTTTTGTGACGGAATTATGTACCGATGATCAAACAACGGACACTCAAAAACACTATCCGTGCCACCGGCGTTGGCTTGCACTCAGGTGAAAAGGTTTACCTGACCCTGAAGCCGGCCCCGGTGGACTCAGGCATCATCTTCCGCCGTTCTGATCTGGACCCGATGGTCGAGATCCGTGCCTGTGCGGAAAATGTGGGTGAGACCATGCTGTCCACGACGCTGGTGAAAGACGGTGTCCGTGTGGCGACTGTCGAGCATCTGCTCTCCGCCATGGCTGGTCTCGGTATTGATAACTGCTTTGTGGAACTCAGTGCTGCAGAAGTCCCGATTATGGACGGCTCCGCCGGCCCCTTCGTGTTTCTGCTGCAATCTGCGGGCATTGCCGAGCAGGAGGCTGCCAAGCGCTTTATTCGTATCAAGCGTGAAGTGACCATTGAAGAAGGTGACAAGAAGGCGACCTTCCTGCCGTTCGAAGGCTTCAAGGTGAGCTTCGGGATCGATTTTGATCACCCGGTCTTCAAGGGGCGCGCCCAGACTGCCACGGTCGATTTCTCAAGCACGTCCTTCGTGAAGGAAGTCAGCCGCGCACGGACCTTTGGTTTCATGCGCGACATCGAGAAACTGCGTGCCATGAATCTGGCGCTCGGCGGCAGCGTGGATAACGCCATCGTGGTTGACGACTACAAGATCCTGAATGAAGACGGTCTTCGTTATGACGACGAGTTCGTCAAGCACAAGGTGCTGGACGCCATTGGCGACCTGTATCTTCTGGGCAACAGCCTGATTGGTGAGTTCCGCGGCGTAAAGTCCGGTCACGATCTGAACAACAAGCTGCTGCGTAAGCTCCGGGCTGAGGAAGATGCGTGGGAAGTGGTTACGTTTGACGACGAAGCCACTGCGCCGATTTCCTACATGAAGCCCGCTCTGGCAGCCCAGGCTTAAAGCAGGACGCTTTAATCCCGGACGTGGCTTGCGAGTTTTTCGAGAACCTCGCGTAGTGCTTTATCCTTCGTGTGCCCGGCCTCCTCTTTGAGGAGCCGGGCATTTTCTTTACTCAACGGTGCTTTTTTGAACGCAGGCTTCTCCCGGAACCTTGGCGGCGCGACTTTAACCCTCAGCTTCCAGACGAACCGGAACAGTTCGTTCTCCCGGAGCTTCTCCATGATTTCGTGCTGGCGGAAGCGAATCTGACTGGCCTTGCCGGCGGTTTCCGCAGAAAGAACCAGTTCACCTTCCTTGCAGCTCACAAAGCGTGTGTCCTTGACCAGATCTTCCGGAAGGGCGGCAAGCACCTGCTCTTCGGCCTGACGGTGAAGTTCGGCCCGTGCCACCAGATCCTTGAGAACCGGTGTCTTGCCGAGCTTGTCGAAGGTCATTTTTTGCTCGCTTTTTCGTTTCATGGGCGCGTTTTTACTCGACGGCTCTGATTACGATTGGTTACACTTCGGCACGGTTTATGCGTAGTGCCTGTATTACACTCGTTTTACATTGTGGTAAATGAGTATGTCTACCGGGCGCTGCAATTTTTTCAGTGTGTAGCTGTTGCCAAAGGATGGCAGACCCTCTCGGAAATTTCTCCGGGGCGCAACGCTACAGGATGCGGTTGCGGCTCAACGATGAAACCAGAAGACGATATGAACATTATTCTTGTTGGCAAACACCATGGGAAGTCCCGTGTGTTGGCGATCAATAGCTCCCTTGCCGTCGGGCTGTTCTTTTTAGTGTTTTCCATGCTGGCAGCTGCCGGTTGGGCAGGCTATCACCTGGCTGTCGAGCGGGCAGAAGCCAGGGAACCAACCAGCTCGGAGCTGGTGGCTGAGTGGCAGCGCAAGCTTTCCAGTCAGAAGGCGGAGTTGGCCGGAATTGAGGAAAATGTCCAGCAGCAGGTGGATGCCCTGACCCTGCGACTTGGCGAAATTCAGGGGCGCCTGCTACGGCTGGATGCTCTGGGCCAGCGTTTTGTCGAGTCCGGCCTGGTTGCCAGTGACGAATTCAATTTCGATCAGCCTGCCGCGGTTGGTGGGCCCGAAGGTGCGCTGTCCGGCGACTCGTTCTCCGCTCCGGAGCTCACCCGTATGATCGAGGAAATGGAGTGGCGGATCGAGGACCGTGAGCAGCAACTGCGGTTGCTGGATCAGCTGGCATCCAGCAAGCGGCTTGAAGACGAGCTCTACCTTGAGGGGCGCCCCATTACCTGGGGTTGGTTGTCCTCCAAGTACGGTTACCGTTCTGATCCGTTCACCGGCAAGCGCACCTGGCATGCCGGGGTTGATCTGGCTGGCAAGGACGGCAGCGATATTATCTCGGTTGCCGGCGGAGTGGTTACCTACGCCGGCGAGCGCTATGGCTATGGCAACCTGGTTGAAATTGACCATGGCGATGGTCTCATTTCCCGTTACGCTCACTGCAAAACCGTCAAGGTTCAGGTCGGTGATGTTGTTCAGAAAGGCCAGGTTGTGGCTCTGATGGGCAGTACGGGGCGCTCCACCGGCCCGCACGTCCATTTTGAAGTGATCCGGAACGGAAAGTCTGAAAATCCGGAAACTTACATCAAGCGTGCGAGCCGTTAGTCATTTCCCGGCTTGCCGATAGAGTTCGATTCTCCTCCGCCATTCGGTGGTAAGCCAGGTTTATATTCCGGAATTCGGTGTCTCGCCGCAGCGTTATGTCGCTCGTGTGAGCCCTGCCTTTTGTCCTGTTACAAAATAAGGTTAGAATGCCGGCTTCCTCCGTTTAATCAAAGAAGCAGTGGTCTATGTTCACAAAGCTTGCAACCAAGATGTTCGGCAGTAAAAACGCCAGAGAAATCAAGAGAATGCGCAAGTCAGTCTCGCGCATCAATGAGCTTGAAGAGCAATATGGCAACCTGTCTGACTCCGAGTTGCAAGGCAAGACATTGGAGTTCCGCCGGCGCATCGATGAAGGTGAATCCCTGGATGCCCTGTTGCCGGAAGCGTTTGCCACGGTTCGGGAGGCGGGCCGCCGGGTGATGGGCATGCGTCATTATGACGTTCAGCTGATCGGCGCAATCACGCTCCACGAGGGTCGGATCGCGGAAATGAAAACCGGTGAAGGCAAGACCCTGGTTGCGACTGCTTCGGTCTATCTTAATGCGCTGTCCGGTAAGGGTGTCCATGTCGTAACTGTGAACGATTATCTGGCCCGTCGTGATGCAGACTGGATGGGCAAGATCTATCGCTTCCTGGGAATGCAGGTAGGGGTAGTGGCCTCCGGCCAGCCGCCTGAAGAGAAGCGGGCGGCCTATCAGGCGGACGTAACCTACGGCACGAACAACGAGTTCGGTTTTGACTATCTGCGCGACAACATGGCCTTCAGCACTGAAGACAAGGTTCAGAGGGGGCTGAACTACGCCATCGTGGACGAAGTGGATTCGATCCTTATCGATGAGGCCCGCACACCTCTGATCATTTCCGGTGCCGCTGAGGACAGCTCGAAGCTTTACCTGGCTGTTAACGAGCTGGTTCCCAATCTCGAAGAAGGCGAGGTCAGCGAGGAAGGTGAGCCCAGTGGCGATTTCACGATTGATGAAAAGTCCCGCCAGGTTGAGCTCACCGAAGCCGGTCACGAGAAAGTCGAAGAGCTGCTACTGAGCCGCGGTCTGCTGAAAGAGGGTGAGAGCCTTTATTCCGCCGCCAATCTCAGCCTGCTGCATCATGTTCATTCGGCGCTGCGTGCCCACCACCTGTTCCAGAAAGATGTGGATTACATTGTCCAGGGTGACCAGGTGGTCATCGTCGACGAGCATACCGGTCGCACCATGCCGGGCCGCCGCTGGAGTGAAGGCCTGCATCAGGCCGTTGAGGCAAAAGAAGGGGTCAGGATCCAGGCCGAGAGCCAGACTCTGGCGTCCACCACGTTCCAGAACTATTTCCGGCTCTACGACAAACTGGCGGGCATGACCGGTACTGCCGATACCGAAGCGTTCGAATTTCGCCAGATTTACGGTCTTGATGTGGTGGTTATTCCGCCCAACAAGCCGATTCAGCGGATTGATTACAACGACCTGGTGTATCTCACCCAGGAAGAGAAGTTTCACGCGATCATCGACGAGATCAAGGATGTCACTGCCGAGGGCCGCCCGATTCTGGTGGGTACTGCGTCGATCGAGGCGTCTGAACTGCTTTCGATGCTGCTCAAGAAGTCGCGGATCGACCACAAGATCCTGAACGCCAAGCAACACGAATCCGAAGCCCACATTATTGCCCAGGCGGGTCGTCCGGGCGCCGTTACCATCGCCACCAACATGGCCGGTCGTGGTACCGACATCGTGCTCGGTGGTAATTGGGAGCACGAAGTGGCTGCCATGGACAACCCTTCGGAAGAAGAGGTTGCCCGGATCAAGGCGGAGTGGACAGAACGACACAATCAGGTTCTTGAAGCCGGTGGTCTGCACATCGTTGGTACCGAGCGTCACGAATCCCGGCGCATTGATAACCAGCTGCGCGGCCGTGCCGGTCGTCAGGGCGATCCAGGTTCTTCCAGGTTCTTCCTGTCGCTTGAAGACAACCTAATGCGTATCTTTGCGCCTGACCGGGTCAAGAGCCTGATGCAGGCCATGGGCATGAAAAAGGGTGAGGCCATTGAGCACCGGATGGTCACCAACGCCATCGAGAAGTCCCAGCGTAAGGTGGAAGGTCGCAACTTTGATATGCGTAAAACGCTGCTGGAATACGATGATGTCGCAAATGACCAGCGTACGGTTATCTACGAACAGCGCAACGAAGTCATGTCCTCCGAGGACATCTCGGACATGGTCAAGACCATTCGGGAAGACGTTGTTGACTCGCTGATCAGCGAATACATCCCGCACCAGAGCATGCCGGAACAATGGGATGTTGCGGGGCTGGAATCCCAGCTTCAGTCGGAGATGGCAATCGACCTGCCGATCCAGAAGTGGCTGGAAGAAGACAGCAAGCTGTACGAAGAGAACCTGCGACAGAAAATTCTGGACGAGATCGTCGCCGCGTACGAAGCCAAGGAGGAGGTTGCCGGCTCCGAGGCCATGCGCAAGTTCGAGAAGCAGGTCTTCCTGCAGGTGCTCGATACCCTCTGGAAAGAGCACCTTTCCAATATGGATCATCTGCGCCGCGGTATCCACTTGCGGGGCTATGCCCAGAAGAACCCCAAGCAGGAATACAAGCGCGAGGCGTTTAACCTGTTTGAAACCATGCTGGACACCATGAAGCGGGACGTGACCCGTGTGCTCTGCCACGTGCGCGTCCAGAGCCGGGAAGAAATGGAAGAGGTGGAGCGTCGTCGCAAGCAGGAGCTGGAGGACGAATTGGCCCGCGCCCGCCTGCGCCACGATGAAACCAGTGCTACCGCCCAGAGCCAGGGTGAAGGCGACGCGGAAGGTGCCCGGCAGTCGACGCCCGACACCTTTGTGCGCCAGGAGCGCAAGGTGGGTCGAAATGAGCCCTGTCCCTGCGGGTCCGGCAAGAAATACAAGCAGTGCTGTGGCAAGGTCAGCTGATCCAGTAAGTTGATCAGAAATCCGGAACCCGCAATCGGCCAGCAAGAACTGGCGGGCTGCGGGTTTTTTCGTTTTGAGTTGGCCGTACGGTCTCTCGTGCAGGTTTAAAGACAGAGGAGTGAAAGAATGGCGGTAGGTCCGGGAACCTTACCTGAGTTTTATCCGGTGGCCGGAGTCCGGCTTGGCATAGCCAGTGCCGGTATCAAGAAGCCGGGGCGGAAGGATGTGGTTGTATTTGAACTGGCCCCGGAAAGCCGGGTGGCGGGGATCTTCACCAGGAATCAGTTCTGTGCCGCACCGGTCACGCTGAGCCGCAGACACCTCGCTGAGACATCCCCCCGGTACCTGCTGATCAATACCGGTAACGCCAACGCCGGAACCGGCGAGCGGGGCCTGCAGGATGCGACGGCTTGTTGCCAGGCACTGGCGGCACAGGCTGGTGTCAGTGAGGCTGAAATCCTGCCTTTTTCCACGGGCGTCATAGGCGAGCCGCTGCCGGTTCAGAAGATTGTTGGCGCGCTTCCCGAGGCTCTGGCAAATACCGCCGAAGACCGCTGGGCCGAGGCGGCCAGCGGCATTATGACGACCGACACCCGGCCCAAGGGCGCGTCTTGTCAGGTGGAGCTGGATGGCCACACGGTAACCATCTCCGGCATCAGCAAGGGCGCTGGCATGATCCGCCCCAACATGGCGACGATGCTTGGCTTTATCGCCACCGATGCCCGAATTGCGCCGGAGCTTCTGCAGACGCTCGCCTTCGATTTGGGAGAGAAGTCGTTCAATCGCATTACCATCGATGGCGACACCTCCACCAACGATGCCTGTATGCTGATTGCCAGTGGCCAGTATGGTGGCCCGGAAATTACCGAATCCAGCCCATCGCTGGCGAAGCTTAGGGACGCCCTTCAGAAGGTGTATCTGGAGCTGGCCCATGCCATCGTCCGTGACGGCGAAGGCGCTACCAAGTTCGTCACAATCAATGTTAGTGATGCGGCCAGTCAGCAGGAAGCGCTGGATGTGGCCTACACCGTTGCCCATTCCCCGCTGGTGAAAACCGCCCTGTTTGCCTCAGACCCTAACTGGGGGCGGATTCTGGCGGCGGTAGGGCGCGCTGGCGTTGAAGGGCTGGACCTCAATGCCCTGGAAATCTACCTGGGGGATGTGTGCCTGGTACGCAATGGCGGCCGGGCAGAGGATTATTCGGAAGCCCGAGGCCAGGCGGTGATGGACCAGGAAGAAATCACCATTGCCATTGATCTCAAGCGAGGTGACGTGGGGGAAACCGTCTGGACCTGCGACTTCTCCCACGATTACGTCACGATCAACGCCGAGTACCGTACCTGAACATGAAGTCAGCGGAACCCCTGGTGAAAGAAGTTCATGTCGCCGTAGCGGTTATTATCCGGAGCGGTCAGGTGCTCATTGCCCGGCGGCCAGACCATGTGCACCAGGGAGGTTTGCTTGAGTTCCCCGGTGGCAAGGTGGAACCGGGTGAAAGTGTTCAGGCAGCGCTGGTGCGTGAGATCGCTGAGGAAACGGGCCTGAAGGTGCCTGTGGCCTCCCTGGAGCCGGTAATTGGAATTCGCCATAACTATGGCGACAAGCGGGTTTTCCTCGACGTATGGGCAACCAGGGCCGCCGAAGGCGAAGCTGAGGGTTGTGAAGGTCAGCCGGTGGAATGGCTTAGTCCCGACCGGCTTCGGGACCAGGATTTCCCGGCAGCCAACCGTCCTATTATCCGGGCATTGCGTTTGCCCGGCCAGCTGGCGATTACCGGAGCGGCAACCAGTGCCGGTGAGGCCATTGAGCGTCTTCGGTCCGGAATGGCTGATGCCCCGCAGTCGCTGGTGGTGCTTCGTGCTCCGGCCATGACCGGGCCGGAATATCATCAGCTTGCGGCAGCGGCAGTGCCGGTGTGCGAAGCGGCCGGCGCCGGTCTGATCGTGCATGGCGCTCCCGAGGTTTTTTACAGCACCCCGGGTGCCCTTGGTCTGCATCTGCCATGGCGCGAAGCGGCCAAACTGACGGAGAGGCCGGTTCCGGCGGATGCGTGGCTGGGTGTTTCCTGCCATGACGCGACGGAGATTGACCACGCCGTTGCTATTGGCGCGGATTTTGTCACGCTTGGGCCTGTCAAACCAACCCGAAGCCATCCCGGAGAGCCGACCATGGGCTGGGAGGCATTTGGTACCCTGGTGTCCGGCGCGTCGGTTCCCGTCTTTGGTCTTGGTGGACTCACCCTTGCGGATCTTCCCGAGTTGCGGCAACAGGGCGGGCAGGGGATCGCCGGCATCAGTTTCTGGTGGCCGGAAAACTGACAGTTATCAGCGGCCTCTGCGCCCATCTCTGCTATGCTGGTGATCCTGTATTTTGTTATCTGGCACAACCAATTCCGGGAGATTCCGTGAGTAAACTGACCCATCTTGATGACAAGGGCGAAGCCCGTATGGTGG
>AZIH01010811.1_pt1 | contig 11622 bp, 10 predicted proteins | sample 359041 | NCBI WGS metagenome assembly AZIH01 (sample SAMN02429716, study PRJNA222664) | marine sediment metagenome | biome: Sediment sample; isolation source: enrichment culture of sample MGS-ANC(UA) from oil contaminated site at the... | place: Italy: Ancona | collected 2012-02-14 | depth 6 m m
GTTCGTAAGAACTACAACCTCAAAAGTCATCCCTTACGTTTTTAATTATTGACGTGGAAGCAGGAAACTTCAGTAGCGCTTGTGTAGCGGCTTCGTTACATCAGGTGAGTCAGTGAGGACTGGTTCACACAATTGAGTCCAGTGGTTTCTTTCTCGGCCAGACCAGGCTGAACTTGGCACCACCGAGGTTGTCGCTTCTGCTGACGAAGGCCTGGCCGCCATGCCAATATAGAATCCGCCGGACTATGGACAAACCAAGACCGTACCCGCCAGAGGTGCGGGTACGGCTGTCGTCGAGCCGGGCAAAAGCCGTGAACACTTTTTCCCAGTCCGACTCGGGAATTCCGGGGCCATCGTCCTCTACGTCAATTCGGCAGTTATCCTCGTCAAAATGACAGTTCACAATGACCTTGCCACCCGCATAGCGACCAGCGTTACCAACCAGATTCTGAATAGCCCGGTGCATATAACGGGGCTCAACATCCGACAATGCCCAGCGTTCGGACATGGAATCAATATTGCTTTGAATGCTCAGCTCCGGTCGCACCAGCTGCTGCTCCGAAACCACCTGGCGGACAATGTCGGTCACCGAGGTTTCCTGAAGCGAGAAAACCGGGCCACCCTGTTCCAGCCGGGCGTAGGTAAGAATCTCGTCGATCAGTTCGTCCAGCTCCTGAATATCGCCGTCGATACCGTCCAGCTGCTTCTGCAGAGAGGCCTGATCCTGACAATCCTCAATCATCTGTACGCCAAACCGGATTCGAGCCACCGGGGTGCGCAACTCATGGGATACCGCATGAATCATTTCCCGCTGCACCTGCACCAGCCGCTGGATATGCTCTGCCATGCCATTAAAGGAAGAAGCCAGCCGGGACACCAGGGTCCCTTCTCCCGCCTGAACCCTTGCTCCCATTTCACCGCGAGCTATGCGAACAGCCACCGACTCAACGGTTCTGAGATTGTTATCCACTTCCCGAAGCGCCAGGAACAAGGCAACCGCAAGCACGACACCCAGCACCATAGCCAGCAGAAGAACAACCGGCCAGGACCAGGCGCTGAAGGGAGCCGGTATATCAATCCGGAACAGCTCACCGTCCGAGAGTTGAATAATGACTCTGCCGCAGCCATCAGAGTCCTCTGTGTAGAATGCCAGGCCACGCTCGGCAACCTGGTCCAGAACCTCCGAACCCGGCAGCAGGGTTGCGTCATCCAAAGAGCGCACCTCAACATTGAGGGCCCGGGCCATTTGGGCAGCCACATCGGGACGATTCTCGGGCGACGCTGAGTCAAGGTGCCAGCGGAAGAACAGCCCGGTGGTTTCAGCGACATCGCGGTAAGGGTCGGTCAGGCGCAGCTGCAATATCTGCCCGGAAAGCCCCATGATGAGAACCCGGTACCCGGCACCACTCTCAATTGCGACCACCTGACCGTAACCCAGCCGCTCAAGCGCAACCGGAGACACCTCAAACTCCGAAGCGGCGCCGACACGGAAATCAACTGTCGATCTCAGCCAATGATATTGCTGCGCCGGCGCCGGCGCTGCTGCCAGCCACCGCATCACAGGCTCAGGAAAGCGCTCATGCCAGAACTGGGAACGAACTGAATTGATACCGGCAAACAGGAAAGCGCACAAAAGGACAACCAGCGCAGTGAGGCCGGCAAGGCGGGCATAGAGCTTGAGGAAGAACTTCAGGGGCATGGTACCAACCCTGGCACGGAATACCGGTGTGCTGGCCGTTTGCACACCGGTTCCAGAGACTAAATCGTCAGGCTTCCTTTACGAACAGATAGCCTTTGCTGCGAACGGTCTTGATGCGTCGTGGATGGATAGGATCATCACCGATTTTGGGGCGGATCCGCGACACCCTCACATCAATGGAGCGATCCTGGCCGTCGTACTCGATACCGCGCAGCGCCGTAAAGATTTCTTCCCGACTCAGGACCCGGCCCGCATTGCTGGCCAGCAGCCAGAGCAGGTCAAATTCGGCGCTGGTCAGATCGATACTCTCTTCACTCAACCAGGCTTCCCGCATGGAGCGGTCGACGACCAGATCATTGAACTGAAGGCGCACCGGCTCTTCGCCGCTTGATTCATCAGCTGAACCCTGCGCCGTCTCGGTTACCCGTCTCAGCATGGCGCGGATTCGGGCGAGCAGTACCCTGGGTTTGACCGGCTTGCCGATGTAATCGTCTGCGCCCATCTCCAGACCAAGAACCTGATCCAGGTCATCCGTTCGGGCTGTCAGCATGATGATCGGGCCGGAATAGAATGGACGTACCCGGCGACAGATGGACAGGCCATCTTCCCCCGGCAGCATCAGGTCCAACACCACCAGGTCGGGCTGTTCGTTGCGGATCCGCTCGACCGCTGGGCCACCGTGAGTTTCCAGGGAGACGGTCAACCCGTTGCTTTCAAGATACTCACGGGTTAACTCAGCCAACCGCTCGTCGTCCTCGACAATCAGAATTCGCCAACTTTCGTTTGTCTGTTCCACGCCATCCATCTCTGGTTTTGTTATTCCGGTTTCAGGTCATTCTGTGTACCTGACAATACAGGCAACCTGCTGTAACAGCAATTATACATGCTATTCAGAAATATACATGGAACCGCTGCTTCGTTACAGCCCGTGACACAGGTCCCGGCGAAGTCGGGTTGCCCTGCGATGTCATAGACACGTCACCTCGTGGTCACTGATGTGTCACACCGGCTTCATAGGCTTGTCGGGAAATGGAAACAAAAGAGACCATGCCATGACCACACAGACCGCGAAAGCCCGCCGCAGTGCACGTCAGCTGAAAACCGACATGACCAGGTGCCCGACACGGGTGGAGGCAGCGCAGCGCCTTCGATACCGGGTGTTCTCGGAAGAGTATGGAAGTGACCTGGGTGCGGAAACACCGGGGATCGATGCTGACGCGTTCGACGCCGTGTGCGATCACCTCATTGTGACCGACCTGGATTCCGGCGAACTGGTGGCGACTACCCGGATCCTGCACCAGGCAAACACCCGGGCAGTTGGCGGCTTTTACTCGGCGGGCGAGTTCGACCTGAGCGCCCTGGAAAAACTGCCGGGGACCATCGCCGAGCTGGGGCGCACCTGTGTCCATCCGGACTATCGAAACGGCGCCACCATCAGCCTGCTCTGGTCTGCCGTTGCCGAATATCTGGTTGAACAGGGCGTGGACTACATGATCGGCTGCGCCAGCATCGGTATGTCCGACGGCGGCCTTAAAGCCTGGCGCATTGCCCAGCACCTCCAGAAGGAATACCTGGCTGACGAGGCCTTTTTGGTCAAACCGCGCCGGGAGCTGCCGCATCTGACCCATACCCGGGACAGCGACCGCCCGGTTGACGTACCTGCCCTTATCCGTGCTTACATGCGTCTGGGTGCGAGAGTCTGCGGGGAACCCTGTTGGGATCCGGAGTTCCGTTGTGCCGACCTTCTGGTTGTGCTGGAAGTCAGCAAACTGGCCGGCCGATACAGCCGGCACTTCATGCGCTCGGCATCCTGAGCCCGAAAATCAGAGGAGGTTAAGGGATGGGCTGGCTCCGACTGGGCGTTCGCCTCACCGGCTTTGTTGCGTTTCTGGCAGCAACCACGATGCTGGCTGCGGGATTGCGGCTCACCGAACTGGTCACCGGGAAAACCATCGACCGGACGCCCTGGGCAGGATTCTGCTTCCGGTGGGCATGCCGCTGCCTGGGATTGGATATACACCAGCACGGCTCACCCTCAGACAGCACCGTTCTGTTTGTCAGCAATCACATCAGCTGGTCGGATATTCCGATTCTGGGCAGCCTGGCACAGGTCCGGTTCCTGTCCAAAGCGGAGGTTGGTCAGTGGCCGTTGATCGGCTGGCTCGCCAGACAGGCGGGCACGCTCTTTATCAAGCGTGGGGGTGGTCAGGCCAGGCGGGTCCGCAACCAGATCATGGAAAACCTGGGGGCGGGAGAGTCCGTGCTGGTTTTTCCAGAGGGCACAACCGGTGCCGGGCTGACCGTGCTGCCTTTCCACGGCCTCCTGCTGAAAGCGGGCCCGCAGAGCAATACGCCCATTCAGCCAGTCACCATCAGTTACCGTCGCGCAGGGCGGCCGGATCATCTGGCTCCGTTTATCGGAGACGACGAATTTCATACCCACTTACTGAGAACGCTCAGGCAGCCATCGGCAAGAGTAGACGTGATTTTCCACCCTCCCCTGATTTCAACGGTTGAGACGGTAACCTTGGATCTTAGCCGCGAGCTCCGCGAGGTGATTCTGGATGGACTCACCCGCATTCACCGGGGCGAGCTGGACCGTGTCGAAGAGCTCGCCCTCAGAACAGCGGGCGGCCCTGAGCTACCTCATCTTCCGTCGCTTCACGGCGGCCAACAATCTCCAGATCGAAGTACAGGGTGAAACCCGCCAGCGGGTGGTTGGCATCAACCCTGACCAGGTTCCCATCGATTCCGACGACCTGCACGATTTGCGCTTCATCCCCGGTGTTGGTCTGAAACTTCATGCCTACCTGCAGATTTTCAATCCCTTCAAACAGTGAGCGCGGCACCTTGCGCACCAGCTCTGGCTTGTGTTCGCCATAGGCCATTGCAGGCGGTACCGTCACTTCAAGGCAGTCACCCACATTACGGTCCTTCACGGCTTGCTGTATGCCCTCGATAATCTCGGGGCTGCCATAGACAAAATGCAGGGGCTCGCTGCCCTCAGAAGTATCAACCAGCTCGCCGATCTTGTTCTTCAGTACATAGTGGATAGTAAAAACGTCGGGTCTTGCTTGTGAAGCTGTCATCAGGTTTTTGAGTTTCCTGTATCCGGTGGTGATTCGAGCTGTTGCAGACCATGAATAACCAGTCGCTGATCAAGCTTGTCCCGAAACCCGGAAGGGCCAGACAGGCCCATGCGCTCAAGCAGGGCCTCATAACGGCCTTGGTCGTCCCGGGCCCGGAGGGCCTGCCACAGGGTCGCCAGTTTACCACGGCGAGTAGCCGTTGCGGCCTTTAGCCCCTTAAGGGCTTTCCCTAACGTCAGTTCTTCATCGGTAAAATCCCGGCCAAACGGGAACGGCGGGAACAGGCCGGCATCGCCGGTTACCGACACCGCACGACGGATCGCTTCAGGGGTGTTATTGCGCCAGGAGGCTGGCAACTCGAAGGCGGGATCGACCTTCCCCACCTTCTGGGCTTTTTTCAGAAGCTCCTGCTGGAACCGGGAGTCAGCGATGCGGATCAGCCGCAGGAATACCTGTTCGTCAGACTGCCCCCTCAGATCTGCAATGCCGTACTCGGTGATCACGACGTCCCGGAGGTGGCGCGGAATAGTGCAGTGGCCATAGTTGAACACTATGTTCGACAGCACCTTGCCGTGGGACTGCCGGGTGCTGCGCAGCGTCAGTATGGAACGGGCTCCGGGCAGTTCGTGGGCCATGGCGACGAAGTTGTATTGGCCGCCTACACCACTGACAACCCGGCCATCTTCCAGGCCATCGGACACTCCGGCACCGTTGAGGGTGTACATCATCGCCGAATTGATAAAACGGCCATGAACCCGCTGCGCCACCTTCAGTTTCTGATCGCCAAACCGGTGGTCATAGAGATGATTGATGAAATTCACGCTGGTCATGCAGATTGTGGCACGCTGCTCGTCCGACAACTCCCTGAGGGACTGGTAAAACCTTTCCGGGCCCACATAGAAGCCACCATGCATGGCAATGCCACCGGTGAGCCGATTTCCCAGCACCAGCGTTTCGATGGCTTCCCGGGCTTCAGGATTGTCCAGATCGCCCTCAACAGACTGGTCGCCGGCACGCAGCCGGCCGCCCTTGAATTCCACGGTTTCCCTGAAAACTCCGTAACGGACCAGCCAGCGCACATCGCGGGCCCGCAGCGGGCTGTCGATCAGCTTCTCCCGGCGCAACACATCCAGAGTGGCCAGCGACACCTGCTCGGTAATTTCCCCGTTATTGATCAGGGACTGCAAACCTGCATGGTCATAGACTTCACGACGCAGAATGCCTTGCTCCATCAGGTAGAGAAAGCCATCAACCATCATCTCGCTACAGCCATAAAGCCCCTGCTCAAACGGACCGGTACCGCCGGCTTCGCTGACCAGAGGAAAATGCTCATCAACCTGGAGGTGGTCAAACACAGCGCGCCAGGCATCATTGTGCTTATGTCTGAGAATGGCACTGTGTACCAGGGCGGCGCCCAGCGAACCGATGCCGACCTGGAGGGTGCCACCATCTTTCAGCAAGGCGCTGGCATAAAAACCAATCAGATGATCTTCCGGGCTAACCGACATCTGGGGCGCAGAAAACAGCGGGTGATCGCTGGAGGGCTGATCAAGCACAATATCAAAACGATCTGCCCCGATGGCGGCATCGTGCCCGAACCATGGCAGGCTCCGGTTCATCTCTGCCACCAGTGCTACGGGCGTCCCCGCGTCTTCCCGGGCCCGAAGCAGGGGGATCAGGTCCAGCGTCAGGTCCGGATTACAGCTCAGGCTCACCTGCCCGGCTTGGCCATGAGCTTCGCCCGGCGCAACCATCTGTGCGACCACATTGACACCCAGGGCCATCAGGTCGCGGACGGCATGGGTGTAGTTGGTGCAAACGTAATGCCGCTGCTGGGCACGGTTGTTGAGGTAACTCCCGGCCTTGAAGAAAAACTCGGAGACCTGGACGTTTTCTGGCAGACGATTGGATGATACGTCACGGGCATAGGCCAATTCCGGAATACGGCCGTAAAGACGCTCCACGAACGGCCCCAGGAAGCGCTGTTCCAGAGACGAACCGCCTTTCGGCGCCAGAAGCGACAGCGCCGTGACTATATGCAAACGGATTTCCGGGTCATCCTTGGCCCGCTGGTAGAGTGCGTTAACAAACCGGACGGGCTTCCCCAGCCCCAGAGGCAACCCCAGTGTGATGTTCTTGCCAACCCGGCGAATCACCTCATCAACGCAGGCGTTCACATCGTTCGATAGCTGCCCTCTTTCCCCTGCCATTACCAAGCTCCTTATTGGCTAAACCGGATGTCACCAGAGGGATGATCACACGAGCCTCCGGCACAGACAATGCGCCAGATCATGATTCCGGGGTTTGCAGCAGGCACTAGCGGTGGCAGTCGGGCGCGAAAGCCCCAATTACGAAAGATTCAAGACAGGAGAGAGAAAGTGCTCAGAAATTCCACTTCAGATTCAGGCAGGCGCCCTCGTTCAGCAACGCAATGCCGTGGTCGGCCTGGGCCGGATCAGACGCATAGCGCTTGCCGGAACTCTCTGACCGGGTGAGAGTGAGGCTCAGCAAGCGTGAGCCGATTTCGGTAAAGGCCTCGGAGCTGTCATTTTCAAAGTCGCCGGACATCTGCTCCTGCAGCTCGTATATTTCCTCGGTCGTCAGGGCCTTTTCGACGTCGTCAAACACACGCCCGGAAGCTTCGGCGCGAACGACAAAAGCGACGAGATTGAGAGCGAGCAATGCAACAAAAATTCGAATAATCATGGCGCTGACTGAGACCTTTTTTCCGGGACGGGAGTCTACGGATACCTATGGCTAAAGTCTAATGGTTCAGCGCCAGAAAGATGTGAATTTGCACACAAACACGCCGTCTTTTTGTCACCAGATCAGCTCGTTTTTGTCAAAAAATAATCCCCAATATTTCAGACTGTAACTGCGACCCCGCCCGGTCAGGTGGATGAACAGGGCTGCAGCGCGCCTGCCAGAAGAATCTCAGGGACAGGGGTAGGTGAAGTCCCGGTGAATGGCCTCAATAGCTTCCTGCAGCTCGGGGCTCAGGGTAACCCTTGCAGAACCAATATTCTCCCGAAGCTGCGCCATGGACGTCGCACCAATAATGTTACTGGTGACGAAACTGCGGCTGTTAACATAGGCGAGCGCCATCTGAACCGGCGACAGCCCGTGCTCCTTCGCAAGCTCGACATAGGCCCGGGTGGCCTCCATGCCACGGTCACTGGTGTACCGGCTGAAACGCTCATACAGGGTCATCCGCGCTTTTTCCGGCCACTTTCCGCCCAGATACTTGCCGGACAACATGCCGAACGCCAGCGGTGAATAGGCGAGCAAACCCGCCTGCTCCCGGTGGGCAATTTCCGCCATACCCACCTCGAACGAGCGGTTCAGGAGATTGTAGGGGTTCTGGATACTGGCCACCCGGGGCCAGTCATTTTCTTGAGCCAGGCGCAAATATTCCATGGTGCCCCAGGGTGTTTCATTCGACAGGCCGATATGCCGGACCTTCCCTGCCTTCACCAACCCGTCCAGGGCCTCAAGGGTTTCTTCGATTGGCGTGAAATTCTCGTCGGGGTTGTGCTCATAACCGAGCTTACCGAAGAAGTTCGTGCTGCGGTCAGGCCAGTGCACCTGGTACAGATCAATGTAATCCGTCTGCAGACGCTTCAGGCTGGCGTCGCAGGCTTCAACGACATGGTCGCGGGTGAGGCGCGGGCCATTGCGAAGGTAAGTGAGGCCATTACCGGGCCCCGCCACCTTGGACGCAATCACCAGATCATCGCGTCGGCCTCTTCTGGCCAGCCAGTTTCCCAGATAGGTCTCGGTCAGACCCTGGGTCTCGGCTCTGGGAGGCACCGGGTACATCTCCGCGGCATCAATGAAGTTAATACCCTCGGCCACGGCGTAATCCAGTTGCTCGAACGCCTCCTGCTCGGTGTTCTGCTCGCCCCAGGTCATGGTGCCCAGGCAGATCAGGGTAACGTCGATATCCGTCTTTCCAAGCTTTCGTGTTTGCATATCGTCTCCGATTCGGTGCGGTTAACGGGTAAAGGGAATGTCACGGGAATGTCGCACATCTGTCATGCCAGGTTTCCATAGTAGAGGCATGTCCGAGGAAGCACAGGAAACACCGTGACCGAGACCACGCAGGCCACCCGGCGCCACCAACACATTACCATTGTTTCGGAGACTTTTCCGCCGGAAATCAATGGGGTGGCAAATACGCTCAGGCATCTGTGCCAAGGGCTGATGCAGCGCGGGCACCGGGTAACCGTTATACGGCCGCGACAGCAACATGAGAGCAAAGGCCATTTCGCCAGTGCTGGCGAGGCTCTGTTTACCCGCGAACATGTGGTGACCGGACTCCCTCTTCCCGGCTACGCGGACCTGCGCTTTGGGCTTGTACGTACCAGCCACCTGAAAAAACTCTGGACGGCTGACCGTCCCGAAGCCGTTTATGTGGCAACCCAGGGCCCGCTGGGCGTTGCCGCCACATCTGCGGCCCGGCAACTGGGTATTCCTGTCAGTTCCGGGTTCCATACCAATTTCCACACTTACAGCCGCTACTATGGCGTTGGCATGCTCGAACGACTGCTGTGCCTTTACGGACGATGGTTCCACAACCGCACTGCCATCACCCTGGTACCAACCCGCGGGATGCTGAAGAAAACCGGCGCGATGGGCATTCCGGCAACGGGGCTTTGGAGCCGGGGCGTCGACTGTCACCGCTTTACCCCCCATAAACGGGACAACACCCTGCGGGAGTCCTGGGGGCTGCAAACCAACGACCGGGCCATCCTTTATGTGGGCCGGCTGGCAGCGGAGAAAAACCTTCGCATGGCCGTTGCCTGCTTCGAGCGCATCCGGGGGCTTCATCCCCAGGCAAAATTTGTATTGGTGGGAGACGGCCCCCTGCGGCAGCAACTGGCCGAGCGCCACCCGGATTACATTTTTTGTGGCACCCGACGGGGCAACGACCTTGCCCGACACTTCGCTTCCGGCGATCTGTTCCTGTTCCCAAGCAAAACCGACACCTTCGGCAACGTGGTTCTCGAGGCCATGGCCAGCGGGCTTGGGGTGGTTGCCTTCGATGATGCAGCAGCAGCGGAATACATTCGGCACCAAGAGAATGGCATGAAGGCGCCACTGGATCAGGACGAGGCCTACGTTGACAGCGCGCTCCGACTGGCCGACCAGCCGACATTGCTGAACCGGGTCCGGGCCCAGGCCCGGCTGGATGCCCTGGAGCTGAGCTGGAACTCGCAAATCGAACAGTTTGAACAACTGGTTTTCAATCAAACCGCACAGGCCGGATACCATGGCATCAACAAGCAAAGCGTCTCGCTTCTTTGAACTGGCAGACCAGCGGGAAGTCGCATTCTGCCAGTCCATCAACCGCGCCGTCCGTTTCCGGGCAGCCCTGGGCTACTTCCGGCTGGTCAGCCGCCTCGGAGACGGATGGTTCTGGTATGTCCTGATTCTGTCCATACCCTTCCTCTACCCGGTATCAGGGCCCGGCCTGGCACTGCTTATGGCGCTGACCGGTCTTACCTGCACCCTCGCCTACAAGCTGCTTAAGCGATGGCTGATCCGGGAGCGCCCATTCATCTCGTTTCCGGCAATCAACTGTGGCACACCGCCACTGGACCGTTACAGCTTCCCCTCCGGCCACACGCTCCATGCGGTCTGCTTTCAGATGATGCTGGCCCTGGCGGAACCGACCCTGGCATTGCTTGTTCTGCCATTCACCCTCAGTGTTGCCGCCTCGCGAGTAATACTCGGGCTTCACTACCCCAGCGACGTCCTCGCAGGCGCCCTGATCGGTGGCCCGATCGGTTACGCAGCGATGGAACTCGTATTCGCAGACTTTGTAATGCTCTTCGGAAGTTCGGTCTAATCGAACAGACGCAGCTGGGTAACCGGTGCGTCATCGTTGCGAAAGCGCACTCCCAGCCCCAATAACCGCACCGGCCTCTCCCGATTGGTTACCAGTTCAGTAAGCAGAGGCAGGTAATCTTCGAGCGCAGGCTCCCTGACCTGCTCCCGGACCCGCTCCAGGGTGTGGGTCGAGAAATCGCTGTACCGGATCTTGATAAAAAGCTTGTGGATGGGTTTCTGTCGAGCCTTGCGGGAAAGCCGCAAGTTCAGGTCAGCCACCAGCGATGCCATGACCGTTTCGCAAGCCGCCATGTCGGGCAGGTCCTGGGAAAACGTCTTTTCAACGCTCACCGATTTTGCGATCCGCGACACCACCACCGCTCGCTCATCCCGGCCATGGGCCATTTCATGCAACCGGTAGCCCTGCTTGCCAAAGCGCTCAATCAATAGGTCCGCGCCGAGGGCCTGCATGTCGCCACAGGTCTGAACACCTAACGCATGCAGTTTGGCCGCGGTTACCTGGCCGACCCCGAACAGCTTCTCAACCGGGAGCTCCCGGACAAAGCCGTCGATATCTTCGGGACGGATGACAAACAATCCGTCGGGCTTTTCCCAGTCACTGGCGATCTTGGCAAGGAACTTGTTGGGCGCGACACCGGCGGAAATGGTTATACCCACTTCCGCGCGCACCCGCTCGCGAAGATGACGGGCCATCAGCGTGGCACTGCCCTTGTACTCGGAAATATCGGACACATCGAGAAAAGCCTCATCCAGGGACAGCGGCTCCACCAGATCTGTCAGTTCCCGCAGTATGGCCATCACCTGCTGTGATACCGCCCGGTACCGGCCCATATCCGGCGGCACCGTCACCAGCCCAGGGCACAGCCGCCGTGCCTCACTGCCGGGCATGGCCGAGCGCACCCCGAAAGCACGGGCCTTGTAATTACAGGTGGTCACCACCCCCCGGCCTCCATCGCCACCCACCGCCAGCGGCACATCCCG
>AZIH01002225.1_pt1 | contig 11568 bp, 10 predicted proteins | sample 359041 | NCBI WGS metagenome assembly AZIH01 (sample SAMN02429716, study PRJNA222664) | marine sediment metagenome | biome: Sediment sample; isolation source: enrichment culture of sample MGS-ANC(UA) from oil contaminated site at the... | place: Italy: Ancona | collected 2012-02-14 | depth 6 m m
AGGCTGGTCGCCGAAAGCAGAATCAGCAGAAACCCGCCAAAACGCATCAGAAACAGTGGCCAGTGAAGATCCAGGGAATCATTGCGACGGCGGATGAGCATCAGGGCGTAGCCTGCGATCATCAGAGGGAAAAGGTAAGCCACATGGCCAAAGAAATCCATGAACAGGCTCGCCAGCCAGGCGCCGGTGCGACCGGCGTAGTTCTGGACGCTGGTATCATGGCCGATGCTGGCCCAGCCCGGGTCTGAAGGGCTGAAGGTCACCAGCGCCATGGACAGGTAGATACAGAGAGAAATTAACGCAATCACAGCGCCTTCGCGGGCACCCTGGGCAACCAGTCGGCGAAAGCGCAGCTGCTTCTCGGTCAGTTCCTGTGGTGCTTTCTTCGCTTTTGCAGATTCGGCCATGAATGCTCAGACGTTGTCGGTGCTTGCGTTCTGAAGCGCCTGAAAGCCCCTCGCAAGGTCAGTTTTCAGGTCTTCAACTGCTTCAATCCCAACGGAAATACGAATCAGGTTTTCCGTGACCCCGGCGCGTTCCTTGTCCTCCGGCGACAAGCGCCCGTGAGTCGTGGTCGCCGGGTGAGTAATGGTGGTTTTGACGTCACCCAGGTTAGCGGTGATGGAAATCATCCGGGTGGCGTCGATGAATTCCCATGCCTCTTCACGGGCGCCCTTGAGCCGGAAAGACAACACTCCGCCGAAACCCTTTTGCTGTTTTTTCGCCAGCTCATGCTGCGGATGGCTCTCAAGCCCGGCATAGAACACACACTCCACTGTCGGTTGTTGTTCCAGCCACAAGGCCAACTCTAACGCATTGTCGCAATGGGCGCGCATACGAATTGGTAAGGTTTCCAGGCCCTTCTGGAAAACCCAGGCATTGAAAGGGCTCATGGTCGGGCCCGCAGACCGAAGGAAGCCGTAAACCTCTTCCATCATCTTTTCAGAGCCCACCACAACGCCACCGACGCAACGGCCCTGGCCGTCCAGATATTTTGTGGCGGAATGGATCACAATATCCGCGCCCTGCTCCAAAGGCCGCTGGAGGACCGGAGTGCAGAAGCAGTTATCCACCACGAACAGGGCATCACTGTCGTGGGCCAACTGGGCCAGCCCGGCCATATCCGCCACTTCGCACAAGGGATTGGACGGAGTCTCAATGAAAAGCATGCGGGTTTCGGGGCGGATCGAGGCCGTCCATTCGTTTATGTCCGTCAGGCTGACAAACGAGGTTTCCACCCCGAACCTTGCCATGTACTTCTGAAACAGCACATTGGTGGTGCCGAATACGCCCCGCGAGCAAATGACATGATCGCCACTTTGCAGCAGAGCCATGCAGGTGCTCAGGATTGCCGCCATGCCAGAGGCAGTCGCTACCGCGCGTTCGCCACCTTCCATGGCCGCAATCCGTGCTTCAAAGGCCTGAACCGTCGGATTGGTGAAACGGGAGTAGATATTGCCGGGCTCATCTCCACCAAAACGCGCGGCCGCCTGGGCGGCACTGCCGTAGACAAAACTGGATGTAGGGAAAATTGCATCGCTGTGCTCAAGCTGGCCAGTACGGATCTGCCCTGCCCTCACCGCCAGGGTATCAACAGAAACACCCTCAAGATCCGATTCCGGAATCCAGACAGATTCTTCGCGGCGTAAGGTCATCTACATCTCCTGCCTGATACGGCTGTTTCAGTCTTCGTCGTTGTACAAGTCAATAATACCGTTTTCACTGGATGTGGCTCCGGTACTCTCGAAACGTTTGTCGTCGTTGCGCAGTTCTTCCAGCCGGTTCAGGTAGGCCGCGTCGACATCTCCGGTCACATACTTACCGGTAAAGACCGAGCACTCCCAGCCCTCAATATCGTCATTCACGTCGCTGACGCAGGTTACCAGGTCATCGAGATCCTGATAGAGCAGCCAGTCAGCGCCAATAATCTCCCGGATCTCTTCAACGGTACAGTTGTGAGCAATCAGCTCGCTGGCAGAGGGCATATCAATCCCGTACACGTTCGGGTAGCGAACGGGGGGCGCTGCCGAGGCAAAATAGACTTTGCGGGCCCCGGCATCCCGGGCCATCTGGACGATTTCCTTACAGGTGGTGCCGCGCACGATCGAGTCGTCCACCAACATCACATTTTTGCCCCGGAACTCCAGGTCGATCGGGTTCAGCTTCTGGCGAACGGACTTCTTCCGCATTTTCTGGCCGGGCATGATGAACGTCCGGCCGATGTAGCGGTTCTTGATGAAGCCTTCCCGGAATTTGACACCCAAACGATGGGCCATCTGCATGGCCGAGGTCCGGCTGGTATCCGGAATCGGCATGACCACATCGATATCATGGTCCGGACACTCCCGCAGCACTTTCTCTGCCAGGGTCTCGCCCATCCGCAGGCGAGCCTTGTAGACCGACACCTTGTCAATGATGGAATCCGGGCGAGCAAAATACACATGCTCGAAAATACAGGGGAAAAGATGCGGATCCTCCGCGCACTGCCGTGTGTACAAGGTTCCGTCGGTTTCGATATAGACTGCCTCACCCGGCGCAATATCACGAACCAGGGTGTACCCCGCCGCACTCAACGCCACGCTTTCCGAGGCGATCATGTATTCCTTCCGGCCATCCTCAGCGGTTCGCTCGCCATAGCAGACCGGTCGAATCCCGTTGGGGTCCCGGAAACCGACAATACCGTAACCGGTAATCATCGCAATCACGGCATAGGCACCCCGGCAGCGCTTGTGTACAGCACTCACCGCTGAAAAAATTTCGTCCTTGGTGGGATCCAGCTTGCCGAGCTTCTGCAGTTCATGGGCGAACACATTCAACAGCACTTCCGAGTCGGAATTGGTGTTGATGTGGCGAAGATCGGTCCGGAACAGATCGTTGCTGAGGTCGTCGGCATTGGTCAGGTTGCCGTTATGGGCCAGGGTAATGCCGTAAGGGCTGTTGACATAGAACGGCTGGGCTTCCGCGGAGCTGGCACTGCCGGCTGTCGGGTAACGCACATGCCCGATACCTACGTTACCGACCAGGCGGCGCATATGTCGGGTGTGAAATACGTCCCGTACCAGCCCGTTATCCTTACGAAGATAAAAACGCTCATCCTGAAATGTAACAATGCCCGCCGCGTCCTGGCCCCGGTGCTGAAGTACAGTCAGCGCATCATAGAGCGACTGATTGACGTTGGATGTACTGACGATGCCGACAATGCCACACATGGATAAGGTGTTCTCCGAGTGTTAAAACTGAATGTTAGCGGGACGCGGACGCTGGTTCCACGCCTTCCTGCAGTGTACCGGGTTCCGGCTCTGACGCACCCTCGGGCGCAGGCCCCAGAAAACGCGCAAATTCATCGCCCAGGGTCCGACGGGACCAGTCTTCAACCACCGCAAGGCGATCAATGATGATCGACGTTCGCCACCAGGTATCCTGGGCCAGTGGGGTATAGCGGGTGAAAGCGATGGCGACAATCACCACCACAACCCCCCGCAAAAGCCCAAACCCCATGCCCAGCACCCGATCCGTGGCTGACAGCCCGGTCGCCCTGATCAGGTGACCAATCATGTTATTGATGATGGCTCCGACAATAAGCGTTCCAAAGAAGAGTATGGCGAAGGCTGCAATGAGCCTGACCAGAGGCGTTTCTACCGTGCTCTCCAGCAGGCTTTGCATTTGGGGATGAAAGGTTCTGGCAAGGATGAACGCGCCAACCCAGGTCACCAGAGACAGGGCTTCTTTGACAAAACCCCGCTTCAGACTGATGAGCGTGGAAACTGTAATCAGGGCGATAATGACCCAGTCAATCCAGATCAGCGCTTCCATGGAAAACCCGGTGGAGAAAAGGAAGCGCGAATTCTATCAGGAAACCCCGGTTCGCCAAACCGCCTTGCCCACATAAAACGGTTGCACGTGGCTATTTTTCGCCGGAGGTGACCAGGCTGTTCACGCTAAACGCGTCATCCAGGGCTCGCTTGGCTGCTTCGGCTTCCGACTTGGTGGCAAACGGCCCGCTGAAAACCCGGGTAAGCGTGGTATCACCGCGTACGACGGCCTGAAGGTGAGAGCCGTAGCCCTTTTCCCGAACCTTGTCCCGCAACCGGCGGGCATTGTCTTCGTTGCCGAAACTTCCCAGCTGAACCACCCAGGCGCCATCAAGGGAACGTTCATACTCAGCGGCTTCCGGCTCGGCCGGCTCGGCAGTCGGCGCCGCGGTATCTGCGGTGGTTTCAGTGGATTGCTGGCTATTATCCGCCGTTTCCTGGCCCGAAGCGGCAGGGTCCCGGGCTTCAGAAAAGGGCTCCGCATCAGCCCCTTCTTCAAGAATCCGGTACGCGGGCGAGTCCTCGCTCTCCTTTGCCCCCAGCTCAGGCACCTCAGACGCGTTTTCGCTGAGCTCGTAGGAAGGTGCCGGTGCCACTTCGGTTTCAGGCGCTTCAACCTCAGGGAAAGGAGGCTCTTCCGGGATTTTGATGGTTGTGGAGCTGCGCTCCGAGTGAGGCTCGTCAAAGAGCATGGGAACAAAGATAACCGCCAGGGAAACGAGCACCAGCGCCCCGATTATTCTCTGTTTTAATCCATCCACGTTACCAGGCTCCCATCGATTGTGACTGCGCTCTTGAAACTGCGCCGCAAGAGACGCCTACCCGCAGATACTAACCGCCCGGCAGCCGGAACTCAAAGGCAGACCCATTGCTATGGACAAAGTTTAAGGCAATCAGGTCAGCCCCTGGACTCACTTTTGCGAAGCAGAATTTCCCGGGCCTGCGCGACGGTATAGAACGAACCGAATACAATCACCAGATCATCCGCTGACGCATTCGACAAGGCTGCATCCAGCGCCTGCAGGACCGTTTCGGAGACACTCACAGGGGACAGCCCAGCGGTCGCCACCCGGTCTTTAAGAGCCTCACCGGAAAGCCCCCTGGGCACATCAAGCCCTGCCAGATGCCAGTGGTCCACCGCTCTTGCCAAGGCTCTGCCAACGCCTTCAACATCCTTGTCAGCCAGTGCGGCATAAACGGCGTGGACCTCTTTACCCGGCGACTTCAACCGCTCCAACTGGCCAGCTAGCCAACGAGCAGCATGGGGGTTGTGGCCCACATCAACAAAGATATCCGGTCCCTTTCCGAGCCGCTCGAATCGTCCGGGAACACTGATAGTGGAGAGCGTCCCTTCGATCGCTGAAACATCCAGCTCCGGCTCAAGACTTCGAATAGCTACCACTGCCGCTGCGACGCTGTTGACTGGCAACGGACCAGCGGGCAAGCGGATGCGTTGCCCCGCATATTCCAGAGTCACGCTGGAATTCGGGCCCTTGCTGTCTATCTGGGGTGACAGGTGATAATCCCGACCCATCAGTGCCAGATTGACTTTCTGCGCAGCAACCTGCTGAAGCACAGAACGGGGCGGATCATTGTCGGCATAAACAGCGGGGATACCCGGCCTGAGCACACCGGCCTTTTCAAAGCCGATCACCTCCCGGTTATCTCCGAGAAAGGCAACGTGATCAATGTCCACCGATGTCAGTATGACCAAGTCGGCATCCAGCGCATTAACCGCATCCAGTCGCCCGCCCAGACCGACCTCCAGGATCCAGTGATCCACACCGGCATTGGCGAAAGCCACGAATGCCGCCAGAGTACCAAATTCGAAATAAGTCAAAGAGACGTTTCCCCGGGCTGTCTCGACCGCCTCAAACGCCTTTACCAAGTCTTCATCCGGGATATCGACGCCGCCCAGGCGAACACGCTCGTTGTAGCTCTGAAGATGAGGCGATGTGTAGGCGCCGGTGCGGCGCCCTGCAGCCTGCAACAGCGCCTCAACAACGGCAACTGCACTGCCCTTGCCGTTGGTACCGGCAACAGTGATGATGCGTGCTTCTGGTTTGCGCCGGAAAAGGCGCCGAAGCACGATAAGGACCCGATCAAGCCCAAGATCAATTTCGGTTGGGTGTATCGCCTCGAGGTAGGTAAGCCACTGGTCGACTGTGGCACCAGCCCCCGGCGAAGCCGGAGGCTGGACAGCGCGGTTACTCGGTGGGGGCATCGGTTTCCGGCTTTTCTGACACTTCAAACTCAATAGGGTCTTCCGTGCCTGGACGCTCCTGGCCGGTGAACTTGGCCAGAACGTGGGCGATCCGCTCCCGTAGCTGGTGACGGTGGAGGATCATGTCGATTGCCCCGTGCTCCAGCAGGAACTCACTGCGCTGGAACCCTTCCGGCAGCTTCTCCCGAACCGTCTGCTCAATGACCCGTGGCCCGGCAAAACCGATCAGGGCGTTGGGCTCGGCGATATTCAGGTCGCCGAGCATCGCCAGACTGGCCGAAACGCCACCAAAGACCGGATCCGTCATCACCGAAATATAGGGAATGCCTTCCAGTTTCATGCGTTCCAGAACAGCCGCGGTTTTGGACATCTGCATCAATGACAGAATCGCTTCCTGCATCCGCGCGCCGCCACTGGCAGAGAAACAGACAAGCGGAATTCGGTGCTCCAGAGCAACGTTGGCCGCCTGAACAAATTTCTCGCCGACCACCTGCCCCATGGAACCGCCCAGAAAACCGAACTCGAAGGAGCAGGCAACGAGCGGAACGCCCAGGGTGGTCCCCTTCATCGCGATCAGGGCATCTTTCTCCCCTGTCGCCTTCTGGGCCTGGGACAGACGGTCCTTGTAGCGCTTGGTATCCTTGAACTTCAGGCGATCCCATGGCTCCAGTTCTGCTGAAATCTCTTCCCGGCCGTCTTCGTCAAGGAATACATCCAGGCGCCTACGGGCAGTGACCCTCAGGTGGTGATTACATTTCGGGCAAACATCGAGATTCTTCTCAAGCTCCGGCTTGTAGAGAAACGCGCCGCATTTCGGGCATTTCTTCCATAGCCCCTCCGGCACACCGGTTCTCTGCTTGGATTCCGAGCGAATCTTGCTCGGCATGATTTTGTCCAGCCAGTTACTCATGGTTTCATCCTGTCCTTTGATGCCTGTCTGCCCTCACCCCTTTCAATCAGGAGGCCAGGCTGTCCAGTGCTTCACGCATCGGGTGGAGCAGATCCGTCAGTGCTCGTTTGAGCTGGTCGGTATCTGCCTGATTTTTGGCTATTGTATCGACCAGGACACTGCCAACAATTACACCATCGGATACCCGACCCACAGCAGCAGCCGTTTCCGCATCCCGGATACCAAAGCCGACGCCCACGGGAAGCGCTGTCAGTTCGTGAATGTGGCTCACTTTTGCGGCAACCTCTTCCACGTTGATTGTGGCAGAACCTGTCACACCCTTGATTGAAACATAGTACACATAACCGGAAGAGTGCTCACTGATTGCCCGAATTCGGTCATCGGTGGTAGTTGGCGCCAGCAAGAAGATGGCGTCCAGATTGCGCGCGGTAAACAACGGAGCCACCTCGTCGGCCTCTTCCGGCGGCAAATCAACCGTCAGGATGCCATCTACACCGGCGTCCTTGGCCGCGTCAGCGAATGATTCGTAGCCCATGGCCTCCATGGGGTTCAGATAGCCCATCAGAACCACGGGCGTGCTGTCGTCGGTCTTGCGGAACTCCTTGACCATGCTGATAACCTGCCGGAGGGAGGTTCCATGCACCAGCGCCCGCTCACAGGCCAGCTGAATCACGGGGCCGTCTGCCATCGGGTCTGAGAACGGCACCCCCAGCTCAATGATGTCTGCGCCAGCCGCCACCAGGGTATGCATCAGGTCTACCGTGACATCGGGGTGCGGGTCACCGGCGGTAATATAAGGGATAAGTGCCTTGCGACCTTGTCCTTTGAGGGTCTTGAGAACCCCTTCGATTCGGCTCATGCCTGCTCCTGTTGATTCTTCAGATCTCGATGCCTTCAAGCTTGGCAACTGTGTTGATGTCCTTGTCGCCGCGACCGGAGACATTGATGACCACGATCTGGTCTTTGTCCATGGTTGCCGCCAGTTTGATGGCATACGCCACCGCGTGGGCGGTCTCCAGTGCGGGCATGATGCCTTCAACACGGGTCAATTTGCGGAAACCTTCCATGGCTTCATCGTCGGTGACCGATACGTAGTGGGCCCGGCCAATATCCTTCAGCCAGCTGTGCTCTGGCCCAACGCCCGGGTAGTCGAGGCCCGCACTGACGGAATGCGTAGCAGCAATCTGGCCGTTTTCGTCTTCCATCAGGTAGGTCCGGTTGCCATGCAGCACACCCGGACGACCGGCGCAGAGAGGCGCCGCGTGCTTTCCAGTGTCAATGCCCAGGCCACCGGCCTCAACTCCATACAGCTCCACGGATTCATCGGAGAGGAACGGATAGAACATACCTATCGCGTTGGAACCGCCGCCAACACAAGCCACCAGTGCGTCTGGCAATTTGCCGGTTTTCTCGAGGCACTGACGACGGGTTTCACGTCCGATTACCGACTGGAAATCCCGAACCAGCATCGGATACGGATGCGGCCCTGCCACCGTGCCGATAATGTAAAAGGTGTCATCAACGTGCGCGACCCAGTCTCGCATGGCATCGTTCATGGCATCTTTCAGCGTTTTGGACCCACTCTGCACGGCATGGACCTCAGCGCCCAGCAGTTTCATCCGGAAGACGTTCAGAGACTGACGCTGGACATCTTCCGCGCCCATGAATACATGACACTCCAGGCCCAGACGGGCGCAGACCGTTGCAGTCGCAACACCGTGCTGGCCAGCACCGGTCTCTGCAATAATCCGTTTTTTACCCAGGAAACTGGCGAGCAGCGCCTGGCCAATCGTGTTGTTCACCTTGTGGGCGCCGGTGTGGCAAAGATCTTCACGCTTGAGCCAGATCTGCGCACCGCCGGTCTCCCGGGTCAGGCGCTCGGCAAAGTAAAGAGGCGTGGGTCGACCCACATAATCCGCCAGTTCCTTGTCGAACCGCGCCTGAAATTCCGGGTCTTTCTTGAGGCGGTTATATTCTTTCTCGAGCGTCATCAGGGAATCCATCAGAGTCTCGGAAACAAACCGGCCACCGAAGGCCCCGAAGTGACCCCGCGCGTCCGGCAGTGCGCTCAGCATTTCTTCAGTCAGTTTTACAGACACGGTGAACCTCTTTGATAAAGTGAGAAATTTTCTGGATATCCTTGATCCCTTTGTCCTGTTCAACGCCACCGCTGACATCCACCGCCCACGGTTTCACCTGGTTTATCGCGGCAAATACGTTAGCAGATGACAACCCGCCGGCCAATATAAGCGGTCGTGGCCGTTCTTCCGGGATCAGATCCCAGTTGAAGGCCTTTCCGGTACCGCCGTATTTTTTCGGATCCCAGGCGTCTACCAGCAAACCGGCAGAATCCCGGAACTCTTCAAATGCACGCTCGATCTGGCCGGATTCCCGAACCCGGACGGCCTTGATCCAGCGGCGCCCGAATCCTGAACAGAAAGCGGCTGGTTCGTCGCCATGAAACTGCAGAAGATCCAGGGGGACCTTGTCGAGCACCGACTCCACTTCCTGCTGAGAGGGATTCACGAACAGGCCGACAACGGACACGAAAGCAGGGACGCGGCTAACCAGAGCCGCTGCCTCATTGGCAGTAACTGACCGGGGGCTTGGCCCATAGAAGACGAACCCCAGAGCATCCGCGCCGCATTCAATCGCCGCATCTACGTCCTCAGGGCGAGTCAGGCCGCAGATTTTTACGCGTGCGCTCATTGGCTCAATACCCGTTGCTTGAGGTGAATGTGTGTGGGCTCAAGAGGACTGTTTTCGGCTCGACTGAACCACGGCCTCAAAAAACCGGGGCCACATTCGGCAGCAGGCAAACCGAACTCATCGGGATAACCCACATCAACCAGATACAGGCCATGAGGTGGCGCGGTAACTCCGGCGACGGTCCGGTCTCTGGCTGCCAGTATGGCATGAATCCACTCTACTGAATGCTTCCCTGAACCCACCGCCATCAAAGCCCCGGCAATATTCCGCACCATGTGATGCAAAAATGCGTTGGCCTGAACATCTATTACGACAAAATTGCGTTTCCGGGTTACAGAGATCCTCTCCAGAAAACGGATGGGTGTTCGGGACTGGCAGCCGGCGGCACGGAAAGACGAGAAATCGTGCTCGCCTACCAGCGCCTGTGCCGCCTCATGCATTCTCTCGGCATCGAGAGGCCGGAACGTCCAGCTCACCTGCCCACGCTGAATACCGGGGCGCACGGGGTGGTTGTAGATAATGTATCGATAGCGGCGATACGTGGCTGAAAAGCGGGCGTGGAAATCGCCATCCCCGTTCCCCGCCCAATGCACGGCAATATCTTCAGGCAGTGCAGTGTTGATACCCATCACCCAGGACCGGAGGTTCCGAACGGATGGAGTATCGAAATGGACAATCTGGTAGCTGGCGTGGACACCGGCGTCTGTGCGCCCGGCACAAACCAGATCCACGGGGTGGTCGGCGACCTTTGCAACCGCTTTCGTGAGTTCGGCTTCAACCGACCGGACACCGGATTTCTGGAGCTGCCAGCCGTGGAAACTGCGACCATCGTACTCAAACGCAAGCGCTACGCGCCCCGCACCAATGGCGTTATCCGTGGTGAGTTGCTGGGTTTCAAGAAACAAGAGCGAATCCGGGAAGTATGTTTCTGTAAAAACAAAGCGCCGGCTTGATGCCGGGAATCAACCCGGCGGCCGGCGCTTGCTGCCTGTCAGACCCGATTATAACGGATCAGGACAGATTTTTGAGAAGATCTTGTGCCTCCACTTTCTGATCTTCGTCGCCTTCCAGGGCGACCTCCTCAAGGATATCCCTGGCGCCATCAGCGTCACCCATCTCGATGTAAGCACGAGCAAGGTCCAGCTTGGTGGCCGCCTCATCGGTACCGGCGAGGAAATCGAAATCGTCGTCGTCCCCGAGATCGTTTTCGTCAATATCAGCAACGGACGAACGGGAAGACTCCTCGGCGACCTCATCGGATGCAACCGGCAAGTCCAGTTCTTCATCCGATGTCTCACCGAGATCAGCCGAAAGGTCCTGGTCTTCAAGGCTATCTCCAACGCCCTGCTGCTCCAGCTCTTCGACCCCCTCAACAGTCTCTTCGGGCCCAGCTTCTTCGGCATCGCCCAGAGCATCACCTTCTGTGAGGGTGTCCTCAAGGCCAAGATCCTCATCCAGGGAAGCGACTTCTTCCTCATCGTGATTCGCTGAATCCGCGGAATCAGAGAACTCTTCCATCAGAGCCAGGTCTTCATCAGACACATCCAGCTCAAGGTCATCCAGCGAGGATTCTTCCATCTCGCTGCCCCCCAGCTCATCCTCTTCACCGGCTACCTTATCGAGCTCGGCATCAAGTTCATCAAGGAAGGACTCGTCCAGCGAATCGATGTCGGCTTCAGAGTCTTCTCCAGACAGACTGGCCTCATCAGCGGTTTCAGCTGATTCGGTCACTGGCGTCTCTTCTCCGAGATCTCCTTCATCGAGTTCCAGACCCAGGTCTTCTTCGATTTCATCGGGTCTGGCTTCAGTGTCAGAGGATTCATCGAGATCCATATCGAACTCTGACGACATATCCCACTCACCGGATTCTTCGGACTTCGGAGCTTCCTCCGTCGCAATCTTTTCGTCACCGG
>AZIH01010671.1_pt1 | contig 11544 bp, 8 predicted proteins | sample 359041 | NCBI WGS metagenome assembly AZIH01 (sample SAMN02429716, study PRJNA222664) | marine sediment metagenome | biome: Sediment sample; isolation source: enrichment culture of sample MGS-ANC(UA) from oil contaminated site at the... | place: Italy: Ancona | collected 2012-02-14 | depth 6 m m
CAGAATGCCCGCCGAGAGCCCGTAACGGGTATCGTTGGCCAGTTCCAGGGCATCATCAAAGCTCTTGTAGCGGTGGACCGTGAGCAGCGGCCCGAAAAATTCCTCATCGGTCAGTTCAAGCCCTGTTGCATCGATAATACCCGGGGACAGCAGGCCGGTATCCGGTTTGAGGGATTTCATCTCCAGCAGGGATTTACCGCCCTTCTCCAGCATGCTGGCCTGAGCCGCCAGGAGTTTGCCTGCCGCTTCGGCTGAAATTACCGAGCCCATGAACGGCTGGGGGGCGGCATCGAACTCGCCCACCTTGATACGAGAGGCGACCGCCACCAGCCGATCCAGAAACGCATCACCCTTTTTGCCCTTGGGAACCAGCAGCCGCCGGGCGCAGGTGCAGCGCTGCCCCGCCGATAGAAACGCCGACTGCAGGGCATGGTGAACAGCACCGTCCACGTCATGCACATCCTGGACAATCAGCGGATTGTTGCCGCCCATTTCCAGGGCCAGGATTTTCTCGGGCTGGCCGCCGAACTGTTTGTGCAGCAGGTGACCCACTGTTGAACTGCCGGTAAAGAACAGGCCATCGATCATCGGATGGCTGGCCAGCGACTTCCCGGTATCCGCACCGCCCTGCACCAGGTTAATCACACCGTCTGGTATGCCGGCCTTTTCCCAGAGCTTCACGATCATTTCGGCGACCCCGGGGGTCAGTTCACTGGGTTTGAACACCACGGTATTGCCCGCCAGCACTGCCGGCACAATATGCCCGTTGGGCAAATGCCCCGGGAAATTGTAGGGGCCGAATACCGCCACCACGCCATGGGGTCGATGACGCAGCACCGCGTGTCCGCCGGCAACGTCCGACTCGGAGTGGCCGGTGCGGTCGTTATAGGCTTTCACGGAAATGCCGATCTTGCCGATCATGGCGGCCACTTCCGTACGGGATTCCCACAGAGGCTTACCCGTTTCCAGACCAATCTGGTGCGCCAGGTCTTCCTTGTGAGCCTCAAGCAGCTCGCCAAAAGCCTCGACAACCGCCTGGCGCTCGGCAAAACTTTTCCGCTGCCACTTCAGGAAGGCGTTCCGCGCCTCACGAACCGCTGCATCAACGTCTTCCAGGTTAGCGCTTTCACCATCCCAGACGGTTTCGCCGGTAACGGGATGGACAGACTCGAAGGGACCACCGTGGCCCTGGATCCATAGCCCGTCGATAAACAGTTCGCCTGTCAGCTTTGCCATTTCGATGCACCTCCCGGTACTGAACTTCTGTATATATGTTTGGTCAGCCTCCCCGAGTCTTTCAAGGGGGCCAGACGAACGGGATCACCAGACTCAACCTGCAAGGCCTCTGCAACGTCTGGCGGCAAACTGACCGTATCCGGGCCGATACAATCCATTGGCAGTGTTGTAACCCGAAAATCCCGGAACGAGCGGTTCGACACCATGACACGCTCATCGGTCGGAACGTCCAGGTTGACCGGTTTGCGGATGACCATGGCATGCCGGTTGATACTTTCTCTGATGGTGCGGATATTGTTAATAAAGGCCTCTACCACCGGCCCCCCATCAAAGATGTCCACCAGACCGTTGAAATTGAACCCCTCCGACTGAAGCATCCTGAGTGCCGGTGCCGTGTTGCCATGCACCCGGCTGATCACTGCCCGGGCCGAATCCGGCAGCATGGGCAGATAGATCGGGTATTTGGGCATCAGCTCGGCGATAAACGACTTGTTACCAAGCCCCGAAAGCATGTCCGCCTCACTGAATTCCATGTCGAAGAACTTGGCGCCAAGGGCATCCCATAACGGGCTGCGCCCCTGGGCATCGGAAACACCGCGCATTTCCGCAAAGACCTTTTCCGAAAAGTGCTTGTGAAAATCGTCCAGATACATGAACCGGCACCGGGACAGAAGCAGGCCGTTACCCCCACCCTTGTACTCATCAGAAAGCAGTAGCGAGCAGATCTCGCTGGTGTCGGTCATGTCGTTGGACAAATGCAGCGTCGGGGTGCGCACATGCACGCCGAGCTCCTTCGAGGCGTTCACCGCAACACTCAACCGGTAGTTGTAAAACACCTCATCCAGACCAACCCGGGCCTGGATACCACTGATTCCGACGGTCTTCTTGCGCTGGACATCCTCAAGGGCAAACAGATAAAGGCCGGCCTCCGGCGCACAGCGCTGATTGAAGGTTTCCCGGGCGTGGCTGATCTTCTTTTCCAAAAGCTCACGGTCGGCCGGCAATGTGGTAAGCCCCTTGCCGGCGTTCTGCGCCATGGTGTAAAGATCGTCCAGATCGTTTTCCTGCAGCGGGCGGATTACCAGCATGGTGTCGCCTCTCTGTTTTCCCTGTTTAACGGAATACCTGCCCGACTCCCTGTTCGAATCGCTGTCATAGCGGCGCAATCCTTACCCGGTCACCCGCGGTCTTGTTCAGAACCTTCCAGGTGTTTACCGGCACCTTGAGTGTGTCTTCCAGCGTTTCCGAAACCGGTGTCAGGGTGCATCGGAACTGGTCGCCCTCCCCTGCGGCAACCAGACAGGTCTCACCGATGTCATGGTTGGAGGCGTGCAGGGACTTGGGTTGGCTGGTCACCAGGGTTCTCAAACTGTCGGTGCGTGCCTCCAGCACCGGCCCCGCGTCAAAAATATCCAGGTAACACCCTGGCTGGAATCCCTCCCGCTGGAGCAACTCGAAATTGGGTACCGTCATGGGGTGCGGCTGCCCCAAGGCTTCCTGGGCCGCCTCACTCAACAGGGTGACGTAGATCGGGTTGGGCGGCATCAGTTCGGCGATGAAAGTTCTACTCAGCTGGCCGGAATACTGGTCCGCCGTTTCAAAATCCATATCAAAGAAATGCCGGCCCAGGCTGTCCCAGAACGGCACGCTGCCGCTGTCCAGTTGCACGCCCTGGATTTCCACCGTCACACGCTGGGTAAACCATTCCCGATGATCGGCGATGAACAGAATCCGGGCTCTCGACAGCAGCTCGAACGCATCACTACCCCGGAGTTCCGGCCGGATGGAGAACGAACACAGCAAAGTGTTATCGGTGAGTGAATGGGAGGGATACAGCACCTCTACCCGCCTTGATACGCCCAGCTCATGGGAAGCGTGAATCAGGGCATCGCGCCGATAATTATAGAAAGGCTGACCATTGCCGGCACGAGCGTCGATCCCGGCGGTGCCGGCAATGTCTCCCGTTTCGGTATTTTCCAGCACAAACAGGAACCTCGGTGGATCATCCTCTGTGCTGATTTTGCCGGCGAAGGACGCCAGTGACTGCTCAATCTTGTAAGCGAGGGCATCGCTTTGTTTGGGCAGGGTGGAGGAAAGGCGGGCACCCTGGGTACCCGCGATGGCAAGAATCTGGTCCAGATCATCCGGCTGAGCCGGACGTACCAGCCACATAGGAACTCCTTAGGCCGTCAGTTTTTTAACCGCCGCTTCAAAACGTTCGAGGGCTTCATCGATATCCGGCTCCGGAATGATCAGTGACGGCGCCAGACGAATCACATTCGCGCCAGCGATCAGAACCATCACGCCCTCATCAAGCCCGGCATTGAGGAAATCCTTGGCCTTGCCCTGCCATTGCTCGGTGAGCACACAGCCAAGCAACAAGCCTGCCCCACGAACCTCACTGAACACGCCATAGCGCTCACCGATATCCATCATGCCCTTGCGGAGCTTGTCGGAGCGCGATTTCACCCCCTTGAGAATCTCCGGCTGGCTGACGGTATCCACCACCTTTTGGCCAACGGCGCAAGCCAGGGCGTTACCACCGTAGGTGCTGCCGTGGGTTCCGACGCCGAGACTTGCGGCCACCTTTGCGGTTGTCAGCATGGCCGCTATCGGGAAACCACCACCGAGGCCCTTGGCACTGGAGAGAATATCCGGCACCACGTTGTACATCTGGTAGGCGTACAGGTGGCCGGTTCTTCCAACACCGGACTGCACCTCGTCGAACACCAGCAGGGCGTCATTGTCGTCACACAGCTGGCGCAGACCCTCGAGGAAGGCCTGATCGCCCGGCATAACACCGCCCTCACCCTGAATGGGCTCTACCACCACCGCGCAGGTCTTTTGTTTGGAAATCAGCTTTTTCACCGATTCCAGATCGTTGAAATCGGCGTGGTGGATACCACCCGGAGCCGGTTCAAAGCCTTCCAGGTACTTGGGCTGGCCACCGACACTGACGGTAAACAGGGTGCGCCCGTGAAAGGAGTTCCTGAACGAGATGATTTCGTTTTTTTCCGGGCCGAAGTGCTCCCAGGCGTAACGGCGGGCCAGCTTGAAGGCCGCCTCGTTCGCCTCCCCGCCGGAGTTGGCAAAGAACACCCGCTCGGCAAAAGTAAGATCACACAGGGTTTTCGCCAGACGCAAAGCCGGCTCATTGGTCATCACGTTGGACAGATGCCAGATTTTCCCGGCCTGGTCGTGCAACGCCCCAATCAGTCCAGGATGAGAGTGGCCAAGGCAGGTGACCGCAATACCACCTTGCAGATCGATAAACTCGCGGCCTTCCTGATCCCAGATCCGGGAGCCCTCGCCTCGCACCGGGATGATGGAACCGGGAGCGTAGTTGGGCACCATGACTTGATCGAACAGTTCGCGGCTGACGGGTTCTTTATTCATAAATCTCTCTCGGGAAAGCGGCTAAACGTTTAAAAATAGTAGAGTCACCGAACCGGGCAAGTACGTAGGTGTGCGGACTCTTGTTTCATAATACGCCACTCAGGGCATAAGAACATCCGGTTCCCCGATTGCCGGCAGTTCGATGACCTTGGGTCGTTTTTTCTCTCCAGCGTCACTACCCTTGCCCCGGGCCATCAGGGCACTGATCAGCAGTTTGTAGGAGTCCAGGTCAAAGGTAACCGCCTGGCCCCGCAGAGAGAGGTCGTGCAGTTCATCCTCGCCATGAAGTGTAGCCACATGCATCCAATTGTAGACCACCAGGATATCTATCCGCCCCGACCGGATATCCTGCTCGACGATACCCACCGGCCCCTTCCAGGGCCAGGTTTTCAGACGCAAGCTGTGGAACGCAATCTGCACCCGCAGGTTGTACCGCTCGACATCCTCCAGCCCCTCACAGGCGCCCTTGCAGCGCCCCAATGCCCGCTGGAAACACGCACCCTCATGCTCCGGCTCAAGACCCAGCAACTTGTTGCATAATTCGTTCTTCGCCGTAATGCCGCTGAGCGCCTTTTCCGCATCCCGCTTGCTCCGGAATAGCCCGAAGTAATCGCCAAGCCGATGGGGCTCAATTTCACGGACCAGCCGCGCCTGCAAATAGCCGGCATCATTTTTGGACAACTCGATGCTGACCAGGTTCTTGGCGGCACGGGAGCGCCGATTGAACATCGGCTTCAGGGTTTTGATCTGCTTCAGCTCCAGCAGCAGCGCCCCCAGCTCACCGGCGGTCTCTGTCCACTCCACCCGCCGAAGGCTCTCGGAGATTCGCACGCCACGGGCAGTGTTGTGGTCCCCGGAAAAATGGGAGGCTACCCGCTGGGCGATATTGGTGCTTTTGCCCACGTATAAAAGAACATCGTTCTCGCCATAGAACCGATACACACCCGGCCCGCGGGGCAGGTCCTGCAGTGCATCCGGCGGCAGATGTGAGGGAATACTTGGGCGCTGCAGCAGTTCGCGAACCGCATTCTCGAACCGACCGTCCCCTTTCTCACCCCGGGCGTGCTCAAAAAACGCCAGCATCGCGGAGACATCCCCCATCGCTCGGTGCCGCTGAACCTGGTCCAGGCCGTGCCGCGCGATCAGAGCATCCATGTTGTGCCGCCGGAACTCCGGGTACAGACGCCGGGAAAGCTTGACCGTACACAGCACCTTCGCCGAGAAAAGCCGACCCAGACGACGGAACTCCGCCTTGATAAAGCCGTAATCGAAACGGGCATTGTGGGCGACAAACACTGTGTCCTTGAGCTGCGCTTCCAGGTCGTCCGCAATCTCTTCAAACCGAGGTGCCGCAGAGACCATCTCATTGGAAATACCCGTCAAGTGCTCGATAAACGGCGAAATCCGGGTTTCCGGATTCAGCAGCGTCTGCCACTCGCCCACAACCTCACCTGCCCGCCAGAACCGGATACCAATCTCGGTAATCCGGTCCCAGGATGCATTGCCGCCAGTGGTTTCTATATCAAGAAACGCGAAAGTGGCTGTGTCGAGAACTGTACTTTTGGAGGTCATGGAACAAGTTTACACCCCGTTGGCAACCGCAGATGTCTGACTATGAACGAAAAGCCGCCATAGACATTCGTCTAACTTATGCACGAAATTATTTGAATTGTCACAGATTCGTAACTACCTTGTCCTTGGGTCCAACAACAAAAATGTGTGGAGACAACAACGATGCAAAGCAACAAACTAAGAATGGCTATTCGTGCAACCGCGGCAGCAGCAGTAATGGGTGTTGCCTCCCAAGCGGGCGCCGTTAGCCTGAGCGTGGGTGATGATACAGAAGCGAGCCTGTATGGTTACGCGCGCCTGAACATGAGTTACGACTTAGACGCCAACAGAGCAGTGTCGACTCGCGCAGGTTCTTTCAGCGGTGGCAATGAGGATATCACTGGGCATTTCGGTGCTGACGTTCAGCAAAGCCGTCTGGGTGTAAAAGTAACCCACGCTTCCGGCGTCATGGTTAACGTCGAAGGTGACTTCCGTGGTTCTGGTAACGGTGCAGGCAGCCTGCGCATGCGTCATGCCTATGGCACGTACCAAGGCTTTCTGGCAGGTCGCACCTGGTCCAACTCAATCAGCTTCATAAGCAACACCCCGACTCTGGATTTCGACGGCATCGCAGGTAGCTTCGGCAGCTGGGATCGTACCGAGCAGCTTCGTTACACCACTGGCCCGATGTCCTTCTCTATCGAGGATCCGAGCGCGCAAGCAACTCTTGGCGGTTCACCTCGCACTTCGGCGCCAGCGCTAACGGCCCGTTTTGAGCAGTCTGCAGACGCACTCTCCTTTGCTGCATCAGCAGTTGTCAACCAAGTCACATCCGATGACGGCACCACCGATGACAGCGCCATGGGCTACGCGGTAGCCGGTGGAGCCAAGCTTAAACTGAGCGATATGTTTTCTGTTCAGGGTACGCTTAACTACACCGATGGCGCTACCGGCTATTTGTGGCGTTCAGGCAGCAACTACTACGGCCCAAGCGCGTACATGGATGGCACCAGCATTGAAACCATCTCGGCTTACGGCGGTAACGTCGGTGTCAGCATGGCACTTGGTGGCGGCCGCAGCATCAACGTGGCTTATGGCATGACTTCTATGGACCTGGACGATGCAGTGGCTGCTGGTGCAGCTGCTAACTCAGATCCGGAAACCAACCAGAACGTCTTCGTCAACTATATGTGGACACCGGTTAAAAACGTCATGATGGGCGTTGAATACGGTTACTTCGATCAGGAAACTGTTGCCGGTGACTCCACCGATGCCAACCGTCTCATGTTCGCAGCGCAGTACAGCTTCTAATTCTTCCGTTAGAAGTTAGTTAACTCAGCAGAAACCCCGGCTCCGGCCGGGGTTTTTGTTTATCAAACGCCCTTTTCAGGCCGAGTCATCATAGTATTACTTAGAGTTCTTGCGATGAGAGGTGGAGCTAATGGCAAGAGGCCGGTATGGCGTTTGGCGCGCCCGTTTGGAGGAAGGGGGGGCTAACCCGCTGCTTCTTGAGATAACTTCTCTGCCACCGAGGCCTTGAGAACTTCCCACCCGGATTCGATATGCTTTCGCATCGCGAAAACGGCTGCAGAGGCATCCCGGGCGCAAATCGCTTCAAGCACCTCTTCGTGCTCTTCAATTGCCCTGTTGCTTCTCCCGCTCGACATATTGATCAGGTCAAACGGGTAGCGTGCCCAAAGAATCTGAACGAAATGCAAAGTGTGGGGCATCTGAGCGATATCGTACATTTTGCGGTGGAAACGATAATTGACCCCTCTTGCCAATGCTCTATCGCCACTTGCAAATGCCTCTTCAAACTCTTTCTCCAAGGCTCGCAGATCTTCAATATCCTTCGACGTCGCCTTCTCCACAGCTGCCTGAACCAGCTTTGCCTCCAGAAGGAGCCTCAACTGAAGAACTTCTTCCGAGGCGGCTGCATCAAAAGGTACGATCGAAGCACCTTTGTAGGAGTCCCTCTTGATGTATCCCTCTGCCTCCAGAAGTTTCAGCGCCTCCCGAACTGGAGTGATACTTAGATTGAGCTTTTCTGCAATTTCGGCTTGTTTAAGCCTCGACCCCCTAGGATAAACACCTGAAATAATCCCCTCGCGCAAATAATCTGCGACTCGTTCCTCTTTGGTTCTGTAATCCATCATAGGGCGTCACGAATTCTGAGTTTGAGAGTGGGTTAGCCAACAATTGCTGTGGCGCGCTGATTCTGGCGAAGTCAACCGTGAAACTCTATACTCAACTCCCCCTACAAACAACACCAAAGACTTTGGGACATCCCCAAAGTATAGCCCCAAATTAAAGGTAGCCACACGCTTTCATCAGCAGGACATAAAGAGAGCTAGCTGGCTGGGTAATCCCTTCGTTTCTCGCCCCTGTAGAGCTGTCTGGGGCGTCCTATCTTCAATCCGCCGGCAACCATTTCGTTCCAATGGGAGATCCAACCGGTTGTTCTGGAAACGGCAAATATAACCGTAAACATATTCGTTGGGATGCCCATCGCCCTGAGTATGATGCCGGAGTAAAAATCGACATTCGGATACAGTTTTCTCTGCACAAAATAGTCATCTTCCAGTGCTATCTGCTCAAGCCTTTTGGCTATCCGAAGTTTCGGATCGTCGGCTTTCCCGAGCTCTGCCAAAACCTCATCACAGGTCTCTTTCATTACCCGCGCTCGCGGATCAAAACTGTTGTATACGCGGTGTCCGAAGCCCATCAACCGAAAAGGGTCATTCCTGTCTTTGGCGCGATCAATGAATCGCTGGATATTTTCTTCGGAATCATCCCCGATCTCGTCAAGCATGTTCAATACCGCTTCATTTGCACCACCGTGGGCGGGGCCCCAAAGCGCGGCAATTCCAGCACTGATACAGGCAAAGGGGTTTGCACCAGTTGAACCGGCCAAACGAACCGTCGAAGTTGACGCATTCTGTTCATGATCAGCATGCAGCATGAGTATTCGTTCGAGCGCCCTCGCATAAACAGGATTCACCTGATACTGCTCGCAAGGCGTACTGAACATCATGTAGAGAAAGTTCTCTGCATAATTCAGATCATTCCGCGGAGACCTGAAGGGTTGGCCCAAAGCGTATTTATAGGACATTGCCGCAATGGTTGGCATCTTGGCGATCAGGCGGACTGCACTGATCAATCTGTCTTCAGGGTCAGAGGTATCCATATGATCATGATAAAAAGCAGACAGCCCACCAACGACACCGCAAAGAATGGCCATTGGATGCGCATCACGCCGGAATCCTTGAAAGAAATTCGCAATCTGAGCATGAACCAGTGTGTGGTTCCTTACTCGAGCCTCGAACTCGCTGTACTGCGAGGGCTCGGGTAATTCACCAAACAAAAGCAGGTAACACAGTTCTACGTAAGAAGAGTGGCGAGCAAGCTGCTCAATGGGGTAGCCACGATGCATCAGAATGCCCTGGTCTCCATCTATAAACGTGATCGAAGACTCACACGCTGCGGTAGAGACAAAACCGGGGTCATAGGTAAGCATTCCTTCGGAGATAAGGGCGCGAACATCAATCACGTCCTGTCCGATGGATGGGGAATAAATCGGTAGCTCAATAGAGACGTCTGAGTCATCAATTACCAATCTGGCTATTCTGGTCACGAGCAGGCGCCCTCTCTCATACCCAAAGTAATCTCCGGGTGTTAATTGTTAAAACAATTGGCAAAATTAAGCGGGGAAAGAAGGTGCCGTCCATTCACTACCCATCCCCACCTGCAGCAACCTATTTACGTGGAGCCCAAACATGGTCCTTGTCGGCATGGAGCGACACCGCGCTTTCCTCAACTAGATGCGCACACGCTCTTTCGTCGAATCCCAGCTGTGCAAGTATCTCCAGGGTATGCTGTCCCAAATGTGGAGGCGCCAGTCCAGGCTCAATGGCGCCGTCACCAGGAAACTCAGGGACATCGAACTTCAGCCCGCCGAATTCAAGGGTGCGAAGTTTTCCAGGGTGCCGCGCTTGCGGGGCTTCCAACACTCTTTCCAGGGGGAGAACTTCGGTAAATCCGATCCCGGCACTTTCCAGTTTTGCGACAGCCGCCTCATAGGTAAGGCCGCCGATGGCTCTTCTGACCGCCGCCTCTACCCGTTCGCGTTGTTTTTTCCGTTCTCTAAGGCCAACAAGCTGCTCGTCATCTGCTTCGGGCATCTGTAGCCCTTGCGAAAGCTTACGCCAGTGAGCATCAGTCAGTATGAGAAGATAAATCCATCGACCATCCTGAGTCTGGTACGCGCCGTAACCGGGCATCGCAAATTCCCCCCCAGCCTCTTTCTCGGGACGGCCCAACAACTGCTTTTTCAGCTGGACCCCGGCCAGATCACGACTTGCAATGTGGAGTCCGGTTTCGTAGAGGCCTATTTCGATATATTTTTCTTCCGGTGTCGGCGCAGGGTTCATGAGTGTGGCGAGCACACGAATAACCGCATAGGCCCCCGCAAACTGATCATGATATGAGGGACCCAGCCTACTCGGACGACCATCAATACGATGGTCATCCATAACGCCCGTGGCCGCCTCTGCAACCGGATTGGTCGCCAGACCATCATGCATTGGACCGGCAGAGTAGCCGCGCACGTGGCAATAAATGAGATCGGGATTATCCTTCGCAAGATCTTCCGGTGTTATTCCAAGTTTTTTGGTAGCAGCAGGCGAGAGGTTGTGAATCAGGACATCTGCTGTTGCCACCAACTTGTGGAAGACAAACTGACCGTCAGTGGTGGTCAGATCAATGGCCAGGCTTTTTTTGCCATGGTTGTACGCGATGAATGTACCACTTGGCCCACCCCGAACGAGCGCTCTGGTGGTATCCCCTGTCGGCGGTTCAACCTTGATAACCTCTGCGCCTAGCTGGGAAAGGATATGGGTTGCAAATGGCGCTGCAATCATCGTCCCCATTTCGATAACTCTACGACCGGAAAGCGGTTTATGACTCATAACATTTAGCCTCACTGCACATTGATGCATTTTTTCTTAGCCAGGTAGCGCAAAGTGCGCCCTCAGAAGATAATCTCGCGGTCTTCCAGTTCCGCACGTTGCGTTGAGTTCAACCCAAGCAGTTCACCAAACACATAATCCTCATCCTGACCTAATGCCGGTGTTCCGCGGCGAATTCCCACGCCCTCAGCCTTGCTGAAACGAGCAGGCATACCGATAGCAAACCGCTTTTCAGCCACAGGATCGTCAACTGCAGTCAAGGCACCACGTTGCCTCAGGTGTGGATCATCAGCAATTTCCTGCATATTCCACGAAGCGTGAGCACATACACCCACGTTCTGAAGTCGCTTTGCGGTTGATTCTGCGCCTTTGCCCCTGAGCCAGTCAGTGACCA
>AZIH01000584.1_pt1 | contig 11543 bp, 10 predicted proteins | sample 359041 | NCBI WGS metagenome assembly AZIH01 (sample SAMN02429716, study PRJNA222664) | marine sediment metagenome | biome: Sediment sample; isolation source: enrichment culture of sample MGS-ANC(UA) from oil contaminated site at the... | place: Italy: Ancona | collected 2012-02-14 | depth 6 m m
CTCAATTGATTCAAACATGCGGTGCCTGGCGCCAGGGTAGTTCAGATACCCCGTGATCAGGTAGCGGCATGACCTAACGAGGTTCGTCATGAAAGAAGGTATCCACCCCAAGTACGAAGATATTTCTGTTACCTGTTCCTGCGGTAACACCTTCAAGACACGCTCTACCTATACGCAAGATCTGCAACTGGACGTGTGTTCACAATGTCACCCGTTCTACACGGGCAAGCAGAAAGTCATGGATACCGGTGGTCGTATCGACCGTTTCCAGAAGCGTTTCGGCGGCCGTATTGCTGGCAAGAAAGACTGATCGCTGCAGATTCGAAAAAGCGCCTCCGGGCGCTTTTTTTTGGCCTTCGCAACGGTCTGTAGCGGTAAAATACATACGCAATTAGCCCTATTGACTGTTCACAAAATATTCGTGGGCCACTTGTCGTTTTGGGTCTGGCGAGCCATAATGGCGCGCTCCGCTGGGCAAGCTCCTGCGGTTTATTACCTTTAAACGTGACAAACGGAACAGTGGCAATGTCTCAAGATCTGAAAGAAGCAGCCCTTGAATATCACGCCAAGCCGCGGCCTGGTAAGCTGAGTGTTGAAATCACCAAGCCAACCAAGACGTCCCGCGACCTTTCCCTGGCGTATAGCCCCGGGGTTGCCGAGCCGGTCCGAGAGATCGCAAAGGACCCGGAGAATGCATACAAGTACACCCTCAAGGGCAACTTGGTGGCTGTCATCTCTGATGGTACTGCGATTCTCGGCTTGGGCAACCTGGGTCCGCTGGCAAGCAAGCCGGTTATGGAGGGCAAGGGCGTACTGTTCAAGCGCTTTGCCGGAATTGATGTCTTCGATATTGAAGTCAATTCCGAGAGCCCGCAGGCGTTTATTGAAACGGTCGAGCGTATTGCGGATACCTTCGGTGGTATCAATCTCGAAGACATCAAGGCGCCGGAGTGCTTTGAAATCGAGCGCGCCCTGATTGAAAAATGCAACGTGCCCGTCTTTCATGATGACCAGCACGGAACTGCTATCGTCACTGCAGCTGGCATGATCAATGCCCTCGAACTGCAGGGCAAAAAGATCGAAGAAGCGAAGGTGGTTTGCCTGGGTGCCGGTGCAGCCGCTATTGCTTGCATGAAGCTGCTGATCAGCTGCGGTGTGCGCTCTGAGAACATCTTCATGCTCGACCGCAAGGGTGTGATCCACTCTGGTCGCGATGATCTGAACCAGTACAAGGCGATGTTCGCCAACGATACGGACAAGCGCACGCTTGATGACGCCATCGACGGTGCAGATGTGTTCCTTGGTCTGTCTGGTCCGGACCTGCTCACCGGCGACCAGCTCAAGAAAATGGCGCCGAACCCGATCGTGTTCGCATGCTCCAATCCGGACCCGGAGATCAACCCGGAAGTTGCTCGGGCAGCTCGCAGTGATCTGATCATGGCGACCGGCCGTTCCGATTATCCGAACCAGGTCAACAATGTGCTGGGCTTCCCGTTCATCTTCCGCGGAGCGCTGGACGTTCGCGCCACGGTGATCAATGAAGAGATGAAAGTGGCAGCCGTAAACGCAATCCGCGAACTGGCCAAGGAGCCGGTGCCGCAGGAGATCTGTGAGGCTTACGGAGTCGAGAGCTTTGAATTCGGCAAGGAATACATCATTCCCAAGCCGATGGATGTCCGCTTGCTTGAGGTGGTCCCTGCGGCGGTTGCCCGGGCTGCCGTGGACTCCGGGGTTGCTCGTAACCCGTACCCTGCGCATTACCCGCTCAAGTCTATGGACGACATCATCTGATAGGTTGTTCGAGGCAATAAAAAACCGGCGGTGATCCCGCCGGTTTTTTTATATCTATGCTGTACGTACTAGAAAATCCTGCGCGAAAGATCGCCTTCTCCGGAGCTGCCGTTGCGGTCGCTTTCTTCTTCGGACAGCAGTGGCGGTGGTGCATCCTCTTCCCGAAAGACCTCAAACACACCGTCTTCTCCCGGTCTGGCACGCTCGCCGGTTTCCGGGTTGATCCGGATGTTTACGATGCCGTTGGGGCGAGGCATGAAAGAAGGAGGCTCGCCGTCAAGGGCGACTTTCATATAGTCCAGCCAGACGGGCAATGCGGTGCTCGCGCCAAACTCGCCTCTACCCAGCGGTGCCGGCTGATCAAGCCCAACCCAGGTCGTGGTGGCCAGCTCATGATTGAAGCCTGCAAACCAGGTGTCTTTCTGTTCGTTGGTAGTGCCTGTCTTGCCTGCAATGTCATCGCGCCCCAAGGCCCGGGCCCGGCGACCTGTGCCCAGGCGGATGACATCCCGCATCATTGAGTGAAGAATGAATACTGAGCGTTCATCCGCAAGCCGGCGCATCACTCGAACCTGCTGTGTGTTATCGGCATTTTGGGCAGGCTCTGCTTCCGCATCCGTTTCGCTGGTCTCGGCGACCGTTTCGGTATTTTCTGCGACCTCGTCGCACTTCTGGTCGCACAGAACGGTTTTCGGGGCCTGATAGACGATCTCGCCGCGGACATCCTTGATGGTCTCGATCAGGTACGGTTCAACGTCATACCCGCCATTGGCGATCACCGCCATGCCTCTGGCAAGCTCCATGGGGGTTAGGAGGCCGCTCCCAAGCGACAGTGACAGGTTGTCCGGCATGTTCTCGACCGGAATTTCCAGTTTCGCCAGGTAGTCGATCGTTTTCTGGATGCCAAGGTCACGCAGTAGCCGGATGGAGACCAGGTTTCGCGAGCGATAGAGGGCTTCGCGAAGTCGGGTTGGGCCATAAAATTGCCCGGATGAGTTCTGTGGTCGCCACGCGGACTCGAGTTCGTCGTCATCAAACACAATTGGCGCATCGTTGTAGATGGTTGCCGGTGTCATGCCGCTTTCGAGAGCGCTGAGGTAAAGGAAGGGCTTGAAGGTGGAGCCCGGTTGCCTTTGCGCCTGGATGGCCCGGTTGTATTTGCTCTGCCCGAAACTGTAGCCACCCGTAAGGGCCTGAATGGCACCTGTTTGGGCGTCCAGAGAGATCAGGGCACCTTCAACGCGGGGTATTTGCGCGAGTGATACGGTTGTCGATCCCGCCGGCTGCGCGGTCTCCACTTTCTCGGGGCTGTCCTCGGCTTCCTTTTCGGAAGTCGCTGCCAGCAGTTTCGGCGCCTGAGCGCGCACGTAGACAACGTCACCTACTGATACCACATCTGACGGCTTTTCGGGTTCCGGGCCAGTGAGGTCTTCGGTTTTGTAGCGTCTTGCCCATGTCATGGTTTCAAAAGGCATGGTGGCGGGGCCTAGCATCCGGGCGTGTACCCGGACATCCTGGGTCTTGTCGTCAATGCTGGTAATGACGGCAGGTATCAGGGATTCCACCCGGGGGTAGTTCTGCATGATCTCCGACAGATCGCTGCCGGCCAGAGTCTCCGGATCAATCTGGCCTATGGGCCCCCGGAATCCATGGCGCCGGTCGTAGGCCTCCAGGCCGTCCCTGAGGGCTTCCGTGGCAGCCTGCTGCTTCTTGCTGTCAACGGTGAGTGTGACGGTATAGCCATCGGTGTAGGCGTCTTCGCCAAAGCGCCGAACCAGCTCGGAGCGGGCCATTTCGGCAACGTAATCGGCGTCAACTTCCGTGTCAGTACTGTTGTAGCTGGCCGTGAGCGGGGCTGAAAGCGCAAGCTCATGGGCGTCCGGGGTGATGAATCCCAGCTCCTTCATCCGGCCCAGAATCCAGTTCCGGCGAATCATTGCGCGCTCGGGGTTGGCCAGAGGGTTGTAGGCGGACGGCGCTTTTGGAAGGCCCGCGAGCATGGCCATCTGGGCGAGCGAAAGCTGGGCAACGGGCTTGTTGTAATAAACCTGCGCTGCGGCGGCAATCCCGTAAGCGCGGTTGCCCAGATAGATCTTGTTCAGATAGAGCTCAAGAATCCGGTTTTTGTCGAGCTCACGTTCTATCTGAAGAGCCAGAAGTATCTCGTTGAACTTCCGGATAAAGGTTCTGTCGCGTGACAAAAAGTAATTTTTTGCAACCTGCATTGTGATGGTGCTGCCCCCTGACTGGATCTCCCCGGTTGAGACCAGTTCGATGGCAGCCCGCGCCAGGCCTTTGATGTCGACCCCGAAGTGCTCGTAAAAACGCGAGTCTTCAGCGGCCATAAAGGCTTGTAACTGAATTGTTGGGATCTGTTCGATTGTGATCGGTGCCCTTCTCTTTTCACCGAATTCTGCTATTAATCTCTTGTCTTCGGAGTACACCCGCAGCGGTGTCTGGAGTTTTATTTCCAGCAGCTGCGCAACCGGTGGAAGTCCGGGGCGAAGATAGAGATAGAAGCCTGAGGTTACGATAACGGCGGCACTCAGACCGGTAAGAAACAGCCAGGCAAGAAGGCGAGATGTACGCAACAAATGAGACATTTTTTTCTGACAACTGTTGGATATAGGTCTATCATTTGAGAAATTGCTTTAGGAAGGGTCGCTTCACCGCTGCAATGGTTCTCAATTTAACGAAGAACACGCATTGTAGACGGAATACTGAAGAAATTCTCTTAAATAAAAAACACATAAGTTACGTAACCCGGTGCATCTAACCAGGTATAGGGTGAGCGCGTGTTCGGATTGTTAGGAAAGAAATCCAGTGCAGTGCTGGGCGTGGATATTAGCTCCAGCTCGGTCAAACTTCTGGAGCTGTCGAAGCAGGGCGACCGCTACAAGGTCGAAAGCTACGCAGTGGAGCCGTTACCGGCGAACGCTGTGGTCGAGAAAAATATCACGGATGTCGAGGCGGTGGGCGAAGTTCTCAAGCGCGTTGCCTCCAAGTCCCGTACCGGCGTGAAGCAGGTTGCGGTGGCAGTCTCCGGCTCCGCGGTCATCACCAAGGTCATCCAGATGGATGGTGGCCTCAACGAATTTGAGATGGAAGATCAGATCGCCCTCGAGGCTGATCAGTACATTCCATACCCGCTGGACGAGGTGGCCATCGACTTTGAAGTCCAGGGGCCTTCCGAAAGCAATCCCGATCAGGTTGATGTGCTTCTGGCGGCGTGCCGGAAGGAAAATGTCGACATACGGGAAGATGCCCTCGAGATTGCCTCACTGACAACCAAAGTTGTTGATGTCGAAGCCTACTCACTGGAGCGGGCCTACGCGCTGATTGAGTCGCAGCTGGACTCACAGGGTGAAGAGCTGGTGGTTGCGATTGTCGATATTGGTGCAACCATGACAACGCTCAGTGTTCTGGCCGGCGGCAAGACCGTCTATACCCGCGAGCAGATTTTCGGTGGCAAGCAGCTGACTGAAGAAATCCAGCGCCGGTACGGGTTGTCTCTCGAAGAGGCCGGGCTTGCCAAGAAACAGGGAGGCTTGCCAGATGACTATGAGTCAGAGGTTCTGACGCCGTTCCGCGAAGCTGTGGTGCAGCAGGTCGCCCGGGCGCTTCAGTTCTTCTTCGGTGCCAGCCAGTATAACGCTGTCGACTATGTGGTTCTGGCAGGCGGTACCGCCTCTATCCAGGGGCTGACTGAAATGGTCGAAGAAAAAACAGGCACACCGACACTGGTGGCAAACCCGTTTGCAGATATGGCAGTGGGGTCACGGGTTAATGCATCAGCGCTGAGTAATGATGCTCCCTCTCTGATGATTGCCTGCGGCCTGGCAATGAGGAGCTTCGACTGATGGCAAAGATTAACCTCCGACCCTGGCGTGAAGAACTTCGTGCCGAAAAGCAGAAACAGTTCGTTGTGATGATTCTTGGTGCGGCAATCATTGCCGGTGGCCTGGTATTCCTATGGAAGTCCGATATGGAAAGCCGGATCGCATACCAGCAATCGCGGAATGCTTATATAGAAACTGCCGCCAAGAAGTTGGATCAGCAGATCAAGGAGATCGAGAATCTCAAGCGGAAAAGGGATGAGCTGCTTGCGCGGATGCAGGTCATACAGGACCTCCAGGGCAAACGCCCGGTCATTGTCCGCGTTTTCGATGAGTTGGTCAGAACACTGCCTGACGGGCTTTTCTATACCGATCTCAAGCGCGCAGGAGACCGCCTCGATATCGTAGGTATGGCAGAGTCCAACAGCCGGGTTTCGACGCTGATGCGTCAGTTTGAAGAGTCCGACTGGTTCACAAGTCCCAATCTGTCCAATGTTTCTGCAGCTGATAGTCGCCGGGCCGGTTACAGCCAGTTCAACCTCTCGGTACAACAAAAAACACCCGAGCCCGAAGGGGAGGATAAGTAATGAGCCTCGCGGACTCACTCAAAAGCCTTAACGAATTTGATATCAACGATCTCGACGTCAATAACGCAGGTATCTGGCCGGCACCGATCAAGGCCATTGTGGTTCTGATCATCTTCGGGCTCATCGTCGGAGGCGGATACTGGTTCTTCATCAAGGATCAGTACGCCCAGCTTGAGCGCGTCGAGAAAACGGAGCTGGAACTTCGGAAGAAGTACGAAGAGAAGGCCTACCAGGTGGCGAATCTTGAAGTCTTCAAGGCCCAGATGGCGGAGATGGAAGAAACCTTCGGGGCTCTGGTGCGGCAGTTGCCCAGCGAGACGGAAGTGCCCGGTTTGCTGGAAGACATCACCAATACGGCCCTGGGCAGTGGTCTTTCGCTTCAGGAAGTGGCCCTTCAGCCAGAGCAGCGCAGGGATTTCTACTCCGAATTGCCGATCAATATCCGGGTGTCCGGTTCCTATCATGAGCTGGCGTCCTTTGTCAGCAGCGTCGCAAGCCTTCCACGGATCGTGACTCTGCACGACTTGACCATCAAACCAACTGGCGGAGACGGAGAGCGGCTTGATATGCAGGTTGTGGCTCGTACTTACCGCTACCGGGCAGGAGAATGAGCATGACAGCGAAGCATGCGGTAAAAGCCTGGCTGGGTGTGTGTCTGGTGTCTCTCCTGACGGCTTGTTCCCAGGGCGGCGGGTTTTCAGATCTTGACAAGTTCATGGCCGAAACAAGGGCGAAGCCACGGGGATACGTGGAGCCGCTGCCCGAGTTCAAGGCCTATGAAGCATTCAGTTACTCAGCAGCAGACAGGCGGGCACCATTTGAACCGCCGATCGACGTTCAGCTGACCATGGTCGATGAGAAACCGGTCAGTGATGTTGAGCCAGACCTGGATCGTCCGAGAGAGGTACTTGAGAACTTTGATCTCAAGTCACTTCAGATGGTCGGTACACTTCAGGGCGCGTCAGGCAACCTGTTTGCCCTGGTCGAAGACGACACCGGCGGAATCCACAGGGTGCGTACCGGGAATTATATGGGACAGAGCTATGGCCGTATCGTCGGCGTCAGTGAAACCCGTATTGAGCTGATTGAAATCGTTCCCAATGGCCGCGGTGGCTGGGTCGAGCGTCCTCGCTCCCTGACCCTCGAAGAAGGCGCAGGCTAAGGAGCGGCTGAATGAAAGTTGAAAGAAACATGCACGTACAAAAAAGTTTAGGGTCGAGGCTAGCGATGTTCAGAAAACTCAATGTATACGTCAGCGTGATTGCTTTTGGGTTGTTCTCCGGCCTGGCCAACGCGGTCACGCTGGAAGACGTGTCGTTTTCGTCGCTACCGGGCGAACGGCTTGAAGTAACACTGGAATTTGATGGACCACCGCCGGAACCCTCCGGCTACACCATTGAGCGTCCTGCTCGGATCGCTGTCGATCTGCGGGATACGACCAGTGGTCTGGAAAGCCGAAGCATTCCTCTGGGGTCTGGTAACGCCCAGAGCATGACGGTGGTGGAGACCAAGGACCGAACGCGGTTGATTTTCAACCTGGTTGAGCTTGTTCCCTACGACACGGTTCGCCGTGGTGATGCACTGGTTATGACCATTGGTGGCGCGTCTCAGGGTGCTGTGGCTACCGCGCCTGCTTCGTCCTCCCGGAGTAGCTCGGGGGCATCGGGCTCTTCATCGGCCAATGCGCTTGCCGGTGTCGACTTCCGTCGTGGCAAGGATGGTGAAGGTCGGGTTCTCGTCGATTTGGGCAGCTCGAGCACGCCTGTGGATCTTTCGGAGCAGGCCGGTAAAATCCGACTGACAATGGATGGCGTTTCCGTGCCTGCCAACCTGCGTCGCCGCCTGGACGTGACTGATTTTGCAACGCCGGTTACCCGCATCGATACCTTTGTCGAAGATGGCAATGCAGTGGTCGAGATCAGCCCGGAAGGCAATTACGATTACATTGCCTATCAGTCCGGCAGCCAGTTCACCGTCAGTGTGGAAAAGCTGACTGAGCAAGAGGCAGAGTCACGCCGTGAAGAGAAGTTCCCGTATACTGGTGAGAAGCTTTCCTTGAATTTCCAGGACATTGAGGTTCGTTCGGTGCTTCAGCTGATTGCGGACTTCACGGGCCTGAACCTGGTCGCCAGTGACACAGTCGGCGGCAGCATTACCCTGCGTCTGCAGAATGTGCCATGGGACCAGGCTCTGGATCTGATTCTCAAGACCAAGGGGCTCGACAAGCGACAGATCGGTAACGTATTGCTGGTCGCTCCGGCAGATGAGATTGCTGCCCGGGAAAAGCTGGAGTTGGAAACCAATAAACAGATTGCAGAACTGGCTCCGGTAAGGCTCGATATTGTTCAGGTCAACTACGCCAAGGCTGCAGATATTGTTGCCCTGATCAAGGAAGATGAGGAGCTGATTTCAGACCGCGGGTTTATCTCCTCGGATGTTCGCACCAACACCATCAGTGTTCGTGAAACCGCAGAAAAACTTGAGGAAATTCGTCGGCTTGTATCGACATGGGATGTGCCGGTGCGGCAGGTGTCCATTGAGGCGCGAATTGTCCGGGCCCAGACCAATGTGGCGGAAAACCTTGGTGTTCGCTGGGGTGGTGCCGCTTATGATGTGAGTGGCGATAATGTCTTCACTGTTGGGGGCTCGCAACAATCCCTGCAGGAAGCCCGTGATGCTGCCGCAGGAAACAGCAGTACCATCACCTTCCCGGGTGCGTTGGCGGTCGACCTCGGCGTTAGCGGTGAGGGCGCCTCCTCGTTTGCCATCGGCTGGGGCAGCGATGACTTCCTGGTCGACCTGGAATTGTCCGCTCTGGAGAGCGACGGTCAGGCTGAAGTGGTTTCACAGCCTCGCGTTGTGACTGCCGATCGCCAGACAGCGTCTATCAAGTCCGGTGAGGAAATTCCTTATCAGGAAGCGTCTTCCAGCGGTGCAACATCGGTATCTTTCAAGGAAGCGGTGCTTTCTCTTGAAGTGACGCCGCAAATTACCCCGGATGACAAGATCATTATGGATCTGGTGGTTAACCAGGACTCCCGTGGCGAAGTCACTGCCGGTATTCCTTCGATCAATACCAATCAGGTAACCACCCAGGTTCTGGTTGGCAACGGTGAGACGGTAGTGCTGGGCGGTATCTTCCAGTCCGAGGTTGCAACCCAGACCACTAAGACACCGTTCCTTGGGGATATTCCCTACCTGGGTCGTCTCTTCAAGCGTACCGAGAAAATTGATGAGCGCAGTGAGCTGTTGATTTTCATAACGCCCAAGATCATCAAGAACGATCTTGTTCGGTAACAGGGATCCCGAAAAAAGCCGCCGCGTCGAACCGGCGGCTTTTTTGTGCCTGAATTTCCCTCAGGTCGGGTACGGAACTTATGCAGGCACCGGCCCTGTGATATTCTCACCCGCCTGAACAAAACTGAGCGGAAGTTATGTCTTTGCCGAAACGCGTTGTCCTCGTTGGCCCTATGGGGGCCGGGAAAAGCACGATTGGTCGGATGCTCGCCAAGGAGCTGGGCTATCGTTTTCTCGATTCGGATCGCATCATTGAGCAGCGTTGCGGGGCCAACATACCGTGGATTTTTGATGTCGAAGGTGAGGCAGGGTTCCGTCAGCGGGAAACTGCGATGCTTGACGAACTGGCGAATGAGGAACACACCGTGCTCGCCACCGGGGGTGGCGCAGTCATGCGGCCTGAGAACCATCCCCTGCTTAAAAAAGACGCGATGGTGATCTACCTGAAAACGTCGATTGAGCAGCAGGTTGAGCGAACGCGGAAAGACCGTAACCGGCCATTGCTGCAGAACGATGATCCGGAAGCCGTGCTGAGAAATCTTTTTTCGATCCGGGATCCACTGTACTCAGGCCTGGCAGACATCATCATGTACACAGATCGCAAAAGCCCCAGGCTAGTGGTTCGGCAGCTGGTGAACCGTCTGAACCCCCGAACTCCGCGTCACAAAAGGCAGATCCGGAAGGAAGGTCGTAATCATGTCTAACCTGCTTCGCGAACTCTCGGTCGAACTGGGGGAGCGCAGCTACCCTATTTTCATTGGCCAGAATCTTCTCGGTACCTGTGACCTGTCGCGTTTTGTCGGCGGTTCCCAGGTCATGCTTGTGACCAACGAAACCGTTGCGCCGCTATATCTTGAGAGAGCAAAGGGCTGCTTTCCAGGAAAGCGTATCGATACGGTTGTGCTTCCTGATGGCGAGAAATACAAAGACTGGCAAACCCTCAACCGGATCTTTGATGGCCTTCTGGAGCGCCGACATACCCGGAAAACCACTCTGGTTGCCCTTGGAGGAGGGGTTGTCGGCGACATGGCAGGCTTTGCTGCGGCTTGCTATCAACGGGGGGTTCCGTTTATTCAGATGCCGACCACGCTTTTATCACAAGTGGACTCATCGGTAGGTGGCAAAACCGGAATCAATCATCCCTTGGGTAAAAACATGATAGGGGCGTTCCACCAGCCGCAGGCTGTGCTGATTGATACCGGAAGCCTTGAGACCTTACCTCCACGCGAAGTGTCGGCCGGCTTGGCTGAGGTGATCAAGTATGGGCTCATCCGGGATCTGGATTTTCTTGCCTGGCTTGAAGCCCGGGTGGACGCTCTCGTTGCCCTTGATGCCGATGCGCTTGCAGAGGCCATCTACCGGTCCTGTGCCTGCAAGGCGGAGGTTGTTGCCCTGGACGAGCGCGAAGGTGGTCTGAGGGCGATACTGAATCTTGGTCACACCTTTGGTCATGCCATAGAGACCTTTGCCGGGTATGGCAACTGGCTCCATGGCGAGGCGGTTGGAACTGGCATGATCATGGCGGCGGAGCTTTCTGCCCTTGAGGGTATGATTTCCCGGGCCGATTCCGACAGGGTAACCCGTCTCGTTCTCAGCGCCGGATTGCCCGGTAAGCCGCCGGCCGGGATGACCCCGGATGATTTCATGAATCTGATGGCGGTCGACAAAAAAAATGTCGACGGGCAGCTCCGGCTTGTTCTGCTCCGCTCCGTTGGTGATGCCGTCGTAACCGCCGGGGCAAGCCCGGAAAATCTGGCATTAACGCTGGCCCGCTTTTGCACCCCGGAGTGAGGCCAAGCCATTGGCTTCAATGATCTTGCGTGGCTTGCGTTAAAGGAATGGCAGACAGGGAAGACCGATGACCGAAGAAAGCTTGAACAGTCTTGATGGCGGCGGCCTGTTTCCGAGGCTGCAGCAACGCTATGGTCTGCGCGCCAATCCCCTGGAAATGGAGACGCCGTTTTTTCCGGATGCCATGCGTCATCATGCACTGGAAACGTTGCGCCACCTCTGTGGGTTCGGAGACATGGCA
>AZIH01003849.1_pt1 | contig 11506 bp, 11 predicted proteins | sample 359041 | NCBI WGS metagenome assembly AZIH01 (sample SAMN02429716, study PRJNA222664) | marine sediment metagenome | biome: Sediment sample; isolation source: enrichment culture of sample MGS-ANC(UA) from oil contaminated site at the... | place: Italy: Ancona | collected 2012-02-14 | depth 6 m m
TAGGCATAAACCCGCTCCTTGAAAGGATCAATTCCAACACGGCGATAAGTGTCCAGGAAGGTTTCCTCTTCTGTACGCTTATCCACGAACACATCAATGATCTTGGCGATCACCTCCGGCATCTCGTTCCGGGCAAACGACGGCCCCAGAATCTTGCCAATCGAGGCATCGTGGTGAGACGAGCCGCCCAGACTGATCTGATAGAACTCCTCGCCTTTCTTGTCGACACCGAGAACCCCGATATTGCCAACATGGTGGTGGCCACAGGCATTCATGCAGCCAGAGATGTTCAGATCAATGTTGCCCAGATCATACAGATAGTCGAGGTCATCAAACTTCCGCTGGATAGCCTCTGCGACCGGGATCGACTTGGCGTTGGCCAGGGCGCAGAAATCACCACCGGGACAGCAGATCACGTCTGTCAGGGTATTCAGGTTCGCGGTGCCAAAGCCCATGGGCTTAATAGCCTGCCAGAGTTCCAGCAGGTGCTCCTGACGAACATCCGCAAGCACTACGTTCTGGTGGTGGGTTACCCGGATTTCGCCAAAGCTGTATTTATCGGCCAGGTCCGCGATCTGTTCCAGTTGCCGGTCAGTGACATCACCCGGGGGGGTACCGGTTTTCTTCATGGTCAGGTTGACGATGGCATAACCCGGCTTTTTGTGGATGTCCACATTGTGAGTCAGCCACTGGTCAAAGCTTCGGTGCTCGAACCGCTGGCTGGCCAGCAAATCCGTGGCATTCTCAAGTGGTGCGTAATCCGGCTCGGTGAAGTAACCCTGAATACGCTCAATGGCTTCGCGGGTGAGACGGGTCGGGGAGTCCTTGATGTGATCCCACTCGGCTTCCACTTTCTCTGCGAAACCTTCAGGTGTCAGGGCCTTGACCAGAATCTTGATGCGGGCCTTGAACTTGTTATCCCGACGGCCGTACCGGTTATAAACACGAAGCACGGCTTCCAGATAAGTAAGCAGGTCCAGCTCGGGAAGGAATTCGCGAATCACCGGCCCAACCATCGGTGTTCGGCCCAGGCCACCGCCAACATGAACCCGGAACCCCAATTCACCGGCCTCATTACGGACCATCTGCAGGCCAATATCGTGCACCTGAATGGCAGCCCGGTCCGTGTGTTTCGAGGCGTTCACGGCGACCTTGAATTTCCGGGGCAGGAATGCAAACTCCGGGTGGAACGTCGACCACTGGCGAATGATCTCGCAATAGGGCCTCGGGTCTGCAATTTCATCAGACTGAACCCCGGAGAACTGATCCGTGGTGGTGTTCCGGATACAGTTCCCGCTGGTCTGATTGGCGTGCATCTCCACTTCCGCGAGCTCCGCCAGAATATCCGGGACATCTTCAAGCGCCGGCCAGTTCAGCTGGACGTTCTGGCGGGTGGTAAAGTGGGCATACCCCTTGTCGTAATCGCGGGTGATGCGTGCCAGCCGGCGCAGCTGGTCCGAGCGCATCATGCCGTAGGGAACACAGATCCTGAGCATAGGGGCAAGACGCTGAACGTACAGACCGTTCTGCAGGCGCAGGGGAAGGAACTCATCTTCAGCCAGCTCACCGGCCAAAGCCCTCTCGGTCTGATCACGGAACTGGGCAACCCTTTCCGCAGCTAGCTGCCGATCGTGTTCATCGTATACGTACATAATGGGAAGATCCTGCTTGAAAGCGTCATATCCAGGCCACCGGCCTTATATCTGCAGGGAAGGATAACAGCGGGTTTTTATTCTTAAAATGATTATTTCCAAATATGTTTATCGATTCAGGCGATAAGCAGGAGGAACAAAGGACTGGACGGATATCAATTTCCTGCCTAACTTAAACGTGTCAGCGCAGCAGTTGCACCTCGCTGTCATTTGGACAATAACAATGCGACATTGAACCCGGATAGAGGAACCGACATGAAGAAGAATGTGCGATCGGATAGTCAGGCTGATGCCGTTGCCGCAGTCCTGCTGATTTTTCTTGCTGTGGCATTTGCAGTGATCTGGGTTGCCGGCCAATAGGGTTACTGGCTCGCCAGAACCAGGTTCACGATCACAATCAGCCCCACGACAAAGCTGACGGTGAATAACACGCCCGCGATAATATAGGGCCAGGGGCTGTGGCCTGAAAAGTCCTCCTGGCGGCGTTTGTCGGACTGAACTCCGAAAGCGCCGGCCAGAATGCTTTGCATGACTTTCAGAACACCGGGGCTTTTCGGTTTCTGTTGTTTGTTCTTTTCCGTCCCAGATGACTCAGTCATAACGTTGCCCCTCTTACCTCCCTCGAAACTAAACATCAGCCGAGCCTGAAGCTTACTCCGCCGGATCGTATGCCAGGCTTGGCGCCAACCAGCGTTCCGCTTCAGCCTTGGAAATGCCTTTGCGTTCAGCATAGTCCTCAACCTGATCCGCGCCAATTTTCCCAACCGCGAAGTATTTGGATTCCGGGTGGGCAAAGTACCAGCCGGACACTGCGGCCGTCGGGAACATGGCAAAATGCTCGGTCAACTCGATACCGGCCTTGGCGGTGGCATCGAGCAGTTTGAACAACGTGGCCTTCTCAGTATGATCCGGGCACGCGGGGTAGCCCGGCGCCGGGCGAATGCCCCGGTACCGTTCCTTGATCAGGTCGGCACTGCCCAGCTGCTCGTCGGCGGCGTAGCCCCAGAATTCCTGTCGGACGCGCTCGTGCATACGCTCGGCAAACGCTTCAGCCAGCCGGTCGGCCAGGGCCTTGACCATGATGGCATTGTAGTCGTCATTGGCGTCCTTGAACTCCACAGAAAACTCCTCGGCACCCACGCCCGTGGTTACCGCGAAGCCGCCTACGTAATCGCAGGCGTCTGATCCTTCAGAGGCAACAAAATCGGAAAGGGCCATCATCGGTTTACCCGGCGCCTTGTCGTCTTGCTGGCGAAGGTGGTGCAGGGTAGTGAGCTCTTCAGACCGAGAGTCATCCCGGTACACCACAATGTCGTCGCCGCGCCGGTTCGCCGGCCAGAAACCGATGACCCCGCGTGCGGATACCCGCTTCTCATCGATCATCCGGCGCAGAATCGTCTGGGCGTCGTCAAACAGATGCCGCGCAGCCTCGCCACGCTTCGGATCATCGAATATGGCCGGGTACTTTCCGGAGATATCCCAGGACAGAAAAAACGGTGTCCAGTCGATGTAATCGACCAGCTCATTGAGATCATAGTCCTCAAACACCCGGATACCGGTAAATGCCGGCTTCGGTGGCTGATAGCCCTCGAAGTTGATGTCCGGCGCACGATCCCGGGCTTCCTTCAGGGATACCAGCTTGGTGCGGTCACCCCGGTTCTTGCGGCGCTCACGGATCTCGTCGTATTCGGTGCGAGCGGCAGCCACCAGGTCTGGTTTGGCCGTCTTGCTGAGTAGCTGCGAGGCCACATTCACGCAGCGGGAGGCGTCCGACACATACAGAGCAATGTCGTTCTTGAACTGGGGTTCGATCTTGACAGCGGTGTGGGCCTTGGATGTGGTGGCGCCACCAATCATCAGCGGAATCTTGAAATCCAGGCGCTGCATTTCACGGGCAACATGGACCATTTCGTCCAGGGAGGGGGTGATCAGGCCGCTGAGGCCAATGATGTCGACATCATGCTTTATCGCAGCGTCCAGAATCTTGTCGCAGGGCACCATGACGCCAAGATCGATCACCTCATAGTTGTTGCACTGAAGCACCACACCCACAATATTCTTGCCAATGTCGTGTACGTCACCTTTCACCGTCGCCATCAGGATCTTGCCCTTGGCTTTCTGGTCCTCGGTTTTTTCCGCCTCGATGTAGGGGATCAGGTGTGCGACAGCCTGCTTCATGACCCGGGCACTTTTGACCACCTGGGGCAGGAACATCTTGCCGTCGCCGAACAGATCACCGACCACGTTCATGCCGTCCATCAGTGGGCCTTCAATGACCTCAATGGGATGGGTGGCTCTCAGGCGGCAGGCTTCGGTGTCGTCCACGATGTAGGAGGTAATACCCTTCACCAGAGCATGCTCCAGGCGTTTTTCAACCGGCCACTCACGCCAGGCCAGATCTTCTTCCTGGGTTTTGCCGCCTTTGCCCTTGTAGCGCTCAGCGATTTCCAGCAGGCGATCAGTAGCGTCATCGCGGCGGTTCAGAACAACGTCTTCCACCAGTTCTTTCAGTTCCGGGTCAATTTCATCGTAGATAACCAGTTGCCCCGGATTCACGATGCCCATGTTCATTCCGGCCTTGATAGCGTGGTAGAGGAACACGGAATGAATGGCTTCACGCACCACGTCGTTGCCCCGGAACGAGAACGACACGTTGCTTACGCCGCCGGAGATTGAGGCGTAGGGCAGGTTCTTGCGAATCCAGCGGGTGGCGTTGATAAAGTCCACCGCGTAATTGTTGTGTTCCTCAATGCCGGTGGCAATGGCAAAGATATTCGGGTCGAAAATAATATCACCGGGATTGAAGCCGATGCCTGTCAGCACATCGTAGGAGCGTTTGCAGATCTGGGTCTTGCGCTCGTAGGTGTCTGCCTGGCCCTGCTCATCGAACGCCATCACCACAACGGCGGCGCCGTAACGCATGCAGTCCCTGGCGCGCTTGATAAATTCCTCTTCGCCTTCCTTGAGGCTGATGGAATTCACCACCGCCTTGCCCTGGATGCAGCGCAGGCCTGCCTCGATCACATCCCACTTGGACGAATCGATCATGATGGGAACGCGGGAAATATCCGGCTCTGAGGCCACCAGATTGAGGAAAGTGACCATCACCTCCTTCGATTCCAGCATGCCCTCATCCATATTGATATCGATGATCTGGGCACCATTTTCCACCTGGTCCCGGGCAACGCTCAGGGCTTCTTCGTACTGTTCTTCCTTGATCAGCCGCAGGAAACGTTTGGAGCCGGTGACGTTGGTACGCTCACCAACGTTGATAAACAGAACGTTGTCGTCGCCGGTGAACGGCTCAAGGCCAGACAGGCGCAGGACCTTCGGGCGTTCCGGAATCCTGCGGGGCGGATACTTGGCAACAGCCTGGGCAATGGCTTCGATGTGGTCCGGGCGGGAGCCACAGCAGCCACCGATGATATTCAGGAAGCCGTCCCGGGCAAAGCCTTCAATAATCTCTGCCATTTCCTCTGGCGTCTGGTCGTATTCGCCAAACTCGTTCGGAAGACCGGCGTTGGGATGCGCGCTGACGTAGGTTTCTGCCTTGGCGGAAAGCTCTTCCACATAGGGGCGCAGGGCGTCGGCGCCGAGGGCACAGTTCAGACCCACCGAAATCGGTCTGGCGTGTGCCACGGAGTTCCAGAAAGCTTCCGTGGTCTGGCCCGAGAGGGTGCGGCCGGAAGCATCCGTAATGGTGCCAGAAATCATGATCGGCAGGGTGACGCCGCTGTCTTCGAAATACTGCTGGGTTGCGTAAATGGCGGCCTTGGCGTTCAGTGTGTCGAAGATGGTCTCGATCAGAATGAGATCACAGCCGCCTTCAACAAGGCCTTGCACCGCCTCGTAATAATTATCAACCAGCGTTTGGAAATCGACGTTACGGTATCCGGGGTTGTTCACATCCGGCGAAATGGATGCGGTTCTGGATGTGGGGCCGACCGCGCCTGCCACGAACCGCGGTTTTGCCGGGTCCTTCGCGGTATATTCATCCGCGACCTGCCGGGCCAGCTGTGCTGCGGCAACGTTCAGTTCTTTGGCAATTGCCTCGAGGCCGTAATCCGCCTGGGAAAGGCGTGTGGAGTTGAAGGTATTGGTCTCAATGATATCTGCGCCGGCATCCAGGTAATCTGCGTGAATATTGCGGAGCAGGGCGGGCTGGGTCAGGTTCAGCAGGTCGTTATTGCCCTGAACCTCTCGTTGGTAGTCAGCAAACCGGTCGCCCCGAAACGCCTGCTCGTCCAGTTTAAGGTTCTGGATCATGGTCCCCATGCCACCATCAAGAATCACAATGCGTTCTTGCAGGGCCGTGTGGAGCTGGTCGAGACGGGTGTTGCGATCGGTCATAGGATTACTTCCGGGTATCGTTAATAACGCTGTATTGGTGTCAATGGCGCGGGATCATAGCAAAAATGGCTGAGCCCGTCTTAGTACGAATGACCATTATCAATTGCCTTCCAGAAATGAGCTTTCGTAGGGGAAACTCATTACCTCCGTAAAGCCCGACTATTTTACTTGGTCTTTCATGTTCCCGCGAACTCCCTTAAAATGGTTCCAAACTTTCAAACGGGTTGACAACATGGCATTGGTTACTGTGACAGATCCCGCACGGGACTATCTCGCACAACTTATCGAAAAGCAGGACGTGGAAGGCATGGGCGTCCGGATCTTCGTCACCCAGCCCGGCACGAAGAATGCCGAGACCTGTCTGGCCTACTGCCCGCCTAACGAAGTGGTTCCGACGGACGAGCAGGTAGATCTGGAAAAGTTTACCCTGTACCTGGATCACAACTCCGTGCCCTTCCTTGAAGAGGCGTACGTGGATTATTCAAAAGACCAGATGGGCGGTCAGCTCACGATCAAGGCCCCGAATGCCAAGGTGCCAAAAATCGACGACGATGCCCCGCTGCCGGATCGGGTCAACTATGTTCTGGCGTCCGAAATTAACCCGAACCTGGCCTCCCACGGTGGCGAGGTGTCCCTGGTGGAAATCGTCGATGAGTCCGTGGCTGTTCTTCGCTTTGGCGGGGGTTGCCAGGGTTGTTCCGCGGTCAGCCTGACCCTGAAGCAGGGCGTGGAGTCCACGCTGAAGGAGCGGGTGCCAGAAATTACCGCCGTACGGGACGTCACCGACCACTCCAATACAGAAAACGCCTACTACCAGTAAGCGACCCTTTCCCTGAGGTACCGTATCTCCCGGGCTGCGGTACCCGTCAATAAGCCGCAATACCCGTTTCACCATGGCTACACGGCCAATGTTGTGACATTTCAATTACTTCATCATTAGTCGTATAAACAGAAACAGCACGCAGGTACTATCCTGTCTGCCCGTAAACGGCATTATTACCGGCTTCACCGGATTACACTCTCAAACCGGGGTCAAACTTGTTCGACGTTGCGCTTCTGTCCTTGCCTCTCATGGCCGCCCTGGTTGGCTGGTTTACCAACTGGCTTGCTATCCAGATGTCTTTTTACCCCGTTCAATTTATTGGCGTCGGGCTGGTTGGCTGGCAGGGTGTTATTCCCCGCAAAGCCGAGAAGATGGCTCACATCTGCATCGACAGGACCTTGCAGCAGTTTGGCGACCTGAACGCCGTCTATCAGAAACTCGAACCTCAACGCATCGTCGAGCAGGTCCTTTCCCAGGTCACGCCGCGTATGGATGAGTACATTGACGAGGTCATGTATGAAATCCAGCCGGTACTCTGGGATAACCTGCCGGTATTCCTCAAAAACCGAATCTACCAGTGGGCGAGGGAGCAACTTCCTTCCCGGATTGAAGACCTGGTGGAGGATTTCGGGGACGATCTTGACGAACTGGTGGATCTCAAGGCACTGCTAAGCCGGGAACTGAAAAGCCATCCGGATCTCATGAACCGGATCTTCCAGAAGGCCGGTTCGGTTGAGCTCAGGTCCGTAATCAACCGGGGGGCCATTATCGGCGGTATTCTCGGTGCGGTTCTGGTACCGCTGTGGTCACGATATCCGGAGCCCTGGCTGCTGCCGCTCGGTGGCTTTGTGGTTGGCTTTATTACCAACTGGATTGCTATCAATCTGATTTTTGCACCGTTGAAGCCCCGGCGTTTTCTGTTCTGGAAAATCCAGGGCCTGTTCCTGCGCCGCCAACCCGAGATCAGTGATGTCTGGGCGAAACTGGTGGCAGAAGAGCTGATTACCGTGGAAAAAGTGGCGGACGCCATGATTAACGGCAGTCACGGTGACCGGACCCGGGCCATTATCCAGAAGCATCTGCGGCCATTGCTCGACAACTCTGTCATTATGAAACTGACAGCGCAGGTCACCGTGGGTATGACCGGCTACACTGAACTGAAAAAGGCCATGAACCAGAAGGCCGTACTGGCAACTCATGACGTATTCAGTGACCCCGCCTTTAACCGCGAGCGGGCACCGGTAGTGGCGGAGGTTCTTTCGGGCCAGATGAAAGCCCTGAAGCCCTCTGAATTCCAGGATATCCTTCGCCCGGCGTTCCGGGAGGAAGAAATTCAGCTGATGATCGTCGGCGGCATTTTCGGCGGTCTGGCGGGGCTGCTGCAGTTCCTGTCCCTCACATACATGACATTCTAGGCAAGGTGCGCTCCGTTCCTTCGAGAACGCACAAGGAGGAAGGCCATGCCCCTCTGGGTATCACTTACAGTTCAGGCTTTAGTCACGGTAGCCGCAGTGCTTCTGGCACTTGGGGGGTTCTGGCGTTTCGTCGTGCGTCCTTATCTGGATCGCAAGGTCGCAGAATTGACCGAGGCATCCCGGGAAATTGAGCCGGCGGTTACGCGGGGTGTGAAAAAGGGCGTAGCGGACACCCTGCGAGAGCTGCCCGAGAGCGCCCTGGATGGCACCGTGAAGGAGTCGACCCGCCAGTTTCTGAAGTTCGGATCCGGCCTGTTTGAAAATGGGCTGAGCAGCTTCCTCGGCTCTGCGGCGGATCTTGAGCGTAATAAACGGGAAAGCTCCGGCAAGCCCTCCGAGCACCCTAAAGACAGTTAGTAGGGCGAGGCAGCCCGGCAATCCGGCAGGCAGTCTTTGCGGGTGTGCCGGGGAACAGCTGCATCAGGTAAATACTGTTGCCCTTGTCCTCTCCCAGTGTTTCCTTGACTGCCTTCACGAACAACCGGTTTGAGGGTGGTGACATTTCATGCTCTTTATAAAAAGAGCGAAGAAACATTATGATTTCCCAGTGATGTTCACTCAGACGAATATCATCCTCGGCAGCGATCGTGGTTGCCACTCCTTCAGTCCAGGCCTGGGCGTTCTCAAGAAAACCTTCGCTATTGCGTTCCGGCATCATGCTACTCGTCATGGCTCACCAACTGACTACCCGCTGAGCCTGAAGCGACAGTGACACCATATCGCCAAACTCCACCACTGTGGTATCACCAACTGTATTTCCAAGCCCGCGGGCGGAAACATCCGGTGAGAGCGCGAAGACCTTGCCGATAGCCGGCAGACGCCCTGCGCAGAGCAGCAGAACGCCGTTTTCAGTTAGCAGCAGGGCGTCCCCCTCGGACAGCAGGGCAAGGCACTGTGCCGCCCTGGGGTGCCCCGGGGGTTTGTTCAGAATATGCAGAGTATCGAATGAGCTCATGTCTGGTTAACCCGCAAACGCTGTGTGGTCATATTGCTTGAGCAGGGTGCCGTTGGCATCTGTCAGAGTGACACCGTTAATGAGTGAAGCCTCATCCAGCCCGTACCTCTGGCAGGCTGAGCGGTCTGCAAAGATCGCTTCAATACCGAATATGGGCGCCGCAGCGAGATTTTTCTCTACCGATTTCTGCGCAATGCTGGCCGGATCCTGTGCTCGCCTCAACCAGGTGACCCCCGCACCAGTAAACAACAACGATGCCGGCTGGTCGAATGCCGCGAGGGAAAATGCCATGTCCAGTGCCTCGCGCCCGCTCCAGGAGCCATAGGATGGCTGGTCGATCATGATCAGTGTGCTCACGGGGTCAGCCTCCGGCGTGAAAATAGAGTGTTCGTGTGGACATCATCCGGCCCTCGACCCATTCACCCAGTCCTGCGATTTCGAAAGGGTGAAGCAGGTTGGCAGCTGGCAATTGGTAGCGCTTCTGCTCGGTATCGTTCACCAGCCCCCGGCGCAACGCGGAAGCAATGCAGGCGATTGCGGGAATGCGGTGGTGTTCGAGGAAGCCCACCCATTCTTGCGGCCAGTGGGTCTCGTCAGAGGGCGGTGCACACAGTGCCGAGGCCAGATGCACACCGTCACCATACAGGAAGATACGGTCGATCCTGTGGCCCGCGTCTATGGCGGCTTTTGCAAAACCAAGGGCGGTCTGTGGCGCCTGCGAGGAGTAGGGCGCGCCAGTAATGACCAGGGTGAAGGTTTCAGAGGTATCAGACATGATTCCGGTTCATTCTTGGTTATGGACGCTGGGAGTTTTCAGTGTACCTAAAGCAGAAACCCCGGCAACTGCCGGGGTTTCGAAGCAGGCTACTTCACTTTGGTATCAGTCGTTGCCACTAAAGGCAGCCAGCAGGTGCAGCAGACTGAGGAACAGGTTATAGATTGAAACGTACAGGCCGACCGTCGCAATGATGTAATTGCGCTCGCCGCCCTTGATGATCTGGCTGGTCTCAAACAGGATCATAACGGATGCGAAGATGGTGAAGCCTGCGGACACCGCCAGCTGCAGGGCAGAGCTCTCCATCAGGAAGGCCAGCAGCATGGCACCAATCAGCACAAACGCACCAGCGGTCAGGAAGCTGGACATGAAGCTGAAGTCTTTCTTGGTAATGATGGCCGTAGCGGACAAACCGACAAAGGCGACAGCAGTGAGCGTCAACGCTTGGGCAACGATCTGGGAAGCACCGGCGGCAACAAACGCACCAATGATCGGGCCAAGGGTGTAACCCATGAAGCCGGTCAGGGCGAAGGTGGTTACAATACCCCAAGGGCTGTTTTTCAGCTTATAGGTCGCGAACAGCAGACCAATGTATCCCACAATGGTGATCAGGAAACCCGGGTGGGTTCCGTTCATGTTCAGGAATGCGGTAAGCGCCGAGAAGGCGAGGGTCATGCCCAGAAGCATGTAAGTGTTGCGCAACACATTCATCGCGTCAGCGCTGATTCCTGTGGTCGCGCGCTCGGTCTGGGGAGCAGAATAGGCTCCCTGAGAGTTTTGAACGCCGAAACGTTTGTCTTCCATTGTCATCTCCGTTTTATAACGACTGGATACTGTGTCTCATCATAGTGTCAGATACGCAACTTTCAATCATTTACGACACGAAACTCGCTCCTGGATTCCATTAAAAACCGTTAATGTTGAAAAAGGCGGCGGGTTTTATGCAGGGCGTTGACAGCACAGGCAATTCCGGTATCATGCTCACCGCTGTCGCAATGGCAGCAATGGAAAAACGGTGGGCTGGCAGAGTGGCTTAATGCAGCGGTCTTGAAAACCGCCGAAGGTTAGTAGCCTTCCCGGGGTTCGAATCCCTGGCCCACCGCCATTTTTCTTTTTAAATCAGTTTCTTATACCTCCTTCTGAAATCCTACCTGCACTGGTGCTCTAGGCCGATCTGGTTTTATGATCACTGATTTCTGCATTGAACTCTGTCATGCTCTGCACTCTCAATTATGGCTCTGTGTTGGTATGGGCCGATTTCAGCATAATCCACGCTGCCGAGATGGGCAGGTCAAAACATAATGTCTTGTGGTGACAGCTATGACAGCGACCGTATTGATCTATTACGACTTCCGTATGCTCGGTCACAATCCACACGGCTGGGATCCTGACCGTCCCGAATGGACTGACGCTGTCAAGGCGATGATTGAGCTGCAGTATCCCAATGCCAATCTGGACACCTATAGCCATCCCGAA
>AZIH01004617.1_pt1 | contig 11418 bp, 11 predicted proteins | sample 359041 | NCBI WGS metagenome assembly AZIH01 (sample SAMN02429716, study PRJNA222664) | marine sediment metagenome | biome: Sediment sample; isolation source: enrichment culture of sample MGS-ANC(UA) from oil contaminated site at the... | place: Italy: Ancona | collected 2012-02-14 | depth 6 m m
CCCCTGACCCAAAGCCGAGTCGCAGACACCCGAAACCGGGCCGAACAATATCCGGATAAAGAAATACGGGATGGGCAGGAGTACCACCTGATACGAAGCCGCCTGCAGGTTCACTATGCGCCGTCTCCGGATGTCGCCGTTGAAACCTTCGAAGCCTACCTTGAAAAGCCGGACGCACAGCGAAATGACGCTATCCGGTATGGCTTGTCGGTTGCCTATCTGGAAGCCAGACACTTTGAAAAAGCCGCTAATATCCTGAACGAGCTGCTGGCAAAGAATCCGGGACGGATTACCTTCCAGGTGTCACTGGCAGAAGTTCGGCTTGCCCAGAACCGGCCCGACGACGCCAGGGCAATTCTCATGGATGCCTTGGCCAGGAACCCGGGCAATTATCCCATTACCTACACTCTTGCCCAAACGGAAATTGCCGACGGCAATGGTTCCGCGGCGGCTGAATACCTCAGGCAACTCACCCGCACCCGGCCCGGCCAGGAACACCTCTGGCTAAAGCTCGCAGAAGCTGAGGGCATGGCAAGGAACATTGTGGGAGTGCACCGGGCACGCGCCGAGTACGACGTGTTGATGGGCGATCTGGAGTCCGCTCAGCGGCAACTCAGACAGGCTCAGGAGAAGTTGCCCGCCGGCGCCCCCCAGCGGCAGATCGTGACGGAACGTCTCGCAGAGATCACCAGCCGGTTACACGCCAGGGCCAACAGTTAATCAGGCGTTACCGGCCGCTTTCAGGTTCATGTTGGCAGTGAAGTCGAGCATGCGCTGCAGTGGCTTCAGTGCACGCTCTCTGAGCGTAGGATCCACAAGTACTTCCTGGTCGCCCTGCTCCAGCACGTGCAACAGGTTTTCCAGGCCGTTCATCGCCATCCACGGACAATGGGCACAGCTGCGACAGGTAGCGCCATTACCAGCCGTTGGCGCTTCAATCAGCGTCTTGTTTGGCGCCAGTTGCTGCATCTTGTAAAAGATGCCGTTGTCGGTGGCCACAATGAACTTCTCGTTTGGCAGTGTCTGGACCGCATGGATCAACTGGGACGTTGAGCCCACCACGTCGGCCATTTCCACAACTGCATCCGGCGACTCAGGATGCACCAGTACTGCTGCATCCGGATACAGCGCCTTGAGATCTTCCAGTCCACGGTGCTTGAATTCCTCATGGACGATACAGGAACCATCCCAGAGCAACATATCGGCACCGGTGGTTTTCTGGACGTAATGTCCCAGGTGTTTGTCTGGTGCCCAGAGAATCTTTTCGCCGCGGGCATCAAGATCTTCGACAATGGCCTGGGCGCAGCTTGAGGTAACGACCCAGTCTGCCCTCGCCTTGACCGCCGCAGACGTGTTGGCATAGACCACCACCGTACGATCAGAATGCTGGTCACAGAAGTTGGAAAACTCATCTTCCGGACAACCGACGTCCAGAGAGCAAGTCGCCTCAAGCGTAGGCATCAGCACCCGCTTCTCCGGATTCAGGATCTTGGCGGTCTCCCCCATGAAGCGAACACCGGCCACCACGACCGTCGACGCCGGATGCTGATTACCAAACCGGGCCATTTCCAGGGAATCAGCGACACACCCGCCGGTCTCTTCGGCGAGGCGCTGAATATCCGGATCCGTATAGTAGTGCGCTACCAGAACCGCATCCTGAGTTTTCAGTGCGGACTTGATACGGGCTTCCAGGTCAGCCTTTTCGCTGGCGCTGAGCGGCTTCGGCTCGGCGGCATGGGCCAGGTGTTCCTGGACAAGGATACGGTCTTCGGCGTGTGTCATTCCTGCATCTCTGTGTTGCGTTAACGGGAGAAGTATACCATTTCAAGCCCCGCTTTAATGGTTCTGAAACAGGGGTGTCACAAACTCGAGGTGGCTTTTCCTGTTACCTGTTTACCTAGGTAGGAACGTATACGCAAAAAAAAAGAGCCCGAAGGCTCTTTTTTTCACAAAAACCCTGAGGTTCCTGTTATTTGGTGGGTCGTGAAGGATTCGAACCTTCGACCAATTGGTTAAAAGCCAACTGCTCTACCAACTGAGCTAACGACCCATAACTGCTGATCAAAGCCTGTGGCTTCAATCCATACCGAACGATTCAGCCCACCCGGTATTTCGTAATTGGTGGGTCGTGAAGGATTCGAACCTTCGACCAATTGGTTAAAAGCCAACTGCTCTACCAACTGAGCTAACGACCCAAACGAGGCGCATATAGTAATGATTTTTGGCCGCTGATCAACCCCTTTTTTTCAGGTTTCTCAACATTTTTCCGTATCGGGGCCTCAAACGTTTCCGGACTCAAGATACTTCTTTGCCAGGTTCGCAGCGCTACTGGCGGGGTAATCCTCGATCACCATTTTCATACGGCGCTGCGCTTCCGCCTTTTCACCCAGGCGATCATGTGTCACGCCGAGTTTGTACAGTGCATCCGGCGCTTTCCGATGATCAGAAAAACGGGTCGCCACGATGGTGAATGCCTGTTTTGCCTGCTCCAGTTGCGGCTTGACCAGATACACCTCGCCCAGCCAGTAATAGGCGTTTACGGTAAGGTCGCCTTCCGGATACTTATCGATAAACTCGTAAATCCGACTGATCGCCTCGTCATATTTCTTCTGGTTGCGGATCAGATCCTGAATCTGTTCGTAGGCCTTTCGCTCTTCGGGACCGGGCTGGCGATACTCCTTGGCTGCCGGCGCCGAACCGGACGCGGCCGAGTTCGATGCTGTCGAGGCCTGAGGAGACGGTTGCGAAGCCAGCTTCTCAGACAGGTCCAGGATACGCTGATCCAGGTCGATATACCGGTCGCGCCCCTGCTCCTGCAGCCGGTTAATCAGGTGTCTTTGCTCCTCTACTTCACCCTGGAGCCGCCTGACCTCACCCTGAAGCTGCTGGATCATGTAGAACAGCTCAGCCGTAGCCTGGCTGTTGTTGCCGCTACGCTGAGCATCCTGAGCTGATTGCGCCAGCGCCATCCCCGCCTGCCCGAAGGCAAGCGGGAGTAACACTGTCGCCATGAGTGTTTTTCTCATGGACCTTCCTGTGTGATTACTCAAACACGAGTTCCACACGACGGTTCTGGGCCCACGCACTCTCGCTGGAACCCATCACTGCCGGCTTCTCTTCACCATAGCTTACGGTCTCCAGCTGGCCGCGTGAAGCGCCATTCACGATAAGGAACCGCTGTACCGCGTTGGCGCGACGCTCGCCGAGGGCCAGGTTGTACTCCTTGCTGCCGCGCTCGTCGGCGTGACCTTCCAGGCGAACATTCCGGCCAGGATTGTTCGCCAGGTAGCGGGCATGGGCCACCAGAACGTCACGGGCTTCCGGCTTGATTTCCGCGGTATCGAAATCGAAATAGAACACGGTCACCTCACGAAGCGCTGCCTGCTCAGCCTGCTCACGGGCCGCCATGCGCTCTTCTTCCGTCATTGCCGAGGAGGAAATGCCACCCTGATCATCACCGCCATAGACGGTAGAGCCGCCTTCCTGATCCACAGCTCCAACGTCTGAGCCGTACGCGCCGTCTGCTGGGGGTCCGCCGGTGGAACTACAGCCGGCGACAAGGCCTACGGAGAGTAAAAGTGCAAATGCCTTGGATTGCGCTGAAAACTTCATAGTCTTTTCCTTTCAGTTGATTGACGTTATTTCCTGAATCATTACCGAAGCCTGTCGGGCTTCAGCAATCATCGAACCAGTGGCCCCCAGACCGGATCCCGAACCTCTCCCTCAGAACCCGGAAGACTGTACGCTGCCCCACCATCCGACGATATGACGGTAAGTACGCTGGTGCCATTCTGGTCGGTTGCATAGATCAACATCCTTCCATTGGGGGCAACGCTTGGAGACTCATCGGACTCTGTCCGGGTGAGAATGGTTTCCTCCCCGGTTTCAAGGTCTGTTCGGGCAATGTGAAACGCCCTGTCCCGCTGATGTACGTAATAGACAAATTTTCCTTTGCTACCGGCCCGTGGGCGTGCGTTGTACCGGCTGCCAAAGGTAATGCGCCGGGGCTCAGCACCGGGCTTTGCCATGTAATAGATCTGGGGCCCACCTGAACGGTCGGACGTAAAGAAAATTCCTTCGCCACGGGCGTCCCAGTTCGCCTCGGTATCAATCGCCCAATGATTCGTCAGCTTGGTCAGCTGACGGGTTTCCAGATTCATGCTGTAAACCTCGGCATTACCGTCCTTGGAAAGCGTCATCAATAACGATCCGCCGTCATCAGACCAGGCTGGCGCCGAGTTAAGGCCCGGAAAATCCGCGACCTTGGTGCGCTTGCCAGTGGCAAGTTCATGCACGAATATCACCGGTTTTCCGGTTTCAAAGGAGACGTAAGCCAGTTTCTTACCATCCGGCGACCAGGCCGGCGACAGGATCGGTTCCTGGCTTTCCAGCCGGATACGGGCCCGCTTGCCGTCCACATCGCTTACCTGCAAACGATAGCGTGGCTTGCCATTGGCGGTATCCAGAGTCACGAAAGCCAGCTGGGTCGAAAATACTCCGGGCACGCCGGTAATAGCTTCGTAGACCTTGTCGCTGATGTGGTGGGCCAAGGAGCGCATGTTGGAGGCAGGCGCGGCCGCCGTTTCGCCAAGAATCCGCTCCTCGCGGTTTACGTCAAAGAGTTCATATCGGGCCTGAACCCGGTCGCCGCTTCGTGTCAGCGACCCCACCAGAATATAACGCTGCCCCAGCAGCCGCCAGTCCCGGAAATAGACCTCCTCCCGTCTGGATGGCAGGCTCAGCATTTTTTCAGGTGGCAGTGTACGGAACTCTCCAGTCATGGATAGGTTCGCCTGCACGACGCTGGCAACCGTATCGCCTGCCGGCATCTGACCTGATTCGGCAAACGGAACGACTGACACCGGTATGGCGGAATCTGCACCTTCTGTGATCCGGATCAACAGTTCCGCACGCACACCGGAAACCATCACGAATACAAGAGTGATGACTGTCAGGAGTGTTTTTGACGGTTTGTACCAAATCCGATGTGTCATGGTGTTATCCGTATCCTTATCTCAACCTGCGAGGGTTGAATTCAATCGTAAACTGCCGGAAATAACGTTCAAACGTATCCCGGTCGTTTGGTATCGGGTAACGGCTCAGGGAGCGCACCGCGCCAAGAGCTGAATTGTCAAAGGCGGTGTTGCCGCTGCTACCGACCAGTTTAACACTTGCCAGCTCGCCCGTTGGCAACAGGGTGATCTGAAGCCGTGCAGTCATGTCCTCGGTCGCCGAGGAGGGCGGATACCAGGCCTGGCTCAGCCTTTCCCGGATCAGTTGCTGATACTTCTCACTTTCCGACAGCATCTGCGCCTCTCTGGCCTTCGCTGCAGCAGCCTCCCGCTGGCGACGAGCCTCCTCTTCAAGGGCCTGGCGAGCAGCATCTGCCTGAGCCTCAAGCTGCTGCTCACGAAGCTTCCGTTCCGCCTCAAGACGCTTGCGTTCCGCTTCCTGGCGTACCAACTCTTCCTGCCGTTTGCGCTCCGCTTCTTGCTGTTTTTTCAGTTCTTCCTGCCGGCGTTTTTCTTCTTCCGCCTTCTGCCTGGCCTCTTCCTGTCGGCGCTTTTCTTGCTCGGCTTTCTGACGTTCGCGCTCTTTCGCCTCCGCTTCGGCCTTTTGCCGGGCGGCTTCCTCTTCACGTGCCTTGCGGGCTTGCCGCTCCTTCGCCTCAGCTTCCTGTCGCTCCCGTTCCTTTTGCTCCTGAAGCTTCTTCTGTTCTTCCTCACGTTTCTGCTCGGCGATACGTCGCTTTTCCTCTTCCTGACGACGCTGCTCTGCTTCTGCCTGCTGGCGTTGTTCCTCGGCCTTACGCTCTTCATCACGCTTTTGCTGATCCACAGGATCCACCACCGGGCTTGGCTCAGGTTCCTGTTGCGTGATCAATCGGGCCGCGATACTCCTGGGCGGCGGTTCGTGTTCCGGCGATGTCCAGGACCAGCCTGCCAGCGCAATGCCCAGAATCAGTACGTGCAGCGTTACCGAAAGCGCCACTGGTGACTTCCAGGGCGGCACTCCAGTTGTGGTTACTTCGCGCTGGTTATCTCTCACAACACTCCCGCCTGCACCGGCGTCACTTTTCGTCCCGGGGTGATTCAGTAATCAGGCCAATACTGCTGGCACCGGCACCCTGCAATTCCGCCATCAGGCGCACAACCGTGCCGTATTCAACGTATTCGTCGCCACGGACCAGAATCTCACTGGAGGAGCGCTGAGACAGAATCTTTGTGATCTGCTCCCGGACTTCGGCGAGCGACATCGGATCGCTGCCCTTATCGCCCACTTCCACATAGTAGGCACCGTTGGCGTCCACCGATACGATCACCGACTCGACGTCTTTGTCCGCCTGAATCGGATCAGCGGTCGTCTGTGGCAGGTCCACCTTGACGCCCTGGGTCAGCATGGGCGCGGTAACCATAAAAATAATCAGCAGCACCAGCATCACATCAATGTACGGAACCACGTTAATTTCCGACATTGGCTTTCGCCGTTGTTCCGGCATCATTCCCATGCCTTTCATAAGCTATCGCTCCTGCCCTGACTCCTGCCCGTAAAAGGTGTGGCCATCACGCGGCGCCCTTGTCGGTCTGATGAACCCGGCGATGAAGAATGCTGGAGAATTCATCAGCAAAGGTTTCATAGTTCTTAAGCAACGCATCTGACATGGCGGCGAAGCGGTTGTAGGCAATAACCGCCGGGATTGCCGCAAACAGACCCATGGCGGTTGCAATCAGGGCTTCGGAAATACCCGGGGCAACGGTTGCCAGAGTCGCCTGCTGGACCTGGGCCAGGCCGCGAAACGAATTCATGATGCCCCACACAGTCCCGAACAGACCGACATAGGGGCTTGTTGAACCGACCGTTGCCAGAAACGGGAGATGGGCTTCCAGGCGTTCCTGCTCGCGAGAGAAGGCCACACGCATGGCCCGCTGTGTACCTTCCATCACCGCATCGGCATCACGGCTTTGCTGACGCAGCCGCGAAAATTCCTTGAAGCCGGCCCGGAACAGGGCTTCCATTCCTGAAAACGGCGTCGGTTCGGCATTCACTTCCCGATACAATTGACCGAGATCCATGCCGGACCAGAAACGCTCTTCAAACGCGAGCTGCGCCCGTTTGGCTTTTCGGAAGACCTGAATACGCTGGAAAATCAGCGCCCACGACATGATGGATGCCAGGGCCAGCAAAAGCATGACCAACTGCACCAATACACCGGCGTTTGCAATCAGGTACCAGACTGATAGTTCTGAATCCACCTCTTACTCCTGGCTCATTCTGTTTGTCGTTTCAGGAGACTGGACATTTCTGGCCAGCAATTCCTGCATATTGTCCGGCAGGCGGCGGGGCCGACCGGTGTCCAGGGCGACACAGGCAACCCGCACGTCGCCGTCACAGAGCAGTTTTCTGTCCGTGGCACGAAAGACTCTTTGCCTGAAATCCATCCACACCCGGCCGAAAGCCACCGGCTCGGCAGTTACCAGCAACTCGTCGTCGAGCTTCGCCGCCACGGAGTAGTGGATGGACAGCCTCTGAACGACATAGCTGATATTGTCGGCAAGACCCGCTCTCAGCCCGACGCCACAACTGCGCACCCACTCGGTCCGGGCCCGCTCCATGTAATGCAGATATTTGGCATGGAATACGATGCCGCCTGCGTCCGTGTCTTCAATATAGACGCGAACCGGCAGTTCAAAACTTGCGGCTACCTCCTGGTCAACCAAAAAGATCGTCCTCCCTGCCCGATTTCGGCGGTATTACTCCAAAATGCTGGTAGGCATTGGAGGTGACCATGCGGCCTCTCGGCGTACGCAACATATAGCCCTGCTGAATCAGGAACGGTTCCAGGACATCCTCGATCGTGCCCCGCTCTTCACTGATGGCCGCCGCAAGGCTTTCGACCCCCACCGGTCCACCATCAAATTTCTCAATCATCGCCAGCAACAATCGGCGATCCATATGATCGAAGCCCTGGCTATCAACCTTCAGCATGTTCAGGGCCTGATCAGCGATGTCAGAGGTGATACGGCCATCCGCGCGGACTTCGGCAAAATCGCGGACCCGGCGCAACAGACGATTGGCAATCCGCGGGGTACCCCGTGACCGGCGGGCAATTTCGAACGCACCGGCGTCATCAATAGAAACGGAAGACAGGCGGGCAGACCGGATAATAATGCTGGTGAGATCTTCAGTGTTGTAGAACTCAAGGCGCTGAACAATGCCGAAGCGGTCCCGCAATGGCGATGTGAGCAAACCAGCCCGCGTGGTGGCACCTACCAGCGTGAACGGCGGCAGATCCAGCTTGATTGAACGAGCGGCTGGCCCCTCACCGATCATGATGTCCAACTGGTAGTCTTCCATGGCCGGATACAGCACTTCTTCCACGGCGGCGCTGAGGCGGTGAATCTCGTCAATGAAAAGAACGTCGCCTTCTTCGAGATTGGTCAGCATTGCCGCCAGATCCCCGGCCTTTTCCAGAACCGGGCCCGAGGTTGTCTTGATGGACACCCCCATTTCATTGGCAATGATATTGGCGAGGGTGGTTTTACCGAGACCGGGAGGACCAAAAATCAGGACATGGTCCATTGCTTCCTGGCGGCCACGGGCAGCGGAGATAAATATGTCCATCTGTTCACGGACCGTAGGCTGACCAACGTATTCCGCCAGCAAGGTTGGGCGAATAGCTCTGTCATGCACTTCTTCGTATTCACCGGCCCGGGCCGAAATCAACCGGTCGGATTCGATCATGGCATCACCCATAGTGTGGGAATCAACATCGTGCCTCACCTTTGCCCGCTGTTCCAGGCTGCCCCAATTGTACAAAGGGGTTTACAGGTGTCACGTTACGCTCTCTACAGGTTCACGACAGGTGTCGGTGATCAGGCCGGTATCATGTTGCGAAGGGCCAGCCGGATCAGAGTCTCACTGGTCATGCCCTCTTCGGCCACTTTGCTGATGGCCCTGGCCGCTTCCTGGGGCTTATACCCTAACGCAATCAGCGCGGCCTCCGCTTCCTCTGTCGCCGCCGGCCCAACAGGCGCAGCATGTCCAGTGCCCTGCGCCGATCCTGTCGCATCAGGCGACGTTGGCACGAATTGCCCCTCAAGTTGCCCTATCCGGTCGGTCATTTCAATAAGCAGACGCTCAGCCGTTTTTTTCCCAACCCCGGGCAGCTTGACCAACGAGGCGGAGTCCCGGCTCTCAACGCAGCGTATAAACTGCTGGGCATCCAGGCCGGAGAGAATACCCACTGCCAGTTTGGGCCCCACGCCATTAACCTTGATCAACAGGCGAAACAGATTGCGGTCCAGCCGAGCGGCAAAGCCGTAGAGACTCTGGGCGTCTTCCCGGACGGCAAAATGAGTGTGAAGGGTGACTTCGTTGCCGGTTTCGGGCAGATGGAAGAAGGTGGTGTAGGGAATGTCAATTTCGTAGCCAAGGCCGGCGCATTCTACCAGCGCCTGGCCCGGAGCCTTTTCAACCAGAATACCTCGGATACGACCAATCAAGGGGTATCTCCTGTGGCTCTTGTGAGCTGTTTACTATTGTCGCACGCGACCGCTTCGAACCTTTCCGGCGCCGCCAGCCACCCGCAGGATACTCTGACTCATGTGGGCATGGCACATCGCAATGGCCAGCGCATCGGCCGCGTCCGCCTGGGGTTTGCGAGACAGTGAAAGCAGCACCTGGACCATGTGCTGAACCTGGGACTTGTCTGCCCCACCCTTGCCGACCACTGCCTGCTTGACCTGCCGGGCGGAATACTCGTGAACCGCAAGGCCGCTGTTGGCAGCACTGACAATTGCCGCCCCCCTGGCCTGGCCCAGCTTCAGGGCCGAATCGGGATTGCGTGCCATGAACACCTGCTCAATGGCAAACTCTTCCGGACGATACTCGCCGATCAGCGTGGCCAGACTCTGAAAAATGGTTTGCAAGCGCTCTGCCATGGGTTTCTCGCCCACGCGGATGCAGCCACTGTCGATGTATTCGATGTGCCGGCCTTCCACACGGATGACGCCGTAACCGGTAATTCTCGATCCCGGATCAACACCCAGAATTATCGCCACATCAATGCCTCTGTCTGGTTACAGCAACGCCATCGACCACCCGGGCGCAGAGCGACGGCCCTGGCCCGGTGCTCACGACTTACTCCGTTGCCTCGCCTGCTTCGGCCTTGTTTCCTTCCACAGGTTTTGCCGACTTGCGCAAGCGGATGTGCAGCTCGCGCAGTTGTTTCTCGTCCACTTCGCCTGGCGCCTGAGTCATCAGACAGGTAGCGCTTTGGGTTTTCGGGAAGGCAATCACATCGCGAATAGACGTGGCACCGGTCATCAGCATCACCAGGCGATCCAGGCCAAACGCCAGGCCGCCATGGGGCGGGCAACCGAACTTCAGGGCGTCCAGCAGGAAGCCGAACTTGGCCCGAGCCTCTTCTTCGCCGATACCCAGGATGCGGAAAACAGTTTCCTGCATTTTTTCATCATGGATACGGATCGACCCGCCACCCAGTTCGGTACCGTTCAGTACCATGTCGTAGGCGCGAGACAGCGCGTTGGCCGGGTCTGCCGCCAGGTCTTCCGGACTGCAGGAAGGCGCCGTGAACGGGTGGTGAATCGCGGTCAGGCCGCCGTCCGGCGTTTCCTCGAACATCGGGAAGTCAACGACCCACAACGGTGCCCATTCGCTGGTCAGCATGTTCAGGTCGTGACCCACCTTGATACGCAGTGCCCCAAGGGCTTCGTTGACCACGTTTGTCTTGTCGGCACCGAAAAAGACGATGTCGCCATCTTCGGCTCCCACTCGCTCCATGATGGCCAGAGCCACATCGTCGCCCAGGAACTTGATGATCGGCGACTGCAGACCTTCCACACCCTTGGCCAGGTCGTTGACCTTGATATAGGCCAGACCCTTGGCGCCATAGATTCCGACAAACTTGGTGTAATCGTCGATCTGTTTACGGGTCAGCTCGCCACCTTTCGGCACGCGCAGGGCTGCGACGCGGCCTTTGGGATCCTTGGCGGGGCCAGCGAAGACCTTGAAGTCCACAGCGGCCACCAGGTCACCCACATCCAGCAGCTCCAGAGGGATACGCAGGTCCGGCTTGTCGCTGCCATAACGCAGCATGGCTTCGGCATACGGCATTTGCGGGAACGACGGCAGTTCTACGTCCAACACATCCTTGAACAGTGAACGAATCATGTCCTCGTTCAGGCCCATCAGGATCTCTTCATCGATGAAAGAGGCCTCGATGTCTACCTGGGTAAATTCCGGCTGACGGTCGGCACGCAGGTCTTCGTCCCGGAAGCACTTGGCGATCTGGTAGTAACGATCGACACCAGACACCATCAGCAGCTGTTTGAATAGCTGGGGCGACTGGGGCAACGCAAAGAAAGAACCTTCGTGGGTACGGCTGGGCACCAGGGA
>AZIH01004835.1_pt1 | contig 11310 bp, 10 predicted proteins | sample 359041 | NCBI WGS metagenome assembly AZIH01 (sample SAMN02429716, study PRJNA222664) | marine sediment metagenome | biome: Sediment sample; isolation source: enrichment culture of sample MGS-ANC(UA) from oil contaminated site at the... | place: Italy: Ancona | collected 2012-02-14 | depth 6 m m
ATAAAGGGCTTTGCAGGCGGTGGATCCGAATTCGCTGACCCGCTCGGTGTCCTTGCTGCCGCAGTGGGGGCAGGCAATGACATCTGACTCCCCCAGCAGGCTCATCTTGCTGGAACTGCCCTCGGGCGGTGCGATTCCGAATGCCCGAAGCTTCTCTTTGCCTTCGTCTGTGATCCAGTCGGTGGTCCAGGCAGGGGTCAGCACCTGATTGATTTTCGGGTCCCGGAAGCCTGCGGCACGCATGGCTTCGGTAATCAGTTCCTCAATCAACTCGGTGGCCGGGCACCCGGAGTAGGTCGGGGTCACATCAATGGACAGCTCTTTGCCGTCCCAGTGAACTGCCCGGACAATGCCGAGCTCCACGACACTGACCGCCGGCACTTCAGGGTCTTTGACCTCTTCAAGCAGTGCCCAGATGTCGTCCTCTGTCAGCAGATCGGGGCGGGCATTTGCCGGCACCCGATCACTGGCAATCAGAATATCGACGGCTGACCTGTGGTCTGAATCACCATGTTGTGGCATCGGGATAGGCCCTCTGCAGGAACTGCATTTCTGCCAGAATGAAACCGAGGTGTTCGGTGTGCTCGCCGTGCTTGCCGCCCATGTACATCCAGGCGTCTTCGGCGCCCGGTGTCAGGGTGGCCTGGGTGAGCACCTCGTTGACCATGCCGCGCCAGTCTTTGGCCAGCTGGTCGGGATCCGGGCCAATGCCCGCCTCGGCCATCAAACGATCGGTGTCATCCGGGGTAATCAGCTCACCGGTAAAGCGCCACAGGATATCGACCGCATCCTGCATCCGGCTGTGGCTTTCTTCGGTGCCATCGCCCAGACGCTTTACCCACTCCGAGGAACGACGCAAGTGATAGGTCGCCTCTTTCAGAGCCTTGGCGGCGATGCCGGCAATACGCTCGTCGCTGGATTGGGTCAGGCTCTTGAGTGTGAAGTAGTGCCACACATCAAAGAAGAACTGCCGCCCCATGGTCACCGCGTAATCCTCATTCGGCTGCTCGGTGATCAGCAGGTTGCGGTAGTTGTGGGCGTCGCGACGGAACGCGAGCTTGTCGGCATCGCGGCCATCATTGATCAGGTCGGCCGCGTACTCGTACCAGTTGCGGGCCTGGCCGACGAGGTCGAGGGCCACGTTCATCAGTGCCATCTCTTCCTCAAGTGCCGGGGCCTTGCCGCACAGCTCGCACAGGCGCTGGCCCAGGATCATGTCGGAATCTGCCAGGCGCAGCAGGTATTCCTGTAATGCTTCTGCTTGTGTCATTGGAACTGCTCCTTACATGTGTCCGACTTCATCGGGCAGCTTGTAGAAAGAAGCGTGCCGGTAAATCTTGTCTTCCGACGGGTCGAAAAGCACTTCCTTTTCGTCGGACGCGGAGGCCGTGATGGTGTCGGAAGGTACAACCCAGATGCTCACGCCTTCGTTGCGGCGTGTATACAGGTCGCGGGCGTTTTCCATGGCCATCTCGGCGTCAGAGGCATGCACGCTGCCCACGTGTTTGTGGTTCAGGCCGTGCTTGGACCGCACAAAAACTTCGTAAAGGCGCCATTCAGACATAATGTAATCCTCCGGTATCAAGCGGCTTGTGCGCGCTGCTTTTGTTTTTCGGCATAGGCGACGGCCGCTTCGCGGACCCAGGCGCCCTCGTCAATTGCTTTCTTGCGAGTGTTGATGCGCTCGCGATTGCAGGGGCCATTGCCCTTGAGTACGTCGTAGAATTCCTGCCAGTTGATTTCACCGAACTCGTAGTGGCCGGTTTCTTCGTTCCACTTCAGGTCCGGATCCGGCGCGGTGCAGCCCAGGAATTCCAGCTGTGGGATGGTCTGGTCAATAAACATCTGGCGCAGTTCGTCGTTGCTCTTGCGCTTGATCTTCCAGGCCATGGACTGCTGTGAGTTCGGGGACTCATCATCGTGCGGGCCGAACATCATCAGGGCTGGCCACCACAGACGGTTGATCGCGTCCTGCACCATGGCTTTCTGCTCTTCCGTGCCTTCGCGCATCATGTCCAGCAGGATCTGGTAACCCTGACGCTGGTGGAAGCTTTCTTCCTTACAGATGCGCACCATGGCGCGAGAGTAGGGGCCGTAAGAGGTACGCTGAAGTACAACCTGGTTTACGATCGCCGCGCCATCGACCAGCCAGCCAACAGCACCCATGTCGGCCCAGTTCAGGGTCGGGTAGTTAAAGATGCTGGAGTACTTGGCTTTGCCCTGATGCAGTTTTTCGATCTCTTCATCGCGGTCTGCACCGAGGGTTTCCATGGCGCTGTAGAGGTACAGGCCGTGGCCCGCTTCGTCCTGGATTTTGGCCATCAGCTGGAGCTTGCGCTTCAGCGTGGGGGCCCGGGTAACCCAGTTACCTTCGGGCAGCATGCCGACCACTTCAGAGTGGGCGTGCTGGGAAATCTGGCGAACCAGAGTCTTCCTGTAGCCTTCCGGCATCCAGTTCTTGGGTTCGATCTTGGTTTCGGCGTCGACCTTTTCCTGAAACTCTCGCTCTTCAGGTGACATCTCTTCCAGGGTCTTCAGGCGCTTGGCACCGGTTTCAACGAGCTGGGCGTACATAAAATACCTCCGATCGGGCTTGTTGTTCTGTGGCTCCGTGAACAGTGGCACCCTCAGTTAACCGCAGAGGGCGAATAACTCCATATTATATGATACTGAATAAATATCAAGAACAGTCTTTGTGTGTCATGTTATATCTAATAGATTGCTTGGTTGGTCTTATATGTCTGTTTTTTATACTAAAAAATATGATACGTGAGGAAATGCTATTGAGATCGCCGATAGGAGAGTAAAATTAAATCGAAGGCGAGGGAGCAGAAACCGGTCAGGGACCTGCCGCTATGGTTGCGGCGGGTCCCTGCGCGCTGTTCGGGCGTAGGACTAGCGTCGGTCAAACACGCGCTTGGCCTTGCCTTCCGAGCGGGCCAGGCGGTTGGTCTCCACCACCTCGACACGGGTGCTGATGCCGATGTAGGACTTGATGTGGTGAGCAAGCTCCTTGGCGGCTGCGGCGCGGCTTTCCGGACTGTCGGTTGCACCCGGTTTCAACTCGGCCCGGATATCCACGCAATCCAGATTGCCTTCCTTGTACACCTCAATCTCGTAGTGCGGTGCCAGCGCCTCGCATTTCAGGACCTGTTCCTCAATCTGACTCGGGAACACGTTCACGCCCCGGATAATCAGCATGTCATCGCTGCGGCCGGTGATCTTGTCCATTCGGCGCATGGGTCGTGCGGTGCCCGGCAGCAGGCGGGTGAGGTCCCGGGTGCGGTAGCGCAGGATTGGCAGGGCCACCTTGGTCAGTGAGGTAAACACCAGCTCGCCGTATTCACCATCCGGCAACACTTCGCCCGTTTCCGGGTTAATGATTTCCGGATAGAAGTGGTCTTCCCAGATGGTGGGGCCATCCTTGGTTTCAATGCATTCCATGCCCACACCCGGGCCCATCACTTCGGAGAGGCCGTAGATGTCGAGCGCCTCGATGCCAAGGCGTTCCTCGATTTCGGTACGCATGGCGTTGGTCCAGGGCTCCGCCCCGAAGATGCCCAGGCGCAGGGGCAGCTTGTGGGGGTCAATGCCCTGGCGGTCCATCTCGTCGGCGATGTTCAGCATGTAGGACGGCGTGACCATGATGATGTCCGGTTCGAAGTCCTTGATCAGCTGGACCTGCTTCTCGGTCTGGCCGCCAGACATGGGGATGACCGTACAGCCCAGACGTTCGGCGCCGTAGTGGGCACCAAGACCACCGGTGAACAGGCCATAGCCATAGGAAATATGGACCTTGTCGCCCCGGGAGCCGCCACCGGCCCGGATGGACCGCGCCACAATATCAGCCCAGGTGTTGATGTCACTCTGGGTATAACCGACCACGGTCGGCTTGCCCGTGGTGCCACTGGACGCATGAACCCGGACCACGTCGGACATGGGTGTGGCAAACATGCCAAACGGGTAGTTGTCGCGCAGATCCGCCTTGGTGGTAAACGGCACCTTGGCCAGGTCATCCAGAGAATTGATGTCCATGGGCTTCAGGCCGATGTCGTCAAAGGCTTTACGGTAGAAGGGCACGTTGGTATAGGCGTGGACAACACTCCAGCGCAGGCGCTGCAGCTGTTCATGGCGCAGCTCATCAATGCTGGCGGTTTCCATGCGGTCAAGTTTGCCAAGTTTTTGCAGTGGTAAGGTCATGAGTCTGTCCTGCGTTGTTCTTGTCGAATAAGGGTCTGTGTTCCGTTCTGATCGGTGGCCTCAGGCCACCGTATCGGTCCGCTCAATAATCAGGGCGATGCCCTGGCCGACCCCGATGCACATGGTGCACAGGGCGTACCTGGCTTTCCGGCCCGCAGCGTGGCGGCGCTCCAGTTCATTCAGGGCGGTGGTTACCAGCCGCGCTCCACTCATGCCCAGAGGGTGGCCCAGGGCAATGGCGCCACCGTTGGGGTTCACATGTTCGGCGTCATCCGGCAGACCGAGATCGCGGGTCACCGCGAGGGCCTGGGCGGCGAAGGCTTCGTTCAGCTCAATCACGTCCATATCGGCCAGTTGCAGGCCGGCAGTGGCGAGAACCTTGCGGGTGGCTGGCGCCGGGCCAAAGCCCATGATCCGTGGCTCTACGCCAGCGGTAGACATGGCGACAATCCGGGCGCGGGGTTTGAGGTTGTACTGCTTGAGGGCATCGGCTCCGGCCAGGAGCAGTGCGCAGGCGCCGTCGTTCACACCGGAGGCATTGCCTGCAGTCACCGTGCCGTTTTCGCGGAACGGTGTGGGCAGTGAGGCCAGCTTCTCGAGGCTGGTTTCCCGGGGATGCTCATCGGTATCCACCACCAGCGGGTCCTGCTTGCGTCGGGGAATGGTCACCGGTGTAATTTCTGCGGCCAGTCGACCTTCTTTCTGGGCTGCGGCGGTGCGCTGCTGACTGCGCAGGGCGAAGGCATCCTGATCTTCCCGGGAGATGCCGAAATCGGCCGCGACGTTCTCAGCCGTCTCGGGCATGGAATCGATGCCGTACTGCTTTTTCAGCAACGGGTTGACGAAGCGCCAGCCGATGGTGGTATCGAAAATCTCCGCCTTGCGACTGAAGGCCGAGTCCGCCTTGCCCATGACAAACGGCGCCCGTGACATGGACTCGACACCACCGGCAATCATCAGCTGGGTCTCGCCGGTGCGGATTGCCCGGGCGGCACTGCCGACCGCATCCATGCCCGAGCCGCACAGGCGGTTGATGGTGCTGCCTGGTACGTCCACCGGTAGGCCTGCCAGCAGCAGCGACATGCGGGCCACATCCCGGTTGTCTTCGCCGGCCTGATTGGCGCAGCCGTAAAGCACGTCGTCGATTTTTGACCAGTCCAGATCCGGGTGCCGTTCAGTCAATGCCTTGATGGGGATGGCGCCCAGGTCATCTGCACGCACGGCGGAGAGAGCACCGCCGTAGCGCCCGATGGGGGTGCGGATGGCATCGACGATGTAGGCGTCTTTAAGGGGATTGTCGGTGCTCATGCAGTTTCCTCCGAATTGCGTACGGTGCCACGAACCTCGTAGGAACGGCCCCGGAAAAGGGCGACCTTGCGGCCGTCCTGGTTGGTTAGTGTGATGTCGTAAACGCCGGTGCGGCCGCCACGGGCCTGTTCTTCGGCGGTGGCGGTCAGCCGGTCGCCTTCTTTGGCGCCGGACATGTAATCGATGCTGCAGCCGGAGGCCACGGTGGCCCGGTCGTAGCTGTTGCAGGCAAAGGCAAACGCGGAATCCGCCAGGGTGAACAGGTACCCGCCGTGGCAGGAACCGTGGCCCTGGATCATGTCGCCGGTGACGGTCATGGTGAGGACGGCTTTACCAGGGGCAACGGCCTCGATCTTCATGCCCAGGTTCTGGCTGGCCCGGTCCCGGGCGAACATGGCTTTCGCGCATTCCTCGGCGAGTGTTTGCGGGTCCATCTCGCTCATGAATAAAACCCCTTCTGTGCGAATGCATTTTTCCGGAGCAGCAGGGCAGGGCGGTAGCGATCTTCTGCATAGCTGTTCTGGATGTTGGTGAGCACGTTGAACACCTGGCCCGCGCCGAGGCGGTCGCTCCAGCTCAGAGGGCCTTCGGGATAGTTCAGGCCTGCTTTCATGGCCAGATCAATGTCCGCGACGGTGGCAACACCCTGAAGGGCTGCGTCAGCGGCTTCGTTGGCCAACATGGCCACCGTGCGCATCACCACCAGTCCGGGGCGATCCGCCAACAGGCTTACGGCAATACCCGCTTTTTGCAGTAAAGCACAGGCGCTGGAAACTGCTGCTTCCGAGGTCTGATCGGCGGCGGCGAGTGCAAGCCGGGATGCCTTGCTGTAGTCGAAGGCCAGATCAAACAGCACCAGATTGGAAATGCCGTCGTTGGCGGCCCGCTCGGTGGCCATGCGGCCATCAGTCAGGGCCAGCACGGCATCGCCAAAGCGAAGCTGGCCGGGGCCGTCGCGCTCGATGATTGTCAGGCCCGCTTCCCTGAGGCGCTGGAGTAGCGGGGTTGCCGCGCCGAGATCACCTTCGGCGATAACCACGGTTTCGTCAGTCTGGTGCGCCGGTTCCGTCTGTGGCTCGGGCTTTTCCGAGCCTTCGCCATAGGGGTAAAACCCCTGGCCGTTCTTGCGCCCGAGACGGCCGGCTTCCACCAGCTCTTTCTGGATCAGCGAGGGCAGGAAGCGAGGATCCTGGAAGTAGGCATTGAACACGGAATTGGTGACCGCGTAGTTCACGTCGTGGCCTATCAGGTCCGTCAGCTCGAACGCGCCCATGCGGAACTGGCCAGCTTCGCGGATGATGGCGTCCAGCGTTGCCGCATCGGTGGCCTGTTCTTGCAGCAGGCGCAGGCTCTCCGCGTAAAACGGACGGGCGACGCGATTGACAATAAAACCGGGTGTCGAGGTGGCGTACACCGGTTTCTTGCCCCAGGCCGTTGCCGTGGCGTGAACGGTCTCGGCAACGGCCTTGCTGGTGGCCAGGCCCATTACCACTTCCACCAGTGCCATCAGGGGCGCCGGGTTGAAGAAATGCATGCCTACAAGGCGCTCAGGCTTTTTCATTCCGGCGCCGAGGGCAGTGACCGAGATGGAAGAGGTGTTGGTGGCCAGGATTGCGTCCCCGGTGCACAGGTCTTCCAGGTTGGCTAACAGCTGGCGTTTGATGTCGAGGTCTTCAATAATCGCTTCAATGACCAGCCCGGCATCGGCTACTTGATCCAGGTTGGCGACCGGCCGTATCCGGCCAAGGATGGCGTCCAGATCCTGTTGCTGCATCTTGCCTTTGTCGACGCGGCGCTGAAGCTGTTTCGCGATGCCGTCGCGCCCAGCCTCTGCTGCACCTTCCCTCTGGTCATGCAGATAAACCTGGTGGCCGGCCTGGGCCGCGACCTGGGCAATGCCGGAACCCATGGCGCCGGCGCCGATGACGGCGATGGTGGTTTGGGTATCAAGTGCCTGCATGAATCACTTCCCCTTGAACACTGGCGTACGTTTCTCCATGAAGGCGGCGACGCCCTCACGGTAGTCTTCGGTCTGCCCGGCCATGCGCTGGAAGTCTCTTTCCAGGTTGATCTGCTCTTCGAAGGTGTTGCTGGCGCTGTCATGGAGTGCGCGCTTGATCAGGGCAAGGCCTTTGGTGGGCTGGGTGGCGAAATGCCGGGCCAGTTTCATGGTTTCTTCCTTGAGCTGCTCATCATCGACACAGCGCCAGATCATGCCCCAGTTCTCGGCCTGTTCGGCGCTGATCTTGTCACCCAGCAGGGCCATACCTTTGGCCCGGGCCATGCCGGCCACACGAGGCAGAATCCAGGTGCCGCCGGAGTCGGGCACCAGCCCCAGCTTGCAGAATGCCTGAACAAACTTGGCGGAACGCGCCGCCAGTGTGATGTCGCAGGCCAGGGCGATGTTGGCACCGGCGCCGGCAGCGACGCCGTTTACGGCACACAGGACTGGCATTGGTAAATCCCGCAGGCTGCGCAGCATCGGGTTGTAGTAGTTTTCCAGGGAGGCGCCCAGGTCCGGCACTTCCTCGTCCGGTGATACGCTGCGGTCAGACAGATCCTGCCCGGCGCAAAAGCCCCGGCCAGAGCCGGTAATGACCAATACCCGGACAGACTCATCCTTGCGCACGGTGCTGATGGCGTCGCGCATGCGTTCGTGCATCTCGACATTGAAACTGTTCAGGCTGTCCGGACGGTTCAGGGTAAGCAGGGCCACACCCTGATCGATTTCAAGAAGAATGCTCGGCTGAGTCATGGCGGTATTGTCCTGTTGTTTGTCTTCGGGGATAGCTTGAAAGGCGTCTTGGACCGGTACGGCGCTATCGATTGCGAAAAATGAGTATATCTTAGAATTGATACTGGTCAAGGATTGTGGGCGGCCAGTTCTGTATCACTTTGGTCTTAAATGATAATCTTCGGGATTTATCTTTCTGAAAATTATAGTAAATATTCGCAGCCACCTCTGTGAGTTACTGCTTTGGCAGGCTTTTGGCTGGCTCAGGCAGCCTTTGGGGCATGAAAAAGCCTCCGAAAAACGCTAATGTGATACAGAAAATGAGTCACGCCAACTTTTCGGGTCCCACGTTTGCAGGCCTTGCACAGGTCTGATCCCGTTCGGTTGCTTACTTGCCAGGAGAGCGTTATGCCCAGTTACAGTATAGAAGGTGTTGTTCCCGTCGTTCATCCGTCTGCCTATGTCCATCCGACTGCCGTTCTGATCGGCGATGTCTGGATAGGGCCCGACTGCTACGTGGGCCCGGCGGCCTCGCTGCGTGCCGATTTCGGCCGGATCATTCTCAAGCAGGGTTCGAACGTTCAGGACACCTGTGTGATGCATGCCTTCCCCGGCATGGACACCGTTGTCGAGAAAAATGGCCATGTCGGGCACGGTGCAATTCTGCATGGCTGTGTTGTTGGCGAGGACGCCATGGTTGGCATGAATGCGGTGGTGATGGACGAGGCCCACATAGCGCCCCGGTCCATTGTCGGGGCCTGCGCCTTCGTGAAGGCAAAGTTTACCTGTGAACCGGGCTCACTGATTGTCGGGTCGCCGGCGAAAGTGATGAGGATGCTCAGCGACAAGGAAATCGCCTGGAAGAAAAAGGGAACCGAGGAATACCAGAGGCTGACGCGTCGTTCCCTGGCCAGTCTGCAGGAAGTGCAGCCGCTGGCGGAAGGCGACCAGGATCGCCCCCGCGTGGATGCCAGCGGCTACAAGCCGAAGTACGAGCAGGAATAAAAGAACCTGGGACCCCGACCTCCCACGGGTGGGGACCCAGGCTGTATCAGGACAGGTGATGGACCGTTTGCAATCCGTAAACTGGCGTTTCCAGCCCCTCCATCCGTGCTTTCAGCTGTAACGCCAGGTACAGCGAGTAATGTCGGGACTGGTGCAGGTTGCCACCGTGGAACCAGAGTGCCTGCTGCTGGGTTGGTTTCCACATGTTACGCAGTTCGCCCTCCCAGGGACCGGGATCCTTGGTGGTATCCGAGCCCATCCCCCAGCATTTGCCCACCTTGTCGGCCACCTCCTGGGAAATGATGCGGGCGGCCCAGCCATTCATTGAGCCGAAGCCGGTGGCATACACGATCAGGTCTGCGGGCAGCTCGGTACCGTCTGTCAGGGTCACGGATTCGGGGTTTATGCGCTCAATGGTCACGCCGCTTTTCAGCTTGATTTCCCCCTGAGCGACGAGTTCCGAGGCGCCGACATCGATGTAATAACCGGAGCCACGGCGGAGATATTTCATAAATAGACCGGAACCATCATCACCGAAATCCAGCATGAAGCCGGCTTTCCTGAGGCGGTTGTAGAAATCCGCATCCTGTTCCTGCGCCTGCTCGTAAACCGGCTTGTGGAATTCAGGCATGATCCGGTAGGGGAGGGACGCGAAGGTCAGATCGGCCTTTTCGGTGGTGATGCCGTTTTCGACTGCCTGCTCCGAATAGAGGCCACCCAGGGCCAGGTCCATGAGTGTGTCGGACTTGATGATATGGGTGGAGGAGCGCTGAATCATGGTTACGTCGGCATCGTTTTCCCAGAGGGCGGCGCAGATGTCATGGGCTGAATTGTTGGAGCCCAGCACGATGCATTTCTTGCCCTTGTAGGCTTCCCCGCCCGGGTGTTTGCTGGAATGATGCTGTTCCCCCTCAAAGCTGTCCATGCCCGGAATGTTCGGGATATTGGGGATGCCGGACATGCCGGTAGCCAGTACAAGCTGTTTTGGGCGGAGGGTCACTTTTTCCCCATCCCGGACCACGTCAACGATCCACTCCTGCCGGTCCTCATCAAAGCGGGCACCGGTGCATTCGGTCGAGCTCCAGTAGTTCAGCTCCATGATTTTGGTGTACATCTCCAGCCAGTCCCCAACTTTGTCCTTGGGGCAGAAGACCGGCCAGTGCTCCGGGAATGGAATGTAGGGCATGTGGTCGTACCACACCGGGTCGTGCAGGCACAGGGACTTGTAACGGTTGCGCCAGGAATCGCCGGGCCTGGGGTTACGCTCGATGACGATGGTGGGCACATCCAGTTGCCGTAAGCGGGCTGCCAGGCCAATGCCACCCTGGCCACCACCGATGACCACACAATAAGGCTGTTTGCCGTAACCGAGTTCCCGCTCTTCTTCCTGTCTGGCCTCGAGCCAGGTCTTGCGGGACTTGCTGGCGCCGTGCTGGGCGCCCTTGGGGCGCAGGTGTTTGCGTTTCTCCGGGAAGTCCCGCAGCTCCTGCATGGTGGTGAGCAGGGTCCAGGCCTTACCGTTACGAAGCCGCAACTGCCCTTTGCAGAATGCGTCATCGGTCTCGAAGGTGATCCAGGCTTCCAGCACACCGTCCTGTTCGGTGGCGTCTTCGGAAACCTGCCAGTTGTGGGGCTGCCTGGCTTTCGCCATGTTTGCGAGCATGCCCCGGATTTCATCACGGCCCTCCATGGTCTTGATGTTCCAGGTCATTGAGACAAGATCCCGCCAGAATCCATCTTCCTCAAAGTGATCAGCAGCCTGTTCAGGGCTGTCTGATTGCAGGGTTTCACTGAAACTGGCGAGCCATTGCTCGACTTTTTGGGTGGGTTTGAGAGGGTGCTCTGTCATTTGCGTTCTCCACTGTTGCGTTGTTTTTGTTTGCAAAGTGGTTTCTGCAGCCGCTGTGCCAGGTTGCGGTTCCCCGCGACGTCCGCATGCCAGGCTACTGAAATGACGAATGTTTTTTTGAAGAGCGTAATAAATGACAGTACAAACGCCGTGGTGGGTTTCGTTCGGAGGGCGTTACAGCTGTCATGTACCGGAGGCTGTCGAGGTTACAGGT
>AZIH01004823.1_pt1 | contig 11158 bp, 11 predicted proteins | sample 359041 | NCBI WGS metagenome assembly AZIH01 (sample SAMN02429716, study PRJNA222664) | marine sediment metagenome | biome: Sediment sample; isolation source: enrichment culture of sample MGS-ANC(UA) from oil contaminated site at the... | place: Italy: Ancona | collected 2012-02-14 | depth 6 m m
ATTGATCCAGCTGTGCCGGATCATGGGCGCGATTCCCTACGCCCTGAGCAAACAGGATAAGGCGAAGGCACTGTTGGGTCTGGGCGCGGAAGCTGTGCTCGACCGCTCCGATATGGGCACCTTCGTAGAACGTGTAAAAGCGAAAACCGGGGGCAAGCCCATTGATGCGGTGATGGACCTGGTGGGCGGTGAGATGACCGATGTGTTCATCGACACCATGATCTTCGATATGAACGCCCGCAGCACCTACCCACGCCTGAGCATTGCCGGCGCCAGCGGCGGCAACATCAGCGAAATCCTCTGGACCCGGATCTACCTCTACCAGGTGCAGATTTTCGGGGTGTCCCACGGTACCCGGGAAGAGGCAGATCAGCTCATGAGCTGGATCCGCGAGGGGCAGTTGAAGCCAGTGTTGCACGGTGCGTTCAGGCTCTCTGATCTGCATCGGGCAGAGCAGTATTTTGTGAACCGGGGTAGCAATTATCTCGGCAAGATCGTGATCGTTCCCGACTCACAATGGGAAGAACACGGCAAACCCTGGTCCCTGGAGAGCGCCTGATGAAACCGGAACTGACCATTCAGTTGATGGACACCCACGCCGGAGGCGATGTCAGTCGCATCGTGACCGGCGGAATTGATCCGCTGCCTGGAGTCACGGTGCGCGCCCAGATGGAATACCTGCGCGATGACGCCGACGGCCTGCGCCGCCTCCTGCTGGAGGAGCCTTACGGCGTGCCGGAAATGTCCGTCGACCTGCTGGTGCCACCAACGGATCCGCGGGCTGCGGCCGGGTACATCATCATGGAAGTGATGGGCTACCCGATTTACTCCGGCTCCAACACGATTTGCACCGCCACGGCTGTGCTGGAATTGGGCCTCGTGCCCAAGCAGGAAGGCAAGCAGAATTTCATGCTGGAATCCCCGGCAGGTCTGGTGCAGATCGAAGCCACCGTGCATGACGGCGTGGTGGAAGCCATCACCTGTGAGGGCCTGCCGAGTTACATCCATACCTACAAGGCCACCATTGATGTGCCTGTGCTCGGTGAGATCACCTACAGTGTGGCTTACAGCGGCGGTTTCTATGCATTGGTCGATGCGGCCAGCATGGGCTTTGATCTGACTCTCGACGAAGAGCGCAAGCTGTCGGAAGCCGCCCACGCCATTGTTGAGGCCATACAGGCCGAGCGGGGCTTTTCCCATTACACCCTTGGTGATGTTGGCCCGCTGCCCTTTCTGCACTTCATGGGGCCTGTGGAGCAGATAGCCGACGGATATTACCGTTCCCGGTCCGCTACCTATGTGCATCCCGGCGTGATCTGCCGGAGCACTACCGGAACCGGCACCTCGGCGCGTCTGGCGCTGATGAATTATGAAGGCAGTCTAAAGCCGGGTGACAAACTTGAAACCGTCTCACTGAGAGAGACCGGTTTTATCGGCGAATTTACCTCGGTTGCTGAAGAGGGCGAGTACCAGGTCATCAAGAACAGCATCACGGGAAAAGGTTTCGTTATTGCGCGGTCAGATATCGTCATAAACTGTGATGATCCCATGGTGGAGTGTGGATCCCTTCACCATATTCTTTCCAGCCGCCACTCCTGAAAAACCACCCGGAAATCCTGACCTCCTCACTGGGCGCGGCCTAACGGCTGCGCCCGTTTCCCGGCTCATAAAACGCGTGGAGTTTCTTCCTATTTGGTCTAAAGTTTACCTTTACGTAAAGTGAAGCCTGTGCTAAACCTTGACCCGTGCTTTCAATGATAAAAACAACAGGAGTTGAGAATGAGCCTTCCGGAATATACCGACGTTTACAACAACTTCGACCCTGCTGCTCTGGAAGCGGACATCCTGGATGGACGTCTGGATAGCGGGCTCAATGTGTGCCATGAAATCTGTGACAAGTGGGCGGATGACCCCAGCCGGGTCGCTCTGTACTACGAAACAGAGGATGGCGGTGACGGTACTCTGACTTTCGCCGAGCTGAAAGAAGCCTCTGCGCGCTTCGCCAATTACCTGAAATCCCAGGGCATCGGGAAGGGCGACCGGGTGGCTGCACTCCTGCCGCGCACGCCGGAGCTTCTAATCGTTATCGCAGGTACCCTGCGCGCCGGTGCCGTGTATCAACCCTTGTTCACGGCCTTTGGTTCCGGGGCGATTGAATACCGTTTTGAGCGGGCCAGCACCAAGCTGGTGGTGACCAATCCGGAAAACTATCCCAAGTTGAACGACGTGAAAGTGTGTCCGCCGGTTGTTGGTGTCAACGCCAGTGAGATTGGTGCAGACATACCCGACTTCCAGGAAACCCTCGCGGCCCAGTCCAGCGAGTTTGAGCCTGTCATGATCACCGGCGACGATCCGTTCCTTCAGATGTTCACCTCCGGAACCGTGGGTAAATCCAAGGGCGTTGCCGTTCCCGCCAAGGCGCTGTTGGCGTTCTATGTCTACATGAAGTACGCCATCGATCTGCAGGACGGCGACAAGTTCTGGAACGTAGCCGATCCCGGTTGGGCTTACGGGCTCTACTATGCCGTGGTTGGGCCTCTGCTGATGGGCCACGCGACACACTTCAACCCGGGTGGTTTTACCCCGGAATCCACCTACGACATGATCCGGAAGTACAAGATCACCAACCTGGCGGCGGCGCCCACGGCGTACCGCCTGCTGAAGGCCAACGATCACGTGCTGCCGGAAGGCGAGAACCTGGGCTTGCGTGTTGCCAGCAGTGCCGGCGAACCTCTGAACCCGGAAGTGGTGAACTGGATTCGCAACCGTCACTTCTGCCCGGTGAAAGACCACTACGGCCAGACCGAAACCGGGATGACCTGCTGCAACTTCCACGGTCTTGAGCATCCGGTTCGCGAAGGGTCCATGGGCTACGCTTCCCCTGGTCATAAGGTTGTCGCCCTGAACGAGAAAAACGAGGTAGTAGGCGAGGGCGAGGTCGGCCAGCTGGCTGTCGATGTGAACGCCTCCCCGCTTTTCCACTTTGACGGTTACACCTGGGGTGAAAAGGACCCGTTCGTGAACGGCTATTACCTTACCGGCGATATGGTCATCAACCACGGCAATGGCAACTTCTCCTTCAGTGGCCGGGATGATGACATCATCACCACGGCCGGCTACCGGGTGGGCCCGGCAGACGTCGAGAGCACACTGCTCGAGCACGCCGCTGTGGCGGAATCAGGTGTTGTCGGCAAGCCGGATGAAAAGCGCGGTTCCATCATCAAAGCTTATGTGGTGATCAAAGGCGATTACGCTCTTGGAGACGAGCAGGCCCTGAAAGATGAACTTCAGGAACTGGTGCGTCGCAGGCTCTCTACCCACGCCTTCCCGCGGGAAATCGAGTTTGTTGATGAGCTGCCCAAGACACCCAGTGGAAAAATCCAGCGGTTCGTTCTGCGTAATCAGGCCAAGGAAGAAACCGGCGCATGATCATTACGTTTGAAGAGCTGCAGGCTTTCCTTGATGAACAGTTTCCGCAGGGGGAAGCCTACGGCACCCTGCAGAAGCTCGGGGATGGCTGGGCGGAAATGAAGCTGGACGTGGATGAGGCGCATCTCAGGCCCGGGGGAACCGTCTCCGGGCCGGCCATGATGGGGCTGGCGGACGTCACCCTGTATGCCGCGCTGCTCAGCAAGATTGGTCTGGTGCCGTTGGCGGTAACCACTAACCTGAATATCAATTTCCTGCGCAAGCCGGTGGCGCACCAGCCAATCTGGGCCAGGGCGACGATGCTGAAGGTTGGCCGTACCATGGGTGTGGGCGAAGTGTTCGTCTACTCCGAAGGCGCGGAAGAGCCGGTGGCCCACTCCACCATGACCTATTCGATCCCTCCGAACCGGTAGCGCCATGCAGATAAGAGACATGTTGGTGCCGGTGGGCGAGGGCGTTGAACTGGAAGTCAGGCGAATACAGCATCACGACCCGAAAGGGCCGGTCCTGGTATTCCTGCATGAATCCCTTGGCAGCATTGCCTTGTGGCGCAAGTTTCCGGAAAAACTGGCTCGGGCGACTGGCTGCGATGCCCTGATCTACAACCGGCGGGGTTACGGCCATTCCGGCGACGAAACCCTGCCGCGTCCCTACGACTTTCAGGAAAAGGAAGGCTCCATCTGGTTGCCCCGTCTCCTGGACGAGCTCGGCATTGAGAGGGTGGTGCTGATCGGCCACAGCGATGGCGGATCCATTGCCTTGATAGCAGCGGGCGCCATGGGCAGCCGCGTTCAGGCGCTCGTCACCATGGCGGCTCATATTTACGCCGACCACCTGACCCTGGCAGGCATGGAGGAAATGGCCATCCGCTACAGGGAAACCGATATTCGCGAGCGCCTGGAGCGGTATCACGGTCACCGCACTGACGATCTGTTCAACGCCTGGCAAACGGTTTGGCGTGACGAAGGATTCCATGCGGCGATGGATTTCAGCGATTGGCTGGCGGCAATCGAATGTCCGGCTATGATCATTCAGGGGGAAAACGATGAATACGGAGTACCGGAGCAGGTAACCGACATCGTAGCCGGCATAGGCGCCAGCGCCCGCGAGGTCTTTCTCGAGGACACTGGCCACTCACCCCATCTGGAAAAAACAGACCAGGTGGTGGCTTTGATCTGCGACTTTTTGTGTAGCGAAATTGAACTGAAAAAACAGAATTAACTGTTGACGTTTACGTATACGTCAATCTAATCTGTGATATAGATAACATGCACAACAATAACAAAGGTAGATTGGCTCATGAGTGAACAGTACGTTCTGGAGACTCGTAACCTTGTTAAGGAATTCAAGGGCTTCGTTGCGGTCGACGACGTGAATCTGAAGATTCGTAAAGGCCACATACACGCCCTGATTGGCCCCAACGGTGCCGGCAAGACTACGGTCTTCAATCTGCTCACCAAGTTTCTTATTCCGACCCGGGGCCAGATCCTGTTCAAGGGGCAGGACATCACGCCCCTGAAATCGGCGGCGATTGCCCGAAGAGGGATTGTTCGGTCATTTCAGATTTCTGCGGTGTTTCCCCATATGACCGCACTGGAAAACATCCGGGTTGCCCTGCAAACCGCCGAAAGTAACTCCTTCAGCTTTTGGAAGTCTGGTGCGTCGCTGAACAAACTGAACCAGCGGTGCATGGAGTTGCTTGATTCGGTGGGGCTTGCAGAGTTCGCTAACACTACAACCGTGGAGCTGGCCTATGGCCGCAAGCGGGCGCTGGAACTGGCCACCACCCTGGCCATGGAACCCGAATTGCTGCTTCTTGATGAGCCTACCCAGGGCATGGGCGGCGAAGACGTGGACAGTGTGGTTGAACTTGTTCGCAAGGCAGCCAAGGGTCGCACGGTACTGATGGTGGAGCACAACCTCGGGGTGGTCAGCAAACTGTGCGACCGCATTACAGTGCTAGCCCAGGGGGCCGTCCTGACCGAGGGAGAGTATAGCGAAGTGTCTGCCGACCCCCGAGTGCGCGAAGTCTACATGGGCACCACAAAAGACAAAGCGGTAGCGGACCGGGAGACAGCAGAATGAGCCACCGTCCGGATAAAGAATACGAACAGCTGCGCGTTTCCGGTCTGCACGCATTTTATGGTGAGTCTCATATCCTGCACGGCATCGATCTGGTGGTTAACCGGGGCGAGCTGGTCACCCTGCTCGGGCGCAACGGCGCGGGCCGAAGTACGACCCTCAAGGCCATCATGAACATGGTGGGCCGCCGCACCGGCTCCATCATGATCAACGGCGAAGAGACCATGTCCTGTGCGCCACACCATATTGCCAGGTTGGGTGTCGGGTATTGCCCCGAACATCGGGGCATTTTTTCCGCACTCAACGTCCAGGAGAACCTGACCCTACCGCCAGTAGTGCGCAGCGGCGGCATGAGCCTGGAAGAAATTTACAGCATGTTCCCTAACCTTTATGAGCGCCGCTTCAGCCAGGGCACGAAACTGTCTGGTGGTGAGCAACAGATGCTGGCCATGGCCCGCATCTTGCGGACCGGCGCCAATATGCTGCTTCTCGACGAAATCACCGAGGGGCTGGCACCCGTCATTGTGGAAAAGCTTGCGGAAGTGCTGATCAAACTCAAGAACAAGGGCCTGACTATTGTGCTGGTGGAACAGAATTTCCACTTCGCCGCGCCGCTGGCCGATCGCCACTACGTCGTGGAACACGGCCAGATCGTGGAAGAGATAAGCGCCGACGAGCTTGAAGCCAAGCAGTCACTGCTGAACGACTATTTGGGTGTGTAACACCGGATAGAAGAGAGCAACAACCAAAAAAAGCAACAACAACCCGAACAACCAACGCAAGACAGTAGCGGAGATACAACAATGACAATGATGAAAAAGCTTCTGACATCAGCCGTTGCAACTGCCATGATGGTAGGTGGAGCCCAGGCGGCCGTTTCAAATGACACCGTCAAGATTGGCTATCTGGCCGATATGTCCGGTACCTACCGTGACCTCGCCGGCCCCAACGGCATGAAGGCTCTGGAAATGGCCATTGCTGATTTCGGCGGAAAAGTGAACGGCGCGAAAATCGAAGTTGTAAGCGCGGATGACCGTAACAGTCCGGATGTGGCGTCCAGCACAGTCCGCCGTTGGGTCGAAAACGAGAATGTCGACATGGTTGCCGGCCTCGTGGCTTCTTCTGTTTCCATCGCCGTAAGCGACATTCTTGAAGAGAATGACAAATTGGGTATCGTTTCCGGCTCTGCGGCTTCCAGCATCACCAATGAGCATTGCACGCCTAATCACATCCACTATGTGTATGACACCTATCCGCTGGCTAACGGTACCGCCAGCGCGGTGGTCAAAGAAGGCGGTAAAACCTGGTATATCCTGACGGCGGATTATGCGTTTGGTCATGCCCTTGAAGGCGACGTAACCCGCGTTGTTGAGGCCAACGGTGGTGAAGTTATCGGCACCCTGCGGCACCCGTTCCCGACACCTGACTTCTCCTCCTTTATTCTGCAGGCTCAGGCCTCCGGCGCCGATGTGGTTGCCCTGGCGAATGCCGGTGCGGATACCACCAACGCCATCAACACCGCCAGTGAGTTTGGTGTTACCCAGTCCGGACAGACCCTCGCCGCTCTGCTGCTGTTCCTGACAGATGTGCATGCATTGGGTGTAGACGCAGCCCAGGGTATCCAGCTGACTACTGGCTGGTACTGGGATATGAACGATGAAACCCGTGCCTGGGCAGATCGTTTCATGGAAGAAACCGGTGTACGCCCGACCATGGTTCACGCAGGTATCTACTCAAGCGCCATGCAGTACCTGAAAGCCGTTGAAGCCACCGGCTCCGACGACGCCCAGACTGTACGCAAGCAAATGATGGATACGCCGATCAACGATATGTTTGCCAAAAACGGCAAGATTCGTGTCGACGGCCGCATGGTGCACGACATGTACCTGGCAGAGGTCAAAACTCCGGATGAGTCCACAGGTGAGTGGGATCTTTACAAGATTCTCCGCACCATCCCGGCAGACGAAGCCTATCGCCCGCTCTCCGAGAGCAAGTGCCCGCTGGTAACCAGCAAATAAAGAGAAGAGCGTAATCTTCGGGGCTCCCTTCCCTTCGGTGGGGCAGCCCCGGGAATTCGCAACGATGATCCCCGGTATCACGTTTGCGCTGCTTTTGGAGTGAGCAACATGTCCATGATTTTTGGTGTCCCCCTTGCTGTGCTGTCTGGTCAGCTTCTGATCGGGGTCATTAACGGCGCGTTTTATGCGCTCTTGAGCCTCGGGTTGGCGGTTATTTTCGGCCTGCTCAAGATTATTAACTTTGCCCATGGTGCGATGTACATGCTGGGCGCCATGTCCACGGTCATCCTCTTTGATACCCTCGGCGTCAATTACTGGGTCGCGCTTTTCCTTGCGCCCTTGCTGGTGGGAGCGGTTGGCGTGCTGATCGAATACTTTCTGCTGCGCAGGATTGCAGGCCAGGATCACATCTACAGCCTCTTGCTCACCTTTGGTGTGGCTCTGCTTTTAGGGGGTGTGCTTACGAACATCTATGGGGTATCCGGGCTCCGTTATGCCATGCCGGACGTGTTTCAGGGAGGAATGAAACTGGGTTTCATGTTCCTGCCCTATTACCGGCTCTGGGTTATCGTGATGGCGTTACTGGTCTGTTTCGGCACCTGGTTCATGATCGAGAAAACCAAACTTGGGGCCTATCTCCGAGCCGGAACGGAAGACTCACAGCTGATGCAAGGGTTTGGCATCAACGTGCCCTTACTGATCAGCCTTACCTACGGCTTTGGCGTGATGCTGGCTGCGTTCGCTGGAGTTCTTGCTGCGCCCATCTATTCGGTAACGCCGGTGATGGGGTCTCACATTCTGATAACCGTCTTTGCGGTGGTGGTTATCGGTGGCATGGGTTCCATTGGCGGCGCGATCATCACCGGTATTCTAATGGGGGTGATTGAAGGCCTGACCAAAACCTTTTATCCGCCCGCATCATCCGCGGTGATCTTCCTGGTCATGGTGGTCGTTCTGATGTTCCGCCCCAGTGGCTTGTTTGGTAAGGAGGCGTAACCATGACTCAGACTGTCAATCAGACCGATATCCAAAAAGCCATTCTGGAGCAGCAAAACGCGGACAACCGGAAAAAAATGGTACTGAACGGAATTTTGCTGCTGCTTCTGCTTGCCGCACCGTTTGCCATGTATCCGGTCTTCCTGATGAAGATCCTGTGTTTTGCGCTGTTTGCAGTGGCCTTCAACCTGCTGTTCGGGTTTACCGGCTTGCTGTCCTTTGGTCACGCGGCTTTCCTCGCCACCGGTGGCTATACAACCGGTTATCTGCTGAGCAACTTTTCCGGTCTAACGACTGAAATGGGCATCATTGCGGGCACCGCCGCCGCGACATTGCTGGGCCTGGGGTTCGCGCTGTTATCGATTCGCCGGCAAGGCATCTACTTTGCAATGGTCACCCTGGCGCTGTCGCAACTGGTGTTCTTTTTCCTTGTCCAGTCGGAGTTCACCGGCGGAGAAGACGGGATGCACGGCATCCCTCGGGGCAATCTCTTCGGGGTAATCAACCTCGAAGACAACTACAACATGTACTACTTCGTGCTGGCGGTGTTCCTCGGCTGCTATCTGCTGGTTCAGCGCATCGTGAGCAGCCCCTATGGCCAGATTCTGAAAGCGATCAAGCAGAACGAGCCCCGGGCTGTATCGCTGGGCTACAATGTTAACCGCTACAAGGTGCTCGCGTTCGTCATCTCTGCGGCGCTGGCAGGACTTGCCGGCTCCCTGAAGTCGGTGGTTTTCCAGTTGGCTTCCCTGAACGATGCACACTGGCATATGTCTGGCGAAGTCATCCTGATGACTCTGGTCGGGGGTATGGGCACCTTGCTCGGGCCCGTTGTGGGCGCTACCTTTGTGGTGAATATCGAGTATCAGCTGTCCCAGGGTCCGCTTCGGGACTGGGTAGATCCGATTCTCGGTGGTATCTTTGTGCTCACGGTCCTGGCATTCCGCAGCGGTATCGTGGGTGAGGTCCAGAAGTTTGTGAAGAAGAACCTGGGGTAACCCCCCTGACACCAAAAAGGAAGGTCTGATGCTGAAATCCAAAACGCTTCTCGCTGTCGCCGCTGCGTCAGTGCTGTTCAGCTCTGCTGTGTCTGCCCAGTACAAGGATGAATACACCGTATCTACCGTATTGCCGTCTGCATTTCCCTGGGGGCAGGCTGCCGACAAATGGGTCGAACTGGTCAGGGAGCGCTCCGACGGGCGAATCAACATGAAGATCTACAGTAACTCCCAGCTGGTTTCCGGTGACCAGACCAAGGAGTTCTCGGCCATGCGTTCCGGCCTGATTGATATGGCCGTCGGATCGACCATCAACTGGTCGCCCCAGGTGCCTCAGCTCAACCTGTTTTCCCTGCCGTTCCTGATGCCGGACTATGCCGCCATTGACGCCATTACCCAGGGTGAGGCCGGAGAAGTCATCTTTGAGGCCATCAAGGAGCGGGGCGTCACGCCGCTGGCCTGGGGTGAGAACGGTTTCCGGGAACTGTCCAACTCCCAGCGAGTGATTGATGAACCTTCGGATCTGGACGGCCTGAAGATCCGGGTGGTGGGCTCGCCGCTGTTCCAGGACACGTTCAATGCGTTGGGTGCCAACCCGACCCAGATGAGCTGGGCGGATGCGAAACCGGCACTGACTACCGGTGCTGTAGATGGCCAGGAAAACCCGTTGTCCGTGTTCGATGTGGCCCGTATTGACCAGGTGGGGCAGAACTACCTCACGCTTTGGCACTATATGGCTGATCCACTGGTCTTTGCGGTAAGCAACCGCATCTGGGGGCAGTTCAGCCCGGAGGACCAGGCGTTGCTTAAACAGGCCGCGATCGACGCGGGCCAATGGGAAATCGAGAAATCCCGCGCTGAGCTGGATGACACCCTGGCCACCATCAAGGAGCGTGGCGTACAGGTGACCGAACTGACCGACGCACAGCATGACGCCTTCGTGGAAGCAACCAAATCCGTCTACGATACCTGGACACCCAAAATTGGCGAAGATCTGGTGAGCATGGCGCAAGACGCCGTTGCCAACCGTTCCCGCTGAATCCGTAGTAGCCCTGCGCCCGCCTGTATTGGCGGGCGTCGTTGTTTGATACGGAGTCACCATGCCCGCCCGCCCCCCGAAGTTTCGACTGGACGCCTTGCTGGCCTCCCTGGCGCTGATCATCATCTGTGTTATCAGCCTGGGCAATGTCATCGTGCGCTACACCACTGATGCCTCGTTTGCGTTTACCGAGGAATTCTCCGTGTTCCTGCTGGTCATCCTGACCTTTGCGGGCGCCTCGGTGGCGGCACGCCACAATCAGCATATCCGGATCGAATTGATTGAACACGTTCTTCCCCCCCGGCTAAAGAAGGCAGTCTTCGTGCTGCAGTGGCTCGCGGGTGTGGTGGTGCTCGGACTGACCACCTGGTATGGCGGCAAGTTCGCCCTTGAGGAATACCAGTGGCAGTCGCTCTCTCCCGGGTTGGGGTTGCCCAACTGGGTCTACGTGGTCTGGCTGCCCCTCTTGTCAGCCGCGATTCTGATCCGGATCACCCAGAATCTGGTGGATCGGCTAAAGGGCAGGGAAGATCCGGAGGTCATTCATGAGTCCTGACCTGCTGATGATTGGCAGCTTTTTCCTCGCGCTGCTGCTG
>AZIH01012689.1_pt1 | contig 11142 bp, 14 predicted proteins | sample 359041 | NCBI WGS metagenome assembly AZIH01 (sample SAMN02429716, study PRJNA222664) | marine sediment metagenome | biome: Sediment sample; isolation source: enrichment culture of sample MGS-ANC(UA) from oil contaminated site at the... | place: Italy: Ancona | collected 2012-02-14 | depth 6 m m
GCCCCCGCAGAGCTGGGCGAGATATCGAGTTATCCGCAATTTATCCAAGTTTCAAAGGCTCATATCCATGCGATTTTGTAATCCGCCGAAATAGTGACCAAGAAGTGCTGGCCGTAGGGTTTGCCCGATATGACTCCACCCGCGGGGGAGCCCAATCGGACGATCGCACCGGAGGAAATGCCAACAAAGTTGAAAAGGCGAAAGCCTTTGACCTGACATCCCCAACACGATTCAAATTGATCTTTCTGTCAGACGGACCAGGCCTCCAGCATCGCGACACCTGGGAAGAGGCCTGCGCACTAGACGGGCAATGGAATGGACGAGTTCGCGTGACGACGCTAAAACTCGCCGAAAAGCGCATAACGCCAGAGTGGCTGGAAAGCTAAATCAAATCTCAGAAATATCGAGAATTTCATCTGGGTAAGCCTCAAAAAGCCGACCATCAACCACGAAACCGCATGCCTGGCCTTCCTTGTTATTCGCGAGATCTAGGGACAGGTTGCCACCACCCTTGGCCCGCTTATCCACATAGTCACCCATCGACTCCATGCCTTGTCGCATACGGCGCAGAGTCGCCTTTGCAGCAATGAATGAGGCATCCATGCCCAGGTAACAACGCCCAAGATCTCGAGCTGCGTGTAACGTTGTGCCCGAACCACAAAACGGATCAACAACAAGGTCACCTTTATCAGAGCTAGCGCCCACAATCATCTTCAGCATTGAAAGATTCTTCTCCGTAGGATAGCCCGTAATTTTGACACTTTGATGATGAGCGTCACGGTACTCACTCCAATAGTCCGTCAATCCCAGCTTTTTATCGGCAGACCAATAGACCTTTCGACGCGGATTTCCGTTACGTGACCAGTGGATGTCGCCCTGCCGATCCAGCTCTTCAAGCTTTTCAGGTGCATACTGCCAGTGCTTTCCTGTCGGCGGCATCACGCCCCTCCACGGCAAACCAGTTTTTCCGTTGCGCGTCCCGGGCGCATGCACAGGAACAAGCTTATAGCGGCGCCCAAAACTATCAAACTTGGGATACTCCCTATCAACCCACTCCTGCTCGGGCGCAATACCAGGCTTGTTCCACTTGTAAGTTTTTGTTTTAGAGTAAAACAAAATGTAGTCGTTAATGTTCGAGTACTGCTTACTGGTAAAATTTTTACTACTACACTTTCTTCGGGTGATAAGATTCCGGAAATTTTCCTGACCAAACACCTCATCCATGACGACTTTTAAATGCCCCAGCATTTGATGACCAATATGAACATAGATTGATCCGTCATCTGCCATAGCCTCTCGCATCAGGATCAACCGCCGTCTCATGAACTCGATATAGGTGGCCAGCCCCATACTGTCTTTATATGCATGCTCAAGGTCGCGAGAGTGGAAATCAAAACCCGTTCCGTACGGAGGATCAAGATAGAACAGATTGACCTTCACATTTTCACGTATCAGCTCATTAAGAACAAAATAGTTATCATCAAGAATGAAAGCATTGTTCGGAATCCTACTAACCTTCGAAGTGCTTCGACCGTCTACAGCGAGAAATCCACGCGGAGCCGCCTTAATGATGTCAGATCGAGTCGCCTTATCTGGGTAACTGAGGACAACCTCTGCATTACCTGAAGGCAGCTCAGCTGGCTCCCGATTGAAATCCAGAGCTGAAAGCGCGTCCCTTGAGTGCTGCTCTCGTTTAGTAATGCCGGTCGCCATAACCTCTCCAGTGGTAACCAATGCCCATTGTCAGGCTAAAAAAAACATTAAAACGCCGTATTAAGAGCACTCTATCAAACTAGGGTGAACGAAACAACAATGGTAACCAGGCGCGAACCTGCAGCACATCGCAATGGCGTCCTGATGCTCTCGATAGCAAGCAGCTGCGATGCTCGCATCTAGTATAAACTAGCTTCAGCCCTCAATGGCGGCCAAAGTGCCACGGGGAAGCAGCCGCAGGCAGTGCGCCTTGGTTGCGATCAGAGAGGAAATCTGAGGGCATTGAATGCTTATCCAGCATGGCAAAGAAATCACCCCAGCCATTGGGCTTGCTGCTCAAAATAATGTCACCTGTTTCCGGGTCGCGACGGATATAAACCTCGTCAGTATCAAAATGATAGCGAGCAGGCAGCCTAATTGCCTGGCTGCGGCCATTCATAAAAAGCTTGGCTGTATCAGTCATTGGTGAACCTCTAGTTGATAGAATGCCTTCAACTTCCGCCGAACCAGTGCCGGCGCATCACTAAAATCATCTTTGGATGCTAGGCCAGTACGCCCTGTGTCATCTGACGCATGAGGAATTTATACGTTCAGCCCAAGAACCATAAAACTTTAGCAGCTAAAGCTTTATGATCGGCAACGCTTGAGACATAACTCAGCCCTTCTCGGCTTCGTCAGCAAACAAAAAACACAATATCCCGTTACTCACATCCCCCCCCGTAATCTTGGTCTCCTTGATCCTCAGCGTCGCCAGCTCCAGCATCAAATCTAGAGCCTCGTTACTGCCTCCCTCATCCGGCATAGCTACCGTCTCAGCCAGCTGATTCCAGAGCTCCACCTCGTGCTCGCCGCTTCTACACATAGCGCCCTAAAGCCGAACGGGAAGCAGATTCAAATCCATCCACCCCACGAAGCCAAAGCAGCAACTCACCCAGCGTATCAACCCCATCATCAATACGCTGATTCAGCGCATCGCGTTGCTCAGCATTAAGGTTCGCAACAAAGGACTTTCGGGCCATCAGGGCAACCTCATAAAAATGATAAACCCACGTTAATGGGACACCCCATTTTGGTAAAGATTGACTAATACCACCTAACTTTAGCCGCTAAAGGTCTACAGTTTTACCCACGGGCACACACTCATATTCGCCCTCCCGGTCGTCTCGGGCCTCGACTTTTACACTCCTCCCTGACTAGCCACGGCGTAGGTTCCTGGTCGTTCATAACGGGCATCACCCATTCGGGTTTGACCTGCTTATGCCTTGCACCAACAGGAGCCCCGGCAAGCGAGCTCAGTTTTCCTTTCATAAATCAATCTCCTTTATTCACAAAATCGTTCACTTCATCGTGGTTGGAATTGGGAACGTCAACAGGTTCCTCGCTGGCGGTTTGTGAAGCCCCTTGCTCCCGGATGGCTGAGGCGACCTTGCCGCCTGAGGTGCTGGACAGGGACTCACGCGCACTATCCATGCGGTTGCTGACCCCCTCTTTCGCGGCGCTGGCCGCCCCTTTGCCCAAGTTGCCAGTCACATCGCTCATGTAGTTGGTTCCGGTATTCATCGCCGCCGCAAAACTAGACATTTTGCCGCCACCAATGCCGGCCCCAACGGATGAGCCTTTAAAGGATCCCTCACCAGCGGCCATGTTAGAGTTCGTTTGCTTCACCGCTGCATTTATTGCGCTGCCCGCTCCTAAGGCACCTCTTGATGTGGCCATTGCTCCTTTGGTCGCAAGACCCGCACCACCCGCCGCCATCGCACCTGCGCCCGCAGCAGCACCGACAAGCGCACCAGCGCCAAACGAGCTACCAGCAGCACCAGCGGAACCTCCACCTGGGATCAGCCCTGCAATCACGTTGGGAACGGTATTGATCAGGATCACCAGCACCAGGCACACAACGAAAACAACCATCAGTTCTGTGATGGTGGCATTCTCTGAAAGGCTATTGTGGTAGCCGTCCAAGATGGAAACGCCAATACCAATCATCAAGGTCATTGCCATCAGCTTTAACCCAATACCGATTACTGCTCGAAAGTAGTTAAGGGCAATATCGCTAGTCCATTTGGAGCCACCAAATCCAAGCACAAAAATGCCGGCATACGCCAGAATGTAGGCGGTGAGCATGGCTAACAGGACATTAGCCGCGACCACCGCCAGACACGCCAGAATAGCGAGGGTAATCAAGAAGATGGACAGGTTGTCGATAGGGCTAGTGTAGCTGTAACTTTTAGCTGCCTTCGCCAAGATGTCGAAAGCAATATCAATCGGCGTTGAAGGCGATAAGCTGCGCCCCATTCCTGATGCTTCCCCACCGATAATAGAGAGTGATCGAATAATGGCCATCGCCATATCCGGGCCGTTACTCAAAAGCCAGTAGAAAAACCCAATAAAAATCGTGAACCGAATAAACTCGGAGAAAAACTCACCAAGGTCAGCTTGACGTAAAGCCATAAAGCCAAACGTCCATACCATCGAGATAACGGCGAGCGTCCAGAACAACCATCCTGCATAGCCAGTAATAACGTCTCCCCAGGTAGTACTGGCTTCCAGGTATCTGGCCGCGACCTCGTTAAGGACCCCTTCTTTTTCAACGGCGGCAAATACAGATTGAGAAAGCAGTAGCGGTAGCCCTGCAATTAGCACCCTTGAGAGCATTGCTTTCATGGCTGAAACTCCTTGCTCCTTGAGCGATCAACCGGATCGGAAACCCCTTCCCAAACGCCCTTTTTCTTCGGCTCTTCATAGTCATCAGCACAACCAGCAATCAAAACCACCAAGAACAACAAGGCCACATTCAGCAAAATATTCATGGTTTAAACTCCTGGCTTTTTGAACGGTCTGTCGGTGTAGTCATACCTTCGTAAAGGTGATGCCGAGCAGCAGTCTCTTGCGCTTCCCGGTTGGCCTCTGCCTGCATCCGAGCCACCATTGCCGTTTGCTGGGCAGCGAGCATCCCGCGAATCTGAAGCAACTGATTAGCTTGCTGGCTGGCAAACTGGTTAGCGAAGCCCAATGCTTGCATTTGGCCATCGGAACCCTGGGCGCTGCTCTGCAGCTTTTCCAGACGGCGGGCATCATTACGCAAGGCTTCTTGTTGCTGATCCAGTCCTTTAAGCATTGCGTCATTGGCTTGCTTCTGGCCCTGGCTGGCCAAGCTTCGGTTACGCTCCAGCATCGCCTGCTCTTGTTCGGAACAGCCATCGGCAGTAAAACAGGGAGAATTGCCGTAATGATCCACGTCCTGATAGACCGACATGAACTCATCAAGGCTACCCAGCTGCTGTTTGTAGCGCTCCAGAGCGTCCGTTGCGCCAAGCAAATCGGCCACAGTTCTCTGTGCCTGATCCCACAAATAAACATCCGGCCCGGCAGTGTTTTGCAACTGGTTCTCGTATTGCTGGATTTGCGTCTGATACTGCTCGATCTGCTGCAAGGTCTGCGAAACAGATTCCATGGCGTTAATCGTTGTTTGAATGACGTTGGTAGCGTCAAAGGTAGGGATGCCGGCCAAGGCCGGTGACGACAAACTGCCGCTGATCAGAGCCAGAGTGAGAGCAGTTTTAGCCGCTAAAGTTTTTATCGGCTTATTTTTCTTCCTTGATTCCATTCTTTTCCTCCAAATGTTCTTGAAGGCTTTATGGTGCCCAGCAGTTCCAGCTCCTGTAGACAGAATGATTGGAGGTATTGGTTGTCAATGCTGACCGAAGCTACTCTTCGATATCTGATTCATAGGGACACGCTTGGAAATCATCGGAATCCTTTAGCGGCTAAAGTTCACAACTGAGAGGCTTTCTGGAACATCAAGGCCTGGGTGGCTTTAATCTCCCTCAGCGCCTCTATGATCGTTGCCTCTAGGCCAGCCTGGTCGTACCCCTCAAGGTCTAATTTCTCGTCATTGGTCAGCCACATTTTCAACAGGCCTCCAAGCCGGCCCAGGTCGGCATTGATCTTCACTAGCTCCAGTACAGCCTCCTGATCCGCCACTCCTATCACTGGCGTCCCAAGGCCCACATTCCGCAGATAAGCGGAAACACTGAGGCCTGCACTTTTAGCTTTGTCTCCTATGGCCTTCTTTTCTTCTGGGAGAACCAGAACCTTTATCGGCTCGACTGACTTTCTAGTTATCGACACGACTTCTCCTTTGCGGCGGTAGCCGCTGCCTCGCAGAGCAAGACCCGTTGAGCACTTGTGCGAATAAGGATTGTGAAGACATGTTCCTTGCTTGCAAGGTACATGTACTTCACCTGTCTTGCCCTTGTTAAAAACACTTTTACTCCAAGGTTGAGTGTCGTACGCTTCAAGCATAGCCCGCTATTTCCTCGCTTATTCGATGCGGTTAGGCTTGGTTAAAGGAAAATCGCGGGATAGCACCCAAAAAACAGCGTGATCAGCGGGAAATCGGATAAAAATAGGCTTCCAGAAGCGCTAAAAAAGCGATCCAACAGCGACAAAACAGCATTCATCCAAGTCAGCCAAATTTGCATCCATGGAGCTGCGATGGATGAATATTGGAAACAGGAGTTTGGCTATGGAATCGATCAGCTCACCCAAGGCGAAGCCGGGCACCTCAAAGCGGCTCAATCCGTTGACGCAATCAGAAATAGAATCGCTGCGGCAAGAGACAAAGCAGGACATCAAGTGGGTGCAGGAGCAGCTACGCCTCCGCAAAGCCCAGAAAGCCAAAAAACAGGCTTAAAAAATCAGTCCCAGGCTGAGGGCCTGGCAAACGATCAGGCGAGCCTGGCAGAGTCTGCAGAAATCGAAAAACGCTATGATGCAGTTTTTCAGAACTACCTTGAGGCCAAAGCCAGGCGCCAGCCCTGGTGATGACACCAAGCTCTCTTACCGGTTAGTGGCCCCGGAAGCCCCTTTTACTGATTAACCTTCACCAAGCGGCCTCTATTCCTTTCTGCTGCGCTTTCTCTCTTGATCCCGCTCCCGCGCCGAAGGCGCTAAAAAAGAGCTTTTGCGGCCTTTGGCCGCGCATTATCAGGCGGCCGCAGGCCGGGCGAAGCAAGGAACGAGTGGAGGGTAGGTGCGCCGGTAGGCGTAAAAAGGTTCACGATACGCGGCATCCCATTAACTGGCCGCCAAGCCTACCAAGCGTTAAAGAATATATTTAAGTTAAATCGCGCGCGCGCGTTACGGCACAGCGGTCGCCCATACAGCCATTGTCGTTACTAGGTTTCCAAAAAGTGCTTGTGTGTGAAAGTACGAAGGTGGGTGTGTGTGATAGTACAAGCCAATTCACAGGGTGAGCGTGTGTGAAAGTACATGCCAATTCACAGGCCAACCGATTATCCACAAGAACAAAAAAGCACGTACCTTTACACACGCTTGCGCTTTGCTTGCCTGCGTTTGTGTTGGGCTTGGTGAGCGATGACCGGAGCATGAGGCCGTCCGTCAAGTATGTCATTGATCTCGGCCCGCTTTCCCTCGGGGCCATCGGCGTAAAAGGTTACCAGGTCTCGCTCGACATCGTAGGCCATGAGATAGCCGGGTAGGGCCCCACTTTCGGCCAAGACTTTGATACCCCTGCGAAACTCCCGGAGTGAAGCTGTGCTACCGCTTTTATCCAAGAGCGTGGCGAGCTTCACTCGCCAATGCGGTTGGTTTCCGCAGTGTTTACGGGCCAACTCATAGATACGACGATCAAGCGCCTTGCGTAACCGAAAGTAATCGCTACTCAAAGTTAACACCTGCATGGCCTCGACCGACCGAAACAACCATTCAGGCAACGTCACTTCCACTGCAACCATCCGGCTATCATTTGGTGACTTCTCCACTACTCGCCAAGAATCGACCAAACCAAATCCTCGCCGCTCGCACCGGCCATTTGTCTTTATATTGGTTTCAATACGCGTACCACTGAGCCGACGCAGCATGTCTGTAGCCCGCTGATAACCGATTCCAGATGTTGGCCGGTTAGTAACGGTCAGAAAGTCATGCATGACAAAGCGAATCGTACGCGAAGTTCCTCGATCCCGGTTCTTCGCCTCTACCACCTGGCTGATACAATAGATCCACAGATCTTTGTCGTGGATAGTCGCGCGCCCAGTTGCTCCAGGAAGCACAGTGACAGTATTACCGTTTCGTTCGTAATTACGGATGCGCTTGTCGCCAGCCTTCAAGGCGAACAACGGGTGCTCCATGCTAGCCATGTCGTCTTTAGGGGCTACGTCCAGTATATCGGCTACAAAGAAGTCGCCTTGCCGGTTCCGATCCGGCATTAGGGCCATTCCGTTAACCCTCTACGGCGTAACCAGGCCGGCTGGCTTGAATGCCAGACGACTTGCGCTCCTCAATCCACTCCTCAACCTCGGCCAAATCCCATGCCACATTTCTGCTAGTCAATGCGATCCGGCGCGGGAAATCACCTCGCTGCTCCATGTTAAAAATCGTCCGGGACGCCAGCGGGATCATCTTCAGGAGCGTTTTTTTATTGATCAGTCTCTTGCTGGTCATGGCTTCCATTCTTCTGCCTCCAAATGTTTCTGAAGGCTTTATGGTGCCCAGCAGTTCCCGTTGCCGTAGACAGAATGATTGGATATATTGGTTGACATGGAAAATTACCGTATCCAAATCGTGTCAGGATGCAATCCGATCATCTCGGCGGCTATTGAGAGCCTCCAGGATCGTTGGCGTCAATACTCCAACCGTTCGAAGAGCAAGCCTCTAGCTGGACTGCTAAAGGAGATCATCGACCCTGCCCTATCCGAATACTCGAAGAAACTTCCTAGAAACTACCTGCCTTACATCCTTGGCTCAGGACAGGATGAGCCACTCAGCGAGATTGTCAGAGCGAAGCCTGTCGGTGCGGACCTCGCCCAACGACATTTGATTAGAGAGTTTGAAAATGCATCGAGTAACCCAGCGTTTAGCAACCCAGCATTTGTCGCCACCTTGGAGACATTAGTTGAGTTACTGTGGGCTTGCTCAGATAAGCGCGCACGGCATACCAAGGTTAGGGGACTGAATGGACAGCGCCGCGCACAAGAATTTTGCCGGTTCTGTGGAAAACCATCCGAACTCGCTGCATATGCAGCTGGCAGTGATTCGGTAGACATATACCACAAATCAACAACACTCCAGCTTAGTAGCACCCATTGTCACGAGCATCGAGTGAAGTTGCCCACCGGCAAATGGAATCCGGCATACAAGACAGCATCACTGTCGGTCGCCAAGTTCGATTTAGAGCTGGACAGGCTCACTCAGCAATCAAGGAATTATGAGACGCCTTCAGCGAGCTCAGGTGATCCTTTGGTAGATCAGTACATATACCAATATGTCCGTCGATTCGGGTTCCGTCCAGGCGACAAGGCCGAAATTCGAAATCATGCCCGCTGGATCGTTGACGAGAAATTATCGGATCACAAGAAACGGGTTTTGGTGCTCCAGCAGCGAGGCCTTAATCAATCAAAGATTGCAACCATATTGAACGTTAGTCGCCAATCGGTATCAAAAAGTCTAGCGTCGACCCCGGAGAAATTTCGCGCTATATCAGCGAGTTCGAGTCACCACCCTGGATTCAATGACGAGTTTCGGGCAAAGATTCGTGATATTCAGCCACGCATCATGGACTGGCTGGATGATCCCACCATAACCGACATCATGCTGAACTCAGATGGCCGACTCTGGCTCGCCCGAGAGAATCGGCCTAAAGCAGAATTTGGCACCTTTATAAAAAGCAGCCAGGCCAACTTGATCATTGCGACCTTCGCAGCCGAAGCGCAAACCAGCCCCGACGCTGATCTAGCGTTGGAGTGCGAGCTGCCAGGCTTATTACGCCTCGTGGCGTGGCTCCCGCCGATAGTAGAGAGCCCAACCTTCGCAATTCGGAAAATGGCCCAACAATAAGGGGCTTTCGGAATTCATTCCGTCAATCGCGGTTTCCCGATAGACCATTCATCAATCATATCCGCCCAGTCCTGCAGCATTTCAGTGCGCTGCTCGCGATACTCGGCCTTGTTATAGATGGCTCTGACGCCCTTCTGCTCATGAGCAAGGCATTTTTCAATCCAGTCTGTATTGTAGCCAGCCTCATGCAGCAGCGTACTGGCAGTGCGGCGTAGATCGTGCGGCCCAAACTTGGAAAGCGACTTCCCATCTTTTTGCGCTGCCTCATACGTCATCGTCAGAATCTTGTTGAGCGTAGCTCCCCTCATCGGAGTATCTGGCTCATACCGTGACGGCAGCACATAGTCAGAGCCTCCTGCAAAGGTCTTCAGCGCAATGAAAATATCCAGTGCCTGCCGGGACAGGAACACCAAGTGCGAGTTACGCCGCTTCATCCGCTCTTTCGGGATCGTCCAAAGAGCCTCACTGAAGTTGATCTCGCTCCAGGTCGCATTCGTCAGCTCGCTTTTACGCACCATCGTCAGCAAAAGCAGCTTGGCCGCAGCCCGGTACGCCGGACTTGTACCGACCCGCTCCAAATACTGGTACATCAAACCGATCTCATCAGGCGTTAGCGCCCGGTCTCGTGGCTCGAATTTTGCGATGGATGATGAGCGTACCAACTTTGCAGGGTTGTCCACCTTCTGACCACGCTCAATAGCCCAGCGAAATACCTGCAGCACGATTTCACGTGCATGAACGGCTGTTGCCGGCGCACCTCGCTCAACAATAGCGTCTACCAGCGCCCGCAAGTCCTCGTGAGTAATCTCTACCAGCTTCCAGGTACCGAATTTTGGCTTGAGTTCACGCTCGTAAACGGAGCGGCGCATGTCTCGGGTCGAGTCAGCCATTTGGTAGCCGCGTAGCCATTTTTGAGCCCACGCATCAAACGTTTCAGCGCCCTTTACCCGCGCTTTGTCACGGGCCTTTTCTTTCGCAGGAGATTTGCCGTCTGCCACCATCTTCTTGGCTTCATGAAGCCGCTCACGCGCTTCGGCCAGCGTGATACCACCGACGCCATAGCGACCAAAGGTGATGGTCTCCTGCCTGCCATTGATGGAGTAGTTGTAGCGAAACGAGATGGAGCCCGCCTTAGTGACGGCCACATAGAGGCCGTCGCGGTCATTCACCTTGTAGAGCCTGTCCCTGGGCTTGAGATTACGCAGCTTGGTATCAGTCAGCATTAGTCCTGCTCTTCATCAGTTTTGATACCATGCTCGAAAACTACTGAGAAAAAGGCGAATAATCCAATATAAACAGACAGTTAAGATAAATTGATACCATGCAACCCGGAGAAAATACTGCATGGTATCAAGGCCTTGTCATGGCATTGAGGCAAGATAGTACCAACATTAATGCCATTAAAAAAATGTGCTTGGGGTGACCAGAAGGTGCCTGACAATGCCAGACAGAAAAACAAAAAAGCCCGTAATTACACGGGCTTAGGTAGGGTTTTATGCTATTGAGTGCCAGTCAGTACCAGACAGGGAATCATTCCCACTCGATAGTTGCAGGTGGCTTGGAAGAAATATC
>AZIH01005899.1_pt1 | contig 11106 bp, 9 predicted proteins | sample 359041 | NCBI WGS metagenome assembly AZIH01 (sample SAMN02429716, study PRJNA222664) | marine sediment metagenome | biome: Sediment sample; isolation source: enrichment culture of sample MGS-ANC(UA) from oil contaminated site at the... | place: Italy: Ancona | collected 2012-02-14 | depth 6 m m
CAGCCTTATGCTGGCATCCGGCGTGACATATTCCGACACCATAACCGATAGCGAGGCACATACACTGGCCGATATCCATGTCAGCACCAGTGGCATGGATAAGCATGATGCCAGTATGACCACCGAAGGCACCGATCGATATGGCACCAACGCCACCAATACCGCGACCCGCATGGTGCTGTCACCCCGCGAAACACCGCAATCCGTTTCCGTGCTAACCCGCCAGCAAATGGACGACTTCAACCTCAACAGTGTGGCTGATGTCATGCGACGCACCCCGGGGGTGACCGTAAAAACACTGGACACAGAACGCCTGCAACTGTCTGCCCGTGGCTTTGACATCACCAACTTCCTCTATGACGGCATTCCCTCCACGCGGGCCGGCCAGGCGAAACAAGCCGTCCTTTCCGATACGTTCATCTACGACCGCATCGAAGTATTGCGCGACGCCAGCGGGCTGCTCAACGGCATTGGCGAGCCCTCTGCCACCGTGAACCTGGTACGCAAAAAACCTACCCGTGATTTTACTGGCCAAGTGGGTGTGGAGCTAAACAGCTGGGATGGTTATCGCGGAGAGTTCGATGCCAGCGGATCACTGTCCAACAATGGCCGGGTTCGCGGCCGCTTCGTCAGCGCCTACGAACAGGGCGACTCTTTTTTGGATCACTACGAAAACGAAAAACAGATCTTCTATGGGGTGGTCGAAGCTGACCTATTCGACAACACCTTGCTCACCGTGGGCATGGACTACATGGATCATGACCCCAGAGGTTCCACCTGGGGCGGCATCCCGCTGTTCTACAGCGACGGCGGCATCGCTGACCTGGACCGCGACCTGAACCCGGCCACCGACTGGAGCCGTTGGGCCCGGGATACCCAGACGATTTTCCTGAACCTGGAGCACCATTTCGAAAACGGCTGGTACAGCAAGTTTGCCTACAATAATCAGCAGAGCAACTACGACGCTCAGCTAGCCTCCGCCGGTGGCGGCCAGCTTAATCGCGATGGCAGCGGCAAGACACTATGGGCCGGACGCTATGTAGAAGACAAAACCCAGGACACTTTCGATGTCTACGCCAACGGGCCCTTCGCACTGTTTGGCCGCCAACATGAACTGGTGGTGGGTGCCAGTTATTCGGACGCCGAGAGTGATTACACCGGCCAGTCACCGGTCAGTATCAATAACGTGGTACCGGACCTGCTTAATTGGAATGGCGACATTCCAAAACCGGCCTGGGCCGCGCCAACCACCGTGGAGGACCAGAGCAGCAGCCAAACAAGCCTGTACGCCACCGCCCGCTTCAAACCCACTGATCGTCTTGCTGTTATTGCCGGCGGGCAAGTTGTGGACTGGAAACAAGAAACCACAGGCTTTAACGGGCGAGGCCCGATTGACGACGAATCCTATCAGGAAAATGGCGAAGTGGTTTCCTACCTGGGGGTGGTCTATGACCTAACCGATCACCACTCGGTGTACGCCAGCTACACCCGCATCTTTCAACCGCAAACCGTGCGCGACATCAACAATAAAATTCTTGCCCCGGAAGAAGGCAACAGTTACGAAGCCGGCCTGAAGAGTGAGCTCAATGAGGGCCGTCTAAACACCACCGTCGCGGTGTTTCGTATCAATCAGGATAACCTGGCCGAATCCACCGGCCAGCCCATTCCCGGCGGGCCAGCCAACGCCGAGGCCTACCGCGCCGTGGATGGCGCCGAAACCAATGGCGTTGAGCTGGAAGCAGCCGGCGAGATTCTGCCTGCCTGGCTGGCAGGTACAGGCAGGCTACACCTACCGCATTACTGAAGATCCGGATGGCGACGAGCTAAACACCACCTCACCGGAAGACATGATTCGTCTGTCCACCCAGTACCGTTTCCGCGGTGACCTGAACGGCCTGACTATCGGCACAGCAGTATCTTGGCAGAACAAAACCTATGCGTTCGTAACCCGCCCCGGGGCCAGCGCCGACTACAAGTTCGTTCAGGAAAGCTACACGCTGGTGGATTTGATGGCCCGCTACCAAGTCACCGCCACCTTGTCCGTGGGCGCCAACGTGAGCAATCTGACGGACGAAAAGTACTTCAATAACCTGGGGTTTTATAACGGGGGTTACTACGGAGATGCTCGCAAATACAGCCTGAACATGGACTATCGATTCTAATTGTCACGCGGATAGCGCCCCGGATGGAATACGTCGGGGCGCTATCCACTATTCGCCTTCAGGAAAGAAGATACGCTCTTTCTCAATGACAATCCGGCGGGCCTTGTAGAGGCCGCCAATGGCTTGCTTGAAGGCATTCTTGCTGCAACGGAAGGTCTGAAAAATGACTTCCGGGGAACTCTTGTCACCCAGTGGCAACTCGCCGCCGGCGTTTTCCAGCGCCGCCAGAATCTGTTCCGTTAGCCCATCACTCTTGGCCGCCCCCGGCGCATTCAGGGAAAGGCTCAGTTTCTGATCCTCACGCAAACGCTGCACATAGCCGGTCACCCGCTGGCCCGGACGCAGCGGGGCGCGTAACTCGCTGGCCGCAATCATCCCCCAGGCATGATCATCCACCACCACCTTGTAACCCAGATCGGTGCTGTGCGCCGCTACCAACGACACCTCATCACCCTGCTGATACGCCTGGCAGGTATCTGATAGGAAACGGTCCAGTTGGGCGCTGACCATCAGTCGTCCTTCCCGGTCCGTGGTCAACATCACCAACACCCAGCTTTCTTCCCGCACTGGACCTTTCTGTTCGGCAAACGGCAGCAGCAAATCCTTAGGCATGCCCCAATCGACAAACGCACCGATCTTGCTGGTGGACACCACTTTCAATAACGCCACCTGCCCAAGCTGTATTCTCGGGGTCCGCAAGCTCGCCATGGGGCGAGCTTCACCGTCACTGTACAGCGTCACCATGACACTGTCCCCGGGAGCCAGAGACTGGTTTTCCACTTCCCGCGACGGCAGCAGCACCTCGCCCAGCTCGCCGCCATCGAGCAGCAAACCATTGCGGATGACCTTTAGGATTTCAAGGGAATGGCGGGTGCCCAGTTTAGGGGTTACGGTCATGGCTCTGGCCTGCTTGGTTGAAAACGTGAGTGGAGGAATCTGCGGAACCCTGGACTGTCGCTTGTAGCAGGTACAGCACGCCTTACCACATCAAATCGTCAGGGATCGGAAAGTCCTTATAGGGATCATCTTCGTCCACCGTTTCAGTGCCACGCTCATTGAGCAACAACACCGCAGCTTCGTCCCGTTGACGAATCTTTTCCGCTACCACAGTGGGCACCAACTCGAAGCTCTCACCTAAGGCGACAATGGCGATCTGCCCCCGTTCCAATTGCTTCTGCTGGTTACCGGTTACGTAGGCTTTTTTTATCTTCTTGTCCTGCACGAACTGGAAGGCGACCTCTCCATTTCGCTCTAGCCGACTTTGCTCGATCATCTGCTTGATCTGTGCGGCGATTTCTTTCTTTTCACGCTCGGCCTTACGCTGGGCCTCACGCTGGCGATCTGCCTCGGCCTTTTCCTCGCGCAGGCGGCGGGCACGATCTGCTGGATCTTCCATCTCGATTTCGCCGCGCTTGGCTTTGTTTACATCCTCGCGCTTCTGCTGCTTGGCCTTGCGGGCTTTTTTCTCGTCCGCCAGCCCCGCTTTCATTAATTGCTTCTGCAGTGAGTTCGCCATGATGCTCTCTCTTTCTCCATAAACAGATGCCCCCTCTCAGGAAGGGCCGTCGACAGACTATTAACGCTGGCCTAGCGGCGAGGCCGGAGCCTTACCCAGCAACGGCTGAGCACGATGAAAACGCGCATCATAACCGGGCTGCCAAGGGAACACGCCTTTCGGATCTGGCCAGACCATCTGCAACGCCGGATACGGTGCCGGCAGGCTCTGGTAGAACCAGTTAGCGAAACCCAGATATTCCTTGTAGTGCGGAAAAGCCACCGGCAAGAACATCACTTCAAGACCATCGGCAATGTCGTTATACAGGCGGTACGGCTGATAAGGTTTTTTCAGCCCACGAATACGAACCGCCGCGCTATCCAACAATTTGCTGGCCAGTGCGTCTTTCAGGCCGACCACAATCAATTCCGGGTGATTCAGATTGAGAAAGTGCCCCACGCTGAACGTATAACCGGGCAGGCCATCACCGCCGGAAACGGCAAAGTGGTGCCAGCCCTTGCGCTGGATATCGGCCAACAGCGTTTTATCTTCAGCATCTTCCGGCTGCGGGTAGCGAAATTTGCCAGGCATTTCATCAAGGAACATAGGGTCATCATCGGTTCAGGCAGCACCTTAAGGCACTAACAAACAATTAACACGGTATGTTCGTAATGATAGCAGACTCCGCATGGACTTGGTGCCACCCTCCACACCTGCAATACTGGAACAAATTCAGAATAATGAGGGCTCCTTCATGAAACGTGCCAGCTTACTCCTAACCGCGCTATTGACCACCGCCCCTTTCGCCCATGCAGCCCCCGGCCTGACCATTTATGGGGGTGGCTATACTTGGGACACAGAACTGGAAGGCCATGTAGCGTCTGGAGGATCGGACATCAGTATGCAAGATGAGCTAGGCTTCGATGAGGCGGACCAAAACGTACTTTATTTGGGCGTGGAACATAGCGTACCGCTGGTGCCCAATGTTCGCCTGCGTTATATCGATCTATCCGATAGCGCCAGCAGTATCATCAGCAGAAACATTGAATTCAACGGACAAACGTTTGTTGCCAATACTCGGGTAGCCACTGATTTCGACCTGGAAATGGTAGACGGAACCCTTTATTTCAGTCCTCTCAACAACGCTATTAAGGTCGACCTTGGCCTCACCGTGCGGCGTATGGACGGCGATCTTCAACTCGACGGCCCAACGGAAGAAACCAGCCTGAGCATTAATGAAACCGTCCCCATGCTCCATGGCGGCATCCGAGCGAAGCTGCCCCTATCCGGCCTGTATGTGGGAGGGGAAGTAAACGCCATTGCCTATGATGGCAGCAAAATGAATGACTATAACGCTCGGATAGGCTGGCGCTCGGATTATCTGTTAGGGCTGGAGCTGGGGTACAGCCGCATGAATATTGTGCTCGATGACGTGAATGATCTGGATACCGACCTGGATATTGGCGGGCCCTACCTTGCCATTTCACTGAGTTTCTAAACCGTTAGCCGCCCACGCCTGGGGCCTGAGCGGCCCTTGGCGTGCAAGCCGAATGAAACCTAGCATAACCGGACTGACAGCCGGCGTTACCCAAGAGCACGCTAACCTCAAAGACGTAACCCGACATCAGGCGGTAGCGCCGACGCGAAGGCAGGCCGAGGGTGACACCTACGCCACCTACGGATGGCACCGCTGGCGGTTATTGAGCGTCTTGGAGCTCGCGACGAATCGCATCAATGCGCGCATCTTTTTGCTGCCAGAGTTCGCTCACCCACTGCTGAATTTCTTCACGAAACACTGGATCTTCCTGGTAATCACTACGCCACAGGCGCGGCTCTAACGGGCAGGTTCTCACGTCCACAATGACCCTTCGCACCTTGCCACTGAGCAAATCCCAGAACCCCGGTGTCTCGCCATCCGGGTACACCACCGTCACATCCAGCAGCGCATCCAGGTTATCGCCCAGCGCAGCCAACACAAACGCTACCCCACCCGCCTTTGGTTTGAGCAGATTACGATAAGGGGACTGCTGTGCCGCATGTTTCGCTGGGGTAAACCGGGTGCCTTCCAAGAAATTCACCACGGTCACCGGGATACCCTGGAACTTCTCACAGGCTCGCCGGGTAATCTCCAAATCTTTCCCTTTCAATGCGGGGTTCTTTTTCAGGAACGCTTTGCTGTAGCGTTTCATGAACGGGTAATCCAACGCCCAGAAGGCCAGCCCCAAGAACGGCACCCAGATCAGCTCTTTTTTCAGAAAAAACTTAAAGTACGGTGTTTTGCGATTGAAGGTCTGCACTAGCGCCGGAATATCCACCCAGGATTGATGGTTGCTGACCACCAAGTAAGAAGTATCCTTGCGCAATGCTTCGGCTCCACGAATATCCCAGTGGGTCGGTGTGAGCAGCGTAAAAATCCCCTTACAAATCTCCGCCCAGCTTTCCGCAATCCACATGACCGTAGCTGAACAGGCACGCTTTGTTGCAACACCAGGCAGCACCAGCTTTAAAAGTGCCACCAACAACATCGGGCCAATTAAAATCACTGTGTTGAGAAACAACAGAACAATGGCAAGAATTCCCGTCAGCATGTCGCGAAAACCTCGTTAATACGATTAATCTTTATGCGTTCGCGCTAAATTACCCCGGCGAACCTTTACCATTAAGGGAGCACTCACCACAGCAGCATACCCTGCGCACAGCGAGAAAAGGCCGATCGCATTTCCGACCTTATCCCGTCTACACCCGCACGATCAGCCCTTACGCTCCACGGCCATGGCGTCCACATTCTGGAAACCACGGGGCAGCTTCGCGCCACGGCGCCCCCGCTCACCATAGTAGTGTTCCAAGTCATTGGCTTTCAGGGTCAGGTGGCGCTTACCCGCATAGAGGGTCAACGCGTCATTCGGCCCAACTACTTGAACATCCTGTACGAACTCCACCCGATCCGCCACGCGGGCGCCGGGAATCGACATCATCTTGTTGCCCTTACCGCGGACCATTTCCGGCAACTCGCTTACGGGGAATACCAACAACCGGCCTTCGTTTGACACCAGGGCAATCAAATCATCTGTGGTTGAGGCAATCGGTTGTGGCGACAAGACCCGCGCACCTTTAGGTACATTAAGTACCGTCTTACCGGCTTTCTTGTTGGCCAACAAATCCGCATAACGCACCACGAAACCGTAACCTGCATCGGTGCTCATCAAGTACGCGTCCTTGTCTTTACCCATCACTGCTGCCACAAAGCTGGCACCGGAGGGTGGGCTCACTCGGCCAGACAGTGGCTCACCCTGCCCCCGCGCACTGGGTAGAGTATGTGCGGGCAAAGAATAGGTTCGCCCAGTGCTATCGATAAAGCACACCGCCTGGTTAGATTTACCTTTGGCGCAGGCCTTGTACTTATCACCAGCCTTGTAACTCAGCCCTTCCACATCCACTTCATGGCCTTTAGCGGCTCGCACCCAGCCTTTTTCCGAGAGCACTACCGTTACCGGATCGGCACTGAGCAGATCGCTTTCATCCAACGCCTTGGCGTCCTCACGCTCCACCAAAGGAGAGCGACGGTCATCACCATATTTCTCGGCGTCGTCCTTCAACTCCTTGGCAACCAGCTTCTTCATTTTCGCCATGGAGCCCAAAGTGGTTTCCAAGTATTCGCGTTCTTCGTTGAGCTCATCTTGCTCACCGCGAATTTTCATTTCTTCCAATTTCGCCAGGTGGCGCAGCTTCAATTCCAGAATTGCTTCTGCCTGGCGATCACTGACACCAAAGCGCTCCATCAATACCGGCTTTGGCGCATCCTCGGTACGGATGATGTGAATCACTTCATCGATATTAAGGAATGCTGCCAGTAAGCCTTCCAAAATGTGCAAACGTTCCAGTACTTTATCGAGGCGGTGTTGCAACCGGCGACGCACCGTCACCATGCGGAACTGCAGCCATTCGTTGAGAATCATGTCCAGGCTTTTCACCTGGGGGCGGCCATCGATGCCGATCATGTTCAGATTAACCCGGTAGTTTTTCTCCAGGTCAGTGCTGGCAAAAAGGTGGCTCATCAACTGTTCCACATCCACCCGATTAGAGCGCGGCGTGATCACCAGTCGGGTGGGGTTTTCGTGGTCGGATTCATCACGCAGATCGCTGACCATGGGCAGCTTTTTCTTGTTCATTTGGTCCGCGATTTGTTCCAGCACCTTGGCGCCAGACACCTGATACGGCAGCGCCGTCACCACAATATCACCCTCTTCACGCTCATACACCGCGCGCTGCTTGAGAGAGCCTTTGCCCTGTGCATACATGCGAATGATGTCGTTGATTGGGGTGATTACTTCTGCTTCGGTAGGGAAGTCCGGGCCCTGAATGTATTGCATCAAATCATCCAGCGAGGCGCCGGGATCTTTCAGCAAATGGATGCAGGCATTGGCTACTTCGCGCAAATTATGCGGTGGAATATCGGTACTCATGCCCACCGCGATACCCGTAGTGCCATTGAGTAACACATTGGGCAAGCGAGCTGGCAACAACTTAGGCTCATCCATGGTGCCATCAAAATTAGGCAGCCACTCCACTGTCCCCTGCCCCAACTCGGACAATAGCACTTCCGCATACGGTGCCAATTTGGACTCGGTATAACGCATGGCAGCAAAGGATTTTGGATCGTCTGCGCTGCCCCAATTACCCTGGCCATCCACCAGCGGATAGCGATAACTGAATGGCTGGGCCATCAACACCATGGCTTCGTAACAGGCCGAATCACCATGGGGGTGATACTTACCCAATACATCACCCACGGTACGGGCCGATTTTTTGTATTTGGCCGTATTTTTAAGACCCAGCTCGCTCATGGCGTAAACAATGCGCCGCTGCACCGGCTTCAGACCATCGCCAATATTGGGCAAAGCCCGATCTAGAATCACGTACATGGAGTAATCCAGATACGCTTTTTCGGTATATTCCTTTAACGGAAAACTTTCAAATTCGTCAGCCATTTTTGCTCGCTATACTCGCTGGCCTGCACGCTAATAGCGTCACGCAACACATTTTCTGCATTGCCTTTCTGCAATCAACGCAGCACGTCAGCTGCTCTATTTTTAAGTTCGAACCCATTTAAAAGCCAGCACAACCATCATGCTTACATCTTTCAGCACATGCAGCCTTAGAGCGCGGTGGCGTGTCGCGTGTCAGCGTCTATATCTCTGCCAGGTTGCCTTTTTCTTCCAGCCAAACCTTGCGATCAGAAGCCCGTTTTTTGCTTAGCAGCATGTCCATCAGCTGGTGAGTGCCGTCGTCGGTGGACACATCCAAGCGCACCAGGCGGCGGGTATCGCGGGCCATGGTGGTTTCGCGCAATTGCAACGGGTTCATTTCACCCAGCCCTTTAAAGCGGGTTACGTTGACCTTGCCGCGTTTTTTCTCCGCCTTGATGCGATCCAGCACGCCATCACGCTCTTGCTTGTCCAGGGCGTAATAGACTTCTTTGCCCACATCGATGCGATACAACGGCGGCATCGCCACAAATACATGGCCCTGTTTCACCAATGCGGGGAAATGACGCAGAAACAGCGCGCAGATCAGCGTGGCAATGTGCAAACCATCAGAGTCCGCATCCGCAAGGATACACACCTTGCCGTAACGCAGGCTGCTGAGATCATCACTGCCCGGCTCGATGCCAAGCGCCACCGCGATATCGTGAATTTCCTGGCTACCCAAGACCTCGTTGGAATCCACTTCCCAGGTATTCATGATCTTGCCTCGCAGCGGCATAATCGCCTGATAAACCCGATCTCGGGCCTGCTTGGCACTGCCGCCCGCCGAATCCCCTTCCACCAGGAAAATCTCACTCTGGGAAGGGTCATCACTGGTGCAATCTGCCAGTTTGCCGGGCAAAGCCGGGCCACTGGTGACTTTTTTTCGGGTGACTTTTTTGGCGGCCCGTAGTCGCTTCTGGGCATTATTGATGCACAGATCCGCCAGCTTCTCGGCCTCATCGGTATGTTGGTTCAGCCACAGAGAGAAGGAGTCTTTTACCACCCCGGAAACAAACGCCGCGGTCTGACGGGAGCTCAACCGTTCTTTGGTTTGCCCGGCGAATTGCGGGTCCTGCATTTTCACGCTAAGCACGAAGGCCGCCCGGTCCCAAATATCTTCCGGCGTCAGCTTGACTCCCCGGGGCAACAAATTTCTAAATTCACAGAACTCGCGCATGGCCTCCAACAGGCCGGAACGCAGCCCGTTTACATGGGTGCCGCCCTGGGCCGTGGGGATCAGGTTTACATAGGCTTCCTGAACCAGTTCGCCGCCTTCAGGTAGCCAGGTGACAGCCCAATCCACCGCTTCTGTTTCCGCGCTCATGGCACCGTTAAACGGCTCCGCAGGAACCCGTTCCCACCCGGTACTGGACTCCAGTAGATATTCAATCAAGCCATCATCAAACTGCCAGGCATCGCTCTCACCGGTTTGCTGATTATCCAGCGTCACCAACAAGCCGGGGCAGAGAACCGCCTTAGCCCTCAGCAAATGTTTGAGACGGCTCACCGATATTTTCGGCGAGTCGAAATACTGACTGTCTGGCCAGAAGCGCAAGATGGTGCCGGTATTGCGCTTACCAACCGTATCGATTACTTCCAGATCACTGCGTTTCTCGCCATCACCGAATTCCATACGGTGCAGTTGGCCATCGCGCTTGACCAGAATTTCCAGCTTAGTGGACAAGGCGTTAACCACCGACACACCTACGCCGTGCAGACCGCCACTAAACTGGTAGTTGTTATTGGAGAACTTACCCCCGGAGTGCAGGGTGGACAGAATCACTTCCACGCCGGGCTTTTTCTGTACCGGATGCATATCCACGGGCATGCCGCGACCATCATCCTCCACTTCCACGCCGCCATCTTTGAATAGGGTGACTTTGATCGATTTGGCGTGGCCTGCCAGCGCTTCATCCACCGAGTTATCGATCACTTCCTGGGCAAGGTGGTTGGGGCGCGAAGTATCGGTGTACATGCCCGGGCGCTTACGCACCGGGTCCAAGCCCGACAACACTTCAATATTTTCGGACGTATAGTTATTGGTCATAGATTTTCCAGCAGCACCTCACGCAGTGCGCCAGAGGCGAGACATGCTCTACCGCATGTCCCGCCCCTAGCGTCGGGCATCAGGCGTGTATTTCAATCCCACAAAACCGCAGCATCAGCGGAATGAAGGCGTCAAAGTTATCAAAGCCGTGACTGCCACCCAAGCCACAATAACGGTGACAGTCGCCGTAATAGTCCCAGCCATCTTCCCAGTCCAGGGTTTCGTCACCCTTCTGGGTCAGCAACAATAGATTTTCCGGCTGGGTGAGCTCTGCTACCTCATAGCGGCGCAACTGCTCCAGCCAAGCCGGATCGAACTGATAGGCTTCGCCAGTATGGTAGTTATGCTGGATACCTGTGTATTTGTCCAGTAGTC
>AZIH01001025.1_pt1 | contig 11009 bp, 12 predicted proteins | sample 359041 | NCBI WGS metagenome assembly AZIH01 (sample SAMN02429716, study PRJNA222664) | marine sediment metagenome | biome: Sediment sample; isolation source: enrichment culture of sample MGS-ANC(UA) from oil contaminated site at the... | place: Italy: Ancona | collected 2012-02-14 | depth 6 m m
TGGAAACCAACGTGTGGATCTCGGTTGCGAACCGCTCTGCAGTCGCCATGAAAGCAAGAGCGTTCTTCGACGAGCAATGGCACAAAGGCCCCGGCGAAGCACCGGTTATGAGCCTGCCCTATGAACGCTGGGCCGACGAATCAAGGCTGCGCTACTGGCGCTACCGGATTATGGAAGCGACCGGCCTGTCGACCTTTTGAAGACAACAGGATAAGACCAATGACAACACCTGTGCATGCTCGCCCCATCAGAGAACGCATTGAATGGTTGATGGATCTGAGCCGCGCACATTCCGCCAGTTTCTGCAGTCCTGAAAACCACCTGGCAAGGCAGCGATACCTGGCGGAGCACAACACCCAGATCATCGCGATGAAATGCATGGATGGTCGCATTCACCTGCCTTATGTCACCCAGACACCGCTGGGAGTTATTCACCCTTTTCGCAATCTGGGCGGGATCTTTGAGCTGGGCTGGCCTTACCTGGGCGACATGCTGGCCGATACCGTTCAGGAAGCCGTCAGTCAGGGGCGGCGGGTACTGGTGATTATCACCTATCACTACTCGAAGGGAGCCCGGGAGCGAGGCTGCGCGGGTTTTAATTGTGACCGCCAGGCAGCCATGAACCACGCATTCCAGATTAAAAGCCAGATGGAAAAGCTTTTCGGCACCGGGCACCAGACGGTTTACCCGCTGGTGTGCGGCTTTGAGACCGATGAGGACGCTCTGGTGTTGCACGGTAGCCCAGAGCAAATCCTTGACCTGTCGTCCGTGCCGGTATCACGGCTGGAGGACATGCCCGCTGAGATTGCGGCCCTGTGCCCGGACATGCCAGGCCCGGTACGCCGTGATCTTTTGCCCCTGGTGCGGGGTAACATCCGGCATGTTGCCGAAATCCGCCACAGTGACCGGGAGCTGAATATTGAACACAGGGAATGGGTGATCTGCCTGGGTCGCGGTTTCGACTTTCTGCACGTGCCCAATGTGGCCCTGATCATCGGCCCCTACAGCCCCGACCTTTCACATCCTATCCGTCAGGCTGCCGGCATCATCAAAAGCAATATGGACAACAGCCGGATTCCCAATGACGGCTTTCTGCTGTTGTCCTCGGCACCCTACCAGGAACCAGGCACCCAGAAAGCCAGGGCGGCCCTGAAATCGGATTTCCTATCGGATTTTGCTGCCGGAGTGATTCGCGACGAATATCCGGAGCTGGCAAGCCTCATGATCACCCGGTCAGCTATACTCCATTGGCCTGAACGGAAGCTGCAAGTGCGCAGAGCCTGAACGTTTTGTATGTTGAGGGAACGCACTGCGATATTCTATCGTCCGGTTAGGACAGCGCGACTGAACCCAATCAGTTGCACAGGAAGTAGCCAACAACAGGAGTTAACCATGTCAGGAATTCGCAAACACCTGCGGTATGTTTCTTTTTTTATGGCCATGATGATGGCGCTTGGCTCTGTCTGGTCGGTCACCGCAACCGCGGGGATGGTGGGAACCGGCGAGATGATCAGCGAACAACAGGTTCAGCTGGACAGACAACAGCTCGTCGATATGCTTGAGAAGCAGGAAGTTCAGGACAAACTGGCAGACCTTGGTGTAAGCCAGGATCAGGTGAAGGAACGCATCCAGAACCTTACGCCCGCGGAACTGGCGGATTTTGAGCGTCAGCTAGCCGAAGCCCCGGCGGGGCAGGATGTCGTCGGCATCATCGTGCTGTTCCTGCTGGTGTTCATTATCACCGATATGCTGTGTGCCACTAACATTTTCCCGTTCGTGAACTGCATCCGATAGCATCGGGCTGTGGCAGCCATTTTTTCCGTTACAGAGGCAACCTCCGGTCGGCTGACCCTGTTTTTACTGGTCAGCCTTCTGGCCGGCTGCGCCAGCGCCCCGCAATGGCCTGCCTCCGGCACCGGACCGGCAGCTCCCTCCTTGCCTGAGCAGGTCATTCTGGAGGATGTCCCGTTTTATCCTCAGGAGCGATACCAATGCGGGCCTGCGTCACTGGCCATGATGCTGAACAGCCAGGGCCTCTCGACCAATCCGGAGGTTCTCAAGGAGCTGGTTTACATCCCCGGCCGGGAAGGCTCCCTTCAGGTTGAGATGATCGCCGGTGCCCGGTCCCATGGGATGCTGGTCTATCCGCTGGACGGTGAGCTTGAGAGCATGCTGGCAGAACTGGCGGCCGGCAATCCGGTGCTGGTGATGCAAAACCTCCGGTTTGACTGGTGGCCCCAGTGGCACTTCGCGGTTGTTATCGGTTACGACGCGGATCAAAGGGACCTGATTCTTCATACCGATACCCGCGAACGCCAGCGTGTGGCCCTTGAGGTATTTACCAATACCTGGGGAAGAACCGACCACTGGGCCGTGGTGATCCTACCCCCAGATCAGGTGCCGGCAACCGCCGAACCGCTGAAATTTCTCCAGTCCGCCCACGACCTGGAGACAACCGGGCGAACCTCCGCCGCAGCGATAGCGTACAAGACGGCGGAAACCACCTGGCCGGAGCAACCAGCCGCCATCATGGCCAGAGGTAATCTGGCCTGGCAGCTGGGCATACTTACCAAGGCGACAGCGCACTTCCTCCGCACGGTTAACCGTTTCCCGGAATTCGCCGAAGGCTGGAACAACCTCGCCTTCGCCCTGGAAGGAACACGTTGCCCGGTAACCGCGACTGAGGCCGCCCGCTGCGCCGCCGCCCTGGCACCCTACCGCTTTGGTAGTTCGACATTGCTTGACTCAACGCTCAAGACAGAACGGAAAGACTGCCCGATGCTCCCCGAATGTCCCCGGGAAGCGCCTTAAACGCCTTTGCGGAAGAGCGCGACATCTTTCCTGGGCAGTTCCATGCTCCACCCAAATTTTTCCGCCACCAACGCCAGGGTGAACTCTCGGTAGAACACGACGTGGGTTGGGTCGCGTCGGTAATGCCAATTGTCGAATCGGTCGTCGTCGGTCTGGAAACAGGTCATCACCCCCAGCCAGCCGCCCGGTTTGAGCAATTGATCGAGTCGCCGGAGCACCGCAGCCGGCGCGTACAGGTGCTCCACCACCTCGGTACAGGTAATGAAATCATAGCTACCGGACAAGGCTGTTTCAGAGGGGTAAAAATACGGATCATAAAGGCTGACAACCATGCCTTCAGCCTCCAGCATCTTTGCCAGGGCCGGCCCTGGTCCACAGCCGAAGTCCAGACCAGTCGCACCCGGTGGCAAGCGCTCCAGCAGCGGATCTGCCAGTTTTGCAAGAAATTTCCGATAGCCTGGATCAGACGGGTTGTTGTCGTGCCACTGGTAGATATCCCGCTCCTGATCCGGAGAAAGCCGGCACGACTCATCCATTACCGTTGCCTCGCATACCGGGCAACGGAGATAACGCTGGGCCTTTACCACCCGGAATTCCACCAGGCTGCCCTGCTCACAAACCGGACAAAGGTTCATGCCAGTCTACCTCGGGTCCAGCCCGGCTGCGGCTCGCATCTGGGCATCCAGCTCCCCGGCATCAAGCGGTTCTGAGGCAATCACTTCCGCCCGGCTGAATGCCTGAGGTTCGCCCTGCACAACTGAAAGCGCTCCCTCGGTGACGTTAAACGCCCTCCAGCCCTCGGGCGTGTTCACAACCGCCTTGAATCTCGTAAAACCGGAACCCATTGCCAAAACCAGCAAGGCATTCTCATCCAGTAACAGTTCAGGATGCATCCGCCAGCCAACACTGACATGCCCCTGCCCTTCATTGGTGAATTGCTGCCAGGGTTCGTCTTCGATGCTCAGTGCTGGTGCCACGTCTTTCGTGTGGTAGTGATGGTGAGCATCAGGCGTGGTAACCGTCAGGGAATCCGATTTTCCATCGAGCCATTCCGGAAACAGGCGCCCAAAGTGGGTGTGATGGATGGCCCGTTTGGCCGGAACAAGCTCCCCCGCCCAGTCGTCAAAATGCGTCAATTGTTGGTCGCTACAAAGGTCCGTCTTGTTGGCAACGAGGATATCGGCGGCTGCAACCTGATCCCGGAACTGGATATTGCCGAGCACCTTCGGTTCCTCCAGCCTGCGAGGGTCCACCAGGCAAATAACCGGCCCAACGGCGAGAACATCCCGGTAGTGTTCACTGGTCAGTGTTTCCAGAATCTGGGAGGGGTGGCCCAGCCCCGTCGGCTCGATCAACAGTCGGTCTGGCTTTGCCTTGTGGATCAGCTGATTGAGACCAATCTGCATGGGCAGACCTGCCACGCAGCACATGCATCCGCCCGGGATCTCTTTTACAAAAGCCCCTTCGGTTTGCAGGAGGGCGCCGTCGATGCCCACCTCGCCAAACTCGTTGACCAGCACGGCCCAGACTTCGTCTTCAGGCTTGCTTTTCAACAGTTCGAGAATGGCGGTGGTTTTACCCACACCCAGAAAACCGAGAATAAGGCTGGTTGGGATGGGTTGCTTCATTGGTCCTTCTTCAGAAAAACGCTGACTGCCTTATCCGACAGCAGCACGTGGGCAAGGGCCGGGTACGGCAGATAGTGCACAAACAGAGTAGCGAGCGTGACAGCATCCATCCCCCCATCAAGGAACATCCAGGCGCCGAAAGCGGCAAACAGCGCGCCGAGAAATCCGCCATAGATCCAAAGCGCCCGCGAGCGTTCCTCCGCCATGGGCAGCCGCTCCAGTGTTCGGGCCACCGAGAAGCTCATGTAGGCCGCAATCAGGGCAGCAATCACCAGGGAGGCAAGCAATCCCGTAAATCCGATCAGGTACCGGAACAGGTAGTTGGCGAGAAAGAACAGGGCAATGCAGGTTACAGCAACAATGGTTATGCGTGTCTTTTCCATGGCGGCTCTGAATGATGTTTGGATTTATGATCTATTGGATTTATGGGGCGCGGCGCAAAGAATGGCAGAGACACCATGAAAGAGCCACCCCCTGCTGCGACCTGTGTTCCAGCCTGATATGATGCCCCACACTCTAACCGGCAACCGGAAAACCGATGACCACTGGCAATTCGACCCGTCTCAACAAGTACATCAGCGAAAGCGGTATGTGCTCCCGCAGGGAGGCCGATCGATATATTGAACAGGGCAACGTCTACATCAACGGCAAACGTGCCATTGTCGGAGACCAGGTACTGCCCGGTGATACGGTCAAGGTCAATGGCCAGGTGACCGAGCCCCGCTCCGAAGAGGATCTGGTCTTTATTGCCCTGAACAAGCCCGTGGGCATCGTCAGTACCACCGACAGTGCCGAGAAGCACAACATCCAGCGATTTGTCGGTCACAGTGAACGAATTTTCCCGATCGGGCGGCTGGACAAGGACTCCCAGGGCCTGATCTTCATGACCAGCAACGGTGATCTGGTTAACAAGATCCTGCGGGCTGGAAACAATCATGAAAAGGAATACCTGGTCACCGTCGACAAACCGGTTACCCGGGAGTTCGTTGAGGGGATGGCCAACGGGGTACCGATCCTCGGGACGGTCACAAAAAAGTGCAAGGTAGCCGTTGAATCCCGGTTCGTATTCCGCATTACCCTGGTTCAGGGCCTCAACCGCCAGATTCGCCGAATGTGTGAATATTTCGGTTATGACGTATCCAAACTGGAGCGCATCCGGATCATGAACGTCAGCCTGAAGGGTCTGGCTGTGGGACAGTGGCGCGATCTGACGGAGAAAGAACTGGCCGGACTGTTTGATGCCATCCGGGACTCTTCCTCAGAGGCTCCGCCCCAGCCCGGAAAACCTGCGAAAAAGAACACTGCAGCAAAGCCAAAGCATCGCCCCAAAGCCAAATCGGGCGCACCCGGTGGTTCTCAGAAGGCTGGACCGAAAGGTAGGGCCGGCCCTGGAAAGAAACCTGCATCAGGCAAACGCCCCAAGGCCGGAAAGCCCCGGCAAAAGAGCGTTAAACGGTAATTCTGGCCCGGTGCCCAGAGCACCCGGCTACTTTTTCACCCACTGCTCATTGACCTGAATGTACTGGCCAACGGGCGTTTTTTCGATGGCCTTCTTCCCGGCAACAGTTTCAACCTGGGTGACCGGAATGTCATGTTTCTCGGCAATTCGCTTGTACTCATCCCGGCGGGCACTGTTGATCGCCTCCACCACTTCCCTGGCCTGTCCTTCGGCACGAACCACCTCCAGGTAGCCCGTCGGCGTTTCTCCCACCAGCCCCTGTTGCTTGACGGCATCCAGTTTCTGCTTGGCCTCATCCAGTCCCATCGCGAACACCGACAGACTGACTCCGAACGCCAGAATCAAGGTACACATCTGCATGAATCGTTTCATCTTCAACCTCTTAAGCTATCCGGATTCGGTCAGAACAACCCTTTTTCGCTGAACAGGTCTTCCACGTCCTTATCCACTTTTACGTAGATTTCGTGCTGGATTTTCACGTTCAGGTTCACCGTGATCGGCTCTTTGGGTGCCGCCATCTGCACCGTTGGCGTGCAGGCAACCATGGCCAGCGGCAACGTCACTATCATCAGTACTTTTGCCAAAAACGACCCTGTTGGCCGCAACGATTTTTTCATGGTACTGCCTCCTCGCCGGACTCTTGTAACAGCTTCCGGACCCGTTTTGTAACGGCTTCGTTTACCCTGCCACTTAACTGCAGGCTGGTCAGCAGCGCGGGAATGTCTTCCTCAAGGTTCACGTTAAGCACAACCGGCTGCCCGCCCCTGAGTTCCGGGTTCTTTCCCTCTATGCGCAGATCCAGCGTCAACTTTCCCTTTTCATCGTAGTCTATCGTGCTGGCCAGCACCGAATAGTGAAAGTTTTGCAAGGCTTGAACCACCACATCCATGGCCTGATTACCACCCAGCATGGCCTGCAGCTTCTCGGCTGGCAGCCGCAGTCGACCGCCCGGCGCCTCCGCTGAAAGGCGACCTTGCGCCACCTGAATACCATCGCTACTGAAGCCAATGGGAATACGACCACTGAGCAGACCGCTGCCCTCAAGCCCCTCTGCTGGATAGACTTCCATCAGTCTGTCCAGCGAAATATCCTGCACCTCCACGGGTATCCCACCAGAGCTGCCTTCCAGATCATAGACACCCGGCGGTATTCTGAGTGCCCCCTCGAGGAATTGGGCCCTCGCCTGCTGTACCTCCAGCTGGCCTTCCAGTGTGTTGGCAACGGGGCCGGTGTAGTCGCCGGTAAAGCGAATGGCGTTCACCGGGATGCCAGGGTTCACCTGCTCAACGGTCAGATCCCGGAACCCGGCGATCAACCGGTCATCCTCCAGGGAGGCAAGAACCCGCCCGCTCAGCCCGGAGAAAGCGGTCCGATTGAACACGCCGGTCACTTTCTCGAGGTTGGAGCTGCCACTCGCTTCCAGCCCGCCACCCGGGCCCATGCGAACCTCTGCCGACACCGCTGCACTGCCTGAATCCACCGTCAGCAACTCCGGCCATCCAGTAAAGGTTTCGGCCAGGGCGCGAATGCCTGCTTGCCCTTCAATCGCGGAATCGACCGAAATCGCGACTGCGCCATCCGGGTAAAGCTGAACATCGAGGCTGGCCTTGAGCCCGGCGGCTGAGACCAGCGAACCCTGAACCCGGAGATTCGCCAGCCGGCCCTTCACCCTGCCCTGGAAACTCCACGCCTGTGGCACCAGGAGTGGGTGTTCAATCCGGGACGCTTCGATCTTCACCTCGCCTTCCATCGCGAGCCGCTCGGCCCAGGTACCTGATGCGCCATAATCGAGTGTCAGCGTTACATGACTGAGGTTGGTGCGAAGATCCTGTAACAACAGAGGCTGTTCCAAATCGGTGTAGGCCAGTCGTTCGGTAGCAACCGTGGAGGTAGGATTGAACCGGATGACCGCCGACTCACCACTGGCGTTGACCGAAGACACGACATCGGCCCTGCTTCCTGTCACTGCCCAGCCGCCAGTGTGGATATCCGGCAACGCCATGCCGATCTTTCCCTGTTCGACCGCCAGCGACCAGCCTGCGGCAACGGCCGGCCAGGTCAAAACGATCCAGCCGACCAGTCGGACTCTCCGGATCGTACGGCTCGGCTTTCCAAATCCTTCAAAGGGCAAAACGACACTCCTGTCGACTGGGGCTACTCGCCACGCCAGGTCACGCTGTAGAGATCGTGACGACGGTCCTGAAGGTTTTTAACGGTACCACTGTTGCGAGCCGTGATCAGCACCTCCGGCCGCAGATCGGCAAAGGCGACGGTTTCAACGTTGGGTTCGGTGTCTGCGGCAATACCATCCCGGGCAAACGGAAAATCACAGGGCGTGAGAATGCAGCTCTGGCCATATTGGATTTCCATGTTCGGCACCTTGGGCAGGTTGCCAACGTTACCGGACATCACCACGTACACCTGGTTTTCCACCGCTCTGGCCTGACAGCAATAACGCACCCTCAGGTAGCTCTGGCGTTCGTCGGTACAGAAGGGCACGAAGATGATGTGGACACCCTGATCCACCAGGTGGCGAGTCAGTTCCGGGAACTCGGCGTCGTAGCAGATCAGCACTCCGATAGTGCCGCAGTCGGTCTCGATGGCGCTGACCCGATTACCGCCCTGCACATTCCACCAGAAGGCCTCGTTCGGGGTCGGGTGGATCTTGGGCTGGGTGAAAACCTGGCCGTCCCTGAGGAACACATGGGCCATGTTCCGAATGCTGCCGTCTTCCTCACGCACTGGCGTGGAGCCGGCCACAATGTTGATGTTGTACCGAAGGGCCAGATCCCGCATCAGTTCCCGGTAGCGCTCGGCGTAATGGGTGACCGCGGCGAAGGTTTCCGCAGGGCTGCCCTTGCGGGCCTCAATCGATAACAACTGGAGAGTGAACAGCTCCGGAAACACCACAAAATCGCCCTTGTAAGTGGATACAACATCCACGAAGTAACGGACAATTTCGCTGAACTCATCAAAGGATCCCACCGGTCGCTGCTGGTACTGCACCGTGCCAATACGCACCGTATCGCGCATTCGGTGGCCATAACGTTTGCGCCGCTCGCTGTTTTCGATCTGCGGGACTTTCGGGTTGCGCCAGACCAGATGGATGCCGTAGCCCATGGAATCGTGATCGGCGTCCAGGTAATGGGGAATGATGCCATGCACCTCGAAGCCCTGATGGAGCTGAAAGGACAGCACCGGATCCTTCTGCTCCTTGCCTTTGATGGCCTCGACGTAGGCCTCAACAGTGCCGAACTTTTTCAGACGCTGGCGCAGGCTTGGCAGGCGCCCGGCAAATACCACACCCTGCAGGTTCAAAGCCTGGCACAATTGCTTGCGCTCGTTGTACAGCCGCTCACCGATTCGGTATCCACGACACTCCGGATCAACACACACTTCCATGCCGTACAGCCAGTCACCCTCAGGATCATGCCGCGAGGCGTAACCATTGCCGGTTATGGAGGTCCAGTCGTGGGCGGCCAGAGCCACTTCTTCTGCAATGCGGAAGGTCGCGCAGTATCCCACCACGGTATCGCCCAGCATGGCGACAAACTGGCCGTCCGGAAAGGTATTGATCTGACCGGTCAGCGGCCCCTTGGTGTAACCGTACATGCCGGTACCTTCGTAGACACGGCGGCTAAGCTGGATGATGCCGGGAATATCCGCCAGCGTGGCATTGCGGACATACAGGCGCTGATCGGGGTCGGAAAACGGCGGGCACATAGACACCTCGAGAAGGCGTTGATTTGCCTTCATCTTTGGTGGCCAACCGGGTTTTCGTCAAGGAAAATCGGTTAATCATTGAGCAACAGAGGGAAGCGTTCAACCACCGTATACACAGAACCACCGGCGCCTTGATTGCTTTCAAACAGCACGAACTGATTCACTGGAAAGCGCCCGAAAGCCGTTTCGCCATGCCGGGCCAGCAAGCTCTCTACCGAACCGGGCTGGCGCTTGAACCTGGCCAGCGTAATGTGGGGACGAAATGCCCGACTTTCCGTTTTCAGTCCAAGGCTCCCGATTCGGTCTTTGAGCGCGTTGTGGAGGCCGCCAACGGAGGCCGCTGGCTGGACGCCCACCCAGAGGTTACGGGGACTTCGAGGCTGACCGAAACAGCCCAGACCGGCGACATCCAGCTCAAAATTCGCCATCGGAATCTCCCGTGCGGCGTTGCACACCGTCGCTTGCCGCGCTTCTTCCACGCGCCCAAGAAACAACAGGGTGATGTGCATCTGCTCAGCGCTTTGCCATTTGGCACCTGAGACTTCCGTCCTCACTTTCAGCAAGCGGTCTTTGATCTCAGCCGGAATCTCCAGCCCGAAGAAAAGCCGGGACATGGCATTATTCCTCGTAGATCATCTTGCGCACCATGCCGCCATCTGCCACAAAATTCTGACCGGTGATAAACGAGGCTTCGGGTGAAATCAGATAAGCTGCCAGCGAGGCAATATCCCCGGGCTGCCCCACCCGACCTGCCGGATGCTGTTGATGGTCCCGGTCCGACAGTGGTTCGACTTCTTCTGAGCCGCCCTGCCAGGCCCGGGTATCGATCCAGCCGGGGCTAATGCAGTTGACCCGGATATCTGGCCCCAGGCTTACAGCCAGGGCATGGGTCAAAGCCACAATGCCACCCTTGGTGGCGGCATAGGCTTCGGTGTCAGGCTCCGACTGAAGTGCACGGGTGGAGGCCATATTGACAATGGCGCCCTTCGTTTTCCGGAGATGTGGCACTGCGTGCTTGGTCACCAGAAATGGCCCGGTCAGATTGACGTCGAGGCGCCGCTGCCACTGCTGCAGGTTCAGTTCCTCAACCGGACCCGTCTCGGGATTGGCGATAGCTGCATTGTTGATCACCGCATCCAGGCGCCCTGCCCACGCTGCAGTGTCTCGGACAATTCGTTCAACATCGGCTTCGGACGCCACATCGCCGGGCAGGAAACGAAGTTCGTGCCCGCCACTGGAAGCCAGTTGCAGTCCGATCTCTTCGTCGGTGTCACAGAACGCCACTTTCCAGCCTGCGGCGGCCAGGTTAAGCACAATGCCCCGCCCGATGCCTCTGGCACCGCCGGTAACCAAGGCAACCCGTTCCGATTGATTCAAAATGACCTCCG
>AZIH01012688.1_pt1 | contig 10974 bp, 9 predicted proteins | sample 359041 | NCBI WGS metagenome assembly AZIH01 (sample SAMN02429716, study PRJNA222664) | marine sediment metagenome | biome: Sediment sample; isolation source: enrichment culture of sample MGS-ANC(UA) from oil contaminated site at the... | place: Italy: Ancona | collected 2012-02-14 | depth 6 m m
TCCCCCAGACTCGAGGCAACCCCATGGTGCGGATATTGGAAGGCTCAGCCCATTGCCCCTGAAGCCACAGGGTGTAACACTGAATATTCCATAACCCGTTATAGCGCTGCCTATGCGGCAGCGAACGCGTACTAGCCAGTCGTGGCCTATTCCTGGACTTTCTTAGCTGCCTATGCGGCAGCGAACGGTTTCCGTTGGGTTTCCGTTGGGTTCTTCTTTTTCTTAGCTGCCTATGCGGCAGCGAACTTATATCGTCATGGTGGCTTCCGGTGGCTCTAGTTTCTTAGCTGCCTATGCGGCAGCGAACAAGTGCTATCCCGCTCATTTTGCTGCTCCTTTTTTCTTAGCTGCCTATGCGGCAGCGAACTTATTAGCCCGGCGCTTTCACCGCATTGAGAATTTCTTAGCTGCCTATGCGGCAGCGAACCAGTCCTTCATCGTTGAGCCTTTGGCCCTGTGTTTCTTAGCTGCCTATGCGGCAGCGAACGTGGGGGGAATGCCCTGTATTTGATGGCTGTTTTTCTTAGCTGCCTATGCGGCAGCGAACTGGGCGTTTAACGATGACCACATCAACGAAATTTTCTTAGCTGCCTATGCGGCAGCGAACACTTCCGCACCATGGCGGTGATTGCTGACATGTTTCTTAGCTGCCTATGCGGCAGCGAACCTCTAAATGGAGCGATAGATATCAGCTCGGATTTTCTTAGCTGCCTATGCGGCAGCGAACTTTATCCCCGCCGCGCCTTGGGAAACCACGATTTTCTTAGCTGCCTATGCGGCAGCGAACAAGACTTGATAGCAATGCCTCTACCTCGCTTTTTTCTTAGCTGCCTATGCGGCAGCGAACTCCCTGCCCTCCTGCCGTGCGGCATCCGCGAGTTTCTTAGCTGCCTATGCGGCAGCGAACTGGAGACGGTTAACCCGGAGCTACGGCGTCGATTTCTTAGCTGCCTATGCGGCAGCGAACCAACTCTTGCAGGTCTACACCGGAGATTGACTTTTCTTAGCTGCCTATGCGGCAGCGAACCGCTCGCCTTGATGGCATCTATGAGGTTAGCTTTTCTTAGCTGCCTATGCGGCAGCGAACTGGGCATGAAGATAATCCGGTCGCTTTCAGATTTTCTTAGCTGCCTATGCGGCAGCGAACCGTATTTGACCCGCCTCGACGCCGGAGCTCCGTTTCTTAGCTGCCTATGCGGCAGCGAACATCAACCACCCGTTCCTTTTCTGTTTTGAGGGTTTCTTAGCTGCCTATGCGGCAGCGAACGGCAAGACCGCAAGCGAAGCGGTTGACGAAATTTTCTTAGCTGCCTATGCGGCAGCGAACTAGAGCTAAAAGAGCATAAGCATCTGATTTTTAAAGAACAAGGAGAAAAAGGCTTACGCTACCCTTTTTTGGGGAAGGCAACGTAAGCCATTGATTTAAAAGCCGCCGGTGATCGACGTAAGAGAAGGGTCAAAACCATGGAATCGTAGCTGTTTGGCTTAAACCATAACTGTTGAAACACCCGCTGATTGCTTCGTTCTGCAACGGACCATGATCGACAAACAAGGCGAAACGCTGATTAGTACTGGCGCTGCGCAGCGTAACGAACGGTAGTGATACCGACTTCTCAATGGTATCGGGTATCCGCAGGCGGGCTTCATCTTCACTGACATTGTGCCTTTTTTGGTATCGACGGCGTAGGCGTTGCGCGTTAGTTTTGGGTTGCACCCGCCGTACCACTCGGTGACGGACGCCAGCGGGCAACGGTTGTATCGCACCCATGACGAGATGGTCTGCCATACCAGTCAGCCAAGGCCGCGCCATAAAGCGACTAAGATGGTCGGCAGTGCCATGCAGTCGCAACCGGTTTCCGAGGCCACGCGGTTTAACACTGTGGCCGGGAAAACTGACGCCGATGGCGTCGGTTTCAGCAAGCACCAGCCCTCGGTGCAACTTGCCCATTAAGGCATCCAGTAACAGCTGGGGTCCAAACTCCGGATCGGGGCGCACTGTTATTTCAAGGTAGGCATCCATACATCACCCCGCATCACCAAACACACCGCCACGAATCAGGGTCGCCATCACAAAATGCTGATCCTCTTGGCTAGGCACTTTATCTTTGAGGATCCAGTTATCCAGCAACGAGTAAAAGTCGGCTTTCTGCTTAGGCTGACGATAAGCCTTACCTTGCGTGGTGACTGAACCATACGGCTCTACGGCGATGGGCCCGAGATCTTCGTCTTCGTCAACCGGATACCAGGTATCGATGGTGCGCAGCGCGTTGCCCAGTTTTTGCGAATGGATACCGGCAACGCCGTCAATTTGATACAGCGTTTTGCTCTTGTCTCCTTTGCCTCGATCAAGGATCAACTCCTGGGAGGGAAACACTTCTTGCCCAGCACCCACGCGGGCAAAGGCAATTACTTCAAGCAAGGTATGCTGCTCCCCCTGCAACCCTCGAGCCATACAATCCGTAAGCTCAGCCAGCTGGCTTTGTGCCTCCCCTGCTGCCTCGAAATGCCGCAAGGAAAGCGCCAGGCCATCAAAGGTCCAGGTGCTGGCTGGCTGGCCGTCTTGTAGGTGCCGAACCCGCACTTCCACCTGCTCAGCACCCACTCGGTTGCGCCATAAAAAACGGCCGTTTGCCAAATTATAGGCGTAACGCTGAGCCAGGGTCCCGAAGCCTGCACCGCTCACATAGGCACTCACGGTCTCAAGCAGTTTGCGTTGATAGTCCGCGTTATTACACGCTGAGGGCGTGCCTGCGCCAGCGAGCACACGGAGAGTAAAACGCACCATAAGCGTATCGGCGCTGCTCGGCAGTGCCGCCACATCTACGGTTTGCAAATTAGGGTTTTCGATGGCCGCATCCAGCTTGGCGGCATCCTGATCTTTCGCTTTTAAGCGGTTAGAGATAGTACCGCGCACGGATTTCTCGCGCACGATGACACTGGGCCAGGCGTCCAGGTTATCGCGGTCATCCCACTGCCCAGCAAAAAACAAGGCATCGGAGGGGTCCAATTTGCGCTCGAAGGCGAGTACGGAAGCGGTTTTCAGAGTGGTAGCCATAAAAAATTCCTTCTATTTTGTTTTATCCATTAAGAGAGGGTTGGTAGTCATTACGCAGCCGGTAAAGCCCAGCCTCTGGCTCACAGGTCGGGTACCAGAGTAAATCAGCGGGCCGACTAAGGCGGTGCGGGCTAACCCACTGCCCTAGGGAATACACGCTTTCCACAAAGCGAAACGGCGTGGTCCCGTCGCGAGCATTCGTAACGCTACCCGGTTCATAGCAAGGCGAAAGCGCCCCGTACCCCACCGGAATTGGCACTACCCAGCCCGGTGATGTGCGCACTTGCCAGGCAAAGTTCGGGGGGCTTGGTTCGCTGCCGTCCGTGTCGTGCTGCTTATTTATCGCAGCGGCGGCGTAGTGCATGGTCAGGCGAGAGCACTCCAGCCATGCGTCCAGCTCGGTGCTGCTGGGGTCTTCCTCGCGCAGCTCGGCAAGACGCTGGGCCAGCAGATCGTCGCGCCCCACCAGCGCGAAGCCCGGCAGCCAACCACGGCGTAGCTGCACAAACTGTTTATCTCGACCCTCATTGTTATCAGACAGCGTGACCAGCTGGGCCCGTTGACGCGAAGTTCGCTTTCCAGGCAGCGCTGGCATAACACTGCCGCCAGCAATGCGCATACCTGAAACGATACGCGCAACCTCCGCTGCCACTTCGTTACGGCTCTGTGAATCACCGTCACAGGCAGCGCCTTCCACCGCCAGCACGAGGGTGACATCCAAATGGACTCGGCCCTCTTCTACAATCGCCGCCGTCCGGCCGTCCTTGCCAACCGGGTTACGAGTCAGCAAAAAACTCTTAGTGAACCCGCCCTTGGTAACCTGTGCATCAAACCCATGGCAGATCACCCCAACGCCGGTAAATACCAGATCAAGATGTTCCGGCAGCTTGCGTTCCAACGCCTGCATGGCGCCCACGAACGCACTCATGGCAGGAAACCCCCAGGTCATCGAGCTAGAGAGGGCGTTGGCGTTTTGCAGGCGCAAGTGCGGCAGCACCAACAAAGCTTCAGGTTCAGACATGGGGCAACACCTCTTGTAGCGCGTCCAGTTTATTCTTCATATAGGCCATCCAATACTGGTGTTCCACATCACCCATAGGCAGGTTGCGCTGAAGCTCCCGGTTGAGCCAGTTAGCGAAACGGTGGCGCACCTCGGCGGGCCAATCACCACCATCACGCTGGCTATCGAAAACTGGATCGTTCTCGCCTCGATAAAGGTCCAACCACAGCGCCTCGGCCTCATGAAGACGGCACTGCGATTTGGCGCTCCAGCCTGGCTCCAATATATGGAGCTCGCTAGCAAACAACACCAGTTCGTCAATTAACGCGTCCATGTAAGCGTCCCGGCGGTTACGGGTAGCCAGAACTGGGGCCGGCCCATCTTCCAAAAAGCGTCGCAAACCGTTGACCAGCCAGCGCACATCCTTACGGCGCCCAAAACGAGGAAAAACGGAATCGGTGTGCAGCGGTTCGCGCACCTCGGGGCTTTGCCACACCGGCGGCAACGACGCTAGCAAGTAATTATTGCCGCCGCGTTCGCTGTTGAGCTGAGAGATATTTTGCGGCTTGGTACCACCCATTTTTTGGATTGCCAGGTTTGGGTAATCTCGGTACCCCCAATCGCAAGGCTGGTTATCACGCCGGGCCTTGCGGGCTTCCTTCGCGGGTCCCCCAAAGCGGTCCTCATTAATGGTCTCGAATACCTTATGCGCCAAAGATGTGGCGTATAGCGGCGCCAGAAGATGATAATTCTCATCATTGCAGGGGTCGTCACCCACCAGCCAGTACACCTGCTTGGCCTTAGTGTGCGAGGCAGCGCCGGCGCGAGGCTGGACGAGGCCCGCAAAAGCCTCTATCCATACTCTGGCCTGGTCGGCATCGTTACTGAGCGCCAGACTCAACTCCGCATCGCCATCAAGCACCCGTTCCAGCACGGATTTTCCGTCGTACTCGACCTTGAGAAATTTGTAAACATCTAGGGCAGCAGCATTACCGACCACATCGCCCTGAAAGGTATTCCCGAGCACGCCACTACTTACCAAGCCCGCATGACCCAGTTCCATGGGCGCGACATAAAGGTTGGAGCCCTTCGCGTCCGGATGAAGCGGTTTCAGAGAGTGAGTAACGAGTTGAATCTGGCTTGCGCGGGCGGCGGCATTGCCGAGCCAAACATCAAACTGAAACTGAGCCTGCAGCGCCTCTCGCTTGGGGTCGTCATCGGCCAGTTTTTCTAGTTTGCCTTGCAAACGCTCGTCCAGAAATTGCTCCATGGCCGCACGCAAATTAGCCGCGCCCGGTGCGGTTATCACATCCATATTATGGTTCTCCCTCCAGTTTCCTTTGTGGCCGTTTTTGTATTAGACATAGCTCATAAAACCGGCCTCTTTTTTATCTACCGCTGTTTCACAAATCCTAAAGCCGGGTGAAACCGCCAGCCTTGATCACTTTCCGGCAGGGTAACGGTGCCAAAACGACGCGCGCAGCTTTCCAGTTCTTGGCCTACGTCGTCGGCCAGCGAAGCCAAAGCCTCAAGGTAATCGGTTTCTCCCCAGGGCGTTATGGTCGACGAGGCCAGGGCCGTGTCGGGAATACGGTGGTGTTTACTGGTCTCCACCTCCACGTATAGCGGAGTACGATGACCACGCTCTTTTGTTACTTGCTGCAAGCTATAACGCTCGCCGCTGTCGTCGGGCATCAATACCAGGTCTACCCGCTTGGTGGTATCGGCCCGGAAAGGTTGTTGTTGGGGCAGCACGGCAGTGAGCGAGGCACGGGCCAGGCCGTACCAGGTATAGGCGCCCAGCGGCGCTGGTGCTTGAGCTTTACGACGCTTGTTGCGCTCCCGCCGAGTCAGGTTCTCATCGGCCGGTTCTGGCGCGGCAGCCACCGGCGGCGCCACCATACAGTGCTGAATCCGAGCATGCTCTAGGTCGATCAGGCTTTCCTGAGGTTGTAGGGTCGGACGGGCAAGAATACGAGGACGGGCATCAATCACCGTGCGCTCCTCCTCCCTGAGTAGGGTCTCAAGCTGATGAGTGCGCAGCAGCCAGTCACCGCGCCCTTCAAATCCTGGCCGACAAAAAGCTGGCGCCTCGGGCTGTGCCAAATGGCGAATGTTGGTGTTCAGCAGCACCAAATTGTTGTGGGAGCAGTCGCCATCACGGTGACGGCGCACACGCCCAGCGAGCTGAATCATCGACCGCATAGACGAGGGTTCGACCACGGCCCAGTCATAATCGTGGTCCCTGCCGACCTCTGTGACAGGCGATCCCAGCACGATAAAGAGCTGGTCGGGCTCTGTATGGGCATCCAATCGCTGGCGTATGTCTGGCAGCTGAAACACCGCTAGGGCATCACGCCGGTTCAAGGCTTGGTCCAGACGCGCCTCAATGGCGGAACGAATCAATAACGGATGTTGAGAATGGTAGACGCACAAATGAATGTGCTGGCCTGCCTCTGCGCCATCCTGATAAAGCGCCAGGGCTACCTCCACTAACGGCTCGATATTAGCCATGCGCAGCAAGCCAAAGCTGACCCGCTTGCCGCTGGCCGGGTCTACTGTGTGGTGATGACGATGCAAATGTCTGGCATGCCCCAGCACCTGAGCGGCGAACTCCCTGGCAATTTCCTCACGACGGCGGCCAGCCACTACCAGTGGCGCTAGTTGTGCCCGGCGACGCACCGGCGCCTTGCCAAGACGGGCTGCCCGCTGCTCAGCAAACTGCTGATGGGCGGCTTCGAAGCTTTTAGCCTCCGAGCAATCTTGATGCGCCTGACTGTGCTCATCAAACCACGCGCAACAAATATTCACGCTGGACCCCACTATGCCTCGATTGCGCTGATAATGGCTGCGGCCATCTCGGTAAGCGTCGTAGAGCCCTTGCATCAACGCCGGCGGTAAGGTGGCGGACGACAACAAGACCCGTGACCCAAGCAGGCCAGCCCAATGCACCAGCCGGGTCAGCGCGGGCAGATCGTCGAGATCAAAATCATCCGGCTCATCGAGAACCAAATCACCGCTCATTAACCGCAGCATGGGTGCAATTTGCCGGCCTCCTCGCTGGCTTTCAGTAGCCGGCGTTAAATGATCCACGGTGCAAACTAGAATTGGCGCGGCGATCAAGGCTTTGACAACTGGGTCATGGGCGACACGGTGCAGCACGGGATGGCTATCCAGGTTGCCGTCGAAGCGTACGTAGCTGTCTTCTGGCAACAGACTTTGCGCGGAGGCCGATCCGCTCTGCTCGGCCCGTTCCTGATGGTATTCAAACAAGGCCCGGCTAGCGCCACCTCCGACACGTATGGCCAGATCGTCCTCACCCAAATTAAGTCGCTCCCGGTAAGCCTGACCAGTTTGCAGGGTAAGGGTGCGCAAGCCTAAGGCAATAGAAAAACGTGCTCCGATATCCGGGTCCGCCAAGGCATAGAGGATGCGAGCGTTGGCGAGGGTTTTTCCGCAGCCGGTAGAAGCCATATTCACGCCAAAAAAACCTTGTCTCTGCGAGCGCTCACGCAAGCCAACAGCCAGATCAAAAGCCCGGTCCTGCCAACGAAAGCGGGGGTCACCACTGCGCTTGCGAAACCCCTGATGGCGAGCCAAACGCGGCAAATGGCGCTCAATTCCGGGGAGCGATCGGCTCACTGCGCCGCTGTGCTTTTCCACACCCAACAGGTGCTCATCCAACGGTTGATTGGGTTCGCCGGTGCTGCGCAGAGTATTGGCCAGCAGTGGATAACCGGCTTGGCCGCGCACCCGTTGGTGCGGTTCGCTAAGGCTGGAATAAAAGTGATCCGACAGCATTAGGCTCAGGCGTGCCAGATGCATGACATAGGGGTTATCCAGCCAATCTTGCGCCGGTTGCCGCTGGCTCAGACGCTGGACCAGATGCGCGGCACGGGCACGCCATTTTGGCGTGGTCACCGGTAAACCATCGGGGAAGTCCCAATACGGCGTAATACGCGCTGGATCTTGGCTGTCGCACGTTTCATTCCAGGCGGCGGTGATAATGCCGGGCAATCCCAACAGCTGGCGTGCCTGAAAACCAGATATCTTGGCCCCCAACCAAGCAGCACGGTCATCACTATGTCGCTCGCAGGGCATCACCGGTAAGCGGTGATGGCTAACGATCAGCCAACCGATGGCGGCAGCCAGGGGCGGTAAATGCTTGAAGGGCGTGGCGTCGCGAGCATTGATGCCGTCTTTATTCAGCCGTGCCAACCAGCGGTTATCATCCTCCTCGCTAGGAGCAGCGAGCCGGGTCAGCCAGGAAACATCGTCGTCGTCACCGACGAAAGCCTCGAACAGGCGCAAGGAAATCCATTCATGCCGATAGAGGTTACGCTCCAGTGGCGCTCCGGGCTTCAGTTTGGCCTGAAAACTGGCACAGGCTTTACCCAGGTCGTGCATCAGGGCGGCAAGCCCGGCCAACAAGGTGATGTCTTCGCCTGTATGCCAGTCGTTTTCATCACCCCGGCGCAGCACGTCACGGCCAGTGGTGTTCGTAGGTACCGCGCCCTGGGCGTTGAAACGCCTGGCATCGCCGACAATCCAAACCAGCTCGCTATGATCGCGACCCCGAATCCAGTGACAGGCTACGGCGGTATTCTTGCGTGCGGTTTTACGCAACATCCGACGCAACGTATCCAACCCCTGTCGGGTGATCGGGGTTTGCCAGGTGCGATCACCACGACGTTCGGCAAACTGGTCCAGAATCCGTCGGGTTTCTTTCAGGGCGTTTTTATCGCATTGGGAGACCAGCAGCACATTCATGACGTGACCTGCGCCTGCTGAGTCGCCACATCTTTGATCGTGTCGATCATAAAATCCAAGGCTCCCGCGCGAGTCAGAGACTCAATACAGGCTTGCCGGAAGGTTTGCTCATCGTCCCCCCTCATGGCGCAGACAAACGCTTGGGGCAGAATAATCGCGTCTTTGACCAAATCGGCCACATCGAACACCAACCCACCTCGGCGGGTTTTCCCGTGCAAGATGGCCAAACCATGGGGCAAGCCCAAGACCCAGGTCGCAGTGGCGGCTAGCCCGTAAGCTAGATAGTTGCCATGATCCAGAAAACGATTGGCGGGATCGGTGCCGATACCCCGTTTTGCACGCCGGAAGTTTCCATAGTCCACCGCGCCACAAGCTAGTTTGAACAGACGTTTGGTGAGCCGGGCCTCCACGGTTAGCAGCGCCATAGTGTCAGTGCTTTCATCAATAGCTTGATCACCTTGTGCCAATGCGGCGCAAAGCGCGGTTTCAGAAACCTGAAAGCCTGCATCTAGCAACGGTCGCGAGCCCAGCCATTGCGCTTTTATTCGTGCTAGCCTAGCGTGCTGGAACAATTTGGCGGCGGCCAAACGACGCGCATCATCGAACCAGAAACGGACCCATGCTTGCAGATATTCCGTGGGCCGGTATTCGCTTTGCGGGCTAAACCAGGCCACCTCCACGTCCACTTCATTCGCACTAAACAGCGGCGTGCCGCCACCACCGCAAAAACCAACCAATACGCCAGCCTTGGCCAATTCACGCATGGCGGCTTGGGTCACGGACGTTCCTGTTCCCAACAGCACAGTGGTGGTATTGGCAATGGGAATGTTCCAGTACAGCGATTGCTTGCCTTGGTCGGTGACGTACTCCACCCGACCGCCATTTACCAACACACGACAATGCTGGAGGTAATACACATTCGCGCGCTTAGAATGCAATATCGTCTTCAAATCAGATGGTGATAAATCTTCCATATATGCACACTCCCTGGCTTAGCGCCTCGTGCTTTATTCTTTTATAACACTCTCACTGCCCTGCAAATGGCACTACCCATCTGAACAGTATTTTTTCGCCATCTCACGTACCTTTGCAGCCACCGCGTCACGCAGACTTCGCGGTTCCAACACTTCCACCTCAGGCCCATGACGCAAGATTTCCATAATCAATTCTGTGGGAGTTGAATAGGGAATATGCAGGTGGTAGCCATCACCCTGCCATTCGTCTTGCTGATTTTCGTGCCAGTATTCTTCAGCCACCCAGCGAGCGGCATGGGAGCTGAAACGCAGGTGAGCAACATTCTGAATAGTACCCGTGAAAATACCAAAACCATGGTTCGCGAAGGCATCCAGCTGTTCCGCGCTAACGGTGCAAGCCGCCGTATTGATCACATTTAGGTAATCCATACGATCCAGTGAGAAAAGACGCAGGCCTTCGGCTTTGTGACATAGGGCCAACAGGTACCAGTTATCCCGGTAATGCAGCAGCCGCTGCGGACTCACTTGGCGTAGGCTCTGTTGTTGCTTACTGCGGCTTTGGTAGGTTAGAGATAAACGTTGACGACTTAACAGCGCATCTGCCACTGGCTGGAATATAGAAGGCTCCACATGACGGTAATGCACCGGCTGCACCCGTACACGTTCGCTCACATTTTCATCACTCTGCCCTGCCTCTCGCAACAAATCGCGAATGCGCTGCCGTAAAGGCTTTAAGCGATCCTCCATAAGGCCGGGCTGTACACTTTCCAGTAATTGCTCACAAGCAAGCAGAGCATGCAGTTCAGAAGCATTAAGCCACAGTCCTGGCAGCTCGAAAACTTCCGCAGCTGAGTCATAGTAATACCCGTTACGCTGGCTATCGTAAGCAATGGGAGCACCCAAAAAGTTACGCAGGTACTGGATATCCTTGCCTATGGCATTCCGCAGCACGCCCAGCTGCTCTTCCAGTTTGCGCATAGGTACCGGTTGGCGAGCATGGCGTAGTAAATCATGAAGCCTGTAAAAGCGTTCCAACCGGTTCATTGCCTTCACCCATGATATTTTTTTCCTATTCGCCCCGAACTATATTCAAGTGTGATAAAGGTCACAAGAAAAGAGGGAAGACGGGAATAACGGACAAGAATGTTTCCGTAGATTCGATTGAAGTAATACCG
>AZIH01003425.1_pt1 | contig 10922 bp, 9 predicted proteins | sample 359041 | NCBI WGS metagenome assembly AZIH01 (sample SAMN02429716, study PRJNA222664) | marine sediment metagenome | biome: Sediment sample; isolation source: enrichment culture of sample MGS-ANC(UA) from oil contaminated site at the... | place: Italy: Ancona | collected 2012-02-14 | depth 6 m m
GGTCGTGAAATACGGCACCGTCGAGCGCGAAGATGAAAACGGCGAGGAACGCCAGATCCCCTATGCCAAGGCTTACCGCGTGTTCAATGCTGACCAGATCGAGGGTTTGCCCGCTGAATTCTACATCCTGCCCGATCCGCCCCGAGACCTTGGCACCGTGACCGACCCCGAGCTGGAGGCATTTTTTGCCGCGACCGGTGCGCAGATCGACGTGACCGAGGAGCCGCGCGCCTACTACAACATCAAGACCGACCGCATTCATATGCCGCCGATTGGCACGTTTTATCGGGCGGCTGGGTATTTTGGCACCTTGGCCCATGAGACAATCCACTGGACAGGCGCGACAAAGCGGCTGGACCGTTTGGGCCGGTTCAATGATCGCAAGGCCTATGCGTTTGAGGAGTTGGTCGCGGAAATCGGAAATTGCATGCTTTGCGTGCAGATCGGGGTTGAGCCTGAATTCGACCAGAGCGCGGCCTATGTCGAAGGATGGCTGGAGGCGATGAAGGAAGACAGCCGCGCAATTTTCCGCGCCGCGTCCGAGGCGCAGAAGGCCGTGGATTACATCATGGACCGCACCGCGCATGCCGACCGGATGGCCGCTGAGTAACAGCTCGCACCGCTGAAATGATCATGGCCCCCGTCAGCAGGCGGGGGCCTTTTTGTGTTTTGACGTGATCGTGGGTGTAGGCGGTTTTAGGGTGACCTGTCGGCGGGCAACCTGAAGGCCACCCGCCGACAGGCCCGGCGCTTCGCGCGGACGGGCATGGGATGCCCGGAAGTAATTTGCAATTGTAGTGCTTTACCGATCAGGTCTAACCTCCACCGCACCTAATCCTCTGGATTAGCCTTTCTCGGCGTGCCCGAAAAGCAAGGATACGAATCTTGCCCCGGGTCTTAGCAGCCTGCTGAATTTAGGGCATATTGCGAACATACTATCTATATTTTGTCTATTATAACGGGCAGGGGGCTAAATTGACGGTAGAAGACCCAGCATCGGTGGAGCTGCAAAGTAACAGCGAGAGGCTACTGAAACACTTGGATCAGGACGCGCTTTCTACACGGTTTGTGCAGGCACACGTTGATTCAGGCGGTGACATTGCCACTCTGAAAAATGTCATAGCCGAGCGACTGGAACAGGTGAGGCAGAACTTTGTCAGCAAAGATTAAGTCGCTAACCGTTAGGGGGTTCCGTGCATACGGTGGAGCCGAGCAAGTCCTAAATCTGCCAGGGGACATTGCCGTCGTCTGGGGGCCAAATAGCAAGGGCAAAACTAGCCTTGGAGAGGCATTTGAATTCCTTCTGACCGGTAGTATTTCCCGCCGTGAGTTGATGGCGAGCAGTCAAGACGAGTTCGCGGATGCGCTTCGCAACGCGCATCTCGCCGAAGGCCAGGAAGTTTATGTTTCAGCCACCATCATAGAACCCAATGGGACACAGCACACCATTAAGCGGGTTCTGACGGCTGACTATTCAAAACGTCAGGACTGCGCCTCGCTCCTTGAGATCGACGGCGCCGTCGCGCAGGAATCTGATTTGGTCGCCTTGGGCATTGCCCTGTCGCAGCCGCCATTGCAGGCACCTGTGCTCGCTCAGCACACGCTCGGCCATATCTTCTCGGTGAAACCTTCTGATCGCGCGACCTACTTCAAGGCACTCTTCGAGATCACGGACCTAGACGATCTACGCAATGACATAGCCAGCCTTACTGATGAGTTGGCGGCACCGGCTGATGCAAATCTTGAAAAGTTTGATCGCTGCCTTGAGCACCGTCTACTGAAGCCTCTGCTTTTGGGTGTCACGCGTAAGATACCAGACGAGGCTGAAATATCGGACAAGCTGGACGATTGCATAAAGGCGCTGCTTGAAGATGCGGAAAACCCCGTTCCTGACGCACCCGACAAGCGCCGCATTGCCTTGGCGGACCTTCTGGCAGACATGCGCAGCAAGACGTTCCCAGTACGTGGCTTTGAGCGTTCAGCCCTTGCCGGTTGGGACGAGCCGAGCGCCACATCATGGGAACATCTGCAAACTTATGCTGATGAGAAGGCCAAAGTGGACGAGCACATACGCCAGTTGTCGGCGCTGTTCGTGGAGGCATTGAAGTTGCCTGACATGCCCGAACTCGCGGCCCCAATGGAATGTCCGCTTTGTGGGACCGATGATGCACTGACACCCGCACGCCTTCAACTCATCAGGCAACATGTCAAAAATACGGAGGAATTTCAGGAGGCCGAAAAGGAAGCAAAAGCTATCATCGCTCAGCTGGTTGCTTCCGCCAATAACCTTGCCACCGCCGCGCAGACGGCGCAGCCTTCATTCTTGAGGGCCGCCGCCGGAAAGCGGCGAAAAGAAGGCTTTACCGTTGAGCGCCTTCGCCACCTTCTCGGAGACGAGGCAAACACGGTGGTGGAGCCTTGGCTTGCAAGCCTGCGCCCAGTTGCTCGGCAATCAGCCGCGCTGCGCCATCGTACAGTTGCCATCCATAAACAGCTCCAAGAAATAGCGGCAGATATTGGAAGTGCCGATATCGATCCGGACGCGCTTGATAGAAATTTCAAGACCCTCGCCGAACAACGATCCTCTTTCGCAATAGCGCTCGAAGCTTATGACGCAGCAGCTATGAATCTGCGCACGGCGTTGAATGATGCGCTTGACCAGCAGTCGGATACCGCTGGCTGGCAGGACCTTCTCGACATAGCGAATGATCCGGCTCGCCTGCTGTCGCTTCTGATCGAGCGTAAGGCCCGTCTAACCGTTTCGAAGGAGTTTGGAACGGCCCTGAAACAGATTGATACCGCGAAAGAGAAGGTGTTGGAAGACAAGTTCTCCGACTATAGTGGCGCTATTCAGATGTGGTGGGAGCGCCTACGCCCAGACGAACACACGTTTTTTTCTGCTGTGCAGCCTCGCAAGGGCGCTAAACGAACGATTGATTTCAAAGCTGGTCTGAGCGCCACGGCGAACAAGGACACCGCGAAGTTGCGGGATGTGATTGCTATCTTCAGTCAGTCACAGCTGCATTGCCTTGGCCTTGCGCTCTTCCTTGCGCGCGCAGAGCGTGAGGGCGCAGGATTCATCGTGCTCGACGATCCGGTACTTTCTAGCGACGAGGATTACCGCGTCCATTTTAACTCCACGGTTCTAACCGAACTCCTCGCGCTGCCGATGCAGGTGGTCGTGCTGACCCAAGATCATGATACTTGGGAGGAGTTGGAAACGCGCTATCGTCATTCTGGGATTTCGACTGCGCAGCTATATATCGACGCCCCCGCCGACGGCACGATCATCGAGAACACGAGCGATGCGCTGATTGCAAAGTTGAACCGCGCGAGGTCTCTCGCGCGGGGAGGACATCCCGATAGCCGTAAGGAGTGTGGAATTCAGTTGCGCGATGCTGGCGAACGTTTTTGCAAGGAGATGCTGGTGAATGATCGCCGCAAGAAAGGTGATGCCGCAGCGTCACTCACCGATTACGATGGCAAGACGATGGAGTGGCTACTTCCACACGTTGAGCCACTTCTAGATCGGGACCCGTCACATCCCGGCAAATTTACTGTGTTCAAGAGAACAGTGAATGATGCCTGCCATGACAATACCCCGCCTGGTACCGCCGCGATGGTGCAAGCCCATGGCGAAATCTCCCACTTGGTGAAGGTGTATATGCCTCGGTAGCCGCTCTTCTTCTTTTCATGCGCAAAGCCAGAATGTACCCACTGGAGCGGTGCGTAGCTTCCGTAACGCTGAATGTCACAAAAGGTGGTTTTGGCAAAGAAGGTAGGAGCGAAACCATTACGCATCCTGCGCTTCATCATTGGATGGTTTCATAGTCATAGTAAAATTAGGCAGTTGGTTTTGATGATCTTGAGGTTTTGGTGAAATCTCATCAATTGACGTACCTAAAATCTCTTGGAGCGCACCACGCACATTCGCCAACGCTTCTGGCGCAGTTGCCAATCCACCCAGTATTGCTGAAATAATCACCAAAGACCCCACAACCTTTTTCCAAGCTGGCGTGTCTCGTGCTAGTTCTGCTTTAATATCCCGAAGGTATTCTTCAATATTTTCTTTTGTTTCCAATGAGATGGAATCTGAGGCCGAGACTATAGTTAGAGCGTTGTGGACGAACACATTCACACTCTCAATGCTGATGTTAGAGGGCTTGAACGTTTCGAAGTCGTTTTCTACACGAGCATACATTTCATCTCTCACACTATCTAGCATGGGAGAAATGCGTTCGATATCTATCAGAATACCTTTGATATCTATCTGGGATTCCCCAAGTTGGAACGGCGATCTTTTTTCAATTTTGCCAAAATAAGGTTTTATAATTTTCCCTAAAAATCTCAATACAGGGTCTGTAAGTCGAGTGTCGCGCTGAGAGCGTTCCGCAATTTTCAAAGATACGCTGATCTCAGCAGAGGCCTTTGAGAGGTCACTTCCTTTTATTAATTCATCAAACTTCGCCCCAATAGTTGGGTTGATGATATTTGCAGTCCTTGAAAAATTGCTGAGCTTTCCTTCAAGCGTAGATAGTGCATCGGACGTCTCTTGATATGAATCGAGGCGTAAAACTGCCGATAGTCCAAGATGGCGTATCTGTCGGTCATTGCTTATGACATCTAGAAGAAAATTCTCTATATTTTTCAAATCTTTAGATAGGTCGTAAATATTGTAAGTTTCCATATTTAGTCCACTGATCAGTAAAGAAAACGACCAACCCATAGAGGCTAGTCGTCATACTTTTCACGGCCATCGGCATCCCTGCCTGTACCGTGATAGCATATTACCTGATCCCATACTGTTCAGCCAATATACTCGGGGGTCTGGGGGCAGACAGCCCCCAACTTTTTCTTTGGAGTCGCGTCCTATTCGTCAGGGATGGGGGTGGCTGAATGGAAGAAGGCCGACGCGGTGTTCAGCACCATGTTTCTTTCTGGGATATCCATATTAGGGAACTCGTTTTCTACCGCGCCTGCATCATTCACAATCTGAATTCCTCCCACTCCTTCTTGTGCGGGCATGTGCAGGTGCAGGAGGTTGCCGTCTATGTCCGCGACGATCCATGTCTCGGTCGAATTATAAGGGCCATTCTCGTCCTCTACTGATAGTATGACGAACTCGTATTTCTTGCCGACTTCAAACATGGGGTGTTCCTTGGGTTGCTAGTCACCTCGAGCATATGGCGACCCGCTTGTGATGCTCAACCCTAAGTCGCGTACCATAACACCCGTTCGGCGATGTTCATGCTTAGTTTTAGCTAGGTGGGTCAACTTTGATTATGCCAAAAACGGTGGATTCTGCCCCCCTGCCCCTCGCCAGGAAGGATCAGCGACTTAGCGCGGCCAAAAACTATCGGCAGAACTGGCGCGGTTCTGACAGGTTTATGACCAGTCCATTTTGCCGCAAAAACGACCCTTTTTGCGGCAGTCAGGCGCTTGCCGACAAGCCTTTGATTTCCCTAGTGCTGGACTGACGCAAAAACCTCGTGCAAAAAGATCCCATGAAAAAGATAGGCTACGCCAGAGTTTCTTCAGCCGAGCAGAACCTTGATCTACAGGTTGAGGCGCTGGCCGAGGCTGGGTGCGATCAGATCATCACCGACCAAGCGCAAAGCGGCGCGACGACAGCCGAGAGCCGGGCCGGGTTTGCTGAGGCGATGGAGGTGCTGGACGAAGGTGACCTGCTGGTGGTCTGGAAGTTGGACCGCGTGGGACGGTCGATCGCCGACCTTATCCATCTGCTGAAGCTTTTCGGGGATCGCGGCATCGAGTTCCGAAGCCTGACGGATGGGATCGATACGACGACCGCAGGTGGGCGGTTGGTGTTTCATATAATGGGGGCGCTTGCTGAATTCGAGCGCGACCTGATCCAGGAACGGACCAAAGCTGGCCTGCGCGCCGCGAAGAAACGGGGCAAACGCCTTGGCAGGCCCCCTGCCCTCTCTAACGTCCAGATCGCACACGCCAAGACCGCCATCGAGGCGAAGCGCGAAACGGTTTCCGGCATGGCCGAGATATTGGGCGTTAATCGCAGCACGCTTCAGCGAGCAATAGCGCGTGAGGTGGAGGGGACGGTCTAGTGGCTCGCGAACCATTCGCAAATGACGCCCTGCGTCGGGCGCTGGAACAGGCTGAAAGCCCGCTTCAGAAGGCTCTCCGCCAGATGGAGAACGATCCGGCCACGCGGGCGCTCAGAGAGCTTGAGCAGGCTGAAAGTCCTGCTCAGCGGCTTGTCAGGGAGATGCAGAACGATCCTGTGCGGCAAGCGATAGAACAGCTTGAACAGTCATCAGCTTTACGTGCGGCTGAAACACTGAATAGAACAGACTTTCAAAGGGTGGCGACATCACTGGTCGAAGCCCAGTCGGCGTTCGCGGCATACGCAAACTCGCAGCATTGGGCTGAAACGTCAGCGGCTATAGCCGCCGCCCACAGTGCAATCACACGCCCCGAAACGGTGGATGTGCTTCGACGTATCGACGCTGATCTGAAGGGGCTTGTCACAGCCGCACATCGGGCAGTTGTTCCGTTGGCCGAGCAGTTGCAGAGTTTTTCAGTCGCCGCTGCGGCTGCGGTCCATCCTCTTCAGGAACGCTTCCAGAAAATGGAGGCATGGCAGGCCTCGCTCGCGGAGAGGATGGCGCAGCTCCAAAATCCCTGGGCCATCGAGGATCATCTCGGTGTCTCGATGGTCGGCTTTGCCCGCATTGCCCGTCTTCATGATATTTCCAGTGGAGCGGAGCCGTTCAATCCAGCCGGCCAAGAAGTGTTCGCGGAGGAGCTGGGGGAACCGGTTGCCTTTGATGAGAACCAATCCCCGGAAGATCGGGAGACCGCAAGGATTGACGCTGGCATGAATGCCGAGATCGTCGCCTTTCCGCCAGATGCGTATCCGCATGTTCTGTTCTCGGCGGGGTTTCAACTGCGCGTCGAAGCCGTTGCTACTGTGACGACAGAAAACGGCGACCCAACAGGCCACTACGACCCACAACATGCAAGTTTTCTTGGTCAGATCGAGAACCGGTTGCGTGATCTTGTGCAGGCCGAGCTGTTCCGCATGGAGGGGGAGTCTTGGCTTAAGCGTAGGGTCAATGGAGATTTGCGGAAGCGGTGGCAAGAAAGAAAAACTGCGGACCACGACCGCCGGGGGGATTCATACCCCCTGCTCTACTATGCGGACTTCATGGACCTTGCCGACATCATCTGCCAGCGGCAGAACTGGGACGATGCTTTCCAAAGATTCTTCCAATCAAAACCCGATTTTCAGGCGTCGATGCAACGGCTCGCTCCGGTGCGAAATAATATCGGCCACAACAGACCTTTGGTCAGGGCGGACCAGATCACTCTTCTTGCGGAAGGCTATCGCATTCTAAATGCGTTAGGCGTTCGCATGTGATCCTGAGAAAGTCTTTAGCCAACTGCTATGCAACTTCTTGGCACTGAGCCGCTGCTTCATGAATGCCAAGAATGACCTCAAACGATTCAGCGACTGCTTGTGCTAGATCACACGGGACAGCATTTCCGATTTGACGATACACCGAGCTCTTTCGACCGTGGAATTGATACTCCGCAGGAAAGGTCTGAATAGCCATGCACTCTTTGATGGTCAGCCTGCGCAGTCTAGCGGGTGCATCCCCTGCTCTTGGTTTGCCGCCCGCCATCAGAGAGGCATGATAGGTCTCAACAAAGCTATCCTGGCCCTTAAAGACTTCATCTTCGTCAACGATAGGTGTCTTATTGCCGCCCATCGACGCAGGAAGTGTGGTCGCAAATCCCGTGACGGGCAGCGGCCGCCCTGCTCCATTGAAGAGCATCCCGGCATAGGGGGAGCGGCGCAGTATGGGTGCTTTGGCGTAAGATATTTTGGCCGTGCATGTCTTGGGGTTTTTCTTGGTTCCAGCCTTTCCAAGACTCTGGATTATGTCAGATATCGTTGGGGCCTGACGACGGTGGGAGCCTAATTCGCGCCTCAGTTCAGCTTCCAGTGTCCGGTCCATCCCCTGATATATGTCTTTGCGTACACCAACGAGGAACATTCTCTCGCGGTTCTGAGGAACCCCGAAATCGGTCGCATTCAAAACGATCAATGCCACACGGTAGTTCTTGCGTGCTCTACGCAGAATACTGCGACGAATCCCTTCCCAACGGCCAGAAATGGCTAGTGCTTTTACATTCTCGCAGACAAATCCCTTTGGTTGGCTTTGATCCACCACATCAAAGAACGAAAGTACGAGTTGGCTACGTTCGTCGTCCGGGTCCATTTTTCCGGCGACAGAGAAGCCTTGGCATGGCGGCCCCCCGAAGACGACATCGATGTCGTTCGGAATGCTAGAAAGGTCTAGGTTGGTTACTGAGGTAGGTTCTATGCGGTTCTTGCGATGTCCAAGCAGGTGGAGGTTTAGATTAAAGGTTTCGCATGCGTCACGATCAATTTCGCATGCCAAAATGCTTTCGAAGCCCGCGCGCGCGAAACCAACATCCATTCCGCCTGCTCCGCTGAACAACGAGACAGACTTCCGGTTTTTGCTGATCTCTCTCATACGGCTCCCCTCACACGTTCTTTTTCTTACCAAGTCTTGTGGCAGTGTTGGAGAAAAAATCAAGAACGTGTGCCTTGATGTGACTCATATGCCGTAGACTTATCTTGCACATGGCGCGAATGCAATCGGTATGAGCAGAACAGAATCCGAGCTTGTGCGGCGCTTCGCCGAGAATTTGACGCGCTTGCGCAAAGAACGTGGCCTCTCGCAAGAGGAGCTCGCCCATCGTGCTGGCATTGACAGAACATTCGTAAGCGGTTGTGAACGTCTCGTCAGAAACCCCACACTGACGACCGTCGAGAAAATCGCAGCTGGCCTTGAGATCGACCCCATCGAACTGTTCAAGGTGACAGCATGACACTAAGCCTCGACGCAGCAATTCGAACCATCCTCCTACCGGTCGCTTCAGGTACTGGTGAGGAGTATGCACAACGTGCTGAAGATATCCTGAACGACCTTGGTGTAGCCGAAGACCACGCAGATTGGGTCAATCTCGAGACAGCAGAGTGGGAGCTTTCTGGACAGCCGTCGCAGGCATTCAGAGAGTTTGTGACGCGCCTGCTCTTCAGTCCCGGGCAGATACCCGAAACCTTTGCTCTTGAAGCCAGCGTGATTTCAAACCCCCCAGGTGCGCAAGACGTTTTGGGAGCTTTCTCGTCTCGGTACTTTGAAATGCATGCGCGAGTGATGGCAGATGAGAAATGCGATCATCGGCAAGCGCGCAGAGTTCTATCTCACACGCATTCCCTGGTGCTTATGGCAACCGGTGACAAGATGACAGCCTCAAGAATTTACTCGATGATGCTGCGAGACGGGATCGATCTCGGGCGTAGCTGGTCAACCTCTCGGTACATCTTGGACAGATGTGGACTGGCGCAAACGATCAGCGTGGACGAAGTGCGCACGCTTTTCACTCAAGATGCTATTGGCGAGGCCGACCTACTGGGCGATTTGGACCTAGATGACTGCATCGCATATGTTGCCGAGGTCTGCCGAGGGTTTGGCTACTCCAGAGACCTGCAAAGCCAACTTCGGACACTTTTTGTAGACGACCTTCATCCTCCTTATCTGTGCATGCTCCATTTCCAGCTAACGGCACAGGCGATGTTCAACCATCGGCTTACAAATGCCTACGAATTCGAACCACGTGGCGAGCGGGTTCTGTGGCTGGCATCGGAATACAACCGAGCTGGCCTTGACGTTGGAATGAGTCCGTTCCTGAATAATGCAAAATCGGTCGACACGCTTGATTCAGCCTGGGCCGCATCAAAGAAGAAGAAAGAGCGGCACGCGGCCAGAGCTCTGGTCGATATTCTTTCCGAGCTAGACTGTTTGAGTGACCCATCGCGAAGTGCTGCAGGGCAATATCTGAGGGCGCTCTTGCACCGAATGCTGCGCATCAGCCTTCAAACCAACACCGTGCTTACAGCTCCCCTTCCGGCAATCGATGCTGAAGGCGGGCAGCGGCTTCTCGTTGGTGTTGCGGTTGGAAACACAGGGACGCGCGGCGTCATCGAGCAAAGACTGACCGATTGCATCGCGCTCCGTGAAGCTGGAGACTTGGCCCAATGGCGTCTCCGAGGCTTTGGAGACTCCGTTTTTACGACCAACACCTCACAGAAAAAATTGGGTGATGCTGAACTCAAACACGCCACCGAAAACCGGATAATCGCTGTGGAAGCGCATGGCGGTCGACTAACGGAGAAATACGTTCAAGATCACCTTTTCACCATGCGGAACGTCATACCACTCCGGCTGGAAGAGCTGGAAGATCGGGCTCCGATTGGTGACTGGGCATTGGAGCTGCAGTTCTTTGCCCATGATCTGGACAACGGGCTTTCGGAAGATCACATAGTTGAAGGCCTTCCCGTACACATCAACTACAGGCGCTTTGCTGATGTTGTCGGAATGCCGGTGGATGGAGACTTCCTGGCTCTCCTGAGTACCTATTTTATAGAGCATCTCAACGCGGTGCACGTTCACTCCCGAACGCGACAGGCTGTATTGAATTTGATCTAGGCAACTCCAAGCCAATTTTCTCGGAAAACCTGATAACTGTTATCTGTTATCTTCTGCGGCCATCGATCTCTGCAGAGGTAGGGATGTCGATGCCTCCTGCCCTAAGGCATTCATACAAAAGTTCTTTCTTAGTAAGCCCGCGCCTCTTCGCCTCGAATGCAAAGGCTTCCTTGATGGGTTCTGGCACATTCGTGAAAGAGAACTGGACGCGCGGGGCGTCCTTCAAAGCAGATGACTTTGCTCTGCTGATACTTGGCAACGGTGCCGCCATTGCCTTCAACTTCTTTGAGCTGTCGTCTGCGTCCAGATCGTCGTCAAGGTTTACGCTGACTTTGGCCATGACCCGCTCCTGTAGAAACT
>AZIH01004185.1_pt1 | contig 10861 bp, 11 predicted proteins | sample 359041 | NCBI WGS metagenome assembly AZIH01 (sample SAMN02429716, study PRJNA222664) | marine sediment metagenome | biome: Sediment sample; isolation source: enrichment culture of sample MGS-ANC(UA) from oil contaminated site at the... | place: Italy: Ancona | collected 2012-02-14 | depth 6 m m
TCGAGTGACAGGGCAATGGTCACCCCGAGCGACACCAGGCCGGGAAGGTCAAAACGGTAGGGAGCCGGCCGGGCCACCGGCAGAGGCAGGAAGCGCCAGGCCATCAGCACACCGACAAGCGTGACCGGAGCCGGGGCAAATATCACATATCGCCAGCTCAGTTGATCAACCAGAAAGCCGCCCAGTACCGGGCCCAGAGCCGGCGCCAGGATCACGCCCATGCCGTAGATGCCCATGGCCTGGCCGCGGCGGTTGCGGGGGAAAATACGGAACACCAGGTACATTCCCATGGGTTGCATCAGACCCGCCATGGCGCCCTGACCAATCCGCGCAGCAATCAACTGTTCGGGCGAGCTGGCAAACCCTCCGGCAAGGGAAATCAGTGTAAACAGGAACATGGCCGTGGCCAGGGTTTTGCGAACCCCGAAATGATCCAGCAACCACGACGAGGCGAGCATGGTGGTGGTCATGGCAGCAATGAATCCGGTTGCCAGCCAGTGAACCTGGCCCTGACGAATACCGAACTCCACCATGATGTCGTGAAGCGCCACGTTGACTACCGTGGCGCTGAGAACAGTGGCCATGGTACCTGTAACCACCGTAACCAGTGCCAGCCAACGCCAGCGATCCCCGTAGCGGGCCTTCAGGCCCTCAACCGAGTTATCTGCCAAGGATTACTTCTGCTTTTCAGCGTTTTCCAGGATTTTGTGAAATACCTTGACGGTACACTCGATCTCTTCGTCACTGATGCCCTCGAGCATTTCCTCACGAAGCACCTCGGCACGCCCGGAAAGATCGTTCATAAAGGCGCGGCCTGCGTCCGTCAGGTGCAGGCGACGGGCCCGGCGATCGTTCGGGCAGGGCCGGCGTTCAATCAGCCCCTGCTGTTCCAGGCTGTCCAGCAGCCGAACCAGGGTCGGATTCTCGATCGCCATGAGGCTGGCCAGTTCACGCTGGGTCAGGCCTTCGCCGCCTTTTTCCAGGTAAACCATGGTGCTCCACCGTGCCTGGGTTACGCCAAGATCCTTCAGGCGCTCATCCAGCATTTTTCTCCAGCGGCGGGTAACCCGGGCTACCGCAAAAGGAAACTGGTCTCTCATCTATCGTCACTCCGTTCAATAAGGGCCAAGTTCAAGCCTTCGGAAAGACTGGCAATCGGCCAACAAATCACACTATCGGAAAGTTACCAATAGTATGCTAACCATTGAAATAAAAACAGATGTGGAAGTAAAAACAAAATCGGGGAAAACCGAGAGCTGCGTCAGCCGGCCTGACGCAGCTCGTCCTGCATCTCATCGACTTCAGGAGACTGGTGGAACTCGTTATTCCGTGGATCCATCTCGGTAAGCACTGGGGACGTTTCCGGCATGGCCGGCACAAAGTGCTCCTGATCCTTCACCGCAACATCCTCGGTATGACTGATCCGGTAGCTGGTAATAACCGCCAGCGTCAGCAGGAAGCCGGCATTGCCCAGAAACAGCCCTTTTGGTCCCAGCAGGTTGATCAGTTCGGCCATGGCGACCGGACCGATCACACTGCCAACACCGTAGCTCAGCAGCAGCGTGGCGCTGGCAGCAACAATACGGGTACTCTCCATGCGGTCATTGGTGATGGCCACTGCAATCGGGTACAGAGTGGCAGACAGACCCGTAAACAAACCTACCAGCAAGGTGAGCAACCAGAGGTTGGACGCCCCCAGAATGCCGACAGCTCCAGCCGCGGAGGCCGCGAACAAGGCTACCCAGAACATCACCCGACGACGGTCAAACCGGTCACAGAGCCGGCCAAGGGGCCAGGCCAGTATCATCGCGGCCACGATAGCACTGGCCATGAAGGTCGACGTCCTGGCAACGTCCAGCCCGACCAGCGTGGCGTAAACCGGCCCGAGAGCATAAAAACCGCCGATCATGATACCGCAGACCAAAGCGCCGGCGACGCCGGTAAACGACTCGCGGGCCAGGGTAAAGATGGAAATGCGCTGAACCTGTTCGATCACCGGCGCTTCCATCCGGGTCAACGACAGCGGCACCAGAGCCAGTACCAGCAAAATTGCAGCAATCGAAAACGGCATGAAGTTGGCCGGGTCGCCAATATTGACAATCAGCTGACCACCGGCGGCCGAGAGGTAAAATACAATCTGGTAAATGGCAAACAGTGCGCCCCGGTTGGCATTGGTTGCCCGGCTCGAAAACCAGCTCTCGATGACAACCAGAACCCCCGCAATGCTGAAACCGGAAAGCACTCGCAGTGCCGCCCAGAAAATCTCCGAGATGGCCATCGGATAGAGCAGGGAAGTAACGGCGGCGATCGCGGCAAACACCGCAAATGCACGGATATGACCGACCCGGCCAATAATCCGGTGAACGTAAAGTGTGCCCAGAACAAACCCTATGGAGTAACACACCAGAATCCAGCCGATAATATCCGGCGAGATGGCCTCAATGCTGAGACGGATGCCCAAGAGCGTCATCAGGAACGCATTACCGCTGACCAGAAGAATTATGCTCAGCATCAGGGCAGACAGGGAGGTGACCATTCGGGTCATTACAGCAACTCCGGGCGTTACAGGGTTTTTTCGGAAGGACGAAACTCAAAGTAGCAGCAACCACCGGACTTTGCCGGCTGCGTATTAGATCAGGAGCCTGAGGTGAAACCACTAAGCACTTCCCGCAACCCGTTAACTGCATCACAAAAACCGGCAAAGGCCGCTATAATGCTGTTTAACAGAGTTTTACATTAATGTGCCGTAACAGACCCTGCGTGCCTGAGCGGGTAACATGAAACCAAGCTATTCATAGGATCATGAGCGCCTGGTTATGAAAAAAACGGACTGGCCCATCCGCTGGGATCTGCTGCTTCGCTACCGACTGATTGAAACCATTGCCCTGTGGGAAGGTCGCCTGACCACCAACCACATCTGTCACAGCTTTGGTATTGGCCGTCAGCAAGCATCCAAGGACATCAATACCTACCTGCGTGAGCTGGCGCCAGGCAATCTGGTATACGATCGCCACCTGAAGGGCTATGTTCCGGCCGCAAAATTTCGGCCGGTGGTTACCCGGGGACTGGTGAACGAGTACCTGGACCTGCTTGCCCGCCAGCAAAACCTGAGCAACACCTTCGAGTCTCTGGACATCGACCTGCCCGACAGTTTTGTTGTCCAGGGCCCCAACCGGGTGATTGCCCCGGAAACCATGCGCGCGGTGGTTGCCGCCACGCGGCAAGGCCGACAGTTGCGGGCCAGCTACGCGTCCCTGAGCCGGCCTGAAGCCGTGGAAAGCATTCTTGAACCCCACACCCTGGTTTGTGCCGGCAACAGTTGGCATCTGAGGGCCTGGTGTGATTCAAACCGGGAATTCCGGGACTTCGCCCTGAGCCGTTTCCGCACCTCTCCGGATGCCCTGAGACAGCGTGCAAAACATCCCCGTGAGCAGGACAAAGACTGGAACCGCGAGGTTACTCTGGTCGTTACACCGGACCAGCGCCTGACCCAGGCCCAGCAACAGATTATCGCGGCGGACTACGGCATGGATCGTGGCCGGCTGGAGATTGATACCCGGGCAGCACTGGCCCCCTACGTACTCTCACGCCTGGGGATTACCTTCGACAACCAGCACCCGGATCCGCTTGTACAGCAACTTGAACTGGCCAACCCGGATCAGCTCGGATTCGGCAGCAAACGCGAGCAGGCACTCAAAGCCGTTGCCGGCCTCTGCTAAACTGCCGGTGTGAGCGTCAAATTCCGGTTACTTCCCTGCCTCAGCTTTCTTATTCTGCCGTTGCTGCCAGCAGCGACGGTCGCGTCAGCCTGTGGTGAGCCGGCTACCGCCATTTCTGCTGTCCAGGGTAACGGCCCCGCCTCTGCTCTCACCGGCCAGACGGTAACGGTGGAGGGTATCCTTACTCAGGACTCCCGTTCAAAAGGTGGGTTGGGTGGCTTCTATCTGCAGCAGGCAGATCATCAGACCGACCACAACCCGGCCACCTCGGAAGCGGTTTTCGTCTATACCAATCGGGATACCGGAAAACCCGGCATGCGCCTGCGAGTAACCGGCAAGGTCAAGGAATACCACGGACTGACGGAACTGGTTGCCGTGAAAAGCATCCGGAAGTGCGGCCAGGCAGCACTTCCGAAGCCGGTTACCATCGATCTACCCTGGTCCATGAATCCCGAGAGCCTGGAAAACATGAGGGTGGCCTTCCGCCACCCCCTGACAGTGGTGGACAACTACAACCTCGCGAAATACGGCGAACTGACATTGGCGGCATCGGATCAGGTCCAGCCCACCGAATACCTGTCGCCCGGGCAGCAGGCGCACCGATTGTCTGCCAGCCACCGCCAGAATCGGGTGTTGCTCGACGACAACCAATCCGTCCGGGACCCCAGACCGGTGCCCTGGCCACCCGAAGGGTTGTCACCATCAACGACCGTGCGAGCCGGTGACCAGATCGACCGACTCGCCGGCGTCCTCGATTTCCGCTTCGATGCCTGGCGAATCCAGCCGGTGAACGATCCCCGGTTCCTTGCCACCAACCCCCGCAAAAAGCCACCGCCACGTCTGCCAGGCGATTCTGTTCGGGTGATGGCCCTGAATCTCGGCAACTTCTTCAACGGCAATGGCCAGGACGCGGGCTTTCCCACCCCGCGCGGCGCTGAAACCAGCGCGGAGTTTCGTGAGCAGCGCCGGCGCCTGATTCAGAGCCTCCAGGCGCCAGATCCGGACATCCTGGCGGTTGCCGAACTGGAAAATGACGGTTATGGCTCCGACAGTGCAGTCGTCGGGCTGGCCCATTTTCTGGGAAATCACTGGGGATTTGTCAGCACCCCGGGTAACGACGGTGACGACAAAATCCGTACCGCGTTGCTCTACCGCCGCGACCGGATCACCCCCGTTGGCTCGCCCGCACGCCTGGCCGACGGTGTGTTTCGATTCGGAGGGCGGCCCCCTCTGGCACAGGATTTCCGCCGTACCGTCGGTGAGCAGACAGTCAGGATTATTGTCCCTCACCTGAAATCCAAATCCTGCCGGGGTGCCGTGGGCGAAGATCGGGATCAAGCCGACGGGCAGGGCTGCTATACCAGCCAGCGGGTCGCCGAGGCCCGGGCCCTGGCCAACTGGCCCGATGCCTTTTCCCGGGACACCCGGTCCGTCGGAACCCTGATCGTCGGCGATTTCAACAGTTATGCCCGGGAGCAGCCGCTTTCCATTCTGTCCAGGTCCGGTTTTGCCAGCATGGTGCACCAGTTCCACCCCTGCACTCGCGCAAACTGCCCACACTACACCTATCGCTTCAAGGGCGAGAAAGGCACGCTGGATTATGCCCTCGCCTCCACAAACCTCCGCCCACTGGTACTCCAGGCCCAGACCTGGCTGATCAACGCCGATGAGCCCCGAGCGCTCGGTTATCAGGGCATTTCCCGATCTGACCAGCACGGGCCCTGGCGATCCTCCGACCACAACCCGGTGATTGTCGACCTCAGGCTCTGAGCGCTGATCTCTACTTCACGGTCACCAATTGCCCGTCCGCCCGGCCAGACGGGCACTTTGGCCAAGGCTCGGAGAGCCCGGCCCGGTACACTGACAGCCTGACCCACAACCGTACACGGTCCACTGCCATGAAAATTACCGCCCCCAACCTCTGGCCCACAGTACGCACCGGGCAACGCCTGCTTCTGCGGGCCCACCGCCGCGAAACCCGGCTGGATGGCCATAAATTGGTGTATCTGGAGCGGGGTATCCCGGGTAACGGGAGACCGACGGTGGTGCTGATCCACGGCTTTGCCGCCATGAAGGAAAACTGGGGGCTCTGGCTGCAACGGCTGCCGCGCCACTGGCACCTGCTGGTTCCCGACCTGCCCGGTTTCGGAGAAAGTGACTACCTGCCGGAGGCCTGCTACCGCTATGAATCACAGGCACGGCGGCTGAAGCAATGGCTCACGGGCTTTGACACCGACAACCTTCACCTTGCCGGCAGTTCCATGGGTGGGGCAATTGCCGCCGTCCTTGCCCACACCCTGGACCCGTCGCCACGTTCAGTGACTCTGTTGAACAGTGCCGGGATCCCCGAGCACGAACGTGTGGATCTCCATGCGCCATTCAAGTCCGGTCGGGACGACATCCTCATCCCCCGGGACTGGAAGGGCGTTTACCGCATGTTCAACAGCGTCGGCGCCGGCAAACCCTCTGTTTCAGGGCTGGCCATGGCCGGGATGCTGGGGCCGGACTTGCTGAGCCGCAGGGATGCCCTTGAGCATATCTTTCAGGACATGGTGGCGGATGCCCTGGCACCGGTCCGTTATCTGGGCCCGGACACACCCCCCCTTCAGGTCCAGTGGGGCGACCGGGACGTGATCACCCCCACACGCTGTATCGATTGGTTCAGCTCAGCGACGCCCCATGCCGAGATCCATCTGTTCCGGGGTATCGGACACCTTCCAATGCTGGAAACGCCCGGCCGCTCAGCAGCGGTACTGGAAGACTTCATTCGCCGCCACGGGAGCTGACTTACCGTCAACAAAACCGTTCTGTAGCGGGCAATTGGCCTTTCGGGCCATTTTAATCCGTCAGTGAAGTCATGGGGGAATGCAGCAGGAGTCGCCATAATCGGAAATGCTAAGCGCTCCGTGAAATAACAAGAACAGAACCAGACGAGGAAATCCCATGCGCGCCCCAGTATCAACGGCACAGGATCTGGGCATGCCGGCCATTTATCTGCACCTTCTGGCCGGACTGCTGAACACCATTGGTGTTGACGAGCAGGAGCTTCTGCTTCGGGTTGGGCTGGATCCCACCAGACTGAAATCCACCGAACTCAGGGTTAGCCAGACCCAGGCCAGCGAGTTTGTCACCCGGGCCATCATCGAAAGCGGAGAGCCAGGGCTTGGCATCCTCCTCGCCAGGGAACTGAAGCTGCCGCTCCATGGAGCTCTGGGGACCGCCGTCATGAGCAGCCGCAACCTGGGTGACGCCATGGAGCTGATGACCCGGTATCTCACCCTGCGGGTACCTCACCTTCAGATCCACAAACGCGATGATGCCAACCTCGCCTGGTATATCGTGACCTGCGATATCGATCTCGGGCCGCTGCAGGGCTTCATTATGGATGCCATGCTGTTCGGTTGCGTTTCCATGGGTGCCCAGTTGACTGGATCGGTCGTTGAAGGCTTGCGGATTCTTCGGCGGTGCCCGGAGCCTGCCCATTTTCAGCGGTTTCGCTCACAGATACCGGTGCCGGTGGAGTTTGGTGCCACCGAAAATGCCCTGGTGATTCCCGTCTCCCGGCTTGGCCTGCCGGTACGCTTTACCGACGACCAGCTGGCCGCCTCCTCCCGAGCCCAGTGCGAACGGGCGTTACGGCAGCTGACCGAGGACGCCGGATTCGCCTGCCGGGTACGGAGAGTTATTGAAACCAGCCATCCCTTTCCACCCAAACTCGCACGGGTTGCCGGCACCCTGTTTGTATCCGAACGGACACTGAAACGCCGGTTACAGGAGGAAGCGGCCAGCTTCCAGCAGTTGGTGGATCAGGTCCGTTTGGAGCGGGCGGGTGACCTGCTGCGGAACACCACCATGAATCTGAGCCAGATTGCCGATGCCCTGGGTTACGCCGATGCCGCCAATTTCACCCGGGCCTTCAAGCGCTGGACAGACACCAGCCCAAGCCAGTACCGAAACGCTTCGAAGGCATCCGGCTCCACGCCAACGCCACCAGACCGGATATTGGCAGCCGGGTAGTCAGTCGATACCGATAATCTTGTGCATCTGCAGGGTCAGGCGCCATTGCGGGTGGGTCAGGCAGTAATCCGTCGCACGACGGGTATTGCTCTGCTTGACGCCATCAACACCACCCTCGGGCGCTGACGGCGATGCCATCGGTGAAAGAAAATAGTGGCTGGCGCGGATGTGCAGGAACCGCTCCGGCATTGCCAGGGGCTGCGGGTACACCAGTTTCAGCTCGTCACAGGTCTCGACAACCACCGGCGCATCGGCCTTGGGGCTGACACACAGCCAGTCAATGCCGACGGGGGCTGGCAGCGTGCCATTGGTTTCTACACCGACCTCAAACCCCTCCCGGTGGAACGCCTCTACCAGGGCACTGTCGAGCTGCAACAGGGGTTCACCGCCAGTACAGACGACGTAGGGCTTTCCGGGCGCGTCCGGCCAGAGGCTGCGAATGTGCCGGGCCAGTGCTTCCGGAGACTCGAACCGGCCACCATTCTGGCCATCGGTGCCCACGAAATCCGTGTCACAGAAATTGCAGACCGAACCGGCACGGTCTTTCTCCCGCCCGGTCCAAAGGTTGCACTTGCTGAATCGGCAGAAGACGGCGGCACGGCCGGCCTGGGCGCCCTCTCCCTGCAAGGTATAAAAGGCTTCCTTGACCCGGTACATCAGCGATGGTCCTCGTACTCAAGAGGATCCGTGACGCCATTGGCGGCAAACGCCTCAAGCCGCTCCACACAGGAGCCACAGCGGCCACAGGCGCGCTCGCGACCGTTATAGCAGGTCCAGGTCTGTGAATAGTCCAGTCCGAGACGGAGGCCTTCGGCCAGGATCTGGCCCTTGTCCATGGCCATGAAGGGCGCCTCAATGCCCACCGGTTCGTAGTTGGCTACCCGGCATACCGCGTCCATCTTTGCCACGAATTCCGGGCGGCAATCCGGGTAGATGGCATGGTCGCCCCCGTGGGCTCCGTACCACACAGTGCCGCCGCCCACTGTCACCGCATACCCGGTCGCCAACGACAACAGAATCATGTTGCGGTTGGGCACCACCGTCGCCTTCATGCTGTCCTCTTCATAATGCCCTTCGGGCACATCCAGTTCCGAGGTCAGCGCCGATCCGGACATCACAGCGTTCAGGGCCCGGATATCAATCACCTTGTGGGGAATGCCCTGGGTTTCACACACCGAACGGGCATACTCCAGTTCCCGGACGTGCCGCTGCCCGTAATCGAAGGACAGGGCATGAACCTGGCAGCCTCGGCTACGGGCCAAATGCAGCAGGGTGAAGGAATCCATGCCTCCGGAGTAGATTACAACCACGGTGTCAGTCATTCGGGCTCCCCGTATGGTGCGATTTGAGTTCAGCTGGTTTACTGTCACGCCGGTGACCAGTCGTTGTCATCGGGCTTTTACAATGAATGGACATATTGTAACAGTGCAGGCACAGGTTGGGTTCGCGTCTCGGGATCGGGGCGGGTAAACTCAGCGAAAAACAACTCATCATCTACACTGATTCCATGACCACTATCCGCCCGGCATTTATCGATTTCGAGGCATCCAGCCTTGATCTGATCGCAAGCTACCCGATTGAGGTTGGCATCTGTATGCCGGACGGCACCCTGCACAGCTGGCTGATCTGTCCGCATGTCCTGTGGCAAGACTGGTCGGAGAGCGCTGAACAGATTCACGGCATTTCCCGCCAGACGCTTGAGGCAGAGGGCATTGCCGCCAGTGAAGTGGCTCAAGCGCTGAACGAGCTACTACCGGAACAGGTGTTTTGCGATGCCTGGACCTTCGACAGTTTCTGGCTGCACCGATTGTTCAGGGCAGCCCGTATCAGACCCACTTTCCAGCTTGAATCTATCTCGGCGCTGTTGAGCTCACGGCAGCTACGGCAATGGTCCGCCAAGCGCCAGCAGGTGATTTCAGAGCTCGGCCTGCCAGTGCACCGGGCCGCCAATGACGCCCTGATCCTCCATAAAACCTGGGAACAGATCGCCCTGGCAGAAGACTCTGCACTACCCCTGACCGGTCACAGCCACCAAGCCTGACCGCTTGCCCTGCAATCAGTGTCTGATACTGCGGGCCCGCAGTGCGATGACTTCCAGACCATCACGCATGGTGTTGAGTGTCCAGTAGGTCACCAGCGCCATCAGGCCGGCACCGGCCACTGTGAAGACAAGATCATCGCCGACGACCTGACGCTGTGCTGCCAGCAGGTAAAGACCCAGTGCAACGATCAGGGCGAGTTCAATAAATACATGGGAACGGAACTTTTTGCTTGCAGATCCGGCTTCGTCGGGCATTTTACTAGGTTTCAACCCCTGTCTGTCGAAATAAATGAAAGATTAGTGTGCAAATTATCGCTGGAACAGGGTCGGAAATCTGTACGAAGTAGTGGCTACGAGATTTCCACTACGCAAAAAAAAACGCAGCCACAAAGGCTGCGTATAAAGGAGAGATCCATCAACTGCCTGGCGCGGCAGGCAGTCGGGATTGCACAACGTAAAACACGTGACGCGGAAAATTATGACAATGCGGCATAAGGCCGTCTGTAGGGGTTTGCCGAAGATGGCGGGCTATTGCAAACGGCCCATTAGCCTATACACTGGTAATCGAACCGATACACAAGAGCCGGTATGACCAGAATGATTCCACAGTTCATTGCTTACACAGCCACAGGTTGCCACGCAGGGCAGTCTGTTCGCGCGATGGTGAAAGACATCTAACGGCTTTCGGTCAGTCCCGGGAGCCTCTGTAGCGACCGGGTCAGCTTCTCCGCGAAACCCCGGTCGCCTTCGGCACCGGGGTTTTGTTTTTGCAGCCGCAAAACGACAAGGAGAACATCATGAAAAGACATCCGACAACACGAGCAGCGAACCAGCCCATGAACAATCGCCAGGGGCCGATCAAGCCTCCTGAGAAGCTGCCACTGCTGGATGCTATCTGCAAGAAACTGAATCAGCGCGTCAACCTGGAGGACGAGCAGCGGGTGCTGGGTGTGTACGAGCGGGGCTGGATCTTCAAAGGGGTTCTTGGCAACCTGAACGACGCAGAGGCCCGGTACGTCAGGGCACTGGCCACCCGCTATAACTCCTGGATTGCACGACAGGTCGCGTAAGCGCCCTGCTCAGG
>AZIH01011172.1_pt1 | contig 10788 bp, 12 predicted proteins | sample 359041 | NCBI WGS metagenome assembly AZIH01 (sample SAMN02429716, study PRJNA222664) | marine sediment metagenome | biome: Sediment sample; isolation source: enrichment culture of sample MGS-ANC(UA) from oil contaminated site at the... | place: Italy: Ancona | collected 2012-02-14 | depth 6 m m
AATTGGTAGACACAAGAGACTTAAAATCTCTCGGCCGTAAGGCTGTGCCGGTTCGATTCCGGCTCCGGGCACCATTATTTCTTCGTCATAGCTTCCAGCATTTTATTTACCGCCTCCAGATGCTCTGGCTCGTTATGGCACATGCCCTGAAAGTTCGCGCACACATCCAGAAAATCCTTCAGCTCCATCCGCGGGGCCATCTTCATCAGGCGCTTGGTTAGCCGCGTGGCTTTCGGCGGCTGACTGGCAATCCGGCTGGCCATGGCATTAGCAGCGGTTAGCAGTTCGCCCGCTGGCACCACGTCCAGAACAATGCCCAGCTCTTTGGCTTCGGTGGCATCGATCACCCGGCCGGTAAGGGTCAGCTCAAAGGCACGCTGGTAGCCGATCAGGCGTTGCATGAACCAGGCGCCGCCGTCGCCGGGAATGATGCCGAGATTCAGGAAGGTTTCTCCGAATTTCGCGCTTTCGGAAGCGATACGGATGTCAGCCATGTTGGCCAGGTCGAAGCCTGCGCCAATGGCGGGGCCGTTTACGGCGGCGATGATGGGGACTTCCACGTTCTGCAAGGCCAGAGGAATGCGCTGGATGCCTTTTCGATAGCGGTCGGCGCACTCGGCCACGTCGCCCGCGAAATCGCCGCTGCGGTTGGCCATGTCGCGGATATTGCCGCCGGCGCTGAAGGCAGAGCCGGCGCCGGTGATCACCAGTACCGACACCTCGTCGCACTGATTCACCCATTCTGCGGTGGTCACGATGTCCTCGATCAGATTGGAGCCTGTGAGGGCGTTACGCAGGTCGTGCCGGTTCAGGGTGAGGGTGGCTACCCGGTTTTCCAGGGTGAGCAGTGCGTCGGTGAGTTTTGGTACGGTGGTCATCGTTGCGGTTCCTTGTTGTCGTTCAGCGCGTATCTTCGCGCGCTCGAACCCTGTTAATCAACTGCCACCCGTGCCTTTCGATACCGGTTTACCTCCGTCCAGCCATGAGCGGCGAGGGCTGAGAACACGATTACCCCACCGATCAGGCTGAGGTTCGGAGGCACTTCTCCGAGGAACAGCCACACCAGGAAGGAGCCCAGCACGGTTTCCAGCAACAGCATAAGGCTGACTTCTGCCGCCGGAACGTAGCGCGGGCCGATCTGGATCAGAATACAGGCCGTGGGCAGGAACACCAGGCACAGCAGGGCAATAAAGAAAAAGTCCCGGGAAGAGGGCACTTGGGCGCCGCCAAGCAGGGCAGCCACCGCGGCGAGCGCCAGCGCGCCGAACATCAGCATCACGCTCATATCGCTTTCGGGTTTGGAACGGGCCACGTTGAGGTTTGAGGCCAGAGCGGTGGCAGCAACCACGGCCATCATAAGGCCCAGGGGATCGCCTTTACCGAATTCACCAACGGCCATGAGGGTAGCGCCTGAAACGCAAACAAGGATGATGATCCAGGTTCTCAGGGGCAGGGTTTCCTTCCATACGGCCCAGGCGATTACCGCAGCGATCACCGGAGCGGTGTTGAGGATGACCAGCACATTGCCGGCGGCGGTATTTTTCATACCCACCACAAATCCCAGGGTGCTGATGGCAAACGCACCGGCACAAAACAGGCCTTTGCGACCGCATTTGCGGATTTCAGGAACCAGGCGTGAACGGTATCTGGCCCAACTGATCACAAAAAAACTGATGGCCAGCAAAAGGCCCCGCCAGAACAGGAACACCACCGGGTCCACGGAGGTTATCTTGACCAGCAGCGCATCCGGGACGATAAAAAGCACGCCCAGGGCTGCGATGGTCAGTCCTTTGATTCGGGTTGTCTGCAAATCCACGTCGCCTGTTCAGGGGGGGCTTCTGGTAAGAGCCTATGGGCAGCGGGCGTCTATAACAACCTCAATGGCGAAAAACTGAGCATCCTACAAAAGTCGCTTCGACAGTATAGGCGGTCTCGGCAATACTTTGACTAAGTTAACGGAGAGGACAATCCGGCAGATGGTCCGGTGCACTGAAGTTCGTTGAAAACGGAGAATACAAATGTCAGAACAATCAGGACCACTGGTCCAGAAACACAGTGAAAACGGAATCACCACGCTGACGCTGAACCAGCCGGAGCGGCGCAACAGTCTGTCCATGACCATGCTGGAAGCGCTGTCTGCGGAGCTGGAGACGATTGCGGCGGATTCGGAAACCCGGGTTGTGGTGCTCGCCGCCAAGGGCAACGTGTTCTGCGCCGGGCACGATCTGCGGGAAGTCCGGGATCAGTTCGATAGCCATGAGTTCCAGCTGGAGCTTTTTAACCAGTGCAGCAAGGTGATGCAGCAGATTGTGAATCTGCCACGGCCGGTAATCGCCCGGGTGGCGGGTGTTGCCACGGCGGCGGGCTGTCAGTTGGTGGCGAGTTGTGATCTGGCGGTTGCCGCGGATACCGCGCGCTTTGCCACGCCCGGCGTGAATATCGGGCTGTTCTGTTCAACACCGATGGTGGCGCTGTCGCGAAATGTGTCGCGCAAGCATGCCATGGAAATGCTGCTGACTGGTGAGCTGATCAGCGCGCCAAAGGCTGAGAGGCTGGGACTGGTTAACAAGGTAGTGGATGACCAGGTTCTGGACGAAACCGTCTACAAACTGGCCCGCACCATTGCCGATAAATCGGCCCATACCCTGAAGATTGGCAAGGAGGCATTCTACCGTCAGCTGGAGATGCCTCTGGCGGATGCCTACGAATACACCTCAAAGGTGATGGCGGAGAACATGATGGCGGACGATGCCCAGGAAGGTATCTGTGCGTTCCTGGACAAGCGCAAGCCGGAGTGGAAAGACAGCTGAACCCGGCCCGGTTTATCGGTTCGGGCAGTTTTCTGCGTCAAGATGGAGGCGATCGCCCGTCCGGATCTGGTGTTCCCGGAAGAACCCGGCGTTCATCTCCACAGCAATGACGAAGGACACCCCGGCGGGGTAGCTGGGGCAGCCCGAACCGCTGGCTGAGGCGCAGGGCACCATCTGCCGGATACTGCCAATCACACCTTCGCCGTTCAGGTAGGCGATATCCAGTGGGATCAGGGTGTTGTACATCCAGAAGCCGTGCTCAGCGTTCCTGGGGTTGCGGTACTCGAACAGCATGCCGGCATTCGGTGCCAGGGAAGTGCGGCCCATCAGCCCCTTACTGCGCTGTTCCGCAGTGCTGGCCACTTCCAGTTTTATGGGGATCGAGCCGGCCTCGGACACGAAACAGGCATCAATCACCGGCAGGCCTTCCTGGGGCGCAGCTACCCCGGAGGAGCAGCCATGGATGACGGAACCGACTGCGAGTATCGCCCAGAACTTCAGCGTGTGGAGCATGCCGTTTCGAGGCTTCAAGAGCGCAGCCGGTAGCCGGTTTTGAAAATCCACCAGATGCCCACCATGCACGCCGTCAGGAATACCAGGGTCATGCCCACGCTGATGGCGATATGAACGTCTGAAACGCCGTAAAACGCCCAGCGGAAGCCGCTGATCAGGTAGACCACGGGGTTGAACAGGCTGATGGTCTGCCAGATCTCCGGCAGCATGTCGATGGAGTAAAAGGTACCGCCCAGGAACACCAGCGGCGTTACGATCATCATGGGCACAATCTGCAGTTTCTCGAACCCGTCTGCCCAGATGCCGATGATGAACCCGAACAGACTGAAGGTGACGGATGTTAACACCAGGAAGGAGAGCATCCAGAATGGGTGCAGCACGTCATAATCCACAAAGAATTTCGCCGTCGCCAGAATGATCAGCCCAAGGATGACAGATTTGGTGGCGGCAGCGCCCACATAGCCAAGCACCACTTCCACATAGGACACCGGTGCCGAGAGCACCTCATAGATGGTGCCGGAGAACTTGGGCATGTAGATGCCGAAGGAGGCGTTGGAGATGCTCTGCATCAGCAGGGAGAGCATTACCAGGCCGGGAATGATGTAGGCGCCGTAGGCGATGTTGTCGATGTCGCCCATGCGTGAGCCGATGGCCGAGCCGAAGACGACGAAATACAGGCAGGTGGAGATCACCGGCGAGAGCACGCTCTGCATCAGGGTTCGCCTCATGCGTGCCATTTCAAAGTTGTAGATTGCGCGAATACCGTAAAGGTTCATGCCTTTCTCCAGTGGGCCGGCGGGTGCTTATTCGTGCACCAGGCCGACAAATATCTCTTCGAGGGAGCTTTCCCGGGTTTGCAGATCGCGATATTCGATCCCCAGATCACCGAGTGTGCGAAGTAGCCGGGCCACGCCGGCCTGTTCCTGCTGGGAGTCAAAGGTGTAAATCAGTTCGTAACCGTCGTCCGACAGCTCTACTGGCTCCAGCATGAGTTCGCCGGGCATCCTGTCCAACTTCTGCTGCAACTGCAGGCGGAGTTCTTTTTTGCCCAGTTTGGTCATCAGCTGGGCTTTGTCTTCCACCAGGATAATTTCGCCGTTCCGGATAACACCAATGCGGTCCGCCATTTCCTCGGCTTCTTCGATGTAATGGGTAGTCAGGATGATGGTGACCCCGTTTTCCCGGAGCTTGCGGACCATTTCCCACATGTCCCGCCGCAATTCCACGTCAACGCCCGCAGTGGGCTCGTCCAGAAACAGGATCTGGGGCTCGTGGGAGAGCGCCTTGGCAATCATCACCCGGCGCTTCATGCCCCCGGAAAGTGACATGATCCTGTTGTTACGCTTGTCCCACAGGGAAAGGTCTTTCAGCACTTTCTCGATGTGCGCGGGCTTCGGCGGCTTGCCGAACAGGCCTCGGCTGAAGGATACCGCATTCCAGACGGTCTCAAAGGAGTCGGTATTCAGCTCCTGGGGTACCAGGCCAATGGTCTCACGAGCCTTGCGGTAGTCTTTTATAATGTCGTAACCGGCGGCTTTTACTTCACCGGTCGATGGATTGACGATGCCGCAGATAATGCTGATCAGCGTGGTTTTGCCGGCGCCATTGGGGCCGAGTAGGGCGAAGATCTCACCACGCCTGATGTCCAGGTTGATGTCTTTCAGGGCCTGGAAGCCATCGTCATAAACCTTGCTCAGGTGCTTAACGGAAATATCCGGCTGCACGTGCGTGTCCTGTGGTCAGAATGGGTCGAATTGAAGGCGCCGTATTTTCTCATGACTAACGCCACTTTAGAAACCTTTGCCTTGGCAGGAGAAACCACCATAATGCCGGGCTGGTTAATTCGGAGTGCCGATATGTTACGCGGAATAGCCCTTCTGGGATTGGTACTGGGGTTGATTGCAGCAGTGGTCTTTGGGCCGCGAATGCTGGGAGATGCCGGTGACGGCGTTAAACAAAGCGGGAGCAGCCAGGCCATGGCCGAGTGCGATCTTCTCGCTGGGCCCTGCCAGTGGACGACCCCCGCTGGCCAGTGGGAAGCGGCCTTGGATACGTTGGGGGAAGGTGAGCAGGGTATTGAATACCAACTCACCGTCACCACGCCGGAGCGCCCTGAGAGGTTTCTGGCGGTTCTGAGGGGCGAGTCCATGTATATGGGCGAGTACCCGGTGCCTCTGGGCAACCGCACTGAAAACCAGTATTCCGCACGGTTTTCCGCGCCTTTTTGCACCGTGGACGCCACCATGACCTGGCGAGTCGATCTTCAGCAGGGCCAGGAGGCGATCGGTGATATTCCGCTAAAGCTGGTATTTCAGGCCGAACCACACTGAGAACGGGTACCCGGTCGGCTGACAAGCAGTCGGGATTGTGTAAAATGGCGAAATCGCCAATGTCAGGGACCACGTGATGGATTACGGAGATAGTGTTCAGAAGGTACTGCTCAGAAAAATCCGCAAAGCCGAGCAGGATCTGATCCAGCTGAAACTCGATTATTGCCGTTTTGTCTTCGGCCTGACCCACCGGGCGAAAGTACTTGCCGGCGGTGTGACCTATGTTGTGCGTTCCGTCGATGTGGACAGCATGGCCAATACCGATGACGGTGGGTTCACACACCCTGAAATCACCGGCACCCGGGCGGGTGAACAGGACCACGCGGAACCGGTTGCCCTGGGCACTGACTGGGTGCTTGAAACTGCTTCCAGGCCGGCCGCTAAATAAACGCGTTGGCGGTAATGGCCTCGTAGAGACTTGACGCCGGCGGAACGTAGTGGCTTTCCCGCCAGAATTCAGAACCTTCCAGCCCAGCCCGGAAACAGACCAGCAGTGCGGGGCTTCCGGTGAGTGTGCTTATCGCCTGCCAGGCATCCGGTTGCGGGATGCCTGTTTTACGGCTGGCAATCTGGGCGACCACACCGGCGAGTGCCTCGGAATGTCGAACGGACGGGTCGCTGAGGGCGCATCCGGCACCGTACAACCACACTGCAGCATACGCTCGCACCTCTTCCGGTGCCGCAGACAGTTCCAGCCCGTTCACCCTGCAATCCCGCTCCTGCAAGCCGGCAAGGATATGCAAACGGGTGATCAGCTCGGCGCGATCAGAGACAGGCCGGGAAGACGTTTCCTGTCCATGCGCCGGGTTAAATCCATGGGGCTCGCTGATATCAATAGAGGCTGTGTAGTTGACGGGTTCTGCGCGCACCAACACCGACATCCGGAAAACCAGTAAAAGAAACAGCGCCAGCAGCCCCGCCTGAGTAAGAACAATCAACCCGTCAACCATGGTCACCAGAACTCTGAATGTTGCAAAAGATGACTGCATTGTAACGGAGTGTAACCGCCCAATACCGCCAACCCGTCGCCATAAACAGGCTCAGAATTGGCTCAAATGACGGAACTGTGACGCGGGTCGCAGCGGGTATTTTCTGGAAAGCGGGCCGGTCAGCAGGTTGGCATGGTCTGCAGGGCCAGCTTCTTGCGGATGTAACGGCCCAGGGTATCAATGCCGATGTTCAGCAGGGCGGTGATCAGGATCAGAACCATGGCACGGTCAAACCGAATGTTCTGGATCGCGCTGTCGACATAGAAGCCCAGCGTGTAGATACCCAGAATGCCCAGGATGGCGGTTTCCCGCATGATGATTTCCCACCGGTAGAAAAGGAACGCAAGGAACGACCGGTAGACCCGCGGAACCAGTTCCCAGGTGTAACGGTTGAAACCGGTGGGCGCATCCGGGCGCAGGCGTATGGTGTTGGTCTGGCGCCCAATCAGGTGGCCGATAATGCCGCCGTTGTGAAGCGCCAGTGCCACCACCGCAGGCAACATGGACGGCCCCCAGAGCTGCAGGAGGATATAGGCCAGGATGTATTCTGGGGTAGACCTCGCAATCACCAGGAAAACGTGCCCGGACGTACGCCTTACCGGGCCGCCGAAATGATTGGAGATCAGAGGGAAGGCCAGAAGCGTCAGTATGCCCGTGGCCACCAGGGCAATCTGGGTAAGAATCACGGTATTCCAGATACCGGGCAAGGCCTCGTTGATCATCAGGTCACTCAACCAGGGCAGCAGGCCTGCCAGTCCTTCGCCGTCCCGCAGCGGAGCCGGCACGATATCCGTGGTAAAGAAGCGTTCAACGTTACCCCACACGATAGGCAGCCCTTCACCCAGAAAAAAAGGGGCACCAAGGACATAGACCGGCAAAAGCTTTGGTCGTACCCAAAGAGGCATGGTCGCGATCAACACATAAAACAGGATCAGCATTGCCCCGGCATCGGAGTAGAGTCCCTGGGAGAACGACGATTCCAGGTAGAAGCCGAGTGTGGGCAGGCCAACAAACCCGAGAATGGCGCTGGAACGAAGGCCGCACTCCAGCCGGTAGGCGGTATAGGTTCGCAACTGTACCCAGCAATCGGGAATCCGGGTATAGAGAAACGCCGCGATAACCCCGGTGCGTGGTGGAAGCAGGCGACCGGGTTCCGGATCCACCTCATCCAGTATCTCGGAATAAACCTTGGCGAAAATCCCCGAGTAGGGAATGGCAATTGCCAACACACCCGTGAGCGGGTGGAAACCGAAGAACTGAAGGAAGATGAGCGCCCAGAAGAGCTCATGGATTGCCCGGATAAAGGCACAGAATATCCGGACAGGCAGGAAGCGGTAGACCAGCGATAGTAAAAAACCGCAAACGCTTCCCAGTGCCACCCCCACAAAGGCAAAGGCAACAGTTCTCAGAAGCGCGGTCATCAACCCTTCGCTGCTGAAGAAATTCGGTGTGATTACACCAAGGAAAAAGTTGCCGAGATCCCGCCAGGGGTTCGATGCGGTGATCGCAATGTCTGCAAACAGCAGCGAAAACAGGGCTACCGCGACAAATATCAGGCTGGTGCGAACCGTCGGGGAAGAGAGCATGAAACTGGCCGGTTCCCTAATAGAGAGACATGATGTCTGACGCCGTCAGGCGATCACTGGTTTCGTCCAGGGCAACCTGTCCGTCCTGGATTCCGACGATCCGGTTGCAATATTTCAGCGCCATTTCGACATCGTGGAGTGCAATCACGCTCGTGGCGAACCGCTCTCTGAGTAGCGCCATAACCAAGTGGGCCATGGGGCCGTCGAGGGCGGAAATTGGTTCATCAGCAAGCAACACCGGCGCATTGCGATACAGCGCCCGGGCAATGGCAACGCGCTGGCGCTGGCCTCCGGAGAGCGATGCCGTCGGGAGCCAGAGTTTTTCTGACATGCCAAGCGCTTTCAGCAGCTTGCGAACCTTGTCGCGGTCCCCCGAAAATGGGCGTATCAGGGTAACCGTACTGTACCAGGTCGGGTGTTTGTCGAGTTGGCCCATAAACACGTTATGGAACACCGGTAGTGCGTTCACCAGGCCCAGATCTTGGGGTACCAAGGAGGACTCACGATTAACGCGTTCGTGAATCAAACGCATGAGCGTGGACTTGCCGGCGCCGCTTTTGCCGACCAGAGCGACCTTTTCGCCCTGTTTCACTCTCAGTGAGAGCGGGCCGATAACCCGCTCACCACCGAAAGAGGCCGTGAGGCCCGTTAGTTCAAAGCCTGACATCAATCGAGGATTCCGATCTCTTCCGCGGTCTTGCGAATGGGCTCGTAATCGTCGTTGGACGCAGGAATGAAGCCCGAGCGGGGGAAGCTCTCAAGCAGCTTCTGATCGTCCAGGTTCAGCAGTGCTTCGGTAACGCGCTGTTTGAAGCCATCGCCGAAACGCTCGTCTACATCACCGCGGATTGTCCACTGGTAGTCCGGGTAGGCTGGTGTTGTCCAGATAACCTGAACCGCGTCGGTGTCAATATTGCCGTCGGCCAGCTCTTTCTCCCAGACCTGGAAGTTGAGGGCACCTACCTCATAAGTGCCAGCCTCGACAAGGCGCAGGGTACGGGTATGATTGCCACTGAAGCCTACGCGGGAGAAGAAGTCGTCCGGCTGGGCTCCAAACACGTCCCGGATATAGAATTCAGGCATCAAGCGTCCGGAGGTAGAGCCCTTGGAGCCGAAGGTAAAGGTTTTACCCCGGAGTTCGTCTTCCAGGGAGGAAAGCTCATCCGCGGGCTCAATACCTGTGCTGGTATTGGCAATGAAGTAGGTTTCAAATGCCTGATCTTCCACACCCTGGGCAATCGCTTCGGAACCCGGCACCAGGCGACGGGCCTGAACACCGGAAAGCCCGCCAAACCAGGCCAGCTGAACCTGATTGTTGCGGAAAGCAGAAACAGCTGCGGCATAGGATTTAACAGGAATGTAGCGGACTTCCACATCCAGCTCACTGGAGAGGTAATCGGCAACACCTTTGAAGCGCTCTACCAGTTTTGTTTCATCCTCATCGGGGATGGCTGTGAACACGAAGGTTTCGGCGGACGCCGATGCTGTGGTGAAACAGAAAAGACTGGAAATCATCAATTTCCGTATAAGATTAAGAGCCATGGTTGTTCCTTGGATTGCCAGACAGATTGGATTTGCTACGTTTGGATTTGCAACGAGGGAAACCAACGATTCCCTGTGCCCGCAGGATACCTTGATTTACCTTAACTCTGAACAGCTATACGATTTGCGGGTCTAATTGGCTCAGAGTCTGGCGCCTTATTTTTCACTCATTCAGTCCCAAGCGAATGCCATGAAAATAATAATGATTACACCAGCACAGCCTGGATCAAAAGCTGGCAACCGAGCCACGGCAGAACGCTGGAAACCGCTGCTGGAGAAAGCCGGGCACAGCGTCTCCGTGGTTACGCAATACAACGGAGAGGCTTGTGACGCTTTCATTGCACTTCACGCCTGGCGCAGCGTCGGAGCGGTTCGCCAGATTCGGCAGTCCTGGCCGGACAAACCCTTGATCGTTGCATTGACCGGAACCGACATCTATTTGCATCAGCATGAATTTCCGGAAGACACGCTTTACTCCATGGAGGAAGCGGACGCGCTGATCGGGCTGCATGAACTGGTCGCAAGGGACATACCCGCCCGATTCGCCACCAAACTGGTCACGCTCTTCCAGTCAGCGCAGGGGCCTGAAGCCTATCCCTTACCGCAGCCAGCTCTGGAGGATGCCGGGTTTGGCGTGTGTGTGATTGGTCACCTGAGAGACGAAAAGGATTCCCTGCGGGCGGCTTACGCGGCGAGGTTGCTTCCAGGTGATTCGAGAATACAGATTCGGTGCGCTGGCAAACCCCATAGCGAAAAATGGCAGAGGATGGCCGAGCAGGAAATGGAGCAGAACCCCCGTTTCCGCTGGCTGGGCGAATTGGAGCAAGACGAAACTCGGCAGTTGATGGCAAACAGTGAGCTGATGGTGATCAGTTCAGTGATGGAAGGCGGAGCCAATGTTGTTTCAGAGGCTTGCCGGGCTTGCCTGCCAGTGATTGCTTCGGACATCCCCGGTAATATCGGTTTGCTTGGAAACGACTACCCCGGCTATTTTCCCGTGAAGGATGAGAGGGCACTT
>AZIH01006067.1_pt1 | contig 10726 bp, 6 predicted proteins | sample 359041 | NCBI WGS metagenome assembly AZIH01 (sample SAMN02429716, study PRJNA222664) | marine sediment metagenome | biome: Sediment sample; isolation source: enrichment culture of sample MGS-ANC(UA) from oil contaminated site at the... | place: Italy: Ancona | collected 2012-02-14 | depth 6 m m
GCCACCCCGTCCAGTACCGACAGCCGGTCCGCCAGCACCCGTTCGGCAAAATCACTGAGCTCGGCACTGTCCCAGATATCGCTACGCAGGGTAACCCACATCATCGGTCGGGCGTCGGAATCGGCCTTGCGCACCACCGGCGGATCAGCCTCGTCGGGCAACTGGTTGGCAACCCGGGAAACGGCATCGCGAACGTCGTTGGCGGCAATATCCACATCCCGGGAGGTTGAAAACTCGATACTGGTACGGGACTCACCCTGTTCGGTTGAGGATTCTATGGAGCGGATACCCTCGATGCCGCTGATAGCGCCTTCAATGACCTGGGTAATCTGGGTATCCACGACTTCCGCGGCCGCGCCGGTGTAATCGGTGGAAATGGACACCACGGGCGGATCGATATCCGGGTATTCCCGCACTGGCAGGCCCAGCAGGGCGGCGAGGCCAAACACCACAATCAGCAGGCTGAGAACGGTGGCAAAGACCGGGCGCTTGATGGAGATATCGGACAGGATCACAGATCAGGACTCCATGGACTTGGCGAAGCGGTTATCGGGAATGACGTTTTCCCCTTTCTTCACATCGATCCGGTCACCGCTGCTGAGCCGGTCCTGGCCAGTCACAATGATCTCGTCATCCATGGTCAGGCCCTCAATGACCTCAACCCGACCCGGCATCCGGGAGCCCAGAGTGACGGACATCCGACGGGCGATACCATCCTCCGCGACAAACACATACTTTTCATCACCCCGGATCATCACTGCCTGTTCGGGAATCACCAGTGCATCCCGCTCCCGCAAAGTCAGGGTGGCGGACATGAACTGGCCTGGCCGCAACCGGCCTTCCGGGTTATCGATCAGCGCGCGCACCGGCAGGGTACGGCTCAGCTCATTGATGCGGGTACCCAGTTCCGCCAGTTTGCCGCTAAACGTCTGATCAGGATACGCAGGGGACTGGCCGCTAACCGGCTGGTTCAAAGCCACCTGGCCCAGGAAGCGCTCGGGAATGGCAAAATTCAGTTCCATCTGATCGGTGCTGTCGAGGGTGGTGACACTGTTGCCTGAGGTGAGGTAGGCACCGATGCTGATGTCGCTGAGACCCACCACGCCGGTGAACGGCGCTTCGATGCGGTGGTTTTCAAGCCGCACCCGTGCTGACTGACGCTGCGCCTCGGCCACATCCACGACGGTGCGCAGTTCTTCCACCTGGGATTGCGAAATGCTGTTGTTCGAGCGTAGTTGCCGGGCCCGCTCGTACTGCCGACGGGCATCCGCCAGCTGCGCCTCGATGACTTGCAGATCTGCCCGGGCCTGACGATCGTCCAGACGCACCAACAGTTGGCCCTTATCAACACGCCGACCGGTTTCCAGATTCAGTTCAATCACCCGGCCACTCACTTCGGTGGTCAGCTCCACGGCGTTGAGCGCCTTGAGGCTGCCAACCGCCTTCACCACGTCCTGAACGGTGTCGCGTTCCGGAACAACGGTATTGACCACACTGGCCGGACGTTCCCGGCCATCCTGGGCCGATGTTTCGCTGTCCAGATTCTGAAACACAACGGCACCGCCTATTGCCACGGCCACCAGCACCAGCGCAATCAACCACTGTTTCCACATAGTATTTCCAGGCTCTTGTCTGTCTCGGTTAATTGGTCATTCGGGCTATTTTTTCTGGATCACCAGTACCACCTCACCCACGTCGATTCCCCATTTGCTCATGGTGGTCTCGTTGATCAGGGTGTCCGGGGTTATCAGGTACATCCAGTCATCCATCCGCACATCCAGGGTGCCGTCACGGTAGGGCACACGGAGCACATAGTTCATGTGAATCGCGTTGCCTCGCCAGCGCATGGTGCCCGGCTCCACCACATCTCCGGCTTCGGCACGATAGCCGTCATTCGAAGGCGTCAGGGTCCATACCCTGGTCTGGACCTCACCATCATTAAAACGGAAGGTTTCATCCAGGGTCCCGACGCCTTTGTCATCCCAGGAGGCGCTGATGTCGGCGTCGAAGGTTCGGATCACTTCACCGGAGAAATCCTTGACCACGCCACGGGCGGAAAGTTCGCCGGTAAAGAACTGTTCAGGCACCAGTTTCGGGGTCATGTCGGCGTAATCATCCAGCGACGGGCTGGCACAACCACTCAGCAACAGTGCAGGCAACACGATCCAGAATATAGGAGCCGGTAAGCGTTTCGAAATCCCGGTTAACAGGCTTTGCATGACTTTTACACTCTAACTGTGGGTTTTTGACAAGGCGTTGGCGTTTTGAAGGATACGCCGGCCCGGTCTATAGCGATCATTTAACACCACAGACGGAGCCGGCTTCGTCATTTCGGCCACTTGTCCTTTCTGACAGCCCCATCAGCGCTTTTCGTCAATGGCAGTGCTTCGGGAATGGCGTAAAACAGCAGGCAAGAGGGCACTGTTCGTCCCCAACCGATTCCGCGACAAACCCGGAGGATTCCATTATGCCAGTTTACAAGGCGCCCCTGCGCGACATGAAGTTTCTGCTGAACGAGGTGTTCGACTACCCGGAACATTACGCCAGCCTGGCCAGTGGCGAAAACGCCACGCCGGATATCGTGGAGGCCATACTCAGGGAGTGCGGAAAATTCTGCGAGGAGGTGCTGAGCCCGCTGTACCTGTCAGGCGATGAAGAGGGCTGCAAGCTTGAGAATGGCGAGGTAACCACACCGGCAGGCTATCGGGAGGCCTACCAGCAGTATGTCTCGGGCGGATGGCAAGGACTCTCTGCCCCGGCGGATTTCGGAGGCCAGGGCCTGCCCGCGTCCATGGGTCTGCTGAAACAGGAAATGATGGGTACTGCCAACTGGTCGTTTTCCATGTATCCCGGTCTGTCCCTGGGCGCCATGAACACAATCTTCCTGCACGGCTCCGACGACCAGCAGCAGACCTACCTGCCACCACTGACCGAGGGGCACTGGGGGGGCACCATGTGCCTGACCGAACCCCAGTGCGGCACCGACCTGGGGCAAGTGAAAACCAGGGCCGAACCCCAGCCCGATGGCAGTTACCGGCTGACCGGGACCAAGATCTTTATCTCATCCGGCGATCACGATCTGACCGAGAACATCGTACACATCGTACTGGCCCGCCTGCCGGACGCCCCGAAAGGCACCCGGGGTATCAGCCTGTTTATCGTTCCCAAGTTCCTGCCCGACAGCCAGGGCTGCGTGGGTGAACGCAACACCGTGGTCTGTGGCAATCTCGAGAAAAAAATGGGGATCAAGGCCTCCGCCACCTGTGTCATGAATTTCGACGGCGCTACCGGCTTTCTGATCGGACCGGAAAACGAAGGCCTGAACTGCATGTTCACCTTCATGAACACCGCCCGCATCGGCACCGCCATTCAGGGCGTCGGCCCCGCAGAACTGTCCTATCAGTGGGCGCTGGCCTACGCGAAGGAGCGCCGCTCCATGCGCGCACTCTCGGGTAAGAAAGAACCGGACCAGGTGGCTGACAGCCTGATCCACCATGCCGATGTGCGCCGTATGCTGCTGACCCAGAAGGCCATCGCCGAGGGTGGCCGGGCGATGCTCTACTACGCGGCCCGGCTGGCGGATCATATGGTCGAGGGCTTGACCCAGGGCGATGACGAGAAAGCCGGGAAGTACGACGACAAACTCGGTTTCCTCACCCCCATCCTCAAGGGTTTTCTGACCGAACTCGGTTACGAAGCAGCGAATCTGGGAGTACAGGTATTCGGCGGCCACGGCTATATCCGTGAACATGGCATGGAGCAGATTGTCCGGGATACCCGCATTGCCACCCTGTACGAAGGCACTACCGGCATCCAGGCACTGGACCTGCTTGGCCGCAAGGTCCTGCTCATGACCCGGGGTGGCGCCGTGCGCGAATTCACCCTGAAAATTGCCAACTTTGCCCGCAAGCACCTGACCGACAAGCGGCTTCGGCCCTTTGCCCTGGAGCTCCTCAAACTGACCGGCCAGTGGAACCTGCTGACCGTGCGCATCATGCTGGCTGCCCGCAAAGACCGGGATGTCGTGAGTTCAGCGGCCTACGATTTCCTGATGTACAGCGGCTATGTCACCATGGCCTATATCTGGGTTCGCCAGGCTGCGGCAGCTGTGGATAAACTCGATCACGGCGGGGACGAATCCGAAGCCTTCTACCAGGCCAAACTGGCGACCACGGAATTCTATTTTGAGCGGTTGTTACCACGGGCCCAAAGCCACGCTTCCAGCATGCTCAGCCCCAGCAAAAACCTGATGCAGCTGGCCTCGGAGGATCTGGCTTTTACTGGCTAGTGCGCCGGATCAATCCGGATTCGCCGTCGCCAGGCCGAAGTATTGGCCCTGGGAATAATCGATGCCCAGTTCCCGGACACACCGTTGTATGGCCTCGCTGTGGACAAATTCGGCAACGGTCTGGATCTCCAGGCTACGGGCGAACTGGACAATGCCGCTGGTCACCAGATAGGCCGTGCGGTCGGTGTCCAGGTGACGGATCAGGCTGCCATCAATCTTGATAAAGTCCACATTCAGGCTCAGCAGATGGGCAAAATTGGAGTAGCCAGTTCCAAAATCATCGATCGCGATGCGGCAGCCGTAGGCCTTGACCCGGTCGATAAACGACCGGATCTCCGCATAATTCTCGATCCCGTCGGATTCCAGAATTTCGAAAATGACCCGGTCACCAATACCGGTCTGTTCTAACGCGTCCAGAATATGAGTCAGTGTCTCGGATTCGGCAATGTCGCCGTAGGAAAGGTTGATAGAGAATGCCTCGTCCCGATTCCGGAAAAACGCAAAGCACTTGTCGACCATCATTCGGGCAATCTTGCCATTAAAGCGCAACCGGCCGGCGATTTCGACAAACTGGCCCGCATTGGCAACGTCGCCGTCAGGCTCCACCATTCTGACCAGGCACTCATACTTGTTGACCCGTTCATGGTGGTTGTCATGGATCGGCTGGAACCAGGGCACCAGCCAATCCTGAGCGATGGCGGTTTTCAGGCGGTTCACCCAGTACAGATTGCTCTCGTAGTTTTCCTCAACCCCAACGGCCGGATCGTACAGCCGGTGATGACGCGATTGTTCACGGGCCTGTAACACCGCGATCTTGGCCTGACTGACTAATTGATCCGGGGGTTCGTCCGGCAGCCGGCTGCGTCGGATTGCCATGCCGATACTGATATCCACTGTGAGCGGTTGCTGTTGCCAATAGATCTGCTCCCGGGTCACCGCCCGACGGACCTGGCGGGCAAGTTCCTCGATGGCCTCCGGCGCCAGTTGCGGCATCAGAATGGCAAACTCATCGCCCGGCAGACGATACACATCCAGCCTTTCCGGGCTCATCTTGCGGCGCAGGTTCTTGAGCCGGGCGGTGACGGCCAGCAAGACCTGGTCCCCGCAAACACTGCCAAACAGGCTGTTAATTTCCTTGAATCGGTCGAGGTTCACTATCAGCAACGACGCCTGGGCCGCTGCCTGCAAATCCCGCAGCAGGCGGACCCGATTCGGAAGCCCGGTCATCTGATCGGTGTAGGAGGCCTGCAGCTCCCGGATCAACTGGGCAATCCGGTACAGCAGGTAGAGGCTGAGCATGAGCATGGCCGCCACTGTGCCGGCCAGTATGTTGCGATTGGTTCTCTCCATAGTCAGCAGAACCGCATTGATTTCACTGACCGGCACGCCAGCTCCGTACACCATGCCTGCTGTTGTGGCGGCAAAATAGAGCTCATAATCGGCGCCGTCAATCGTCAGGCGGCGGGTGGTTAATACCTCTGGCGGATGATCGGTGCTGGCCGGCGGAGCAGACAGGCTATCGCCCAGATTCAGGGCGAGGATGGCGTCAATAATCGCCTGTTCACGGCGCGTGTCCTCACCCTGGCTGAGACTGGACAGATTCCGGTTATCGCGATCATTCAGGAAGGTAAAACTGTGCTCGGTGACACTGATCCGGCTGACCAGCTCAATCACCTGATCCGCACCCCAGGCCGTTGTGGCCATACCCAGCAGCCGACCGTCCGGATCGAACATGGGACTGGCGAGGGTCAGGATCGCCCGTTTGGTGTTGAGATCGAAGTACACCGGTGACCAGTAAACGTCCCCGGCCTGGTCCGGTTCCGGGCGCCAGTCAGCGGTCAGGGTACGTGAATACCAGGGCGCTGCCCGGTATCGGGTGAACTGGCTCTCGCTGTCCAGTCGCTGTGTCTTGTCGTCGTTGAGGACAAAATACGGCATGTAGCTGGAACCGGCTGTCGCCAGTACGCCGGGTTCGAACCAGAGTCCGGCGCCAGAGGCGCCGTCGAAATCCAGCAGATGGGCCTGCAGTGTTTGCTCAAGTTGACTTCGCAACGGATCTTGCCCGGCGCCTGAGTAACGATCTCCGGCCAGAGCCTGGAAACTCTCACCAACATTGGCGAGCGTTGCGGTATAGCTGGCCAGTGCTGACTGGCGGGCGTTGATCCGTGCCAGGCCGGCACCGACCACCTCTTCAATCTGCTCCCTGCGCAGCTCCGAAAGTGCCTCCCGGGAATAGGTCAGATTGAGGCTGGAAAGCAACAACATACCGGCCACAAACACCAGCAACAACAGACCCAGCAACCACATGATCGACTGTCGCGATGACGAGCGTTTCCGGAAAAACAGGTTGCTGCGAGGCATACCCGACATAGATGACGGCCCTGGGTGTTGAGATCAGCTATCGCTGCCGGACACCCTGTTGTCGTATCGCTTCAGGATGGCAATGGCCCGTTCGTGGCCCTGGTCGGCGGCTTTGGTGTACCAGTATACGGCCTGTTGCTCACTGGGTGCGACGCCCTGACCTGCAGCGTACATCTGGCCTAGCAGATACGCTGCCTCACTGGATTCGTCGGCGGCTTCCCGGGCCCATTGGCGAGCCTCCGGATACTCTTCAAAGGCATGCGCGATGATGGCTAGATTGGTCTGGGACTGGGCATCTCCGGCCCTGGCCGGCGCCAGACATGCATCCCGGGCCGCACTGAAATTACGAATTGAGGTGAGCAGGTAACAATCGCTGACGGCCCGCTGATCAAATGAAGGGCGAACTGTTTCCGGCCCGGAGACCGGTGGCTCCGGTTCCGCCACAGACTCGCTGGCCCGGGACCGGGTAACTCGCTCGGAAAAGGCCGCAACCTGGGCCGGACAGGAATAAAGATAGCCCGCCCGAAACTGTGCCAGTACCGGTTCCGTCGCCGGTTTTTCGGAATATTGGTCGGCCACAGCGCGACATCGGCGGTCCCGTTCTGCTCGGACACGGGCCATGGTCCCGGCCCGCTGTTCGTCTTGCCGATGCTGTTTCAGGTAATCCGTTAACGGATCAATGTAAGGTTGTTCAAACAGCGCCCGGCGCTCTTGTTCGTAGCGTTCGGAAGGATCGGGGCGGCTGACGATACCATGCAGGACCTTGCCAGTCCGGTCCAGGAGATCCGACGAGGTGTCCATCAAACGATTCTCGTCGATACTCGCGCATCCAGACGTGATTGCAAGGAACAATACCAGAACATAACGACAGTACATCGGTTCTACCTGCCTGTTACCAGTGGCTTGATGATCAGGGTCTCTCCTGGTTGCTCAGACACATTATCATTTGCCGATACAGAAGCTACTGAAAATCTTGCCCAATAATTCATCCGGTGTCAGATGGCCGGTGATTTCCCCGAGTGCATCCTGGGCCGCACGCAGGTCTTCCGCCAACAGCTCGCCGGCCCCGAAGCCTTCAAGCTGACCCTGACCCTGCACCAGTGATGCCAGGGCCCGTTCCAGGGCGTCCAGGTGCCGCCGCCGGGCCAGGAAACCGCCTTCGGTGGTACTGGCAAAGCCCATACACTGCTTCAGGTGATCCCGGAGAACCTCCAATCCTTCTGCGGATTTTGCTGCCAGACGGATCACCGGTGCGTTCTGATACGGCTCCGCGCTGATACCAATCGCTTCACCGGAAAGATCCACCTTGTTCCGGATAACGGTTACCGGTGCGTTGGCAGGCAACTGGTCAATGAAATCCGGCCAGATCTCATGAGGCTCGGTTTTATCGGTTGTGGTGGCATCGACCATCAGCAGAATTCGGTCCGCCTGACGGATCTCGTCCCAGGCCCGGGCGATACCGATCTGTTCAACCTCGTCGCCACTTTCCCTCAGGCCCGCGGTGTCTATGATGTGCAGCGGCATGCCATCAATTTGGATGTGTTCCCGAAGAACATCCCGGGTGGTGCCTTCAATGGCGGTCACAATCGCCGCCTCCCGGCCAGCCAGCGCATTGAGCAGGCTCGACTTGCCGGCGTTTGGCCGCCCGGCAATGACCACTTTCATGCCGTCCCGCAAGATCGTCCCCTGCTGGGCGTCGGCAAGAATTCGCTCGAGCCGCTCAAGCAAAGCCGTCAGGTCGCCGGCCACCTTGCCATCGGCCAGGAAATCGATTTCTTCTTCCGGAAAATCAATGGCCGCCTCCACATAGATTCGCAAATGGGTCACCGCGTCCACCAGATCATCAACCTGTCGGGAAAACACCCCTTGCATGGACCGCACGGCACAGCGGGCTGCTTGTTCCGAACTGCTTTCAATCAGATCGGCAATCGCCTCGGCCTGGGCCAGATCCAGCTTGTCGTTCAGGAACGCCCGCTCGGAGAATTCACCCGGGCGCGCCAGTCTTGCGCCCTGGCTGCAGACCTCACGGAGCAGAAGATCCAGGATCACCGTGCCACCATGCCCCTGGAGCTCGAACACGTCCTCGCCGGTAAAGGAGTTGGGATTGGGGAAAAACAGTCCGATGCCTTCATCAATCAGGTCACCGTTGCTGTCCAGGAAGGGACCGTAGTGGGCAAAGCGCGGTCTCGGGCGGAAACCCAACATCTGTCCGGCAATCTCCGAAGCCCTGGGGCCGGATACCCGGACAATGCCAACACCGGCCTGGCCGGGTGCCGTGGCAATGGCGGCAATGGTGTCAGAACTCTGGCTCATGTTGGTGGTTCCTCGGGGCCGAAACAACAGAGGCTCCGTGAAGGAGCCTCTGTTGGGGTCAGATCAATGACGCGGGTCAGTGTTTCTTGGCTGCCGTTTCTGCTTCAATCTTCCGGGTAATGTACCACTGCTGACTGATCGACAGAATGTTGTTGGTCAGCCAGTACAGTACCAAACCTGCCGGGAACCACAGGAAGAATACGGTAAACACCAGAGGCATCATTTTCATGATCTTGGCCTGCATCGGATCCGGTGGTGTCGGGTTCAGGTGCATCTGCAGGAACATGCTTGCGCCCATCAGGATCGGCAGAATGAAGTACGGATCCATCTGGGACAGGTCATTGATCCACAGCATGAACGGGGCATGACGCAACTGAACGCTCTCGAACAGAACCCAGTACAGGGAAATAAACACCGGCATCTGCACCAGGATGGGCAAGCAGCCACCCAGCGGGTTGATCTTTTCCCGCTTGTACAGCGCCATCATTTCCTGGGACATGCGCTGGCGATCATCGCCATAGAGTTCTTTTAGGCGGGTCAGTTGCGGCGCCGCGGCACGCATTTTGGCCATGGATTTGTAACTGGTCGCGGACAGGTGGAAGAACACCGCTTTCACCAGAACGGTGAGCAGGATGATGGCAACGCCCCAGTTTCCAACCATGCTGTGGAACCAGTCCAGGATGATGAACAGTGGCAGGGAAATAAAGAACAGCCAGCCGAAATCAACGGTGCGATCCAGATTGGGCGCCATGTTTTCCAGACGATCAATGACTTTGGGTCCAACGTAGGCACGGGCGCCGATTTCCGCGGTCTGGCCAGGCTCCACGGTAGTGGCTGGGTAAACAAAGCCCATTACATAATTGGGTCCGCGACGGGTTGTCTGGAACTGGGCGGCTTGATCGCGTTCGGGAACCCACGCAGAAATGAAGTAGTGCTGCAGGAAGGCCAGCCAGCCGTTGGTGACAGACCGGTTCACCTGGTTTTCCTGAAGATCGTCAAACTGGAATTTCTGGTAGGGGTCGTCCGGAGAACTGATAACCAGGCCCAGGAAGGCCTTTATGCCCATGCTGGCCGAGGATGTTGGGTCCGGAGACTGGTCACGAACTATTTTTCCGGTGAAGTTGGCCTGCCAGTTTTCACTCGACTGGTTTTCTATCAGGTATTTCACACCAATTTCGTAACTGTTCCGTTCAAACTGATAGCGCTTGATGATCCGGACGCCCTTGTCGGTTGTGAAGCTCAGGTCAACGGTAAGCTGAGTATCACCTTCGGCCAATTCGTAATTCGACGCTTCGGTCTGGTACACCGGGGCGGTGCCGTTTTTACGGCTATCCGGGCCGTCACGGCCAATCAACCCGCTCTCAAGAACATACAACCGGTTTTGGGTGTTATTGAGCAGTGTCAGAGGTTCTTTGCTGTTCAGTGACTTGTCGAAATCCAGAAGCTGCGTGCGAACAAGATTGCCGCTGACGCGATCGATGGTCAATTCGTAAACATCCGTCCGAACGGTAACAAACTGATTGGCAACGGTGGTACCAGGGTCAGCCTGGCTGACAACGGCCTCTCCGGTTTCCGGGGTGGCGAATTCTTCAGTGCCCTGGTTGGGAACGGATAAGCCAGTACTGTCTTCCGGTAGCACCATATTATCTGAATTGCCTGAGCCGTCAGTGGTTTGTGACGGAGCAACCTCGGCAGTCTGCGGTTGCTGGTGATAATCCTCATTCCAGGCAAGCACCATCAGATAACTGACAATAGCCAGGCCGG
>AZIH01003624.1_pt1 | contig 10719 bp, 8 predicted proteins | sample 359041 | NCBI WGS metagenome assembly AZIH01 (sample SAMN02429716, study PRJNA222664) | marine sediment metagenome | biome: Sediment sample; isolation source: enrichment culture of sample MGS-ANC(UA) from oil contaminated site at the... | place: Italy: Ancona | collected 2012-02-14 | depth 6 m m
AGAGGTTAACGCAGTCTCCAATTATTCGACATTGATTGGCGACTTTGGCCAATCAATGGGGCAGCAGACGGAGAACATCGTCTTGCAGTGCGAGACGGGCACCATTGCAGAGATCATCGATGCATATTCGGACGAGATCAGCAGCTTGAACGACAGTATGGCTGCGCTGCAAAAAGAAATAGCTGACGACAATAATAAATTGATTGGCGATTATGTCGCGATCGCGGCTGAAGGCACGACCGCTATCATTGGCATCGCGAATTGGTGGAACCCAGTGGGCTGGTTCACCATGGGAATGGCAGCCTATGGCCTGTACGAGACCAGCACCGACATCATGGCGCTGAATGCAGAGATCGCGATGGACGAAACCGCCCTCAACCAGCAGAGCAATGCGGTGGCTGCGGATACAAGTCAGGTATCGCAATTGCAATGCTTTGCGACGCAGGTGCAGGGGTTCGATCAAATGAACGCGGTCGCCCAACAAGAGCTGATTACGTTGACCAACCTTTACAATGAGTTGGTCGAATTGTTGCAGGAAATGACCGATGATCTTGAAAATGAAGATATCGCGGCCGCAAGTGAAGAATGGACGACCATCATGGCTGCGGCCGGAGAGCTCGCTTTGACGACGCTCTACACTTGGCCGCCGCGCAGTCAAGTGTATCAGCAGAACACGACAGCCCCATTTGACGGAGGCGTGTTTGTAGTAAAACCCTCCGGTTCCGTCATGTTCAGCGGCTACAACCAGAACGGCTGGACCGACACCGGGCAATGCGCCGTAAACATCGTCGCGGCTGGCGAAATCGCACTGACGATCAACGCGGCGCCTCAAGACGGTTCGGCTATCGCCCAGAGTTATAACAGCGATTACTACCTATACCTATACAGCCAAGGTGCCTGGGCCCCCATAAGTGATTTTCCAGTGTCTAACATGGCAACGGATGGGACCCGCATATTCTGCTCCAAGTATGACACGACCGGACAATTGATGCCCTACGTCTTCCAGTACGATGGCGCCTCTTGGACCCAACTTCCGAAATTCCCCGTTGAAAACGACTTTCCGGCCGCCTTGGCGGTGTCGAAAGGCGTGCTTTATGCGCGCGCTAATAACTCGGGCGCAATTTATAGCTATGATGGATCCTGGAGCCCGGTGACGCCTCCTGATCAAAGTGCCAGCAGCTTGACAGGGTCCAATTCCGCGAGCGGATATTTGGGATATATCGGCACCGACCAGACCCCCTATTTGTACAACGGATCGATTGGCGAGACCGAGGTTTCCGGCAACCTGAACACCATTGTTCAGGCACAAAGCGTTGCTGGTGCGCAGTATCAGATATCCACAGATCAGAACCTGTTTTACTGCATCGTAGAGGGCGGCAGTCCGGTGGACACGCAGGTTGCAACCAATGCGATCTATGTGACCGCGTCCCCTGACAGCGGAAAACCGGTCTATACCGACGGCACCGGGCAGACATATTACCTGTCAGGAAGTCCCGGTGACCCGAATTCCAACTGGATAGCATTTCCGGCGATACCGGATCAGGCCAACATCACGGGAGCAAACGCATGAACGGATTGGCGCGCACGGCCCAGGACACGGTCATCCCATTTTATAATTCCATCCTCAAGGTGCAGGCCTACTTGACTGCGACGAGGGCCGTCGTTCTCCCCGCCCAAATCACCGGCGATCCAAGTTATGTCCAGCTTGTGAACGACTTCAACGCCTGGCGAGAGGGGCTTTGGGATTCGTTCTGGAGCGCGCTGCTGAATGCGCAGGTCGTTTCGCAGGTGCACCAGATATCCCAACTTTTCTCCCAGAACGAGATCGCGCCGGTGCCGGACGACATCTTTCAAAGTGAGTGCCGAAAGGTGTTCTTCAGTGACAAAACAATTTCAACCGTGCAGGTGCAGGCGGTGAAGCTGGCATCGGGGGTAGGGGAGGGCCAGACCTATCTGAGCCAACTCAGCTCCATCGTGACGACGTTCACGCAAGTGGACAAAGCCAAGGTCGCGGCGGCGTTGAAGCTGGTCGAAGAGCTTAACACTCAGTTTCAGGAACAAGAGCAATCCCTGAATGCCGATATGCTGGCCGCCGATGTGGCCTATGCAACAATGGCGATCAATGTCAGCATCAAGATTGGCGAGATGGCCGCCGGCGATGAGGCGGCTGATCCGATCACACCGCTGATCGAGGGCGTCATCAAAATTGGACAGGATGTCGGCAAGGCGCTTCAGCTCACGGGCGAGATACAAGATACGCTGACTGCGTTGATGGAGGCCGTCCAAGTGTTGAACGCAGATGAGTATCAGTTGATGCAGATCGAGATTTGCCGGTCTCAGCTCGCCAAAGTGACCGAGGATTCGGGGCCGGCACTTCAAGGCTTGGCCCGGATTGAGCGCCTTTGGGGTATCTCGGCTGGCCTCACCAAGGAAGATATTGACATCTGGAGCGCGCGCGGTGCCGAAGATTTATCGAATTGGGCGGCGCTTTCATCGTTGTTGAGCTTTGAATTGCCCACAAGTCAGACGATTCAGCCGTCGTCCTCCGGGGCTTGGTCAATCACGCCATGACGTCGAAAGATAACGGGATGCGGCGGGCGCGGTTTTGGCCCATGGACCGGCGCATCCTTTTCCTATCCTTGAAATTTGCCCCAACATCATAGGGTATTGGGGTTACAGCAAGCATGGCTTAGGGTCTATTGAGGTGGAGGCGCCCCACGTGCTCTAAACTCTTTTGGGGGCAGTTGAACTTAGATGAAAGATACAGGTAAAATGAACGACTTAAGAGATATGACGGCCGAAGATTTTTCCAAGATGGAAGGTTCTGTGTTTACCGTTACCTCAATAGATACAAAGCTTGATCTTGAACTCATTGAGGTCAAAAAACTCGGTTCCGGAGAGAGAAATGGCGGCGCCTTTTCCCTGCTTTGGCAGGGGCCTTCCGAACCGGCACTTCAACAGGCCACGTATTGTGTGTCACAGGCCGCCATCGGTTCGCATGATGTGTTTTTGGTGCCTGTAGCGGAGAAAGAGGCCGGATATCAATATGAGGCCATTTTCACCTGAGCAGAGCAGGATGATCCGTTAGAGTGATGGAGTCCAGCGTAACAGGTCGTAGACGCCTTTGTCTTCGACCACTGTAAATCCCATACGCCGATACAATGAGATAGCCGGATTCTGTTTCTCAACGTGAATGCCGATGTTTTTTCCACCGTTGGCCGCTGCATCCTCCATCAGATCCGACAGAATAGCACCGCCCAGTCCTTTTGCACGTGCTTCGGGGATCAGGGCGATATCAATAATCCTATGCTCAGTGTCCCAGCGTTCGAAATAAAGCCGCCCAATCTGAGTGCCCCCCTGCTCGATGATGAGCCACAGCGCATCAGGATAGTGTTTCTGGTAATGCTCGTGCTGTGCAGAAAACTGCATGTTGATGAAGGCCTGTTTTTCCGGCTCGTCCCATGGTGTGCGAGATAACTCGTCCTCACGCGTCGAACGGTAAAGCCGCGACAGAAACTCCATATCGCCCTTGGTCATTTCACGATAATGAATCCCGTAACGGGACGCGTGTTTCGTCGGCGGTAAGTGTGGTGGGCATGCGTTGGCCATCTGGATCATTTCTTTGAGGAGGGCGATACCGTCATTTCGTGCAATAATTCAGGCGTGTCCGGCATGGCGGTGTCAACTGGCATTGATCATCCTTCATTTGTGCCGCGTGCCCCTGTGGATCGCCAAGAGATAGGCCTCTTGGATCGTCCGACATTTCATCACAAACGCCCCGACCTTACTTCCCACAATATGCTCTGCACTTAACCGCGCGAGGGATATAGTCCGGCCAGTGCGATAATGAAATTCATCACGAGAAAGGGCTGAAGGTTCGTGTGGGCCTGCCCGCCACCAGCTGAGCTCATGGATTGCTCCGCCATATCAACAAGATTGGTGCTGGTATTTGTTTGATATATCGGGTGCGGTGGAAAACCACCCGGTTGTGCAAGTGATGTCGTGGTGTCCGGAGCCACGTTCGTATCCGCAGTGTCCGTTGTTGCTCTCAGCGTATGGGTATGCGACGGGATTTGCGCCTCAGTCAAAGTAACCGTTTCGACACCGGTCCTCTCCCCCAGACGGCGGGACCTTAGGCCGGGTCCGCGTCCGGGGTGCATTGGCGCGCGCCCCTGAAGGTTGGGCAGAGCGGTTGTGCTGCGCCCGTCGCCGCCGTACGTCGTGCCGATCAGTGAAAACAAAGCTGTATTGTTTGCTACGGGCAGCAATTGGCCATCGCAAAAGGCCCAGCCCCGCGGCGCAAAACTACCGGCGAATATGCGAATTTCGGCAATGAAGGGTTCCGACATATCTGGTCTCCTAATTACGACTTGGATAAACGCCGTACAAAGCGATTATGAAGTTAACGCATAGCGTTGGCATGAGGTTGACGTGAGACTGCGTTCCACCGGCGTTTGTAACTGCGGAATATGCCATGCTCTCGTTTTGACCTTCTGCCTTATAAAAAGAGACACCAACGCCTTTTGCGACCACGGCTCCCATGGGCTGCGCTGCGGTGGCATCTTCCGTATTGGCATTCAGGCTGTGCGAATGGCTGGCCATTTGATTGGATGTAATCGTCACGTCCTCAGTGCCGCCTTTGCTTCCCAAACGCCGCGGACTTAGCCCCGGCCCGCTACCTTGGTGCAGCGGTACGCGACCGCGCATGTCCGGCAGCGCAAAGGTCGTGCGACCATCGCCGCCATAGGTCGTGCCAAGGAGGGAAAACAGGGCGTCGTTTTGTGAAACGGCGATCAGTTGCCCATCGCAAAAGGCCCAGCCGCGTGGCGCGAAGTTACCGGCAAACATCCGAATTTCGCCAACAAAAGGTTCTGACATATTGGTCCCCTGAGACTAGTTGCGGGAGGGAAAGAGGCCCTGCAGCGCGATGCAGAAACTCACGGTGGTGTAAGGCTGCATATTATTATGCGCCTGACCGCCACCAGTATTTGTGACTGTGCCACTTCGTAAAGCCGTGGCGCTGGCTGCTTCTGGACGATGGTAGGCGAGATCCGAGTTGGCCCCGGAGGCAAGTACATTTCCGCTCGGTGATATACTGTCACCGGAATCTAACGAGGCTTTAACAGTATGGGAATGCGAGGGGATCTCCGCCGCAGTCAGCGTGACGGTCTCCGTGCCGCCTTTTTGAGCAAGCTCATGCGTGTCACTTGTGTGCATAGGCGTGCGACCACGTAAATCCGGCAATGCGAATGATGTGCGCCCGTCCCCCCCGTAAGTCGTGCCCAGCAACGAATAGAGTGACTGGTTCTGGTTGATTGGTAATATCTGTCCATCCAGAAAAGCCCACCCGCGTGGCGCGAAATTGAAGCCGAACATTCGAACTTCTGCAAGAAACGGTTCTGACACGAAGGCCTCCATTATTTGTGGGCTATCTGCTTAACGATCAGAGATTTAAAATCACAACGAAAAAAATTGCGGCCCATATAAGCAACCTATGAATGTATTTTTCACGCCCCGCAACACCAAAAACCTCCACTTGCCTTACGTAGCGAAATGAATGGGACTTTTATGCAGCAACCTTTTGATAATAATTCATAAAAATTTACAGAATGGGTTATCTCTAAGCTCACTTGCGTCTATCCTTGGGTTGTGTGGTGCTGCCGGCTTGTTTTTCGGCCCGCTTCTCGGGATCTGCGTTCCATTTGGGCGATGTGTTGTTCAACCGGATTTGCAAATTGGCAACAGGCAGCGACCATTCTTGGGGGTGATGGTGTATTGGGCTACACAAATCGCATGAATTGCGGTTCTACCCTCAGTTGATTAAGTGGACGCGCGCGGAAACCTGACCGCGGCGTTTTCGGTTACCTGAATTGTACAAAATCTGGTCACGTCAGGTCTTTGGTCGTGACTTGAGGAGATGACGAATGCCCCGCTCTGACTGTTTGGCCGTTCCCGAAACTGTTGCAAAGCGGAGCCGTCATTACGCGCACGCTTGCCGATCATCCACGTCCATCCGGACAGATTGCGAAAGTGGCCGGAGCCGGATCCGATTGTCGCTTTTGGCCAACCGTCTGATGCAATTGTGCCTCGGTGCATTGCTTGCTGCAGTTTTCTGGGCTGCCTCACCCAATCAGGCACAGGCCCAGGTAACGGCGACCTGCCCAAACGCGTCCCCCGGTACGATTGCTGTGCTTGATATTGCCGCGAACACATGTTCCATCGGCTTTAGTTATCCTGACCCCACCATTGTGATCGGCAACAACATCGGCACAATTCCGTTCCCTTACACAGAGGGTATTATTTTCGGCGCTGAGCCGGGGTCCGGTCTCACCAGTGTGTACTACAACGCTGGGGGCGGGGATGTCGTAATACCGATTGTGGCTTCAAACCCCAATCCCAAGATTCTATCCTGTGACGTGGCCTCGGCCTGTAGCGCGACAGTCTATTTTTCATACAACGGCGATGACTTCTCATTTGTGGTGTCTAAGGCAGCCGGATCTAACATTATCGGGTTCTCATCCACATCTGCGGTTCTTCCCCCAAACACCCTGCCCACGGCTGAGGCGGGTCCGGTGCAGACCGTCGCCAGCGCGGCTGCGGTCACGCTTGATGGCAGTGCGTCGAGCGCCAATGATGTGGGTCAGACCCTGACCTATGCGTGGACCCAAACCGGCGGTCCCGCCGTGACCTTGTTGAATGCGACCACTGCGACGCCGGGCTTTACGGCGCCGAGCCTTGCGGTCGGGGCGTCCAGCGTCACGCTGACCTTTTCTCTTGTGGTGAACGACAGCATTGATCCCTCCGTTGCCGACAGCGTGACGATCACCGTCACGGCTCCGATGGATACAGAGGCCCCGGTCATTGGGGCTATCGCGGATATTGCGGTGAACACAGATGCAGGGGGCAATACAGCATCGGTCGTACTGACTGCGCCGATCACCGACAATTCCGGTGAGGCTATTGCTCCGGTCTTCTCCATTCTCGGGAGCACCATCACCAGCCCCCATGATTTTCCGGTCGGCACCACGACTGTTACGGTGGATGCGCAAGACAGCGCGGGCAACCAAGCAACCCAGCGAAGCTTTGTTGTGACCGTGACGGACACGACCCCCCCGAATGCGCCCGTCATTGGGACAATGGGCGCCACTCCGGACAGCCGCGTCGGTCTTGAGGGCACTGCCGAGCCGGGCAGTGCCGTGGCCATAACGTTCCCCGATGGCAGCACCCAGAGTGTTATAGCGGACGCTGGTACAGGGGCGTTCACCGTTACCTCCAATACGCCGCAGCAATCGGGTGTGGTCACACTTGTCGCGACAGATGCAGAGGGGAACGATTCCGTACCCACGACGGCCGGTTTTACTGGTGATGACACCCCGCCGACGATCACGATCGGTGCGTTAAACGGGCCGACCAGTGGCACGTATGTCGCCGCGATCACCCTGTCCGAAGACAGCACTGACTTTGACGCTGCCGATCTGACTTTGACCAATGCAACAGCGACTCTCACCGGCTCGGGAAGCGATTATACCGCGACATTGACCCCGGCCGCCGACGGCACCGTTTCCCTGTCTGTTGCTGCGGGTGTTTTCACTGACGCTGCGGGCAACAGCAACGGAGCGTCGAATACAGTGAGTGCCGTTTTTGCAGGGGTTGCGCCAACAGTTAGTATTTCAGGCGCACCCGAAGCTCTTGCGGGCGGCAGTTCGTTCACGGTCGCCATTGCCTTCTCTGAGGTCGTGACGGGCTTTGTCGCGGCTGACATCAGCGCCACAAATGCCACTGTGACCGCTCTGACCGGCGGCGGGGTATCCTATGTCGCAACGGTGCATGCGTCAGGGGTCGGGGATGTTAGGGTTGCTGTCCCTGCCAATGTCGCTTTCGGTGTTACCGGGCATGGCAATCTGGCTTCCAGCCAAGTTGTTATTGCCGACGTCAGTGTGCAACAGACACAAGAGCACATTGCGTCCTATATGCAGACCCGGGCCAATCAGTTGATCAGCAACCAGCCCAGTTTGGTGTCGTTCCTGTCGGGAGAACCGCGTGGTAAATTCAACTTCGCGGTCACGCGAGGGGCCGGCAGTTTCGACGTTGCCACCGGTGCGCGCTATCCCGTCTGGGCGCAGGCCAACGGATCGTGGACGAACGATGGAGACAGTGAAAGTGAATATGTGTTCGGTGCATTAGGTGGCCACCAAACCATAAACGAAAATCTGCTGGTTGGTGCGATGCTTCAATTCGATCACCTGAGCGAAGATGAAGGCGTTGCTTCGGTCCGTGGGACCGGGTGGATGGTCGGGCCCTATTTCGTCGCCCGAAGCGCCACACAACCGCTCTATTTTGAGGGTCGATTGCTCTATGGTGAGACCAGCAACAAGATTTCGCCGTTCGGAACCTATGAAGATAGTTTCGATACGACGCGTTTGTTGGCGCAGCTGAAAGTCGCGGGAGAGCTTTCCTATGGCAGAACTCTCCTGACCCCTTTCATGGATGCATCTTATTCCACCGATGACCAACACAGTTATGTGGATAGTTTGGGCAATACTATTCCCGGACAGGACATCGCTCTTGGCCAGATCGAGATTGGTATGGATTTCAGCACGATGCTGCCGGTCACCACAGGAGATTTGGAACTCTGGGGCGGAATCTCGGGCATCTGGTCACATATCGACGGTAGCGGATACGCCTCCACTGTCACCCCTGATTACGAGGGAGGACGGGCGCGGGTCGAGTTGGGCATCAACTACCAAGATTCCGCAGGTCACAACTTTACTGTGGGAACGTATTATGACGGTATCGGCGCAAACGGTTACGAAAGCTATGGGCTGAGTCTGGGCTATGAGATGCAGTTTTGATCTATGAAATGGCTTTCGCGTTGTTTTTAACGATGTGCCGAAATTAGGAGGTCGTCACGGTACCTTGTAGCATCGCCCGCTTGCGCTCAAAGGTTCAGCGAAACCCACTGCAACGCTATGCTTTTGATGTCTGGAATGTCCCGTGAGGGTGAAATTCAGGGGCTTCTTTGGGGCGAGCTTTGATCGCAATCGCGAACCAAATGGCATGCGGCGCGCCAATGTCAGCAGCATCGACGGCTTTCTGATCCAGTACCGAATTGGGGGCAATGGCTTGTCCGCCTGAATTCAAGCGCCTTTGATTGTCGCGCGACGGCCCAGTACCGCAAAGGCTGCTCCGCTTTGATATTGGCGGGAGTGCATGCCTTGCATTTCGTGGGCATGGGCCGATGCGGGCTTGCGCCGCGCGCTTGATGAAACCGTCAGGCCCGCGTGATGGCGCGGGTGCCATCGGCGCGATCGAGCCACCGGCAATCGCCGGTGCCAACGAGGTAGTTGGTATGGGCGAGCACTTCGGTAAAGGCAAAGCTCATCTCATGCGGGGTGAGGTCACGCGGGAACATCACCGGCACAAGTTCGGCTGCCGATTTCGGTCCGGTCGCGAGGGCCGCACGGATAATGTCACAACGCTCATGGTGGTGGGCAATCAGCGCGGTGCATCGGTCATGCAAACCATAAAACGGCATTCGGTGACCGGCCAAAACCAACACATCGTCGGGCAGGGTGCTGCGCAACCGGTCCAGCGAATGCAGAAACCCGCCCAGGGGATCACCGCCCGGTTCGAAGGCCATGACAGACACGTTGGGGCTGATCTTTTCGATGACTTGATCGGCGGCCAGAAGCAAATTCTCTTCGGGCAGATGTAGCATCAATTGTTCGGAGCAATGGCCATCGCCACTCAAAACATGGAACGCGCGCCCGCCTAGGGTCAATATATCGCCGTCGCGCAGACGCCGGTAGGTGAAGGGCGGTTTCGACAGCATCCGCATATATTCCTGCCCCTGCGTGCTGACCAATGCCGCGACCTCGGGTGTCATGCCGTGGCTGGCGTAAAACCGGCTATAGGCCGTTGCCGCCAGAAGTTCGGGCGAATTGTAGAAGTTCATTGCCGACAGGAACGCCGTTTGGCTGGTCAAAAGCGGGATGTCCAGTTTGTCACAAAGCCAGCCTGCCAATCCGATGTGATCAGGGTGATGATGCGTGACGAACAGCCCGTTGAACCGATAGCCTTTCAAAGCGCCGTCAAAAAGAGCCTGCCATTGCGCGCGGCCGGCTTTGTCGTCAATGCCGGTGTCCACAATGATCCATCCGTCTCCGTCTTCGATCAGGTAGATATTCACATGATCCAAACGGAACGGAAGGGAAAGCCGCACCCACAAAAGACCGGGGCGGATGGTGAATACCTCGCCGGGGGCCGGGGCGGTGTCATAGGGGAAATCCAGCATGAAAAGGCCTTTGCGTCATGGGCAATTGAAACGTGTGGGGTGCCGTTGCGGGAAAGCAGCACTGCTTTGCGCGATGTCGGGTGTCGAGGCCGGCTATGATCCGCGCATCGTCACGGCGCATGTGCTTTGCCAGACTGCTTCCCGGGCACGATACCTGCTGCTTTATCGCTGCTAATCCGCCCTTGGGCAAGCCGGTAAGGCGATTGGTTTTGCTGTAAGGTCTGGTTTTTAATGCATTTGCGGCATTGGTATGACGGATCTAACCGACCGTCACGGCCCCTGTCGCGGACCGGCGGCGACGTATCGGGCGGCGGGCGGATAGGGATAGGTTCGCCTGACACAGGCATGGGAGCATCATACGTTGGGGGCGTTATCGCATGCGGCGGCGGACGGCAGGTGGCCGCATATGGCGGCCATATCCGTGA
>AZIH01005445.1_pt1 | contig 10710 bp, 8 predicted proteins | sample 359041 | NCBI WGS metagenome assembly AZIH01 (sample SAMN02429716, study PRJNA222664) | marine sediment metagenome | biome: Sediment sample; isolation source: enrichment culture of sample MGS-ANC(UA) from oil contaminated site at the... | place: Italy: Ancona | collected 2012-02-14 | depth 6 m m
GCAATACGTCACCCTCCTCGAATTTTTTGAGACCACACGTGCTGCCCTGCAAACACCCATGGTGGATGACGAGGGCCTGACAACACATACCCTCACCGAGCAACAGGTGCTGGAAAATGCCACCCTGATGAATCTGGCCCGATTTCTGATGCTGCTGAACTGGAGCGAGAACATACCGGAGGGTGAAGGCATCGATATCCGTAATCGGGTCATCAGCCAGCTGAATGCTGCGCTGCCGAACCTGACCGGGCCCATCGACTTTACCGTGAGCGAATCGGAATTCACCGCAATAAACCCCACACCCTCCCCGGCCAACCAGCTTCTGGCAGCGATTTGCTTCTATCCGGAAGATGACGAGCTGTGCGAAGAGCCACCCACTCAGGCCGAGATCGACAACGCGCCGCCCAGGCCGGAAGACGCCGATGAACGCGATCCGGATATCGAGTACAAGGAAGATCTGGAAGCCAAAAAAGAGCGCATTGAGGGGTCAGTACGCTCAATGGAAGACACCTCCACGGAAGATGCACAGACTTACCTCACTCGGGAACTCAAGGCCATAAGCACAGTGGTTGCCAACCGTTACTATCTCGATGACGATGTTGCCAGCTATCCGGCCAGTGATACCGCAATCCAACAGGTGGCCGTGCGCCGGATCGGCGGGGGACTGGCATTGGCGGAACTGGAAGCGATAAGCACCCGCCCCCAGGATGTTTCGGTTCATTCCGCAGACTGGCAGAGCGCCAGGGTGGAGTATTTTGTAGCGGGTCCTTCGGGCGGAGAATCAGAACTGCTGATGAGTTTCCGCCCGGAGAACACCTATCGGTGGGTACGTAAACAACTGCGAGTAATTATCCGTTGATCAGCCGGGAGAGGTTCCAGCGGGATTCCACTCCTGTCACGTCGTAGCGCGAGGGGTCCAGCCCTTCGGTGCCGTGGGGCAGACATTCCCGGATCCGGATCGTCTCTGCCGCCTCTTTGCCTTCGTTATACCGGGCAAGATCGATAATCTTTGCGGTTTTAAGGGGTCTGGCGGTGTTGTCGGTCATTACCATCACCTGGGGCCAAAGCCTGCGCTCTGGCGAATGGGAAACCACAATCCCGCGCTGGCCGTCGGTCAGCTCCACAAGACTGCCCGTGGGGTAAATGCCGATAGCCTGAATGAAGTTTTCCACCAGATCCTCCTGAAACTCGATGTTGCGCATCTCGTAGAGCAGGGTCACTGCCTTGGCAGGGGTCATGGGTTCGGCATGGTCCCGGGGCGCAATCAAAGATTCGAAGAACTCCGCAATGCCGGCAACCTTCGCCAGCAGCGGGATACGATCACCCCGAACGCCTTCAGGGAAGCCCGACCCGTTATGGCGCTCCCGGTGGCCCTGAACAACGCTCAGAACGGCCCTGGACAGCCCACTGCCATCCAGCATCTGAACTCCGAGGTTCACGTAGCCCCGGTAGGTACTGTATTCCTCAGCGCTTAACTGCCCTTCCCGGGCCAGCATGTTTACCGGCAGCGCCGTTTTGCCAACCTGGGACAACAAACAACCCAGGCCGAGATGGTTCAGAAGACCTTCGTTCAATCCCAGGTGGCGCCCACACACCAGTGCCCACACTGCGGTGTTCAGAGCATGCCGGTACAGATAGCTGTCGTGGGCGCGGGTGCGACTGAGCCACAACAGCGCATCCGGCTGGCGAATCACGCTGCTCACCATCTTGCTGGTGATAGCGGCAATGGACTTCAGATCGGCCACATCCCCTGCACGAAGCGCCTCAAACAGGCGGTCCAATGCAACCTCGACATCATCAAGCAGCCGCTTTGATGTCTTCATTTCCTTCTTGAGGCTGGTGTCTGTTTCATAAGTAACCGGCTCCCGGATGCTCAGGGGGGGCAACTGCAGCTGTTCACGCCCACCACCACGCCTATTGGAGCTCTTGCCAAACACCGGCCGGTTACCGGTTTTGACCTCTTTGGATTCCCTGGCTTCCGCAATGTCCACCATCACCCACTTGCAGTGGGAAACCAGCGCACGGATGTCATCCTGGGAACGGATATGGAAACCCTGAATCGGGAACGGAGTCTGGTGCCAGGGCCTGTCCAGATCAGACACGAACATGCCCACTTCCAGATCATGAACTGCAACTTTCTTCTGTTGGACACCCACGAGCCACCTCACAAAACAAACTTTTCGATGGCTACCATTCTGACCGAACCGCCCAAAGACACAATTACAATATCGTGTCGCTGGGTAACTCAAACGCGACAAAGCGTAACGATAATGTTCAACAGGAAACAAAGTGTAGCAATGTGATGGTGGTCACACATCAACGTCAGAAAGTGTCACTCAGCGTCACACACCAAGTCGTCGAACTCTGGCGGCCGTGCGTTCATGGCGCCACGGGCGGTTTTACGCACGTATATGGTGTAGGGCACCGACGATGCCCGGATGTAATCCAGGTTTCGCGATTCGTCACCAGAACCTTCAGTAACAACAGCCGGCGTGCAGGAAACCAGCAATTCCAGCTTTCCTCCAACATCCGGGATGCGGGCATCGGGATACCCGGTATTGATTCCCATGCACCGGGTCGATTCCGGGGCGGGCTTTCCCGTCTTTGCAACGAGGTCCATGCCGCTCTCTCCGCAGGCCCGGATGCCGTTGCTGCAGGCACCGGCATCCGCATCGTCGCCATCCCGTAGACGCCAGACCCGGTCGCTGCACTGGGTCTCAACTTTCACTGACGTTGCCTCGTTGCTGGCAAACCACCAGCCCGGATACTCAGCGCTCTGCCAGGTGAGCCGCACCTGCCTGGACTCACCGGCGGAATTCTCCGCAGGAAACATCGCAAAATGCGAATAATAGCTGGCACACCCCGACATGGATGCTGAGATGAGAATTGCGATAACTGGCTTGTAAGCTCTGGAGAAACTTGGAAAGATCATCTGGCTGGCGCATTCCCTGACAGCAAGTTCGTTGGCCCGCCCATTATCCACAACGGGCCGAGGGAATCCGCCGATCAGTCTCCATTTTGATCAAACTGAAGGCCGTATCCGTCATTGGTTTTACGCACCACTACCATCTCCAGCACCGGAGCCGGCACAGGCAGGCCTTGCACCTGCACGGTCACCTTGTCGCCGATCTCCGGGGCGAAAGGTTCCGTATCGACCACGACAAACACGCCGCCGTCGGAGATGTCACGAGTTGAGAATATGAAATCCCCCAGCTCCTCATGGGCCAGCTTAACCTTCGCACTCATGGCGGTGCGCATGTGTTCTCTTCGATCGTTCCCAGCCATCTGCGTTTTCCACTACTTTTTGCATAGTTTTTATAGTCTTCCGAAGCATAACACCATTTTCAGGAAAATATGCCAACGGGGATATTGACTATACACTTAATACAAATGAGAATGGTTGGCGTTTTTAAACGTCTGTGGATCTCAACACACAGACCACATGTTCAGTATGCCCCCACAAGGATACGACTATGCATATGAAACTGGCTGCAACAGCCGCAATCGCCCTCGCCGCCATGCCCATGGCAGCCTCTGCTGACGGCGAAGTTAATATCTATTCCTACCGTCAGGCGTATTTACTTGAACCGCTGCTGAATGCGTTCGAAAAGGAAACGGGCATCGATACCAATGTGGTATTCGCCAAACAGGGCCTGGCCGAGCGCCTGGAACGTGAGGGCCGCAACAGCCCGGCCGATTTAGTCATGACGGTCGATATTTCTCGCATCAACGAGCTGGTCGAGCGGGATCTGGTTCAGAGCGTCGACAACGAAGTACTGGAAGACAACATCCCTGAAAACCTGCGCCACCCAGACGGTAAATGGTTCGCCCTGACTACACGGGGCCGCCTGATCTTCGTATCCAAAGAGCGAGTTGAAGAGGGTGAAATCACAACCTACGAACAACTGGCAGACGACAAATGGAACAACCGCATCTGCACCCGCAGCGGCAAGCACCCGTACAACATTGCCCTGATCTCCTCCATGATCGCCCACCACGGTGAAGCAGAAACCGAGACATGGCTCGAAGGCGTCAAAGACAACCTGGCCCGCAGGCCCCAGGGTGGCGATCGCGACCAGATCAAGGCCATTGCCGAAGGTGTATGCGATGTTTCCATCGGCAACAGCTACTACTACGGCAACATGCTGCAGGATGAAAACCAGCGCCCGATCGCCGAGCAGGTGCGCCTGGTGTTCCCGAATGCTGAAGGCCGTGGCACCCATGTCAACATTAGCGGTATCTCCCTGACCAAGAGCGCACCTAACCGCGAAAATGCCATCAAACTGATGGAGTTCCTGTCGTCACCGGAAGCCCAGCGCATTTACGCCGAGGCCAATACCGAGTACCCGGCCAACCCGAACGTAAAGCCGACCGGCCTGGTGGCCGAATGGGGTGAGATCAAGCCGGACAGCCTCTCACTGCAGGAAATCGCCAAAAACCGGGAAGCCGCCGTCAAGTTGGTTGACCGCGTCGACTACGACGGCTAACAAGTCTAATTTGCGGGCGGAGGGTGCTTCTGCCACCCTCACCCTGCTTTCTTCCCGCTGTTTCCGGGGCCAACCATGACGCCAGTTATTGCAGGCACCAGGCCAGGTGTCTACAATCTGCAACCCTCAAACGGACAGCACACCCATTCACACACAGGACAGCTATGAGCGAGGCCGCACCCAGCGTTAATCCCGGGCTATCCCAGCCCTTGCTGGCAAAGCGCACCTCTCCCAGATGGATGATCAGCGCCCTGCTGACCACCCTCATTGTTGCCCTGCCGGTTCTGTCGGTAATGTTTCTCGCATTTTTTCCCGACGAAAACATCTGGCCACACCTTATTGAAACCACACTGCCGCGCTATCTGATCACCACCATCCAGCTGATGGTAGGCGTGGGCGCAATCACATTGGTCATTGGCCTGGCCTCCGCCTGGGCCGTGACCATGTGCGAGTTCCCTGGCCGCAAATTCTTCGAGTGGGCCATGCTTCTGCCTTTCGCGGTACCGGCCTATGTTATCGCCTATGTCTACACCAGCCTGCTGGATTATGCCGGGCCCATACAAGGTGCCCTGAGGGACTGGTTTGGCTGGGAAAGCGCCGCCGATTACTGGTTCCCGGAGATCCGCAGCCTGGAGGGGGCCACGTTCATGCTTGGTCTGGTGCTCTACCCCTATGTGTACCTGCTGGCCCGGGCGGCATTTCTGGAGCAGTCACCATCCCTGTTCTCTGTCAGTCGAAGCCTTGGCCACTCAGCCCTGAGCACCTTCTTCAAGGTGGTTCTTCCCATCGCACGCCCGGCGGTTGCGGTAGGCCTCTCCCTGGTGCTGATGGAAACCCTGAACGATTTTGGCACCGTCGATTTCTTCGCGGTACAAACCCTCACCGCAGGCCTGTTTGATACCTGGATGAACCTGGGCAATCTGGGCGGCGCCGCCCAGATTGCCACCACCATGCTCATCTTCGTAGTGATTCTGGTGACCCTCGAACGCTATTCCCGCAGGCGCCAACAGCAATACGCGGCCCGGGACAACCGGGAGCCAATCCACCGCTTCACCATGTCGTTCCCGCGCCAGATGATCTGCGTGGCCGTGTGCGCGTTGCCTGTACTGTTCGGGTTTGTGATTCCCGGCGCCACCCTCGGTCTCTACGCCTGGGAATACTTTGGGGAAAGCTGGAACCCGGATTTTGTCCGTAACACCTTTAACAGCCTGTTCCTCTCTGGCACGGCTGCCCTGACCACGCTGCTGATCGGCATTACCCTCGCCTACAGCCGCCGCCTGCACAATACCCGGGGTATGCAGGTACTGATGCGCCTCTCCAGCCTGGGCTACGCCATGCCCGGTGCGGTACTGGCAGTTGGTGTTATTGTGCCCCTGGCCGGGTTCGACAACTGGCTGGACAGCCTGATGAGGGAATTCTTCGGCATCAGCACCGGGCTGTTACTGAGCGGATCGGCCTTTGCCCTGGTGTTTGCCTATACCGTGCGGTTCCTGGCGGTTTCCGCAGGCAGCGTGGAAAGCGCATTGCAGAAGATCACACCCAGCATGGACATGGCGTCCCGCTCACTGGGCCACAGCCCCGGTAAAACCCTGGTGAAGGTTCATCTGCCCATGCTGAGGGGGACGTTACTGACGGCAGCGCTGGTGGTTTTCGTGGATTGCATGAAAGAGTTGCCGGCCACCCTGATTCTCAGGCCATTCAATTTTGAGACCCTGGCCACCTACGTCTACCAGTTTGCTTCTGACGAGCGCCTTTACCACAGCGCCCTGCCCGCATTGATCATTGTTCTGGCCGGCATCATCCCGATTATTCTGATGAGCCGGTCCATCTCCAACACCCGCTCAATTGCCTGAAAAAACCGGGCCCTGAAGGTTCAGGCCATCAGGGATTGATTCGGGACTCCACATCCTGCACCACAAACCGGCCCTGGAAGACGGCTACCGGTTCAACTTCCGGCATGGTTCTGGGTTCGCCACAGAACACCTCGGCCGTAAGATCGAGCCGACCCTTGCCGTGCCGCGCCAGACTTTTCCGGAAGCGCTCGGGCACTTCATCACCAGGCAGCCGACAGATCACATAAAAACCCATGGTCACCGGTTCCAGATAATCAATGTTGCCGCTCTGGACAACCACGCTACCCCGGAGCCCCATATCCCAGAGCGCGAGCTCTGTCAGGCCCCAGGCAGCGGTTACCGCTGCGCAATAGATACTGCCACCGAACCCGGTGCCCTGATGATTGCGGTTCGGTTCCAGTGGCGCACTGAGAAGCAGAGAATGGCCGTCCCACGAATGCAGTTGAATCCCCAGCGCACGTGAAAGGGGAATCTCATCATGGATACGTTTCTGAAAAAGAGACAGCTGGCTCATAACATCCTCCTGATATCCTTTCAGTTTAGGCCGGCTTAATCGGTTTCCCTATGCGACTAACGTCGGTTCTTTTTTCCACTACGAAAAAGGCCCGGCATTGCCGGGCCTGATCGCACGATTTCAATCAAAGGCAGATTTTACTGCCATATCACCGGCCGACGCTGGGCATACCAGTTATCCACTTTCTCCTGGTAGGCATCTTCAACGACATTACGCTTGAGCTTCATGGTCGGTGTCAGGAAGCTGTTCTCAATCGACCATTCATCGCTGACCACGGTAATGAAAGCCAGCTGTTCGTGGGGGTCCACCGTTTTGTTCACATCGGCGATCAGCTGCTTGAAGCTTTCCTCGATTTCCTTTCTAAAGGCTTCATCCGCCATCTTCGGCCGAACTGCCTCACCCAGCATCACCAGCGCATGAGGCTGGGTCTGATTGGCTCCGGATACGCACACCATCTCGATTGCGTCGTGCGACATCAGTCGATTCTCGATAGGCGCCGGAGCAATGTACTTGCCCTTGCTGGTTTTAAATATTTCCTTTATACGGCCCGTGATCTTGAGGCGGCCCATTTCATCGATCTCGCCCTTATCACCAGTTTTCAGGAAGCCGTCCTCCGTGAACGCTTCGCGGGTTTTCTCCTCATCCTTGTAGTAGCCCATCATCGTAGCGGGGCTCTTGATCTGAATCTCGCCTTCCGGGCTGATCCTGGTCTCTACACCGGGCAGGGATTCACCAACGTAACCGATCCGGGATCGGCCAGGCTTGCTCATGTGGGAGTATGCAAAGTTCTCAGACATGCCATAGCCTTCGAGCAGCTCCAGGCCAAGATTGCGGTACCACTCCAACACATCGCTGGCGAGCGGCGCAGATCCGCTTCCGGCCAATTTGACCTTATCCAGACCAAGGCCCTTCAGGACCTTCTTCTTGATCAACTTGTTCACTACCGGAATCTTGAGCAACCGGTCCAGTTTCTTCTTCGGCAACTTCTGGAGCACACCATGCTGGAATTTCACCCATAGCCGCGGCACAGACAGGAAGAGCGTGGGCTGGGCTCGCCGCAAATCCTCGACGAACGTGTCCAGCGACTCCGCAAAAAAGAGGTGAAAGCCGGCGTACAGAGAAGCCAGTTCCACAAAGGTCCGCTCAAATACGTGAGCTAGCGGCAGGTAAGACAGCATGCGCTCCTCGGAGCCCACACCCAGCACTTCCATGCCGCCTTCCGCAGCAAAGGCCATGTTACCAAAACTGAGCATCACACCCTTGGGCTTGCCGGTACTGCCGGAGGTGTAAACGATCGTGGCCAGCTCATCTGCATCGCGGTGAACGTTCTCTTTCAACGGCGGATACTTGGCAACGATGTCGTCCCAGGTTTCGAAATCGTTGGGCGGACTCAACGGGTAAGAAATGCAGCGCACAGACTCCGGCACACCCGGCTTCATCATGTCCCAGTCGTCCAGCTTGCCAACAATCAGAACGTCGCACTCGGCGTGGTTCAGAATGTAGTTAACGGTGTCTGAGTTCAGAGTGGGATACAGCGGCACGGAAATGTGGCCGGCCATCCAGATGGCCCAGTCGGTCATGATCCAATGGGCACAGTTCTTGGAGATCAGGCCTATGCGGCTTTTCTCTGGCAGGTTCAGGGATTTCAGATACGACGCCATGCGCCGTGCCTCATCAACTGCCCGGCCCCAGGTGTACTCTACGACTTTGCCGTCGCCGACGGGCTGGGTCATGTAAAGGGCGTTTTCCTTGGCTTTCTCCCAGTGGTAGACCATATCCAGGGGAAGTTTGTTCGTTGTGTCCATGGACTTTCCTTGTGTTTCATTATTCGAGTTATGGATGACTTATTATTAGACTTTCGTAGGGTATTTCAACACAAGCTGCACCGTCAAAACGTGATACAACCAAAATTATTCCTAACTGCATCTATTTTCGCCACATTCGCCACAACGGGAGCTGGCGTACTATCTTTACTGTAGCCCTCAAACCCGGCGCCTGTGATAAACTTGCGCACCTTTATAGTCACGACTGAATCTCAACCGAATTAAATCCGAAGCACAACAAACCAGTTAACCTTCCCGGAGATGGGCATATGGCCAAGAGAACCTTGCGCACACTGATTGGTGCCACCCTGCTGGCAATCGCAACCCTCGTTCAGGCACAGGAACCGCGCGTTGTCGCCATCACACAGATTGTGGAGCACCCGGCACTGGACGCCGTCTACCAGGGCGTGAAAGATGAGCTCGCCGAGCGCGGCTTCAAGGAAGGCGAGAATCTCACCATCATGCACGAGAGCGCGCAGGGCAATGCCGCCATCGCCTCACAGATTGCCCGCAAGTTCATTGGCGAGCAGCCGGATGTAATTGTTGCCATCGCAACGCCTTCTGCCCAGACCGTCGCCGCAGCAGCCCGGAATATTCCCGTGGTGTTCTCAGCGGTTACCGATCCGGTCGGCGCCAAGCTGGTTCAAAGCCTGGAAGCCCCTGGCGCCAACATCAGCGGCGTGAGCGACATGCTGCCCATCGATAAACACCTGGATATGCTCCTGCGCGTCATGCCGGACGCCAAGCGCATCGGCACCGTCTACAACCCGGGCGAAGCCAACGCGGTGTCTCTGGTTAACCTGCTGGAAGAGCGGCTGAAAGCCCGTGGCCTGACCCTGGAAAAAGCCGCAGCCACCAAAACCTCCGAAGTACTGGGCGCTGCCCGTTCCCTGGTGGGCAAGGCCGATGCCATTTACCTGACCACCGACAACACGGTGATCAGCGCGGCAGAAGCCGTGATTGCCGTTGGTGAGCGCGCGGATATCCCGGTATTCGCCGCTGACACCGCCACCGTTGAGCGCGGCGCTGTCGCCGCCCTGGGTTTTGACTACTACGATCACGGTCGCCAGACCGGGGTGATGGTAGCCAAAGTACTGGAAGGCCAAAACCCTGGCGACATGCCGGTGGAAACCATGGAGAAGCTGGACCTGTTCGTGAACCCGGCTGCGGCCGAGCGCATGGGCATCACCCTGTCTGACGAGCTGGTTGCAGAAGCCGAGCAAGTCATCGACAGCGCCAAGTAACCCCTGAACCCAACGGGCGGCCCTCACAAGGGGCCGCCCGTTTTCATGAATGGTGATACCCGACCATGTTGAGTGACATTGCCTTCTACGGCGCCGTTGAAACCGGCCTGATATACGGCCTTGTGGCCTTTGGCATCTACATTTCCTTCCGCGTTCTGGATTTTCCCGACCTCACCGTGGACGGCAGCTTCCCGCTGGGGGCCGCCGTAGCTGCGGTCCTGATTATCGACGGAGTGGACCCCTGGGTGGCTACGGGCGCGGCAATACTGGCCGGCATGGCTGCAGGCGCGGTAACCGCTATCCTGAACGTGAAGCTGAAGATTCTGAACCTTCTGGCCTCCATCCTCACCATGATCGCGCTCTACTCCATAAACCTGCGCATTATGGGACGGCCAAATGTGGCGCTGCTCACCGAGCAAACCGTGCTCACACCCTGGTATGACCTGGGCCTGGCCTATCACCAGGTACCCGTAGTTCTGTTTGTCATTGTGATCGCCATTTCCCTGGTACTGCTGTGGCGGTTCATGAAATCGGAAACCGGTCTGGCCATGCGCGCCACCGGTGCCAACGCCCGCATGGCTCGGGCCCAGGGCATTGCCACTGGCGCCATGATCATCCTCGGCGTGGCGCTCTCCAACGGCCTGGTAGGCCTGGCCGGCGCCCTGTTCGCCCAGAGCCAGGGTGCTGCCGATGTCACCATGGGTGTGGGTGTGATCGTGATCGGCCTGGCCTCCCTGATTGGTGGCGAGGCGGTGATTACCCCCTCCTCCGTGCTCCGGGCGCTGATTG
>AZIH01000848.1_pt1 | contig 10602 bp, 10 predicted proteins | sample 359041 | NCBI WGS metagenome assembly AZIH01 (sample SAMN02429716, study PRJNA222664) | marine sediment metagenome | biome: Sediment sample; isolation source: enrichment culture of sample MGS-ANC(UA) from oil contaminated site at the... | place: Italy: Ancona | collected 2012-02-14 | depth 6 m m
CGTCAATCAGTCGCATCTTTGAGAAGCTGGCGGACGCCGGAATTATTGAGCCTCAGGAAGATGACCTGCGTTCCGCCATGTCATTGAATGTCTGGCTGGTGATCACCAACTGGATGGCGTTCCTGAAAACGGCCCATGCGGCCGAGGAGTCGGCTTGCCTGACACTGACGGAACTCAAACAGGGAATCTACCAGGTGCTTACCCTTGAGATTCCCTACCTCACGCCAGCCTATCGTGATCAGGTGATGGCATTGAGAGAAAAGTACCGGCCCTCGCTTCCTGAAAGCAATTTGGTGGGTGAAGGTACAGCGCCGTGTAAGTGAAAGCCGAAGAAGTGATCAAAAAATGATCTTCTCTGGAACTTTCGTCGACTATCTCTCTCAAAGAAACAGACGTTAGGAATTCGGACATTCCTTGCGTCTCCTGAGTGAGTTCTCAGGTTTTAGCACGTCGCAAACCCTGACGTTTCACCGGTCTGTCTACTGGCAGGCCGGTTTTTTTTGTTCGCCGCCGTTTCTGCTTCTGTTCATTGGTTAAAAGCGCCCTTCTAAGCGGTTTCCGGTTAAACCACTTCCAGCCAGTCCGTGAGTGCCTCCCGGCATTCCTCAACGCCGCGTTTTGAGGTCGCAGAAAACATGATCAGGTGTTGCACACAGGTGAACGCCTTCAGGTTTTTGGCGATGCCCATCATGGCGGTCTTGGCCTGGCCGAATTTCAGTTTGTCGGCCTTGGTGGCCAGAATCATCAGCGGAAGGTTGTTATGCTCGCACCATTCCACCATCATTTGGTCGAAATCGGTCAACGGGTGGCGGATATCCATCACCAGAACCAGCCCGCGCAGGCAGCGACGGTCGTTCAGGTAATGCCCCAGATGTTTTTGCCAGTCGTCCTTCATGTCTCTGGAGACCTTGGCATAACCATACCCGGGCAGATCCACCAGGCGACACTGCTCCCGGTTGAGGGAGAAGAAGTTGATCAGGCGTGTGCGGCCGGGGGTTTTGCTGGTTCTCGCGAGTTTGCCGTTCACAGTAATGGCATTGAGTGCGCTGGACTTGCCAGCGTTGGAGCGGCCTGCGAAGGCAACTTCCGCGCCGATATCCGGTGGGCATTCGTCCAGGCGGGAGGCGCTGACCAGGAAACGGGCGCTGTTAAAAGAGACGGTTTTTTGAGTCAGATCAGGGTCCACAGCGGTTGGCTTTCCTTTGGATTTCAGTTATCAGGGATTAATGTATAATGCTACACCAATTCCGGGCGGCGCGCTGCGCGCGACCGCTGTCAGCCCCGGTTTTGAGCCTGACTGGTCAGCGCCTGCCGGCTGCACAACGAAGAATACCCTTAAAAGATGAGAGAAGCGGAGCGAGCATGAAAAAACTGATCGCAGGAGTTGTTCTCGGTGTTGCCCTTACAGCGGTGGCTCACGGGGCAGGAGATCCTCAGGCAGGCGAACAGAACGCAGCGGTATGTGCCGGTTGTCATGGCCAGGGTGGCCAGAAGCCGATTATGGGTGTTTACCCTAAGCTGTCCGGTCTGGGCGAAAAGTATCTTTATAACCAGCTGGTGGCCATCAAGGCGGGTGATCGGGTTATTCCGGAAATGACCGGATTGCTGGATAACAGGTCAGAACAGGAACTGCTGGATCTGGCCGCCTATTTTGACAATCAGGACATGATTGTCAGCCAGGCAAATCCGGACCTGATTGATGCGGGCGCGGCACTGTACCGTGGTGGCAACATGGCCACTGGCGTTCCTGCCTGTGCCGGTTGTCATAATCCTCGGGGGAACGGCAACGAGCCAGGCGGTTACCCGGCTCTGGGTGGCCAGAACGCCGAATATGTGACCAAACAGCTTAACGCTTACCGTGACGGCACCCGCAACGCCGGTGCCAATGCGGCCATCATGATGGATGTGGCGGCAAAGCTGACGGATGCTGAAATCGAAGCGGTTTCCAGCTACATTTCCGGTCTGAACTGATTCACTGGGTCTGCGCAAAAAACCCCGCCTCGTGCGGGGTTTTTTGTCCCTTTCGATACTGTAACCGCAGGCGTGTGGAACTTATCGGGTTCGCTGGGTCATAATCCTTCCATAACGACATTCAAATAACCGGAGATTTTCCATGTTTCGATCTTTCAGAGCCGCCTTCCTGCTTCTATTGGTTCTGTCTGTCTCTGGCTTCGCCAGTGCTGCAGAGTGGAAGGAGGGTACGCATTACGAGCGTCTGGAGACACCTGTGTCTACCAACAGCCAGTCAGGGGTCGAGGTGGCGGAAGTGTTCTGGTACGGCTGCCCGCATTGCTACAACTTCAAGCCGCTGATTGAGAACTGGGAGGCCAATGCGCCGGATTACGTCAATTTTGTCAAGATCCCGGCTGCTCTCGGGCGGAACTGGGAGCCCCATGCCTATACTTTCTATGCCCTGCAGGCCATGGGTGAGCTGGACAAGGTGCACGATGCCCTGTTTGATGCCCTCGCCGGCGAGCGCCGTCCGCTGAATACGCCGGAAGCCCTGGCGGATTTCGTTGCGGAGTACGGTGTGGATCGGGATGAATTTCTTGCCAATTACAAAAGCTTTGGCGTGAATGCCCTGATGCAGAAGGCCCAGGCCAAGATTCGTGGTGCGCGAGTCACCGGAACACCGACTATGCTGGTAAATGGCAAGTACAGGACCAGTGCATCCATGGCTGGCAGCCATGAGGCGGTTCTGGAAGTGCTGGACTACCTTGTTGCCAAAGAGCACGAGAGTGCCGAATAGGGCCTCACTAATGGGGCTGAAGCCCGAATATCGCGAGCAGTCGGCCGGTTGAGACCGCCATTATGTACAAGCATATCCGAAAGCAGTTGAATGGCATCCTGGGGCCTGCCGGCGGACCCCGGGGTGCCTGCTCCGGAACTGAACATGTGCCCGAATTCGAACCACACCGGTACATTCGCCTGCTGACCTTCAACATCCAGGTGGGTATCAATACCTCCTCTTACCGCCATTACCTTACGCGTAGTTGGCAGCACTTCCTGCCCCACCGCAACCGCATCGAGAACCTGGATCGCATTGCGTCACTGCTGCGCAACTACGATGTGGTGGCCTTGCAGGAGTGCGACGGTGGCAGCTTGCGCAGTGGCTACATCAATCAGGTGCAGTATCTGGCCGAGGCCGCAGGCATTCCTTACTGGCATCAGCAACTGAACCGCAATCTGGGCCAGATCGCCCAGCACAGTAACGGTTTGCTCAGCCGATACCGGCCGCTGGATGTGACCGAGCACAAATTACCCGGGCTGATACCGGGCCGCGGCGCCATTATTGCCCGCTACGGAACCGAGCATGATCCGTTGGTACTGGTGTTAATGCATCTTTCCCTGAGTAAGGCGGCCCAGCAACGACAGCTGGGCTATATCCGGGAGCTGATTGCTGACTACCAGCATGTGGTTCTGATGGGGGATATGAATGCCCATGCTGAACAGTTGCTGACCCAGACCCCTCTGAAAGAGACCAACCTGGTGCCTCTGCCGGACACCGCCCACAGTTTCCCCAGTTGGCGACCGGAGAAGGCCCTGGATCACATTCTGGTGAGCCCGTCCCTGGAAATACGGCGCGCGGAGGTGGTTAGCTATCCGATGTCGGACCATCTGCCCATCGCCATGGATGTGGCGTTGCCGGAGGGGTATCTGGAGAAATTCTGAGGGTGGTTATATGCCCACAAAAAAGCCCGGCACAACGGCCGGGCTTTTTTGTGGGTGCCGGATCAGGATTTACTTGATCTTGGCTTCCTTGTACGCAACGTGCTTGCGGACAACCGGATCGTACTTTTTGATCTCGATTTTTTCCGGAGTGTTACGCTTATTCTTTTTGGTCGTGTAGAAGTGACCAGTGCCTGCTGATGATACCAGCTTGATTTTTTCGCGCATGATGCGGCTCCTTAAAATTTCTCGCCGCGGGCACGAAGATCGGCCAGCACAGCGTCAATGCCTTTTTTATCGATGATGCGCATGCCCTTGGTGGATACGCGCAGCTTCACGAAACGCTTCTCGGTTTCAACCCAGAAACGATGGCTCTGCAGATTAGGCAGAAAACGACGACGAGTGTGATTCATCGCGTGGGAAACGTTGTTACCGGATACCGGACGCTTACCGGTAACCTGACAAACTCTGGACATACTTGCCTCCGACCTGAGCAATGGTCTCAATAATACGAATTCGTTTTTAATGCGTCTCTGGTTGCAAGGGACCTGTAAGGCTCCCATTCGCGCCTCTAAACTGAAGGCTGCACGCCAGACGCCGCCAGAAAGGGACGCTTTTATACCAGAACCTGCCCCCCAACGCAAAAAATTGTTGGGAATTTGGCCAATTTCCGGCATTGGCGCTCTCTGTTTTACGCCGGGCTTTACATCAGACCCCGTTCAGCCAGAGATATTACCTCACCGTGGCCCACAACCATATGGTCAAGAACCCTGATATCCACCAGACCAAGGGCTTCCTTAAGGCGTCGGGTCAGGGAAATGTCGGACTGGCTGGGCTCTGCTACGCCGGATGGGTGGTTATGTGCAAAAATAACCGCCGCGGCGTTGTCCTCCAAAGCCTGGCGCACCACCTCTCGGGGATACACGGCAGCGCCATCGATGGTGCCCCGGAACAGTTCCCGATACCGGATGACCCGGTGGCGGTTGTCGAGGAACAGGCCGGCAAACACCTCGTGGGGGTAGGTGCCCAGTCGACTGGTCAGGAACCGTCGGGTGTCTTCCGGCGAGCGCAGGGGATCACCCTGGCGAAGCGGTTCGTCCATGACCCGGCGGGCCATTTCCATGGCCGCCTGAACCTGAGCGTATTTTGCGGTTCCGAGGCCTTTTACCTCACAGAACTGGCGGCGGGAGGCGGTCAGCAGACCCCGAAGTCCGGAAAATTCATCAACCAGGTAGCGGGCCAGGGCCATCACGGGCATACCGGTGGTCCCGGTACGCAGAAAAATGGCGAGCAATTCGGCATCGGAGAGCGTTTGCGCGCCATGGGCGAGCAGGCGTTCTCTCGGGCGTTCGTCCGTGGGCCAGGCGGGGTCTGACATATGGGCTTCCTTGCGTTGGGTTTTGTGATCGGGTGCGTCCTGCACCGAGATGCTGGTCTCAGGGTTACAAAGGTTACTTTAAAAAGTAACAATCGGTAAACGTATGTTTAGTGTCTGCGGGCTGTCGGTGCCGCCGGAGCATGCTATCTTATAAGCCTTTCTTTTTATGTGGAAACGGAGCCTCTATGGCCGCCAGACGAATCCTTCTGGGAGTGACCGGTGGTATTGCCGCCTACAAGAGTGCTGAACTGGTGCGCCTGCTGAAGAAAGCGGGCCATGAGGTCAGGGTGGTGATGACTCGCGGGGCGGAAGCCTTTGTAACGCCGTTGACCTTCCAGGCGCTCAGCGGTGAACCCGTGCGCACGTCCCTGCTGGATCCTGAAGCAGAGGCGGGCATGGGCCATATTGAACTGGCCAAGTGGACCGATCAGGTGATCATTGCTCCGGCGTCCGCTGATTTCATTGCCCGGTTTGCCCAGGGGATGGCAGACGACCTGCTCACCACCGTGTGTTGCGCAACGGAGGCGCCCATCGCGGTGGTGCCGGCCATGAACCAGGCCATGTGGGGCAATAGGCGCACCCAGAGGAATATCCGGTGGCTCGAGGACGACCCACAGGTTGAATTATGGGGCCCGGACCAGGGCGCGCAGGCCTGTGGCGATACCGGCGCCGGGCGGATGCTGGAGCCTGAGTCGATCCTTGGCCTTCTGGACGCGGGACCCGGCAAAGCGCTGGCCGGCAAGCGGGTGGTCATCACTGCAGGCCCCACTCGTGAACCCATTGATCCGGTCCGCTACATCAGTAACCACAGCTCCGGAAAAATGGGCTACGCCCTTGCCAACGCGGCCCGTGCTGCGGGCGCCCATGTGGTTCTGCTTAGCGGTCCGGTCACCCTTCCTGCACCTGCCGGAGTAGAGGTGCGCGGAGTGTTAACGGCACAAGATCTGTTGCGTGAGGCCTCCCGGGCGGTGGATGAGGGGTGTGATCTGTTCATTGCCACCGCGGCGGTGGCCGATTACCGGCCGGAAAATTGCGCGGGCGACAAGATCAAGAAATCCAGTGAAGCCATGTCGCTCTCGCTGGTACGCAATCCCGATACCCTGGCGACCATTGCCGGGCGTACCGATGCGCCGTTTACTGTGGGCTTTGCAGCAGAGACTGCCGATGTGGAGCGCTACGCCACCGATAAAATGCAACGCAAAAAGCTCAATATGATCGTGGCCAATGATGTCTCGACCCCGGGCCTGGGGTTCAACAGTGATCATAACGCGGTAACGGTGTTCTGGGCCGGTGGCAGCGAGTCTGTTGGGCCAGACACTAAAACGAACATTGCCCGGCGTCTCGTGGCAATGATTGGCGATCATCTTGACCAGGTTGCCCGCTGATCCAGCGTCGGGCACGAGCTTTCAACAAACAGGATCTTTCATGAGCAGGAAAAATCTTCAAGTACGCATTCTCGATGATCGCATTGGCAACCAGATCCCCTTTCCCGAATATGCAACCGAAGGGTCTGCAGGTCTTGATCTCCGGGCCTGCCTTGATGAGCCGCTGACTCTGGAGCCGGGCGATACGCAGTTGATCAGAACGGGGCTGTCGATCCACATTGCCGACCCCTCCCTGGCCGCCATGATCCTGCCCCGCAGCGGCCTTGGTCACAAGCACGGGATTGTGCTGGGCAACCTCGTGGGGCTGATTGATTCCGATTACCAGGGTGAACTGATGGTTTCCTGCTGGAACCGCGGGCGCACCAGCTTTACTGTGGATGTCGGCGAGCGCCTGGCCCAACTGGTGCTGGTACCGGTGGTGCAGGCTGATTTTGAGGTGGTTAGCGAATTCGACGCCAGTGTTCGGGGTGAGGGCGGCTTTGGTTCGACAGGCACACGGTAATTGGGATACCGGCCACGCAGAGTGGGGCGCCGACGTCTATACTTTGCGGAAAAATGCTTGTCCAGGACGAAAAAATTATAACTGCAGGATGGACTATGAAGCTGGGTAAAAAGAAGACTGCCGACGCGTCCGTTGATGAGAAGCCGGCAAAGAAGGCGACAAAAAAGGAAAAGGGTAAGGCTGCGGGGCCGAAGCTCAAGCGACTGAACTCCGTAGCCATGGGCCAGTCGCTGGTGGTTCTTCTGGCGGGTGTTGCTGCTGTTGCGTTGCTTCATTTCCTGGTCGTGCAGCCGGCTGCCAGTGAACGCTTTGCATCACTGAAAGCCCTGGAGGCAGACGCCGCCGCTTTGCGCCTGAATCAGTATTTCGAGCAGGTTCAGAAAAGTATCGATGGTCTTGCCACCCAGCCATACGTGATTCAGGCCTTTGGTAACACGAACCAGATACCTGCCGTGGAAATGCAGCTGGAGACCACGTTGCCCGGAATCGAGGCAGTGTATCTGTTTCCCTATGGCATGATCCCCCGCACCGCAAGTGGAGAACAGGCACTGGGATTCTCCGGTCTGGAACTTGCCCGGCGCGCTGAAACCGGGCAAAGGCTGTATCCGGATGCCTTTCCGCGTGACAATCAGTGGCTGGTGCAGATGGCGGCCCCGGTTCGTAAGCCGGCGAGCAATGCCGTGGCAGGCAGCCTGCTGATGGTTTTCGACACCGCGCAGATTCAGCCGCTGTTGAAAGTGGTTAACACCACCCTCGGAGGCCAACTGGCGCTGGTTCAGACGGTCTCGGGATCCTCGCGGACCGTGGCGAGCAGCGGCAGCGGGTCTGGTAATGCTGAATCCCGAACGCTCCTCAATCCCGACTGGACCGTAACCTATACACCGGCCAGAGCAGCGGCCGCTCCGGTTGAGATTGTGATGATCGCGATACTGGTGGGCGTTCCGGCTCTCATTGCCGCGATTATTGTCTGGGCCCTGCTCGGCGGGGCCCAGAAAGGACTGCGCCAGGATGTGACAGCTCTGATCCAGTGGGCCCACAAGGTGTTTGGCGGGGAACGGGTGAAACTGCCGACCTTCCGTTGGGACATGGTGGCGTCTACGGGTGAGGTGCTGTACCGGTTGTCCCAGGTTGTTGACAAGCGAGTCGCAAAAGCCGGCCAGAGCGCGAAGCCGAAGCCATCCAGTACCGGGAAATCCGGCGCTGGCGCATCGCAAAGTGCAGACGAACCTCTGTTTCAGGATAAAGACATGCCGGATATCGACATGCTGGACGGCGACGAGGATGTCCTGGGCTTTGGCAGCGGGGACGACACTGCATTTGCGTCTGGGGCCAGCCCGGAAGTGGAGGAGGTGGCCCTGCCGCAGGTGAATCTTTCCAGGGATATCTTCCGGGCCTATGACATCCGGGGCATTGTGGGCGACACCCTGACCGCTGATATCGTTCAGGTTATTGGCCGGGCCATCGGGTCGGAAGCCCTGGAGCGCGGCGTCGGCAGCCTCTGTATCGGTTACGACGGTCGGCACTCAAGCCCGGAGCTGGCAGATGCGCTTGCCCGGGGTGTTATGGCCACTGGCTGCAACGTGATCCATGTCGGTGCCGTGCCAACGCCGGTCCTCTATTTTGCCACCCATGAGCTTCAGACCGGCTCCGGCGTCATGGTGACAGGAAGCCATAATTCGGCCAATTACAACGGCCTGAAAATCATGCTGGGTGGGGAAACGCTATCTGGTGAGGCCATACTCAAGCTGTATCAGCGCATTCAGACCGGAGACTTCGCCAGTGGCCAGGGCGGTCAGTCCACCGAGGATGTGCGTCGAGCCTACCTGGACCGAATCGTCGGTGACATTGCCGTAGCCGCGCCGCTCAAGGTGGTGGTCGATGCCGGTAATGGCATTGCCGGTGAGCTGGCCCCCATGCTGATTGAAGAACTGGGTTGTGAAGTCATTCCCATTTACTGTGAGGTCGACGGTGACTTTCCGAATCATCATCCGGATCCCGGCAAGCCGGCGAACCTTGCGGATCTGATCGCCCGGGTGAAATCGGAAGGGGCTGATATCGGGATAGCTTTCGATGGCGATGGCGACCGTCTTGGTGTGGTCACCAATTCTGGCAAAATCATCTGGCCCGACCGCCTGATGATGCTGTTTGCCCGTGACGTGGTGTCCCGGAATCCCGGTGCTGATGTTCTCTATGATGTGAAGTGCAGCCGCAGGCTGGCCGGTGTGATTTCTGAAGCAGGCGGTCGGCCGATCATGTGGAAAACCGGCCATTCGCTGATGAAAGCCAAAATGAAAGAAACCGGTGCCTTGCTGGCCGGTGAAATGAGCGGTCACATCTTCTTCGGAGAGCGCTGGTACGGCTTTGATGACGGCCTTTATTCGGCGGCCAGGCTACTTGAAATCCTGGGCATAGAAGATCGTCACAGTGATGAAGTCTTCGAGGATTTCCCGGAAGATATCAGTACCCCCGAGCTGAATGTCGAGGTGACGGAGAGTTCCAAGTTCGACATTATTGCGCGTCTCGGCGAGACGGGAGACTTTGGTGACGGCAACATCAGCACCATTGATGGCATTCGTGTGGATTACGCCGACGGCTGGGGCCTGTGCCGGGCGTCAAATACGACGCCGGTTCTGGTCCTGCGCTTTGAGGCAGAGACCGAGGACGCCCTTGAGCGGATCAAGGCCGTCTTCCGGAACCAGCTTAAGAAGGCAGCGCCGGATCTGGTGGCGGACTTCTGAACAACTTCTCCGGCGGTTTCCGCAGGTGGTTTTAACTCAGGATTGGTAAGGCATAAACATGGCGCTGGATCGTGAAACAGCAATGCAGGTGGCTTCGGTACTTAGCCGGGGCCTGCCCTATATTCAAAGATTTACCGGCAAGACCGTTGTGATCAAGTACGGCGGTAACGCCATGGAGAACGAGGACCTGAAGAGCAGCTTCGCCCGTGACGTGGTGCTGATGAAGCTGGTGGGCATCAACCCCATTGTGGTTCATGGCGGTGGCCCCCAGATTGGAGAGTTGCTGGAGCGGCTGAATATCCAGTCCCGGTTCGTTAACGGCATGCGGGTTACCGACGCCGAGACCATGGATGTGGTGGAAATGGTGCTTGGGGGGCAGGTGAACAAGGAGATTGTCTCGTTGATTAATGCCCAGGGTGGCACCGCATTGGGTCTTACCGGAAAGGATGCCAACCTGATTCGGGCGCGCAAGCTTGAAGTTGTGGACCGCTCTCCGGAACTGGAGCGCCCGGAAATCATCGATATCGGTCATGTGGGCGAGGTTGCCAGTGTCAACGTGGATGTTATCGATATGCTCACCCGCAGCAATGTGATTCCGGTGATTGCGCCCATTGGGGTGGGGCCGGACGGCGCTTCCTACAACATCAACGCGGACCTGGTAGCCGGCAAAGTGGCAGAAGCCATGAAGGCCGAGAAGTTGATATTGCTAACCAACGTGTCCGGGCTGAAGAGCAAGGACGACAAGGTGCTGACCGGGCTGACGGCCAAACAGGTCAACGATCTCATTGAGGATGGCACCATCCACGGGGGCATGCTGCCGAAGATCCGGTGTGCCCTGAGTGCCGTGGAGAATGGCGTGCGCACGGCCCATATTATCGACGGCAGGGTCGCCCATGCCTGCCTGCTGGAAATCTTCACCGATGAGGGTGT
>AZIH01012687.1_pt1 | contig 10592 bp, 12 predicted proteins | sample 359041 | NCBI WGS metagenome assembly AZIH01 (sample SAMN02429716, study PRJNA222664) | marine sediment metagenome | biome: Sediment sample; isolation source: enrichment culture of sample MGS-ANC(UA) from oil contaminated site at the... | place: Italy: Ancona | collected 2012-02-14 | depth 6 m m
ATCCCTCAACCACGACCCAGTCACAAGGGCCCAATCGGGCCAGCAATTCATCCAGCGTCGGCTCCTTGGCGCCCCGGAGTTCGTGCATGATGGCGAAACGCTGACCGCCTGCCAGGATGACCTCACGGGCACCGGCATCCCGGTGTTTGTAGCTGTCGGTCCCGGGCTGATCCACATCCACCATGTGATGGGCATGTTTGATCGAGTTGACGGTTAACCCTCTGCTGGATAATTCACGAATCAATGCGCTGGCCAGAGTGGTTTTTCCCGAATTTTTCCAGCCTACGATGCCTATAACGTTCACGTCAGATGCTGCTCCGCCCAGGCCAGATCTTCCGGCGTGTTGATGTTGAAAAAGTCACCCTCATCAAAAATCACCAGTGTCTCCCCCTGGGCTTGTGTCCACTGGCGAATCTTGCGCACTCCGTCGTTCAGGGCTGCTCGCAGGTCATGTCGCAAGGCAACCTGCCAGCGGCCAAAGGTCGGTTGAGGTACCCGGCCACGTTCCGGATCCGGTGTCGCCGCCAGGACCACCGGCGTATCGTATTCGGACAATCGCGCGACCAGGTCCAGGGGGAATGAGGGGGTATCGGCGGCGACACTGATCAGCCACTCATGGCCCTGTTCGGCAGCCCAATCCATGCCCGCCAGCACGCCCGCCAAGGGGCCCGCATAGCCGGGGACCGAGTCGGCAACCACGGGCAACTCCAGATCCTCGAAACGACTCGGATCCCCGTTGGCGTTCAGTACCAGGGCATCCACCTGCGGCGTGATTCGATCAATGACACGCTGGATCAGCGACCGGTCGCCCAGCATCAAACGTCCTTTGTCACCACCGCCCATGCGGTTTGCCTGGCCGCCCGCCAGAATCACTGCGCACTCAGTCATGCTCTGCCTCCGTCAATCATGCTGAGCCCCTTTGCGCCGCATCTTTTTGTCTTCGTCCGGAATTTGCGACAGGTCCTGATCGAATACCAGGCGATGCTGGCCACTGAGGCAGGTGAATTTCTTGCCCCGCATCCGTCCGATCAGGGTTAACCCGACCTGCCGGGCAATATCGACACCCCAGGCCGTAAAGCCTGACCGGCTGATCAGGGTCGGAATGCCCATCAGGGAGGTCTTGATCACCATTTCGGAGGTCAGACGCCCGGTGGTGTAGAGGACTTTATCGGCCGCCGGGATGTCATTCAAATGCATCCAGCCGGCAATCTTGTCGACCGCGTTGTGACGCCCGACATCCTCCATGTAGGCCAGGATCTGGCGGCCCTGGCACAGGGCCGTACCATGAATGGCACCGGTTTCCATGTACAGGCTGGGTGTGTGGTTGATCTGGTAGGACAGATCGTAAAAGGTGCTGGTGTGCACCGGTGTATCCGGCAGTGACAGCCCCTCAAGCCCCGCCATCATGTCACCGAACACCGTGCCCACGGCGCAGCCGGACGTCCGGGTTTTCTTCTCCAGCTTATCCTCGACATCGGTAACGCCCGCCGTACGAACTACGGCGACTTCGAGTTCCTCGTCGAAATCGATCCCGGTGACCTGATCGGTTTCTTTCAGCATGCCCTGGTTCAGAAGAAAACCAAGGGCCAGATATTCCGGATGATCGCCGATGGTCATGGCCGTGACGATCTCCTGGCTGTTGAGGTAGATCGTCAGCGGCCGTTCTTCGATCACGCTGATCGATTTACCCTGGCCGGTTTCATCAACACCTTCGACTGCGCGGGACAGGCGGGGATCTTTGGGGTCAGGGAGTAGGGGATTAATCGTCATTTTTGTTAGAGCCGTTTCAGGGACGCGATAGAATGGAATTCTTACGGAGATCGACAGAGATTAGCCTATTTACCATTCGGGAAAAATAGCTGCTTGCCGCCAATAAAAAAACCCCAGATTCACTGGGGTTTTTCAGGGCCAGGGGAAAAAAGGGTCAGGTTAGTGCCCCCCTGTGTCCAGAAGACCTACTTCGCGTTGGGAAAAAACAGCTGCTGCCCGTCGACCTTAAAGTCGGCAATGGCTTGCTGACCCTCTTTGGAAATCAGCCAGGTGTGCCACTGCTTGGCCAGATCGTGCTTGAGGTGTGGATGCTTCTCCTCAGAAAGCAGCAAGCTGCCGTACTGGTTGAACATCGACTTGTCGCCAGAAAACAGCAGTTTCAGGTTCTGAGGGTTTTCAAAGGCCACCCAGGTGGCGCGGTCGGACATCACGTAGGCATCCATGGCGGCCGCCGTATTCAGCGTTTGCCCCATGCCGCTGCCCAACTCGCGATACCAGTCGCCGTCGGGCTCGACACCGGCGCTTTCCCAGAGGCGCAATTCGGCGCGATTAGTGCCGCTGTCATCGCCCCGTGACGCGAAGGGCGCCTCGGCCTGGGCAATAGCCGCGAAAGCTTCAGCGGCACTATCTGCCTCACTGATGTTGGCAGAGTCGTCGGCAGGGCCAATCAGCACGAAGTCGTTGTACATGACATCGGCCCGCTCGGTGGCGAAGCCGTTTTCGACAAAGCGTTTCTCGCCGGCGGTGTCATGCACCAGAAGGCTGTCGGCGTCGCCGCGGCGTGCGATTTCAAACGCCTGCCCGGTGCCCACAGCGACCACCCGCACTTCAATGCCGGTGGCCTCTTCAAACTTCGGTAGAATGGAACTGAATAGCCCCGAGTTCTGGGTCGAGGTGGTCGAGGCCAGGGTGATGTAGTCATCGGCATAAGCGCTGAATGCCAGTCCCATACTGGTGGCACCTGCGAGTAACAGGTTTAGCGTTTTCTTCATTTTGTTTTCTCCTGTTTTCTTGTAAAGCCGAATTACTCGACCAGTTCTCCTGCGATATACGCCTGCGCCTCTCGCGAGAGGGGCGCGTCAAAAAACGTTTCAGCGGGGGTGTGTTCGCGGACTTTTCCGCCCGATAGAAACAGTACATCCCCGGCAAGGCGCCTGGCCTGATGCAGGTCGTGGCTGGTCATCACGATGCGCGTTCCCCGCTGATGAAATTCGCGTACTGCGGCCTCTACGGCTTTAATCGCCGCCGGGTCGAGGGCCGAAGTGGGCTCATCGAGAAACAGCACCTGCGGAGAGAGCACCCAGGCGCGTGCCAGTGCCAGGCGCTGCTGCTCGCCGCCGGAGAGCATACGCGCGGGGGTACGGGCGCTGGCGGAGAGTCCGAAACGTTCCAGCGCATCAAAAGCGAGTTTTGCACGAGCCTTGCGCGGCACGTTATTCACCGCCAACGCGTGAATCAGATTGGCCACAGCCGAGCGGCGCAAAAGCACCGGTTGCTGGAACACCATTGCCTGGCGGGGATGACTCTCACCGGACCAGATCACCTGTCCCTGTGTGGGCAAAAGCAAACCGTGGGCGAGGCGCAGCAGAAGACTTTTGCCCGCCCCGTTCGGCCCCATCACCAGCGTGGGACCGGTGCGGTCCAGCGTGAATGAGCAGGGGCCCAGCAGTAGCTTGTCCTGATGGCTGAAAGTGACATCCCTAAAGCTCAGCGCCGGTGGCGCGAGCAGGGCGGAGGCGGCATGGAGTGGCACGTTGAACGAGGTCATCCTGTCCGCCTCCTGCTCGCTTCACCCACCAGGTACACGCCTGCATTGATCAGCATGACTAGCGTCAGCAGCACGATGCCCAGTCCCAACGCCAGGGGTAGGTTGCCCTTGCCGGTTTCCAGTACGATGGATGTGGTCATTACCCGTGTGACACCCTCAATATTGCCGCCTACCATCATCACTGCGCCCACCTCGGCACTGGCGCGCCCGAAGCCAGCAAGCAGAACCGTTAACAGGGCAAAGCGGGCATCCCACAACAGGGTGGGCATCATGCGTGAACGTGACATGCCGAGCGAAACAAACTGCTCCCGATACTCCCCCAGAAGCTCATCCACTTTCTGGCGCGACAGCGCGGCCAGAATCGGCAGAACCAGCACCACTTGCGCAAGTACCATGGCGCCAGGCGTAAACAGGAGCCCCCACTCTCCCAGCGGACCAGCCCGAGAGAGCAGCAAGTACACCATCAGCCCGGCCACGACCGGAGGCAGCCCCATCAGGGCGTTGAGCACAACAATCATTCCGCCGCGTCCGGGGAAGCGCCAGAGTGCCACTGCCGCACCGAGAGGGAACCCCAGCACCGCTGCGATCAGTACCGCGAGAAGCGAAACCTGCAGTGAGAGCGCCACGATCTGAAAAAGCGCGGCATCGAAATTTAACAGTAGCGACAGCGCCACATAAAACGCATTATTTTCCACAGCTGCGACTCCTTGATATTGAGCATCGTGGCGTTTATAGCTACGCTTTGCACAGTCTTCTGGAAAATATGCAGCCAAAAACAGTCATGTGCTTTCCCCGCTCTGCAGGAGAGATTGATGCCCCTTCCCGCCTACCTCACCACGGCTGAAGCTGCGGAGTATCTGCGGCTGAAAGAGCGCAAGGTCTACGACCTGGTCAGCCAGGGCGTTATTCCCTGTGTGCGGGTGACAGGAAAACTGTTGTTTCCGCGCCAACGTATAGATCTGTGGCTGATGAACCACCTGGAGGGTGACGATGCCATCAGCTCACCGATTCCGCAGATTCTGGCGGGCAGTCAGGATCCGCTGTTGGAGTGGGCGGTGAAGGAGAGCGGTGCGGAGCTGGCGTTGCTGTGTCAGGGAAGCGGCGATGGCGTACAACGATTGATCGGCGGGCGCGCGATGCTCGCGGGCATGCATATCTGGCATGCTGAAACCCAGCGTTACAATGACCCCGCCACGTTAGGGCTGAGCGGGATGCGAGATCTGGTGCTGATTCGTTGGGCAAAACGCCATCAGGGACTTCTTTTAGCCGCCGATAACCCTCATCGACTTGGAGGACTGGAGGATGTCGCCCGCCCCGGCATCAGGCTCGCGCACCGCCAGCCTGATGCCGGCGTCAGTCATTTGCTCCAGAGCTTGCTCGCTCGCCACCGCATTGATGTCAGGCACCTTGCGTGGGCCGCTCATCCGTCGCTCAGCGAGGACGATCTCGCTTTGGCCATTCGCCAGGGCGAAGCGGATGTGGGCGTGGGAATCGAAGCTGCGGCGCGGCGCCAGGGGCTGGCGTTTATCCCTCTGCAGCAGGAGCAGTTCGACCTGGCGATGCGCCGGCGCCACTACTTTGAGCCGGCGATGCAGCGCCTGCTGGCGTTTGCCGGTAGCGAGCGTTTTGTCCAGCGCGCCGAGGCGCTCGGTGGCTACGACATTAGTGAACTGGGGCAGGTTGTGTATAACGCCTGATGAGCGACAATAATAACAGTTGAAAAGGCCAGGAGCCTGCATGCGTTCCACCGGAAAAGAGTTGATGAGAGAGGCGAGCGGTGCGCTGGGCGATATTGGCACGCTGCTGCCTCTGAGCCTCGGGGCTGTTGGCGTTGCCGGACTGGCACCGGTCCCCGTCTTGCTGGGGTTTGCTGCCTTCTACATCGCAACGGGGCTCTACTACCGATTGCCGATACCGGTACAGCCCATGAAAGCGGTTGCCGCGTTGTTGCTGACGACCCAGGTGAGTGCCCAGAGCCTGGTCGCCGGTGGCGTGCTGATCGGGGCAATCCTGTTGATCCTGGGTTCAACCGGATGGATTAACCGGGCGGCACGTCTTGTACCCGGATCGGTGTTAAGCGGCCTTCAACTGGGGCTTGGGCTTCTGCTGGCCAACATGAGTCTGGGACTAATGGCCACGTCCCTGCCGCTCGGGCTGGCCACTCTGGCGCTACTGGTGATCACCCTGAAACTGTTTCCCAATTGGCCCGCAGCATTGATCGGACTCGGCGCCGCCGTCGCCATTGGTGCGGTTCTGGGGGCGCCGGGGCTGACACTGCCTTCAACGGATGCGTTTGCGTTTTCATTGCCTGATTTACCGGGCATCGACGATTGGCAACAAGCGACTTCCATCCTGGTGTTACCCCAGTTGGCCCTCACGTTAACCAACGCCATCGTCCTGACCGCACTGGTGGTCGGGGACTACTTCGGCGAGCAATCACATCGGGCTTCGCCAGCCAGGTTGTCGGTGAGCACCGGCCTCGCGAACCTCTTGTTGGTGCCGTTCGGTGCCCTACCGATGTGTCACGGTGCGGGTGGCGTGGCGGCCCACTATCGCTTCGGTGCCCGCACCGGCCTGGCGCCGGTTTTGCTGGGAACCGGTTTGCTCCTGGTCGCTTTGATACCGGGCGGAATTTCATTGATTGCTGCAATACCAACGGCGGGTCTCGGTGCCTTGCTTTTGGTGGCCGCAGTCGAGCTTGCTTCGTCCAAACGGCTCTGGACTGCCAAACCCTCCTGTTGGCCTGTTATCGCGATAACCGCCTTGATGACTGTCTGGGCTGACCCGTTCTTCGGATTCCTGGCGGGGGTGGCTTCGGAAACGGTTCGGGCTGCCTGGGTGCGTGGGCAAGAGATTGCCTAGGAGAAAGTCAGTACTAGAACCTTGTTTCCCCTCCGCTGGGTAAAGCGGGGACATATCCGTATGAGCCAGCAGAGCATCGGCAATGTTACCGAGATAGGTTCCAGCCGCCACCCTTGTGCAATCTAAACTCGCCGGGCATCACGGCTAGCATCTTTGGGCATATTGTAGGGATTTTATCTACAGGTGGCCCTTGTTGGCCTATGCAACGAATACTACGTCAGCTCTTTTATGGAGTGATTAGCTTATCTGACCGCGATTCAGGGAAGGGGCCAAGAACGTCACTCTTGTAGCGGGGTTCAGCTATTCGTAGATCCGCTGGGAATGAGCGCAATGTAGGTTTGAGAAAGCCCCGGAATTTTGGGGATGGTCTAGCCTCAGACCTTTTGATCGTTTCATTTCCTCGTGAACTGAGCTAACGTAGCTTGCTAAGCTTTTTTAGAGTCGCTGAGTTCGAAATGAATACCGGTTTTTACTTCATCCATTCCGCTTTATCAGCGGCGGCATTTCTGGCTGCCTGGCTGCGCCGTATTCGCCATTCCTTTCGCTGAATTCGTCGAAACACTCGTCGAATTCGGCGAGACCCTCTGAACACCTTTCCTAATAGAACTATGCCTTCCTGGCTTTGAGGAGTCGGTATGTCCGCACGTCCAGCTATTTATGTTCTAGAGCATGATTTTGATCGTTTATCCGCCATGTTGGAGAAGCAGCCACAGGGCAATGAAACTGCCGAAGCGCTTGCGCTGGAGCTTGATAGGGCCACTCTGGTTCCACCAGAGAAGTTGCCCTCTGGCACTGTGACCATGAATTCTCTGGTCCATTTCAGGAACGAGGGCAACGATGCGGAGTACACGCTGAGGCTCGTTTACCCGACCCCGAAAGAGGCAGATGAGAAGTGTGTGTCTGTACTGGCTCCGGCGGGCGCGGCCTTGCTGGGTCTTCGGGTAGGCGATCGTATTGATTGGCCGTTGGCTGGAAAGAACCAGCTTCGTCTGAAAATTATTCATGTGACTCACGCAAACTGAACGAGGAAGATGCATGCACCAGAAAGCCCCCCCTTGACCAGCTGTATGAGCAGGTCGTCTTGAGAAATCCTGCGGAGCCTGAATTTCATCAGGCCGTTCTGGAGGTTCTCGACTCGCTGTCGCCAGTGATTGCCAAGCATCCCGAGTATAAGTAAGCGAAACTCCTGGGCAAAAGTGAGTTCAACTCTCGCGAAACGCCTGTGTAATGTGCTCGGCCAGAACGTCGCTGGCGTTGTCCCGGCCCGCACGCTTTACCAGCATAACTTGATAGTCTGCCAATGGTGGCAGTGATTCATGGGTAAGGCGTGTGAACGGCGGTCGAATTAATCGCTTCGGAAACGCTGTAATGGCCAGGTCTGCCATCATGGCTGCCTCCTGGCTTGCACAATGATCGCAGGCGTAGGCGATTCGATAGTCGATTCCAGCATTATTCAGAGCGTTCAGTGCGATCCTGCGCCATGTACATCCATGTTTTGCCAAAGTGACTGGTAGTGGTGTCCGTCGGACTGCATCGCCATCCTCACGACCCACCCATACCAGAGGTTCAGTGAGAATCGCATCACCTCGTGTTGCTGAACCGGGTTCTCCGCCCATCACGAGGGCGAGATCGAGCTCTCCCTTATCAAGTTTTGGGATTAAATCCATGCTATGGCCTACCGCAACGTCGACCTGAACAGCAGGGTATGACCTGGCAAACTGAGCCAAAACATTGGGTAGGATATGTTCTGCTACCGCGTCAGTGATTCCCACGCCCACGCGTCCTTCCAGGGTGGGGGCCAAAAATTTTGAAACGGCTTCGGCGTTGAGCTTGAGGAGGCGTCGACTGTAGCCCAAGAGCATTTCACCCTCAGCATTGAGTCGCACGGATCGCGCCTCGCGAACAAACAGCGTTTGTTCAAGCATGGCCTCCAGGCGCTTGATTTGCATGCTTAGTGCAGAGGGAGTGCGGAACAGTTTTTCGGCAGCCCGGGTAAAACTGCCGCATTCAGCGATGGTTACAAAGGTTCGCAACACATCGCTGTCGAGAAGCGGCAATGCGGCGCGATTCAAGTTCCTGCTCGACTGCCTTTCCATTGGCTAACCTTTCAATAAAAATGAACGGTCAGTCTAAAACTTTTTGTTTGATTGATCCAACTGGAAGTAGCAAGCTAACAAAAGAGGTCGCGACCCTCGCACTGAATGATCACTTGGCACCATTGCTTAGTAGTTGCATGGGTAATTTTGCCAAACAGAAAAATGAAAGCGGAGGCATGCGATGAACGAAATAAACCCAATCGAACAAGCCCTTCAGGCTTGGGAGAAAGCAAGTCAATTGGAACCACCTCCAGAGCCACCGGAGCTGATGTTTTATATGCCGGCGACACCGCCCAATAAGTTATTGAGGGCGTTAGACCGAGGGTGGTGGCTATGCAAACGTCGTTGGCTTTTCCGTCGCCACATACTGCCACTGTTGGCCCACGGCAAAAACGTAGAACGGGTTATCGGCCATAAACGTGAGGATATTCTTTGGGCCAGCCAGCTCCCGCTGACGGTCGATGCCATCGAGGCATTAAAAGCCCGAAAAGAAGCGGTTACGAGCTCATAAGGAAAGGAAAAAGGGCTTCGAACTGACAAGCTCGAAGCCCTTCACAAGAGAGGTAGTATGAATTCAGTATCGGGGTCTGGTGTTTTTATAGCGTCCGCAGCGTTCTCGGCCATTTTTATGGGAACGATCGGTGCCATTTCGGTCTATGCGGGTGTGGGGGCCGAGACGGTTACCTTCTATCGGCTCTTCATTGGGGCCGTTTTGGTGGCGGTTTATCTGCTGGCAACCAGGCAGCACAGCAAAATCTTTATGTGGCCCGGTACGAAGGTGCTGGTAACAGGTGCTTTCCTGGCCGGTTTTGTGATGTTTTACATCCTGGCGATGGATTACACCACTATGGCGAACGCCGTTATGGTGCTTTATCTGGCACCGGTGACGGCGTCCGTGGCGGCTCATTTCTTTCTCGGGGAGCGCCTCACCTCGGCCAGTGTTGGATTGGTGGGATTCGCGCTGCTGGGCTTCGCCATGATGATGGAGTTCAACTTCAACCTGAGTGGGCGGGCGGAGGAAGCTATCGGTTTGGCCTATGCGTTTTGCGCCATGCTCTGTTACTCGGCGTTTATGTTAACCAATCGCTCCATAGATGACCGCGTTCATGTGTTCAGCCGCAGTGGTTACCAGATGCTCGCCGGTGCTTTGTGCATGTTGCCGCTGATGCTGCTGGAAGGCGAAGCCATTTCAGGGGCGCAGTGGGGGTGGTTAATGGCTGCCGGTGTTCTGCCGGGTTTCCTGGCCATCCTGTTGGCCGTGATCGCTCTGAGGTCCTTGCCCGCAGCCACGTTCGGCACCCTGGCGTATCTGGAGCCGATTACCGTTGTGGCGCTTGCCTGGATACTGTTTGATCAGGGCCTGAATAGCCTACAACTGGCCGGATGCGCCCTGATAATTCTGGCGGGCATTGCCCAGGCGTTGCTGCTGAACCGACGTTCGGGAGCTGAGGCGAAACCTGGAATGCGTGCGGATCTGGATTCCCCGGTGTCCTGACAGAGTTGAAGATCCGGAAACTGGCTTGTGGGCCAGAAAATGACGCCCGCTTGTATTAATGTAGGTTATGGCGATGATGTATTGGTGAACTCAAGAGGACATGAACAATGAGAACCCTGTTACAGGTGGATTTTCCTTACGACGGCCCTTTTGGCGATGAGATGGCGAGTGCGATGGCTGAGCTTGCCGAGTCTATCGCCAGGGAGCCGGGGTTTCTCTGGAAGATATGGACAGAAAACCCCGACACCTGCGAGGCGGGCGGTATCTATCTCTTCGAAGATGAGAGCAGTGCAAGGGCCTATCTGGAAAAGCACACGGCCCGACTGAAGGAATTCGGTATGCCGAAGGTGAATGGCAAAGTGTTTCAGGTGAACGAGCGGTTGTCTGCGATTGATCACGGTCCGGTTTGAATCAGGCTGGCCGGGGTACGTGGCACGTTGCTGTGCGATCCGCCAAGGTCTCGCTACGCCTGTTTAACAAAGCAAATCCTGCATCTGCTATTTGTAGGCAAGCGTTCCATAAAAAAGCCCACGCTAGGTGGGCTTTTTAAATAATATGGCGCGCCCGAGAGGATTCGAACCTCTGACCTCTGCCTCCGGAG